>Ga0193709_1000081_pt1 | contig 42180 bp, 35 predicted proteins | sample H3c2metaG_FD_160571 | JGI IMG/M metagenome (GOLD analysis project Ga0193709, IMG submission 160571) | Soil microbial communities from a riparian zone of the East river system, Colorado, United States - H3c2 | ecosystem: Environmental > Terrestrial > Soil > Riparian zone | place: USA: East River...
TTCCGGTTCGCCGGAGTCGAGTGGTAGGAGAGCGTAATCAACGCAGCGAAGCCGAACGGAAACGGACGGTGGAGCGTTGATTAGTGAGAATGCAGACACGAGTAGCGATAAACCAGGTGAGAATCCTGGTCGCCGTAAACCCAAGGTTTCCTGGGCCAGGTTCGTCCTCCCAGGGTTAGCCGGGAGCTAAGATGAGGCCGTAAGGCGTAATCGATGCACAGCAGGTTAAATATTCCTGCGCCGGGTAAGAATTAGCTATGAGATGACCCATCCGAATACATCAACTAGGCAATCGAATGCTGAGCTTAGGCTTCGGCCGAAGCGCATTGGTGGACAAGGTGGCTAGAAAAGCTTCATAGTATGTCTTATTCGCCCGTACCGTAAACCGACACAGGTGGGTGAGTGTAAGCGCACTCAGGCGCGCGAGAGAAACCTCTCTAAGGAACTCGGCACATTAGCCCCGTAACTTCGGGAAAAGGGGTGCCCAACGATATGCAGCAATGTATGTCTGCGGGCCTCAGTAAATTGCGTTTAGCGACTGTTTAACAAAAACACAGCACTCTGCAAAGTCGTCAAGACGACGTATAGGGTGTGACACGTGACCAATGCTGAAAGATTAAGGTGTCTTGTTAGCCGCAAGGCGAAGCTCGGCACTTAAGTCCCAGTGAATGTCGGCCGTAACTATAACGGTCCTAAGGTAGCGAAATTCCTTGTCGGGTAAGTTCCGACCTGCACGAATCGTGTAACGACTGAACGACTGTCTCGGAGAGGATCTCGGCGAAACTGTAACGGCGGTGAAGATGCCGCCTGCCCGCAGTAGGACGGAAAGACCCTATGCACCTTTACTGTAAGCTGGTATTGTGTCTTGATTATTTATGCGTAGCGTAGGTGGGAGACTTTGAAGTGGTAGCTTCGGTTACCATGGAGTCGCAATGTGAAACACCACTCTTAGCTAATTAGGATTCTAACCTCAGTCTGTTAGCCAGATGAGGGACAGTGCCTGCGGGTCAGTTTGACTGGGGCGGTTTCCTCCCAAAGAGTAACGGAGGAGCGCTAAGCTTGGCTCAGCATGGTTGGCAACTATGCGTCGAGTGTATGGATATAAGCCAGGTTAACTGTGAGACCTACAAGTCGAGCAGGTGCGAAAGCAGGCCCAAATGATCCGACGGTTTAATGTGGAATTGCCGTCGCTCAACGGACAAAAGGTACGCTAGGGATAACAGGCTGATCGAGTCCAAGAGTTCATATCGACGACTCGGTTTGGCACCTCGATGTCGGCTCATCGCATCCTGGGGCTGGAGAAGGTCCCAAGGGTCCGGCTGTTCGCCGGTTAAAGCGGTACGCGAGCTGGGTTCAGAACGTCGTGAGACAGTTCGGTCCTTATCCACTGTGGGCGCAGGAAACTTGAGGGGTTCTAACCTTAGTACGAGAGGACCGGGTTAGACGCACTTCTGGTGTGGCAATTGTCGCGTCAGCGGCATCGTTGCGTAGCCATGTGCGGAAGAGATAAGCGCTGAAAGCATCTAAGTGCCAAGCTCCTCCCAAGATATTGTTTCCCGGACGCAAGTCCCTAAAGACCCCATGTAGACCACGTGGTTGATAGGTTAGGCGTGCAAGTGGAGTAATCCATTTAGCGGACTAATACTAATCGGTCGTGCGGCTTGATTACTTCTTTTTTCCTTCCTGGTTAGGCTTCGGCCTTCCCGACGATCGAAATTGAGGTATTTTAACTCGCGAATTGTAAACCCATGTTTCTCCTGTGTGCAATTTTCAGAGAACGCCGACCCCGGCAACGTTCTTTTAAATTTCGAGCTCGCTTGGCAGTCAGAGGCTTTCCCTCTGCACTCGCCACCCGACACTCGTCACATTTTTGGTGGCCATAAAGCTGTGGTCCGACCCGTTCCCATTCCGAACACGGCCGTCAAACACAGTCTTGCCGATGGTAGTAGTTCTATAGGTTCTGCGAGAGTAGGTTGCCGCCAGTCTTTCTAAAAAGCCGAAACGAAGAGATTTGTTTCGGCTTTTTGCTTTAAAAATCGTTTCGATTGCTGTTTCATGGAGAACCGTGCCGATCCAAAACGATGCGCTATCTACCAAGCCCGCTCGATTCGGAGAATAGCCTTATGCCATGGTACGCCCGCGCCTGCATCTTGTCCGATTGCTACTGGGACGAAGCTTTGGTCGGCCTGCGTCTTGGCCATACACTGCCGAAGCTGGCGCAGCATGACCCAGAGGCGCAATCCCGCGCCCGCGCGTCCCGAGGCTCTGCCCAGCGCCTTCTGCTATTGCTCGACAAACTGGAGGCTGGTTTTGCGAAACGGGTGAAGGGCAGTCCTGGCTGCAATATATTCTCTTGACGAATATATTCGCATAAGTAATTTATTCCGGCGTGATCGCAAGCTTTCGCGACCGCGAAACCGAAAAAATCTGGAATGGTGAATATTCGCGCAAGCTGCCGACTAATATCCAGGAAGCGGCCCTGACCAAGCTGCGCCTATTGAATGCGGCTGTTCGTTTGGAAAACCTGATGGTCCCGCCTGGTAACAGACTGGAAGCGCTTAAAGGCGACCGAAAGGGCCAGCATAGCATCCGAATTAACCGCCAGTGGCGCATCTGTTTCCAGTGGAGCGGCAACGCGCACAAAGTTGAAATCGTAGATTATCATTAAGCCATGAAGAAAATACGCGTATTATCTCCAGGAGAGATTCTGCTGAGAGAGTTCATTCGCCCAAATAGCCTCACTGTTTACCGCGTGGCAAAAGATTCTGGGATTTCCCAGCCCACCCTTCAACTGATCGCGACTGGAAAACGGGGAATCACGGCCGACACCGCCCTGAGACTCGGCCTTTATTTTGGCATTGACGCGCAGTTTTGGCTCAATCTGCAAAGCGAATACGATCTGCGAGTCGCAAAAGAAAAGAAGCTCGCCCAGATTGAAAGAGAGGTCCACCCGCTCGCTGCATAACAAGCCTATAAGATGGTCCGAATCCACTTCGTAATTGGTGGAAAAAGGTTAAAGCGTGGTGGCAGCACTAATTATTTAATCGTGTTCCCAACCTGACTCAAATCAATCGGTTCAAATCCAAGCTTTAGGGCAGGGGAGTCTGTCCGCAGGCGAAAATCACTTTCTTTCGGCGCAACAAACAACGGATCAGTCACGAGGGAACTCCGGTCATTGCCTCTTTCGCGCCATTTCCCCAACGAACTGTTGCCAAACGTCATTTCTTTCGCGCCTGGCCGCGCATCGAAATACACATTCCAATCCGCCTGAAAATTTGTTCCCGACCAATCGCCTGAAAGCAACGCACCGGAATCGAAATAGACAAGGTTGGTTTGGAAACTGAAACTGACGTGCGGCTCATTCCTCGTTCGCTGGAGTTGCTGGTCGCGTCCAAACGCAAAGACATTGTTCCACACCTTGTTGGTTTCACCGTAGTGCTGATGAAAGCCGCCGTGAGTCGTCCGATAGACCACGTTGCTCGCGGCCAGGATTCCGCTGCTGCCTTCGTCAAAATAGATTCCCCAACCGCCGTAATGAAAGCCGGCGATATCATGCCACAAATTGTTCAGAATCCTGGTTCCAGGTTGTTTTCCCAAGGTATAGATCCCACCCATATCGCTCAGAATCGGCCCGTCGCCGTCTGATTTCGCACCGATATGATGCACGTGATTGAAGGCGACCAAATTGTTTGTCGCCAAACTCGGCCCGTAGCCCCAGGTCCAGCCAATCGAAATGCCCGTGTAATAGAAGTCGTGAATCAGGTTATGCGTGATCTGATTATTCGCAGATTGTCCAATCCAAAGCCCAATCGCGCTCGCAAACATTTTCCCACCATCGTGAATGTGACAATTAGCGATTTCATTGAATCCGCTTTGCTCCGCTTCATTGCTTCGAATCGCGGTTTCGCCTATCCTAATCCCGCCCGCACCTAGATCGCTGAATTCACATCCAACGATTCGATTGCTGACGCATCCTCGCCCCAGCTCCAACGCATAATTTCCAAGATTTGAAAAGGTGCAGTTCTCAAAGGTACACTCATGCGCCCCTTCCCCCCAGACGGCTCCGGGCACTCCAATTGCGGCCTGCCCAAAACCGCCAATCTCCGCTTTCGGCTCAGGCGAAATCTGCGGCTTATTCATCGCGGACTGAAACCCTTCTGGAAAACACCACTCAGTATGCGAAAATGTCAGCCCTCTAAATACGACTCGCTCGACGAATTTCTTTGTTTCAGGCTTGCCTTCAATTAGCGCCACCTGACTCAACCTCGGCGCTACGGCTTCAACCTTGTCAATGACCTCACATGGCCGCGGCGCGTAATAAACTCGTCCCGCTGTCCCATCCAGATACCACTCGCCTGGTTCGTCGAGAATATCCGGGGCATGCTCGACATAGTACAAATCCCCGGGCGCCAATTGAAAAACGGAACGCTTTGAGAAGGTCACTATCCGCTCCTGCTCGTCGACGGAAAGAATCGGCAGTCGCGATTCCACCCAGCGACTCATCACGACGACTTCCGCATTGGCCGCTGCCGTCCACCCCTTCAAATCGCCTTCTCGGAAACGAAAACGCATCTGCCCGTGCGTCCAGTCCGGCGTCGCATCCGGCAATTCGGTCACGCTGAAGTAGCCGTGATTCGGATGCCGCGCCCTCACGGCTCGCCTCCCATTTATCCAAAGTTCGCGGAAAAACCATTTTCCTTCGCGCGCCTGGGGAATATCTGCCGCCCATAATTTTCTGCCCGCAAGTTCCACATCTTTCCATCCGCTGATTTTCCGTCCGCCACTGATAACTGGCTTCTCGTTGCGATAGGCGCATAAAGCCATTCCCGAATCCTCGGCCGTGAGTGCCAGAGGCTCATTGAGAAAATAAAGCCCTCCTCGAATCACAATATTGGCTGGCTGTCCGATGCCTCCTGCCCGTTTTTCCCGAACAGCCCTCAACGCTTGCGCCATGGTTGCGAACGGACCATCGGTTCGCTGCCGATTTGGAACCGCTAAGTTTCCCGACCAAGCGTCATTGCCGTTCGTGGCTACGAAAAATGCGCCGTGCTCATATTGCGTCCGAGAATTCGAGCCAGATTCCTCGATTTGCGGTTCGGCACATCCAACTACGAACACTATGGGAATTACCAGAAAGCCGGCGAGTGCGCGACAGGCATCAATAAATCGAGATTCTAAGTTTGGAGCTTCTCCGCAGCCTGTGACCTCGGGAGTGCTTTTGACGAAGGAGGTTGGAACCTGGCGCCTGGAGCTTCGCTGTCGAATCACCGGGCCCTTTCTTCCCTGGTCTGACTTCACGCCGCCTTTTTGGCTGTGATTCCGTACTTTTTCAAAACCCGCGAAGCAGCGTCGAATCCGACCTTTTGCTTCACATTTGCGAAAATTCCGATCTCCATCAAATCGGCAATGATTTTGAAAGGCTTTTGGCCCGCGACCTTCGCCAATTCCAAAACCAGGATTTTGTCTGCAATAGCGACTTCTCTGATAGCGGGGATGCTAAGCGAATCCGTGCCCGGTTCCTTCGATTCCTTTTTCTTCAACTTCCACGCCCCGAGGATTTCCTGAGTACCGAGAACGTACGACTCACCCGGTTTCAACATGGGAAGCCGAATTGGCAATTGGCTTTTCTGTTGTTCGAGCCTCAACAGATCAATCAGGTCCTTGCAACCGGGCGGAAGAAGGTAGCTTCGCTTGTTGTAATCGTAATACATCATCGCGCAGGTCCTTAGCGCAGATTAGCACTGGACAGCCACTTGCCAAGACTCTTTACCGGCCACCTTTCAACGTAGCCGCCGAGGTAACAAGGCGGAATTCGCGATGGCATTCATGCGGCAGGAGCAGGCTGAAGCGAAAATGGTCTAACGCCCGTTCAAAACTCGCGTTGGCAATTGACCCGGGCGCAAAAAACCGCTTTCTTGTTCGTGGACAAACTCATGAGTCCGCCCAAACCCACGCTGGATGACCTGCGCATCGAGCGCAGCACGAAGCCGGATAAACCTTTTCGTATCTGGCCGATTGTCATTTCAGTCTCCGCTTTGGCCATCGTGGCCTTCGCCGTGTGGTGGTTGAATCGTCCGAAACCCTTTGCCGTGCGAACCGTCCTTGCCCGCGAAACCAGTTCGGGCTCTAGCGTGGACCGCACCGTGCTCAACGCCTCCGGTTATGTGACCGCCAGGCGCACTGCGACTGTTTCTTCAAAAGTCACCGGCAAAGTCATCGAAGTTCTCATCGAAGAAGGCATGAAAGTCAAAGAAGGCCAAATTCTTGCCCGTCTCGACGACACCAATGTCAAAGCCAGTTTGGAATTGGCTGGCGCCCAATTGGTCTCTGCCCGTGCTGCGCTTGCTGAAACGAAGGCTCGCATCAAAGAAGCCGATCTCAATCTTCACCGTATTGCCGAATTGGCCAAAAACAACATTTCCGCCCAAGCCGACCTGGATCACGCCGAAGCGGACGCCGCCGCTCTCAACGCCAGACTCGCGCAGCAGCAAGCCGATGTCATCGTTGCGGAGCGATCCGAAGCCACCTGGCGGCAGCAATTGGATGATACAATCATTCGTGCGCCCTATTCTGGAATTGTTACCTCGAAAAATGCTCAACCGGGTGAAATGATTTCGCCCATCTCCGCCGGCGGCGGATTCACCCGAACGGGAATCTGCACCGTTGTGGATATGGATTCATTGGAAATAGAAATTGATGTCAACGAAAGCTACATTAATCGAGTCCAGGCCTCGCAACCGGTCGAGGCCACCCTCGACGCTTATTCCGATTGGAAGATTCCTTGCAAAGTGATCGCCATCATTCCAACTGCCGATCGCCAGAAATCCACAGTCAAGGTCCGCGTCAGTTTCGATAAACTCGATCCTCGCATTTTGCCCGAGATGGGAGTAAAGGTGGCATTCCGCGAATCCGCCGGCCCCTCGCCGGCGGGTGAACGAAAAATATTAGTGCCAAAATCCGCCGTTCAACAACAAGATGGGCGAGATGTCGTGCTAGTCGTTCAAAATGGCCGCGCCGAGCGCCGCGCCGTCACAGTCAATGGCGCCACTGCTGACGAAGCAATCATTGGTTCCGGCCTGATTGCCGGGGAAAAGATCATCGCCGAATGGTCCCACGGCCTTACCCACGGCATGGCAGTCAAAGAAGTGACACCATAGCTTCCGTTCTCAATCACAGTTACCGATTACAAATTACTAATCTTCACCATGAGCAGCGCGGGCAATAATCTCTTGGTCAATGTGGCGGGAGTGGAAAAAGTATTCCACCGAGGCTCGGAAGACATTCATGTCCTTTCGAATCTAAACCTGCAAGTTCCCAAGGGGGAATTTCTTGCCTTGATGGGCCCTTCGGGGTCCGGCAAGAGCACGCTCTTGAATCTAATCGGCGGGCTGGATCGCCCTACGCAAGGGGTGGTCGCTATTGCCGGCGATAACGTCGCGGAGCTTTCTGATCGCGCGTTGGCTGCGTGGCGCGCACGGCACGTTGGTTTTGTCTTCCAGCTTTACAATCTGATGCCGACACTGACGGCGGAGCGTAATGTTGAATTGCCGCTGCTCCTGACGCATTTGTCGAAAGCGGAAAGGAAAAAACATGTTGAAGCGGCCCTCACGATCGTGGGATTGGGGCATCGCTTGAAGCACTATCCGCGGACACTTTCTGGCGGTGAACAGCAACGCGTCGGCATTGCGAGAGCGATTGTTACTGACCCAACATTATTGCTGTGCGATGAGCCGACGGGTGATTTGGACCGCAAATCCGGCGATGAAATCCTCGATTTGCTGCAGGCACTCAACCGCGAGCATGGGAAAACCATTATCATGGTCACGCACGACCCTCACGCCTCGGCTCGTGCCTCCCGAACCGTCCATCTAGATAAAGGTCAACTCAGTAACGAACCGGTAAAATGAAATACTTCGCCCTGGTTTGGAGTAGCCTGAAGCGCAAGAAAACGCGCACGGTCCTAACGCTGCTTTCCATCTTCGTTGCCTTCCTGCTGTATGGGCTGCTCTGCGCGGTCAAGGAGGCATTCACAGCGGGAGTGACCATGGCGGGAGCGGACCGTCTCGTTGTGCGGCATAAGGTATCGCTCATCATGAGTTTGCCCGTCAGTTATAAGGAGCGGATGTTGAGTTTGCACGGAGTGGATACTGTGTCCCACTTTACCTGGTTCAATGGTATCTACCAAAATGAGTCTAAAAACTTCTTTGGCACCTTTCCGTTTGAGCTCGAACCGTTTATGCGGGTTTATCCCGAATACTCCCTCCCGGAAGATCAGAAGCAGGCCTTTTTGAAAACGCGTAATGGCGCTATTGTCGGGCGCTCACTTCTCAACCGTTTCAAATGGAAGCTTGGAGATCACATCTCCCTCATTTCCCCGATCTGGCCCAATAAGTCGGGAAACGCCTGGGAATTTGAGATCGTCGGCGTTTTCGACGGCACCAAGAAAACCACCGATACTTCCGGCTTTTATTTTCGATACGACTATTTCGATGAAGGGCGGGCGTACGGCACCGGATTGGTCGGCTGGTATGGAGTGCGGGTGAAAGACCCGGACCAGGCAGAAGCGATCGCCAAAGCGATTGACAACGAATTCGCAAACTCTCCCTATGAAACCAAGGCGGAGCCTGAAGGGGCTTTTATGCAGGGGTTCGCCCAACAGATGGGCAATATTGGCGCGATCCTCATTGGAATTCTCAGCGCCGTGTTCTTTACAATCCTATTGGTGGCCGGGAACACCATGAGCCAATCCGTGCGCGAGCGAATCGAAGAATTGGGAGTGTTGAAAGCAATGGGCTTCACGAATGAACTGGTGCTGGCGCTGGTCCTCGCCGAGTCGTGCCTTTTGACGTGTGTCGGCGGCCTTGCCGGGCTTGGTGCGGCGTGGGCTTTCACTTCGCAGGGCAGTCCAGTGCCCTCGATGCTGCCGGTATTCTATCTGCCAGTGCGGTATATCTTCATCGGCGTGGGAATCGTTTTGGCGCTGGGGATGGTCGCCGGAGTTGTTCCGGCATTGCAGGCGATGCGACTGCAGATTGCCGTGTCGTTAAGGAGGAATGGATGATTTCATACCATGTTTAATTGGTTTTCACAGGTTGTTTCGGTTACGCATGTCAATTTGCGCAGTATCCCTGAACGCCGGGGAGCGGTGCTGGCCGCCGCCGTTGGGATCGCGGGGGTGGTTACGGTGTTCATTGGGGTGCTTTCGATAGCCGAAGGTTTCCGGGCGGCAATGAAGGTCAGCGGTTCACCGGATGTCGCCATCGTCCTGCGCAGCGGCGCCGATACTGAGATGACGAGCGGCCTTGGGCGCGACGAAACGCGATTAGTAAGCGATGCACCGGGAATTGCGCGCGACACCAATGGACCGCTGACTTCGGCGGAGTTGTTTGTGATCATTAATCTTCCCAAACGCTCGACTGGCACTGATGCGAATGTACCTTTTCGAGGGGCTGGCGAGGCCGCAATGACTGTGCGGGGCGATATCAAAATTGTCGAGGGCCGGGTCTGGGCGTCAGGCCGAAATGAAATTATGGCCGGCGTTGGCGCTGCGCGGGAGTTTGCCGGATTGGACCTTGGCAAGAAAATCCGCATTGGACAGACCGATTGGGAAGTGGTCGGAATTTTTACGGGCGGCGGCGGCGCGGCAGAATCCGAGATTTGGACCGATACGGCGGTCTTGCAGCCGGCCTACCACCGCGGCAATTCCTTTCAATCGGTTTATGCCAAACTGGTCTCGCCCCAGGCTTTTGACCAATTCAAGGACGCGCTCACTACCAATCCCCAACTGAAAGTGAAAGTGGTCCGCCAGGCCGAATTTCTTGCCGACCAATCGTCGATGCTCACCAAATTTATCCGAACAATCGGTTTCTTCATCGCCGCCATGATGGCGCTGGGTGCGATTTTCGGCGCGCTGAATACCATGTACAGCGCAATTTCCGCACGCACTCGCGAGATTGCCACGCTACGCGCGTTGGGCTTTGGCGCCGGTCCGGTCGTTCTTTCGGTTATGTTGGAATCGCTGGCGATTGCCCTCGTTGGCGGAGCATTCGGCGCTTTGGTTGCCTACTTTGCCTTCAATGGATTTAAGACTTCGACCATCAACTGGCAGACCTTCAGCCAGATCGCCTTTGCATTCCGGGTCACCCCTCCTTTATTGGTCGGCGGTGTATTCTGGGCACTTCTTATTGGCCTGATTGGCGGACTCTTTCCTGCCCTCCGTGCCGCACGCTTGCCGATCGCCGCAGCCCTTCGCGAGCTCTGAATTTGATGAGCGATTCTGGCGCGCGGTAATCCTCAGCCTTTGCTTGCTTCGTCCTCGCCTGGCGTTTATCAACACCCGACCTTTTGATGAACTCATACTTCAACCCAAGCGATTGGATCGTGATCCTGCTTTATCTTCTCGGGATTATTGGTCTGGGTGTCTGGTTTGGTAGAGACCAACACAACACGCGCGATTACTTTCTCGGCAGCAAGAATATCCCGTGGTGGGGAATTGGACTCTCCATCGTTGCCGCGGAAACCAGTGCCGTAACCATCATCAGCGTCCCCGCGATCGCCTTCGGCAGCAACATCGCTCTTCTCCAGATGATCATCGGTTACGTGCTCGCTCGGATCATTCTGGCCGTTGTTCTTGTGCCGCATTATTTCAAAGGTGAAATTTATTCTCCTTATCAACTCTTCGCCGACGCTTTCGGCCCATCCGCCCGCCAAACGGCCGCTGGGTTTTTTCTCCTCAGCGAAACGCTTGCTGCCGGGGTCCGAGTTTACGTCGCCAGCATTCCGGTTAAGTTAATGCTTGGAGATAAGCTGCTCGGTTTTGGCACCGGCGATCCGATCCTCGGCGCAATTCTTCTCTTCGTCCTCTTGTCGCTCCTCTACACGTATGTCGGCGGTGTCAAAGCGGTAATTTGGACCGATGCCGTGCAATTTGGCCTCTTCCTTGTTGGTGGGATTTTCGCTCTCCTCTACATTCCTTCACTGGCCGGCGGGCTCAGTTCGGCCTTCGCTCAAGCCAGCCAGGCCGGCAAATTGCATTGGCTGAATGCCACTCCCCCACCCGGCGTTACTTTCGCAAAGTTTCTCCTTGGTTCGCCTTTCAATATCTGGATGGGAGTCATTGGTGGCACCGTTGTCGTGCTGTCCTCCCACGGCGCCGAGCAGTTGATCGTCCAACGCGTTCTCGCGTGCAAAACTGTCGCTGATGGACGCAAGGCCCTCGCGCTCAGTGCCGTTGTCATCTTCCCGCTCTTTCTTATTTTCCTTCTCGTTGGCGCGTTGCTTTGGGTTTTCTATCAGAGCCATCCTTTCCAAATCCCGCTTCCCGAGCCTCGCGCAGGCTCCGGCATCAAAGCAAACGACTTCGTCTTTCCAATTTTCATGATGACTGAAGTCCCGCACATTTTGAAAGGCTTCTTGATTGTGGCTATTCTCTCCGCAGCAATGTCTTCCGTCAGCTCTGCCCTGACCTCGCTCGCTTCCGTTTCCACGATGGATTTCGTCAAGCACCTGCTCCCTCAGCGGAGCGAATCCTTCTTCCTGCGCTTCAGTAAAATTTCAACTGTCGTTTGGGCTGTCGCTCTGATTTTCGTCGCTTACCTGAGCCGCCGGGTGGATTTTGTGCTGAACGCCGCGTTTTCCCTCCGCGGTCTGACAAGCGGCGCGCTTCTCGGCGGTCTTGCCGCGGCAATTTTTTGGAAAAAGGGACGTGCCGTCCCTGTCATCACAGGCATGTTTGTTTCGCTTGTTGTGATGACGGCGATACAAATCTTTCCCAGTTGGGATCATACGAAAGGCTTTTGGGCCAGAACAATTGGAACAGAGATATTCTGGCCCTGGTACACTTTGATTGGGCTTATGGTCACACTAGGCGCCGCGTGGATGGCTCACCGAATCCTGCCAGAAAGGTCCTGAATGCATTACAAATCCGCGTTACTTTTTGTAACTGCAAGTCAGCACGTCCCGGCTAAACTATTTTCAGGCTTATGAGCGCGATGCACGAGATAGATTACAAAATCTTCGGCGACGACATGCAGTTCGTCGAAGTCGAACTTGATCCCATGGAAGCCGCCGTCGCCGAGGCGGGCGGCATGATGTACATGGATGACGGCATCGAAATGGAGACCATCTTCGGCGATGGCTCGCAGCAAAACAGCGGTTTCCTTGGCGCACTCATGGGTGCGGGCCGGCGCTTGCTGATTGGCGAATCCATCTTCATGACCGTTTTCCAAAATCGCGGCCAGGGCAAAAAGCGAGTCGCATTCGGAGCGCCCTATCCCGGCAAGATCATTCCAGTTTATCTGCCGGATATTGGCGGCGAATTGCTCGCTCAGAAAGATGCCTTCCTTTGCGCCGCCAAAGGCGTGAGCCTGGGCGTCGCCTTCACCAAACGCTTTGGCGCAGGTCTTTTCGGCGGCGAGGGGTTCATCCTCGAACGACTGCAAGGAGATGGCCTCGCCTTCATTCATGCGGGTGGCGCAATTTATCAACGCGATCTTGGCCCGGGCGAAATCGTTCGCGTTGATACCGGCTGCATCGTCGCTTTTCAACCGACGGTGGACTACGACATCCAATACGTTGGCAAAATCAAATCCGCTCTCTTCGGCGGCGAAGGCCTGTTCTTCGCCACGATGCGCGGGCCAGGCCGAATTTGGCTGCAATCGCTGCCACTGAGCCGCCTGGCTGGACGCATCACTGCCGCTTCTCCGCAAACCGGTCGCGGCGGGCGCGAAGAAGGTTCCATTCTCGGCGGACTTGGCCGATTGATTGACGGTGATAATTCTTAATTGGCGATTGGTGGCTGGTAATCAGTAACTGCGTTTCTCCAAGCTACGAACCTGCTGTCCTTGCCCCAGAAGGAAGCTGTTGTTAGGGTCACAGGCAGTGGACAAAAATCGTCTTACTCTCGCTGGACTGGTTACGGTTCTGATCCTGGGGGCTTCCTGCAACAATGCTTCCAAACCCACTTCGGTCTCCGGCACAATCGAAACCGACGAAGTCCGGGTCGCCTCTCGTTATGGCGGCCGTGTCGAAAAACTGCTCGTTCAGGAAGGGGATTCCTTAAAGACTGGACAACCCATCGCCGAATTGGACGCGGCTGAATTGCGCGCCAGACGCGATCAATCCGCCGCGCAACTGGCCGAATTCGAGGCTGGCGCGCGCAAAGAGGAAATTGAGGCCGCCAAACACGACTGGGAAGCCATGGCCGCCGATTTGGAAAAAGCTCGAGTTGATGCCCAACGCGCGGATCAATTGTTCGCCGAAAAAACCATTTCTCCTACTGAGCACGACCAGGCTGTGACTCGCGCTCGCACCCTCGAAAAGAATGTTGCCGCGGCGAAGAGCCGTTACGATCTCTGGCTGGCCGGCACGCGCCCCGAACGAATCGCCCAGGCGCGCGCCCAACTCGCCGAAATCGACGCGCAATTGCGCGAAATGAAAATCGTCGCGCCGTCCGATTGCATCGTCGAAGTGCTCAGTGTCAAAGTCGGCGATGTTCTCGCGGCAAATCGTGAAATTGCAACCCTCTTGCTCGCCGAACATCTATGGGTTCGCGTTTACGTACCCGAACCGTGGTTAGGCCATATCCAGCTTGGGGAGTCAGTCAAAGTTCGCGTCGATTCCGACCCCGATAAAGATTTTCAAGGCGCCGTCGAACAAATCGCGCGCGAAGCCGAATTCACTCCACGAAACGTCCAAACGGTCGGTGAGCGCATCAAACAAGTCTTTGGCATTAAAATCCGACTGGATAGTCGCGAAGACAAACTCCGCGCCGGAATGGCGGCGGATGTGACGTTTCCAAATGTGCCGAAGTGAAATTCGAAATCCGAAATTCGAAATCCGAAGGAAGCTCCAACTTCGAAGCCCGAAAAGAGACTTCCGACTCATATCATGCGCTCTACTCCGTTCGGACTTCCTTCGGATTTCAATTTTCGGCTTTCTAGTTTTAATTCTTGTGTCAGCCGAAACGATGATCGAATGCGAGAAGCTGACCAAACGATTTGGCCATTTCACCGCTGTTGACCACGTCAGCTTCAAAGTGGCCAAAGGTTCCATTTTCGGCTTCCTTGGCCCGAACGGCTCCGGCAAATCCACAGTTATTCGTATGCTCTGCGGTTTGCTTGAGCCAAGCGATGGTCGCGCCAGCCTCGCGGGCTTCGATGTGGCCACTCAAACCGAGGAAATCAAGAACCTCATTGGCTACATGTCGCAAAAATTTTCCCTCTACGACGAATTGACGGTTTACGAAAATCTGATGTTCTATGGCCGGCTCTATGGTCTGCGCCGCGCAGCCCTCGCCAAGCGTCGCGATGAACTCGTCGCTCTCACCCATATTGAGCCTTATATGCAGCGCCGCGCCGCGTTGCTCTCTGGCGGTTGGCGTCAAAGGCTCGCCATGGCCTGCGCCCTCGTGCACCGTCCAACCGTTCTGTTTCTCGACGAGCCAACCGCTGGCATCGATCCGGTCGCCCGGCGCGAATTGTGGGATTTGCTCTTCGAATTTTCCAGCACCGGCATGACACTCTTCGTCACGACGCACTACATGGATGAAGCCGAACGCTGCTCTCATGTCGGCTATATCCACATGTCGAAACTGATTGTTTGCGGCGAACCCGACGAACTCAAGCAAATGCCTGTCGTAAACCCGCCCGATACGCGGCGCATTGATGTAACCTGCGATCACGTCACCGTCGGCTTGCAAGCATTGCGGCACTTACCTGGTGTTCGTGCCGCGACTGTCTTCGGTCAATCCATGCATTTGCTGATTGAAAAAGACACTTCCGAAGATTTCATTCTCTCGAAACTTTCCAAAGTTGGTATTCCTCACGCCGACATTCGCCCAATTGCGCCCTCCCTGGAAGACGTGTTCGTCGCGCTGACCAATGAACAGACGAACGGAGACCAAGACAAATGAGACTCCGAATCCCAAAATCCCAAATCCCAAGCTCCAAATCTCAAGCTCCAAATGACCGCCCGTTCAACGGGTTACGAGCTTATGCAAGACAAGGCGAAATGCCCCCTCAGTCTTGGAATTTGAATATTGGGATTTTTTTGGAATTTGAAGTTTGGAGTTTGGGATTTCCCTGGAGCTTGGATCTCGGAGCCTGGAACTTATGAAAACTCCCTTTCGCGGATTCAGCGCCATCCTTTACAAAGAATTTCTCGTCGTTTTGCGCGATCCACTCACTCTCTTTTTCATGCTCTTCCCGCCGATCGTCGAGATGATTGCTTTCGGTTATGCTCTCGATACCGACGTCAAACACATGGCCACAGTCGTTTTCGACGAAGATCGCACCACCGAAAGCCGCCAACTCATCGACCAATTCGTAAACACTCAAACCTTTCGCGTCGTCGGCGAAGTCCACAGTATCACCGAATTGACTGAAGCTATTAGAAAAGGGAAAGCCTATGTTGGCATTCAAATCCCGCCTGATTTCACACGCAAACTTAACGCAGGCCGCACCGCGCGCATTCAAGTCCTGATTGACGGCTCAAACTCCAGCATCGCTTCCTCCTCTCTCAACACGTCGCTTAACGTCGCCTTTCGCAACGCCGTGACGCAACTGGTCGCTCGTCTCGGCCTCCGTGAACTTCCCATCGAAGTCCGCCCGCAAATTCTCTACAACCCGGAGATGCGCAGCCCGAACTTTTTCGTGCCCGGCGTCATCGGTGTCGTACTCCAAATTGCCACCACTTTTGCTACCGCGATGTCCCTCGTGCGCGAACGCGAACGCGGCACGCTCGAACAACTGATGGTCAGCCCCCTTTCTCGCTGGGGCCTCATGCTGGGCAAACTCACTCCTTACCTTTGCATCGGCATGCTCATGGGCGCCGGTTTGTTTGCTGTAATGCGCTATCTCTTTAATGTTCCAATTGCCGGGACCGTCAGCGGCCTGATGTTCGCAACTTTCCTTTATGTCTTCTGCCTCCTCAGCCTCGGCCTCCTCATCTCAACCAAGGCACAAAATCAAATTCAGGCGCTCCAAATGTCCATGATCTTCATCCTGCCTTCGGTATTTTTTTCCGGCTTCATCTTCCCTCGCGAAACTATGCCGGCAATTTTTTACGCCATCGGTTCCGTTCTGCCCGCTACTTATTACATTGAACTCGAACGCGCAATCGTCCTTCGTGGCGCCAGCCTTCAAGACTTTTGGTTCAATATCATCCTCCTCGCCGCGATGGGACTTGGCCTTTTCAGCCTTTGCGCGCTGCGGTTTAAGCAGAAGGTGGCGTGAACCGACGTGAACAAAAAGCCTGCAGCCTCCCGTGCAACTCTGTTGACTACGCAGTGGTCGCGGGCAGTAAACTCGAAAAGCCTGCCTGTTCAAAGTGGTGGTCTGTAGTAAAAGCTTCGGTGATTTATTCGTCGGACATCACCACAAAACCGGTTTTCTGCTGAATCCGAAGCTCCTACTAGGCCAAAAACTTACACATTTCTATTGACCAAAATGGGCTTTCTGTGTCGTGATGATAGAACCGCGCCTATCCCGGGCGAGGATCGCAAATAAGCGGTCCCCTAATCAGAAGGGATAACGCACGGATATTCAGAAGATGGCCAGAGTTCTATCGAAAAACGGTAACGGGTCGCGCACAATCCAGGCGTCCAAATACGACGCTCATAATACTGTGCTCTCCAAAACCTACGGCGCCCTCGCGGATTTGCGCCGCGAATTATCCGATTCAAAAGCCGACGTAAATGAGCGGGAGGAGCTTTTGAATACTTTCGCCTCTTGCGCCGATTCCCAGCGCGCCTGGCTTTTGCTCGAAGATTATTTCGAGAAGCATGCTCTTTCGCGCAAAGATTTTCCGGCTACAGACTGGTGGCCGCGCATCCTTTCCGCCCAAGGCAAATCGCGCCTCGAAGAACTCGCTTTCCTCTTCCTTCGCGCCAAACGCTCCATGCCGACGGAGCTATCTCATTACGCGAATCTTGATCGTTTCGCCCAGGTTGAAGAAGCCGCTCAAGAACAGCAAATCGTCAAACAATTGGAAGAGTGGCTTTTTCCGCCGAAACTCACTCACCTCGATTCCCCTCGAGCCTCTCTGCGCGTCGTCTGCCAGCCGGAACCGGACGCCGAACACCCGTCACGTTATCGCCTTGGTATTCAGTTCCATCTAATGCGCCCTCGTGCGGGCGAGCGAATTCGCACATTGCGCGATATTATCGAACTCACCACTCGCGCCGCCCACGAGCAGGAACAATTTCCGCCGGGTGATTGGGAGTTTATCCAGTGGCTTACAGATCTCAAAAATCAGAAACCTGAGATAAAAGGTCAAACCTCACGAAACGCCGGTGATGACGAGACCCTGCTCCTTTCCGATATGGAGTTGCTCCATTGGCTGGCACGTTGGGGCCACACGCCTCGCCTCGAACTGCCGACCAGCGACGGCCCAAGGATGCTCGAATTTCACGGCCAGATCGCCGAATTGACTCCACACCTCGTGAATGGCCATCGCGAACTTTCCTTCTCTCACCGGCTGAGCATACCCGGTGGAAAAACGCACGAATTGGAAGAGGTTCGCTTCTTCAACGGCCGCCCCCCGCTGGCCCTCGTAGGCCACACTTTTTTCCTGCTTCGCAATGCGCCGCCGCCCCAGTTGCTCGAGCATTGGTCCAACCAACCCGCCGTACCGGTACGCAAGCTCAGCCACCGGTTGCTCATGCACCTGCGCAAGACGCAAGCCAATCATGGCGTCGATTGGGAGCAATTGGTTATCACCCATCCAGCCGCTCCTCAATTCATCTTTGAATTGCTCGACGAAACCGTTCGTTTGCGATTACTGGCCAAAAGCGATCGCGACCACAGCACCTGGCTTTGGAACGGTCACGAATGGCAATTGCACGAACCCAAACGCCGCTCCAGCGATAAACCGGAAATTCTCGACGATCCGCGTCTCGAACCGGCTACCCAATGGCTGCGCCGGCTCGATTGGTTTACCCCGGAGCCAGGCCTTTGGGTCGGCGATGCAAATGAAAATTTTCTGGGCACGTTAGCCAGCATATGGGATGAACGCCCGCACGATACCGAATGCCTTGGCAACCCTGCTTTCCATCGTCTCTTCTTGACGCCGCGGCGACTGCGCCCACGTCTCGTTGTCAAAGGCAGCGGCATTGATTGGCTTGCCATCAGCGCCGAGTGGGAACAGGAAGGACTCAAACTCAGCGCCGCCGATTTACAACGTCTCCAGGCCGCCACTGGACGTTTCGTAAAACTCCCCGACTCCGGCTGGGTCGAACTCGACTCAGACGCCGTCCAGTCCGCCCACGAAACCATGGCTGATCTTGGCGTTGACGGCCTCGTACCCGTCGCCCAAAAAATCGGCATGGAGCAAGCCGCCCATCTCGATGAGCAGGAACTTCAGCGGTTCGGCGACTCCCCTCAAGCCAAAGCTCTCCGCGAAAAACTCAAGGACTTCAAGGGCGTCCCTTCTGCTGATCTGCCGCCAACTGTCCAAGCCGAAATGCGGCCCTATCAAAAGGACGGTTTCGATTTCCTTACTCATCTGACCCAAATCAAACTCGGTGGCATCCTCGCAGATGATATGGGCCTCGGCAAAACGCTCCAGACCTTGGCCTGGCTCGCCTGGTTGAAACATCGCCACGGAAAAGATCCAAAACCGTGCCTCGTGATTTGCCCTGCCTCAGTCCTGCACAATTGGCGTCGCGAAGCGAACCGTTTCACGCCGAACCTCAGGGTCCTCGTCCTCGAAAGCGGTGCCGCGCGCCACAATCTGCGCAAACAGATTCCGCAACACGACATCATCGTCACCAATTATGCGCTTCTTCGTCGCGATCTCGAAGAGTTGCAGAAATTCCCTTTTCGCGCCGTCATTCTCGATGAAGCGCAATTCATCAAAAACCCCGGCGCGCAAATTACACAGTCGGTGAAACAATTGAAATCCGAGCATCGCCTTGCCCTGACCGGCACGCCACTCGAAAACCGTTTGCTCGACTTGTGGAGCATTGTGGATTTCATCCAACCGAATTATCTGGGTGACCAGGAGCATTTCACCGAAACCTATGAACCGCGCGGCGAAAATGCTGAATCGGCCCAACGCATCGCTCGCCGCCGGCTCTCCGCGAAATTGCGCCCGCTGCTTCTGCGTCGCTTGAAGAAGCACGTCGCGAAAGATTTGCCCGACCGCATCGAACAACGCCGCGATTGCCAACTCGGCGATGAACAGCGAAAACTTTACCTCGCCGAACTGCGCCGCAGCCGCGATCAAGTGATGAAAACCATCGCCGAAAAGGGCATTGGGAAGAGCAAGATTCACGTGCTCGCAGCGCTGACACGCCTCCGCCAAATCTGCTGCCATCCCAAACTCGTCGGCAACGATTCTATTTCTGGCAAAACCGAGACGCTCTTCGAATTGCTCGACTCCCTCGTTGCCGAGGGCCAAAAAGTCCTCGTCTTCAGCCAATTCGTCCAGATGTTGCAACTGCTCGAAGCCGAGTGCCGGCAGCGCAATATCAGCACTCATATCCTCACCGGCCAAACCAAAGACCGCCAGGAAGTCGTCAACACATTCCAGAATGATCCTAATCCAGCTGTATTCTTGCTCAGCCTCCGGGCTGCCGGCACCGGCTTGAACCTGACTACCGCCAGCTACGTAGTCCTCTATGATCCCTGGTGGAATCCAGCCGTCGAAGCTCAAGCCATCGATCGTTCCCATCGCATCGGCCAGACCCGCACCGTCAACGCCTATCGCCTGATCTCGCCCGGCACCGTCGAAGAAAAAATTTGGGAACTGCAACAAAGCAAAGCCCAAACTATCGCCGATGTCCTTGGTGAAGAGGGCTTCGCCCGCAGCTTGTCCAAAACCGATCTCGAATATCTTTTTGCGGAAGATTGAGGTTACTGCCCCACTTGTTTGTTTCGTCGAGCTTGCTAGAATCGCATCGGCAGGCGATACTTAGGCCATGACGACGAGCGCCCTCGACATTTCGGCCTCCGAATCCGCTGACCTGTCAGGTAACATTTCCAAACGCATACTGCGCTATCTCAAGGCGCAAGTTGAGGACTGGTACGACGTTTGCCGAAGTCTCACGTCTTGGGAAAATCGGCATTTAATCGATCATCCAACACCAGAATTTCTGGCCGAACACGTCCGGCGGTTGGACGAATATGAGCGCGTTGGCCATTGGCTGTCACTTGCTACGCAAAGTCCCGATTTTCCAGATCGCGCTACGGCCGACTTAGTACAGATGACTTTGCAAGATATAAAAGATCGACGCGCTGTGTGGCACGGAACTGTGCCCGCCGAACGGCGCAAAGAAATTTTGGGCGCCATTTTCAATGAGCCCTGAGCTTCAGAGGCTCCTTGAAGCTTTTTACGAGAAACTGTCCTGCCCTCCGGAGGAAAAACCACAGCGCGTCGCCACCCGCGCCAGATATTTACGTCACCCCGATCCTCCTTATTCATCTAAGTAGTACACCCCCGTTATTCGATATTGCTGCGAAAGGGTGCCTCTGTTTAACTTCCGCCGAACCGTGAGCGCCCAACTCGAGTCACAACTGCCACCTGGCCCAAGGCAACCGCTCGTTTCCCCCCTCGTTTCGACCGCCGAAACCTTTACTGGGCTCAAAGTTACCACCGCTCGCCAGCCTCGCGTCAGCCGCGAACTTGTCTCTGTCCAGGCCCTTCTCGGCATCGGCGCATATCTTTCCCTCGGTGTCCCTTACCTGCGCCGAACTCATGGCCTCGACCGGCTCGACACCTCACAGCGCTACCTCTTCGTTTGCAATCATGTCAGCCTGCTCGACACCATCTTGCTGGGCGGACTCTGCTGGCGTTCGGGCTGCTATCCCATCCTCGTTCTCGGCGACAAAGCTGTCTGGCACGCCTCCTGGCTCAAACGCATTCTCAGCAGCCGCACCGGCTTCCTCCTCGAGCGTGGCAAACTCAATCCCGGACGCATTCGGGAGCTCCAGGACTTTGGCCGCGCTTCAAACGATTTTCACCTGGTCGTTTTCCCCGAAGGCACTCGAGGCGATGGCGTCCGCGTCGGACCCTGCCAGCCTGGCCTTTTCTACATCGCTCAGGAAGCTCGCTTACCGATGGTGCCGGTCTTCTTCGAAAACATGCAGCTCGTATCCACCAAAACTGGCCGTTTCCATGCATTTGGCGGACTGCGCAAAGTCGAAGTCCACTTCGGTTCACCCATCTCTGCAGAAGCGTACCTCCAAATTCCCCGCGAAGAATTCCCCGATTTCGTGCGCCGTTCCATTGCCGCCACCCTCCCTGCTCGCCGATAACACGCAGTTTTAGATCTTGAAGCTTGGGATTTGGATCTTTCCTTAACGGATCATCATCTCCTTCGGATCCTCATTCTTCAGCCCGTACTTCATCGCAAACCTCAACAATGCCAGGCTATACGCCGACGTCGAAGCGGCCCCGCTGAAAATCCGCCCAAAATGTTTGCTCAAATGCGGAAAACTGAGCTTCACCAGCAAATTATCCTGCAGCATCTGTCCAACGTGAAAGCATGTGAACAATCGTCCATTGTAGAAATGCTCAACAATCTCGTGCCAACTCTGCAAATGGTGAATCACGTGTTCCTCATATTCTTTGAACGCTTCAGATGTGCCTTTCCCAATCACCTCTGTCAACTCCACCGCGCTTTGCATCCCGATAAATAATCCGCTCGAGAAAACCGGATCGATAAATCCCGCTGTGTCGCCCACCAACGCCCACCCATCCCCAACTATTCGCGTCGAGACCAATTGATAATTGCTGTATTCCACCACCGGCGTCAGCCGCTTCGCCTCGCCGGCTACTTTGCTCAGCACTGAATCCTGCTTCAACAGATTATCAAAACGTTCTTCCTTCGTCGTTCCGAACATCGGCAGAAATTCCGTCCCAATCACCACTCCCACGGAAACCCGGCCAGGCAGGGGAATCCGCCAGCTCCAACCATGATCCAAACGCGTCGTATGGACGTGCCCTTCGGAATCCAATTGCGTCTTGTCCACATGCGCAAATAACGCCGTGTCCTTTCTCGGCCCCTCCTGGCTCGGCAATTCGAGCAACTTTGGCAGCACACGCACCCGCCCCGTCGCGTCCACGATCAAATCCGGCGGACCCGAAAAAGCATCGCCCGCCGTCTTCATAGTTTCCTCGCTCAACCGTACCCGCTCAGTTCCCGGCACCCGCTCCACCTTCGCCGCCGCCTCAATCACTCTTGCCCCCGCCTTCTTGGCATTTTCCAGCAGCGTCTCATCAAATTTGTCCCGCGGGACATTGTACGCGTACTTCGGCAACGTCATTCGCAACTGATCGAACGGAAACGAAAAATTCACCTTCGGCCCTACATTCACCGTCGCCCCCGGCTTATACGTGCTGAAACTCTTTATCTGCTCCTCGACGCCCAACAACCGCAACATCGGAATAATTGCCGGCACCAGCGATTCGCCGACCACCAACGGCGTCCGCTTCGCCAGATGGAATATCACTGGCCGCTTTCCCGCCCGCGCCAGCAATGTCGCCAACGTGCTCGCTGTCGGTCCTCCCCCCAAAATCGCAACGGTATTTATCTTTCCGGACAAATGACTCTGCATCTTTGATTTATGCCGCCGAATACCCCGTTCCGTCAAAGCAAACCTACGCGTGATGCGTGAGACGTGAAAAGACCATTACCGGAGATGGGTGGAGATGGGCGGAGATGGGTGTCCTTCGGATGCGTTAAAGGCGTTGAGTGATCGGAGGAGTGGGAATAATGGGACGAATGGAAGGGGACCTCGCCGTTAGTTGGCGTTAGTAGCCGTTAGAGGGCAGGGCAGGGAGGCGAAGCTTCAAGAAGCTTTAGAAAGTGAAATTCCGTGAAAGGAGCCTCGGTGGAGAACCGGGAATTGAGTCGAGGATAAGGAAGAGCACGACGATGAGAAGGTGGCCCCCCCTCCCAGGGGTATTTATCCGTGACAGCGTGACAAGATCGGGTTTAACGAGGTTATTTTCGAGGTCATCCGTGACATCAAGCGTGACATGCCGTGACAAAAGGCCGCAAGCGTGACAAATCCGGGTAAAGGTCCGACGCCCAAAGTCAAAAATCGAAAGGGAAGCCGCGAAAGAAGGCAAAAAGGCGCAAAGAACGAAAGTGAAAATCAACTGCAAGAAACGTTCGAAAAGTGCAAGAAAGTGAAATTAACGGCCAAAAGTGAAATTCTGCCAAACGAGTATTAACAGGAGGACTTAGCGCAGAAGTCAGCCCCGAAAGCTTTCGGGGTGAAAGGCAGGTATTAAGGAGATCAGAATGCATTAGGCCGAATTAAAAATCGGCTGGCGGATGGAAAGAGAGGCTAATCATTCCGTATTTTTACGGTAGGACTGTAAATGTCCCACCACCCTCTGCAAAATGGAGAGCGAAAAAATGAAGAATGCAGAACTTGCATTCAAAAGAAAAAACAACAAAACAAACAAAATGTATGAACAACGAAAAGACGTTAAATGACGCAAATGCCTCGAAGGGGTTAAACGCAGAAAATGGGAGGAATGAGACTAATGGGAATTATGCAGAGAAGGGCGACGCGGAAGCGGATCGAGAACGAGGAGTAGGACCTGAACTTAGCTCGGAGCTTCGGCGCGGCGAGCGGGGGCGAACTGATTGTGAGTTTCCAGTGGTTGAGCCCTGGCCGGAGGCGGCGGATGGAAAGGCGCTGCTTGATGAATTGGAGGCGACGTTGACGCGATTTGTGGTGTTGCCGAAGTGGGCCTCAGAGACGCTGGCTTTGTTTGCGCTGCATACTTATGCGTACGAGTTGCGGGATGTGACGACGTATGTCGGGGTTGAGTCGCCGGAGAAGCGATGTGGGAAGACGACGTTGTTGACGGTGCTGGGTGAGTTGGTGAATCGGCCAGTGATGGCGAGCAATATCAGTTCGCCGGCATTTTTCCGGGTGATACAGCAAACGAGGCCAACGTTGTTGATTGATGAGGCGGATATGTTTTTGCAGGGGAATGATGAGTTGCGGGGGATTTTGAATTCGGGTTATACGCGGAAGACGGCATTTGTATGGAGGGTGGCCAACCAAGTCCAAAGTCCGGAGTCCAAAGTCCAAAGTCCAAAGGCGCTCGCAGAGGGCGGGGGAAACTGTGGGTCGAACGCGGCGGTGCCCCTCACCCCCGCCTCGGTCAACCGCCTCCGTCAAGAGCATCCTCCTTCGTCAAATGCACTTCGGAGGACGAACTATGGCGGTCGGGAAAGCACTACGGAGGGCAAGCCGACCCTCTCTCCATCGGATGGGAAGAGGGGAAAACGTACTGACCTGGCTCCGAAGAGAGAGCGGGAACGGGAAGAATCGTATGTGGTGAAGGCGGTGAAGTTTTCGAGTTGGTGTCCAAAGGTGATGGCTGCAATTGGGCGATTGCCGGAGACGCTGGCAGATCGGTGCATTGTGATTCGAATGCAGAGGAAGATGTGGGACGAGGAATGTGATTGGGTCCGCAATCTGGATGCGAGGACGATTGTCCGAAAGTGCGCGCGGTTTGCACGAGATAACGCGAGCGCGATTGGGCCGGCCCGACCGGAGATTCCGGAGGGGTTGAATGATCGGGCAGGGGACATTTGGGAGCCGTTGTTGGCGCTGGCGGATTTGGCGGGTGGAGATTGGCCGGGCAAGGCGCGGCAGGCCGCGGTTGAGTTGAACGCAGGCGCGCAGGAGAGCAGTCCGATTGGGACGTTGTTATTGGATATTTTCACGGTGCTTGTGCTCAGCCGACAGGAGCGGATGTTCTCGCGGGCGTTGGTGAATGGTTTGAACAGGCGGTCTGCGGAGCGAGCCTGGGTGGAGGCGTTGAAGGGGAAAGATGCGACGGAGCAGTGGCTATCGAATCAGTTGCGGCCGTATGGGATTAAGCCGAAGACGATGAGGATCGGGGAGGAGCGAGCGAAGGGTTATGTGTTTGAGGAGTTCACGGATGTGTTCCGGCGGTATGTTCCGATGGCAGAGGTCGAGGCGATGAGAGCGGAGATGATGGAGGGCGCTAAGAAGCTTTAAAGCGTCAAAGCGTGGGAGCGTTGAAGTGGGGAGCATCTTGCTACTGCCCCGCCGGTGGGGACTTCGTAGGTTAGCGTGAGCCTGGCGAGGACTGAGATCGCTGGAAATTCGGCTGTTTCTGCGACTGGCGCTTCGCAGACAGTCGCGGTCCGGGGCAGTGGCAAGATACTCTCGTTGAAGTGGAGAGCCGAGAGAGGACGCCAAGAACACAGCGCGGCAGAGCCGCAATCAAGGTCAGGCAGGTTAAATGAGGAAGGGACGCTTGCGAGCGGCTCGAAGGCATCCGCGCCGAGGATAAATGTGCGGAGGGGGAATCAACCGCAGAGACGCAAAGAAACGCGGAGAAGGCAAAATCATGAGGGGCGCTGGCAATTTAATGCGAGACTGAACCCCGGGCCCTCTCACTCGTTGTGCGGAATCTTAATCGTGCCACCGCCGATGAACTCGCGCACGACTGCATCTCCCGGGATGACGTCGTAGCCGGTAAGCTGCGATTTTTCCAAGCCCGCAATGGAGTCCAATAACCCTTTCACGCGCTCATAACGGATCTTCGCATCGAGGAAGCCAGTGTATGAATCAAACTCTGCCGGCTGCGGCAAGAGCCCGCCGTCACCCACAAAAAACGGACGCAAAGCGGGCAAGTCGAACGGGAATCCGCCATTGACGGTATGATCTGCAAGTCCGCGTAACGGGATGATACTGAAAAGCTCGCCCGCGCGGACGTAGTGCCAGTGCAGAATGGTCAGGAGTGGACTGTGATTGCGATGGTGAGCATCACGCAGCATTCTCCGGATGAGTCGAACGTCTGTGAACTTTGTCATCCGATTTGACTGGCCATCGCCTTCGAAGAGGACGTTTTGCGTTTCGATGAACAGCCGAAATTGTGCCGACGCATCGATACCCTCAGTAATGGGCGGATAAAGCCCGTGCAGACAGTCGAGGAGCAATATCTGATCTTTGTCGAGTTTGATGGACTTGCTGGAGAGACGGCGGCCTTCTTTGAAGCTGTAAACTGGTTTCTCGATAGTCTCGCCATCGAGCAGCGCCTGAAGATGGTGGTTAAGCAACTCGATATCGAGCGCTTCGGGCGTTTCGTAGTTGCGATCGTTGATCCAATCAGTGGGATGCTCGACCAGCGACCAAAAATAGTCGTCAAGGTTGAGCATGAGAAAACGAAGACCTTGTTTCTGCAGCCTCTCAGTGAGCTTGACTGTAGTCGTCGTCTTTCCGGATGAACTCGGTCCGCTCACCCACATCATCCGGATTCGATCGCCGGCGTTCAACCGTTGCATGACTTTCGCCGCAGCTTCGTCGAGCGACTTTTCATAAACGTCGAGCGATTCTTCAATCAGAGGTTTAATCTTTCCACTTTGAACGATTTGATTAAGGCCATCAACCGTATCGCAGCCACGCGCGCGGTTCCACGCGAGGTTCTGGTCCATCTGTGCTTTCGGAAAGCCGTTGCCGACGAATTTTTCTGACGAAATGGCGCCCTCCCGCAGCCAGTGCCTGCCCCAACGGTAACAGGCGTAAGCATCCGCGGTGTTCTGAAAGCCATAACTGCGCAGGGCGTGCAGCACTTCGTCCTGAATCGTCTCAATTGTAGGCGGGAAATTCGCGATCAGATGATGCGGATTGGCATTGAGAGAAACGACCGCCGCATCCGCGAGAAAGCCGGCAATTTTGTCCTCGCCGCCATAAGCGTCAAAGATCTTGTTATTAATCCCGGGCAAATAATCCTGCTGGAAACCGCCGATGGACTCAGCCGCTCGCAGAATTGCCCGCCAGAGGCGGGCCTCATCGAACCTGACCAGGGCACGGTTCCGTTTTTGGACTTTGACGATGCGGTTTTGGACAGCCATGTCCGAAGTATAGAGAAGGGGTCCAAAAAGTTAAGAAAGTTCTCGTCCTTTGCTTGTCAAATACGCTTCGTTCCGATACTGTCACGCTATGTTAAAACAGTCTGTCGTCGCCATTTTGCTCGCTTTCTGCGCGTTTCAAAGCGCGTTGTCCGACACCATCCAACTGAAAGATAAAGCCGCCATCGTTGGGACTATACTCGCCGAGAAACGCGATCAAATCGCCGTTGACGTCGGCTACACGATTCTGCTCGTTCCTCGCAATCAAATCGCCAAGATCTCAAAAGATGGTTCTGAGCTTCCGACAAAAGTTAACGCGAATTCCAAAACTTCGATTGCCGAACCTAAACCGGTCGCGGAATCCAAAACCATCGTCGAAACCAAACCTGCCGAAGAATCCAAAGCCATTGTTGGATCGAGAACCGAATTCTACTCTGCGCCAAACAAAGCGCTCCCATCCCGCAGTGTACGCGAACTCGTGAGCCAACTCGGCGAAGCGGTTGTGCAGGTTCGGACCCCGGGCGGTCTCGGTTCCGGCTTCATCATCAATGAAGACGGGTATCTGATAACGAATTTTCACGTCATCGAGGGCGAAACCCAAATTTCAGTCGAAGTTTATCGTCAAACCGCGGACGGCGTTCTTGAGCGCAAGACCTACAAGCAGGTCCATATCATCGCGATGAATAAATTCGAGGATATCACTCTGCTGAAAATCGAAGACAAAGACGTTCCCAAATTTAAATATGTCGTCATGGGCAACGCGGACGCTTTGTCCGTCGGTGAACGTGTTTTCGCCATCGGCAGCCCGCTTGGCCTTGAGCGCACCGTCACCGAAGGAATCCTCAGCACCAAGACACGTCAACTCGGTGGCGAGCTTTATCTCCAGACGACCGCCCAAATTAATCCCGGCAACAGCGGCGGTCCTTTATTCGACATGAGCGGCGAAGTCATCGGCATTACCAACATGAAGATCACTTTTGGTGAAGGGCTCGGTTTTGCGATTCCGGTGGAAGCGGTGAAATTCTTCCTGGATCACCGTGACGCATTCGCTTATTCCAACGATAATCCCAGCAATCCTTATCGCTACCTTGAGCCCCCCAGCCGCACTCATCACACCATGGCCGACGATAATCTCCAATAAAATGTTAACAACTCTTGTTCGCAGTAAGCGCGTGTCTCACGCGCTTGCGTTGTTTTTCGGTCTGGCACTTGGAACTTATGTTGCCTCGAATGCTTTCGGGGCTGCAGTTCCTGCGCCGGATAAACTACTCTCGGATGATACGCTGCTTGTCATCACCGCTCCCGATTATTCAAAATTGCGAGACACATTCAAAGACTCACCGCAAAGCCAGCTTTGGCATGACCCGGCGTTAAAGGCTTTCCGTGAACATTTCATCGAGAAATGGAACGAAGAATTCGTTAGACCGCTGGAGCGGGAATTGGACATCCGCCTCGATGATTACACTGGTTTGCCCCAGGGACAGGTTACCTTCGCATTGACCCAACTCGGCCCTGAGTCAAAAGATGGCCGCGAGCTTGGAATCCTGTTCCTGGTTGATAGCAAATCCAAGAGCGGGCAGCTCAAAACGAACCTCACAAACCTGCGCAAAAAATGGGTCGATTCAGGCAAAACCCTCCGCACCGAAAAAATCCGTGACTTCGAATTCTCGGTCGTCTCTCTTTCGAGCAATGATGTGCCATCCACTCTAAAGGGTTTCTTCCCGCAACGCACTGAAGTTCACGAACTCGGCGAAGAGAACGAAGGCAAGACCACGTTCGCTAAAAACGAACTCGTCATTGGCCAAGCCGACTCGCTCTTGATCATCAGCGATTCGACCAAAGCCGTCGAAAAAGTGGTCATTCGCCTGACGGGTGGTTCGATGCCCGCCCTTGGCGAGCTCGCCGCTTTCAACGCCAGTCAACAATCTCTTTTTCGCGATGCGCCACTCTACGGCTGGCTGAATTTAAAGGCCGTCATTGACATGCTCACCAAGACCGCCGCCGAGAAAAAAGAATCCGATGCCGCGCCGGATCCTTTTTCCCCGCCGAAAATGGATAAAATGCTGGCTGCGCTCGGCGTGAATGGTTTGCGGACGGCCGCTTTTACCGTCCGAACCTCGCCTGAGGGCACCATGCTTCAATTTTTCGTCGGCATGCCTGAATCGAGCCGCCAGGGCTTTTTCAAGATCCTCACCGGCGAACCCAAAGAAAGCTCGCCGCCGCCGTTTGTGCCTGCTGATGCGGTGAAATTCCAACGGTGGCGTTTGGATGGCCAGAAGGTCTGGGCCACGCTCGAAAAAACGTTGAAGGACATTTCGCCCCAGTGGCTCAACAGCTTGAATATGGCGCTCGAAATGGCGAACACGAACGCCAAAGAAAAAGATCCAAGCTTTGATGTCCGCAAAACGCTCATCGGCAATCTCGGTGATGACATCATTACCTACGAAAAAGCCGCCAAAGGCGCAGACCCAAAAGCCGGCGCGTCACTTTTCCTGCTGGGCTCACCGAAGCCCGACGAGCTCGCTGCTGCGTTCAAAACGATATTCACTCTCGTAAGTCCGACTGCCGCTTCCGGGACGGAACGCGAATTTCTCGGGCGCAAAATCTACTCGATGCCCGCTCCCTCGCTCCCGCTTCCAATGATGGGCGTCGCCAAACCTTCCGCGCCGCGAACGCTCAGTTATTCGGCCAGTGGCGGGTACCTGGCCATGTCAACGGACGCTGCCATTCTCGAGGAATTTCTCCGCAGCAATGATAGCCAGGCAAAGACTCTTCGAGAGGCTTCCGGTCTAGCCGAGGCCTCGCAAAAAGTCACCAGCCCGGGCACAGGTCTTTTCGGCTATGAAAATCATGCTGAAACCATGCGAGCCGTTTTCGAAGCCCTGCGAAAAGGGTCCAATTCAGCCACAAACCTCGGCGGCGGACTTAGTCCCCTTACTGGAGCTTTGGGCATAGCCAGTCCGGATAAGAGCATCAAAGACTGGATGGACTTCTCTCTTTTGCCACCTTACGAACGAATCGCCAAATACTTCTACTTCACAGTCTATTCTGGCAGTTCGACAGTTGACGGTCTCACCTTCAAAATGTTCTCTCCCGTGCCACCAGCTCTTCGCTCCAAGTAATCCAGGCTGCAGTAAACCATCGCGCCGCGATGCTTGGGATTTGTAGTTTCTCCTGAGCTTGGATGTTGGTGTTTGGAGATTCCGTTTGCGCTTTACGTTTTGCGTTTTACGCCTTACGCATCCCCCATGGAACTCAAATACATTTCTCTCAGCGACCCGGTCTACCGTTACCTCGTCAACTGCCGCAGCCATTCCTCAGACCCCGTCCTCGAATCCCTTCGCCGCGAAACCGATGCCCTCGGCGACATCAGCAAAATGCAAATCAGCGAAGAGCAGGGTTCCTTCATGACCCTCATTGTCGCGGCAATCGGCGCAAAATCCGCCATCGAAGTGGGCACATTCACGGGTTACAGCTCGATCTGCATCGCTCGCGGCCTCTCTCAAAACGGTCGCCTGATCTGCGCCGACGAAAGTAAAGAATGGACTGACATCGCCCAAAAGTATTGGACCCAGGCTGGCATCAATCAGCGAATCCAACTCCGTCTCGGTCCCGCTATTCCACTTCTTCAGAAGCTTGAAACCGACCTGACATTCGACTTCGCCTTCATCGACGCTGCCAAGACAGAATACGACGCCTATTACGAACTCCTGCTCCCTCGCATCCGTCCCAACGGCCTAATTCTATTCGACAACATGCTCTGGGGTGGTCGCCTGGGTGCAGGCCCCATCACCGAACCAAGCGGACGCGCCATCGACGCTCTTAACCACAAACTCGCCACCGACAAGCGGGTCGAATCCGTCCTCCTCCCGATCGCTGACGGCCTCCAGCTTTGCAGAAAATTGTGAGTAGAGATTAGGGGGCGGCTTACCCGCAGGACTTTGCTCGTTCTTGACGGCGCGTCCTGGGCTTACCCCGCGTGCAGGGATCATCGGGGATGTCGCGGCATTAACCAGGAGGCGATGAATTTGCCGGAGTCCTTCTCCAACAATATCATGATCTTCCTGGGGTGCTGGTCGCTTTCGAAAGACACACTGACGGTATCCAATGCCGTGACTTTCGTGAGTGTCTCCTGATTCGCCCATGGCTCTCCCGAAAGGCGGGGGAAGTCCAGGGTGTGTGTCCTTGCAACAGTAATAAGTTCTTCATGTGTCATAGGTGTGTTCGTGTTTTCCTGGCGTACGCCGCCGTTTAATAGACACCGTGATTTCATCTTTTGTATAGTTTGATAAACTTCAAAGGTTTCGTGAGCGGGCAAGCCACTGCGTGGTGCTTCCGAAAAGGCCAGCAAGTCATGGCCCGACAACTGCTTAATTGGACGGGATGCCGACGGTTAGAAAATGTGCCGCTACCTCGATCTTCTCGACAGGAGGTGAGGGGCGATTTGTATTTGTCTTAGGAAACAACAGAAGTTGCTTCATTTGGAGACACTATACCAAATTCCGCTGTGAATCATGAGTTTTTCGTTTGTTCATAGCGTAGTGTTGGCCCTTTTAGCGTGTGTTATTCCGCCATATGCCTTTCGGCTGAGCCGGGTGTTTGGAACGCAGCGGGTTGGTTGGGTGCTGGTTGCAGTGTTTACGTCACTTGCGGCGCTGATGCTGGTGCGATCATGGCAACCTTTCGGGTTGGACTCAAAGCTAACCCTGGATCTGTTGAATTTTCTTATTCCGGTGCTGTTGCTGATCGGAATGGTACACATCGAAACTCTTTTCAAGGAACGGCTGCGACTCGAGGAGGAAGAGAAGAAGTTGCGCAGTGGACTGGAGGATCAGGTCAAGTCAAGAACCGGGGACCTGGATAAGGTCAATGATGACCTGCAACGTGAGATTTCATTGCGCAAGCAGGGGGAGGAAGAACTTAGAAAATCGAAAGAGCAGTATCGATTTTTGTTCGAGGAAAATCCGCAGCCGATGTGGATTTTTGCTCTCGATAGTTTGAAATTTCTGGCGTTCAATCGCGCAACGCTCCGCCACTATGGATATGCCAATTCGGAGTTCAGGGAATTAACGGCGAAGGATATTTGCCTGGCGGAAGATTTGGATGCGTTTGTGGCCGAGGCGGGAAAGGCAAGTTTGGACCTTCCACCGCGCAAATTGACGCGGCATTGCAAAAAGGATGGCTCGGTTATCGAAGTGGAAATGGCCGTGCAAGATTTGGTTTATGGCGGCTGTCCCGGACGATTGGTTCTGACGAGTGATGTGACCGCGCAACGGCAGCTTCAGAAGCAACTCTTACAAGCACAAAAGTGGGAAGTGACGCTGCAACTCGCGGGTGGCGTGGCGGACAATTTCAGCAAGTTGATTACAGCGATTGAACGCGACGCTTACATTCTCGCGCAGAAGTCGGCGGATGAAGCGGCGGCGGAACCGCTCAAACGCATTGGCGCTACGGCAGGTTCGGCTTCAGCATTGACGCGGCAATTGCTGGCGCTGGTGCGGCGTCATCCGATGCGGCCGCAATCCGTCGATTTGAATAGTCTGCTCGACAAGCTGGCGGGGACACTTGGCCGGGTGCTTGGAAACAAAGTCAATATTGTCACAGATTTTTCGAACGCGCTGTTGCCAGTCCTGGGCGATCCGGCGTTAATGGAGCAGGTGGTGCGAAATCTCGCCCTCAATGCGCGCGACGCGATGCCCGAAGGCGGAACGCTGACCATTGGGACGGAAATCGTCATCGTTGATGAAGCGCGCGCGCAACGGCAGGAAGATGCGAAACCGGGGACCTACGCGCGCCTGACGGTTGCTGATACCGGTTGTGGTATGACGCCTGAAGTTCAAGAACAGATTTTTGAGCCGTTCTTCACGGCCAAAGGCGCAGGCAAAGCGACCGGCCTCGGCCTTGCGACGGTTCACGGATTGGTGAAGCAGCATTCGGGTTGGATCGAAGTTGTCAGCGAGAAAGACGCGGGATCGCAATTCATGATGTTTTTGCCGTGCGCACCGGTCGTGGGCGGCGTGGGCCGATGGGGATGATTGTGGAGCGTTAAAACGTTGAATCGTTAAATCGTTGAAATGTTAAAGCAGATATTGACGAAGCCGCTGCTGGCGTTTGCGTTGTTCATTCAATGCGTTTTTCTTGTGTTCACATTGGTTTCTGCTCCCGAGGCCAATGGAAAAATGCAGGTGGCGATTTCCAGCTTGCGAACCCCCTCTCAAACTAACATCGCGCCGATTAATCAAACTGACGCCCGCGAGCTCAGGCTGGTTTTGGAGCGTCTCATCAGTAATCACAAGTTCTTGACGATGGTTAGTGTCCTTTTCAGTTTCCTAAGTATCGCTTTGATGGCGACTGTGATCCTGCCATTTGGGTCCAGGCGTTCGCAAGGATCGGCCGACTTCGATGGCCGGATAAAAATATAATCCGGCGGAGATGGGATCGGTCCGGGCCTGACGAGCGTGGTAATTCAGTGTCGAGGAGCTTGCAGGAACGGGCGGAATTTGTTCCCATTCAGCCTTGATGCAAAAGCACCGTTTTGCGGCAGGGGTATTCTTCCTTGGAGTCTTCAATTTGCTTTGCGCGGCTGAACTGACACCGCATCAGCAAATGGCTCGCGGAATTTATAAGGAGTTGGTCGAGACAGACACGACTCATTCCACGGGTGATACAACGAAGGCTGCGGAGTCGCTGGCAGGCCGCTTCCGCGCGGCAGGTTTTCCTGAGGCGGATATTCAGGTTATCGGACCCGGCGCGACGAATAAGAATCTCATCGTTCGTTATCGTGGGACCGGTGAGAAATCGCCAATTGTGTTGCTGGCGCATTTGGATGTGGTCGAGGCGAAGCGTGAGGATTGGTCGCTTGATCCATTCAAGCTAACGGAGAAAGATGGCTACTTTTATGGGCGCGGAACGTCTGATGATAAGGATGGCGCGACAACTCTGGCTACGGCGTTGTTGCGATTGCGAGGCGAGAATTTTAAACCGGATCGCGATTTGATTCTGACACTGACCTCGGGCGAGGAGGGCGGGGAAGGTGTATATAACGGCGTGGAGTGGCTGCTGGAGAATCATCGCGAATTGGTAAATGGAGCCATTTGTCTCAATGCGGACGCCGGCGGTTTGCAGAAAAAGGGAGCGAAGCAACTCCTCTATGCAATTCAGGGCGCTGAGAAAGTTTATCAAAGCTTTCGACTGGAAATAAAGGGCCCGGGCGGTCACAGTTCAAAGCCAACCAAAGACAATACGATTTACCATCTCGCGGAGGCGATGGTGCGGCTCTCGAAATACCAGTTCCCGATTAAAATCAGCGAAATCACCCGCGGCTATTTCGAAAAAATGTCGGAAATCGAAACGGGCCAGACGGCGGGTTACATGAAAGGAATTTTGAGAACACCGCCGGATGAGAATGCGCTCAAGGGCCTGATGGCTTCGCCATTTTACAACGCTCTTCTCCATACCACCGCGGTGGCGACCATGTTGGAAGCCGGGCATGCAGAAAATGCGTTGCCCCAAACGGCCCGGGCGATTGTGAATTGCCGGATTATGCCCGGTGACCCGCCTGAGGAAGTCTTGAAGACATTGAATCGGGTTATTGATGACGCTCAAATTTCAATCATTCCGCTCAAGCCGGCGAAGCCAAGCCCGCCATCACCTCTGACACCGGAACTAATGGGCGTGATTGAGCACGCAAAGGAGAAGATTTGGCCGGGGCTTCCCATGGTGCCCGTGATGGAAACTGGCGCGACGGACGGCCTCTACTTTCGGCAAATCGGAATTCCTACTTATGGAGTTACCGGAACTGGGGAAGACCTCGATGACGTGCGGATGCACGGCAAGGATGAACGGATGGGAGTGCAGGATTTCTACAACGGCCTGGAGTTTGAGTATCAGCTTATCAAGGCGATCGCGTCGCAGCAGCAATGAATCGCCGGGATCGAATTACTAACAGGGCTGGTGTCCCCAGTCGTTTTCTTTGAGATCTTTTTCGTAGAGGGCCATTTGCTCCTCCGTTGTTAATTCTTTCACGGCATTCTCGTTGACTTTAGCCGAAGGGTTCGGAGCGGGAGTTTGCGTTGAATTCGAAGATGCGACCGCAGGCCTGCTTTTTTTTGCAGCGACGTTATCTAATTCTGAATCGGCAGATTGTTGCTCGTTCATAAATTTACTTCCCGACTGCGATTAAATGCTCCCGCGCCCGGAAATAAAGTGTGCCATCGCAAACGGCAGGAGACGCCATGCATGTTTCGCCAAGGCTGTTGGTGGACACAATAGAAAAATTTGTGCCTACATCAGCCACATAGACATTGCCCACCTCACTCGTGAAATAGATGTGGCGACCGTCAGATACAGGCGATGCCGTAAATCCTTCGCTGCCCGAACCGATGCGTTCGCTAAAATTGATGTTTCCCGTCCGGGCATCAAAGCAAGTCAGGATGCCCCAATCAACACAGCCAAAGACCTGATCGCCAACCAAAATCGGCGTCTGCATGTAGTTGCCCTTGCGCGCCTGGACCCACGCAATCGAGCTGTTTGTTATCGGGACATCTTCCGGCGTGATGTTGCCTTTGGCGTCAAGCCGGATGCCGCGCATCGGGCCAAACCGGCCATGCCCGCTCGTAAAATAAACAAGCTCCTTTCCGACGATGGGCGTCGGAACGGGAATATCGCCGCCGCCATCCAGTTTCCAAATCTCTTTGCCACTTACGAAGTCATAAGCGCCAGTGTGATGCCAGCCGTTCACGAGTATCTCTGTCTGGTCACCGACTCGCGCGACAGTCGGCGTGCCCCATGTCGGAACGTCCGTGCGCGGCGTGTGCCAAAGCTCTTTGCCGTCCGCAAGATTATATACTGCGAGAAATGAATTCGTCTGGACGTCGCACAGAACGACGACCTTGTCCTCGTAGATCACCGGCGAACTGGCGAATCCCCATTGTGCGCTCGGCACGACATAATAACCTGAATCCATCGGCCCGAAATCCTTTTTCCAAATTACTTTGCCATCCATGTCGAAACAGAACAGTCCTTCGGAACCGAAGATGGTCACGATGTGTTTTCCGTCTGTCGCTGGCGTCGAACTGCAATGGCTTGATTTTGGATGACGTTTCGTCCGCGGTCTGCCCTCATATCCCGGCTTGTCCCACAGCAATTTGCCGGATGACTTATCGAACGCCAGCAATCGCCACTGGTGCGAGTCGGCGTCTTCTGCTGATTTAATATCGCCGTAGAGACCCACCTTGAGCTCGGATTTTCCTGGTCGAACGGCGGTTGTCACATACACGCGCTCACCCCAGATAATGGGCGATGAATGCGCGAGACCAGGAACAGATGCCTGCCAGCGAACGTTCTCACCTTTTTCAACATCCCACTTCACCGGCGCAGCCGCATTGGTATCAAGTCCGCACGCTTGCGGACCGCGAAATTGCGGCCAATTAGCGGCCCGAATGCTGATCGATGCCAATGCGGCGAAAATGAAAATGTTCTGTAAAATGTTCCCTGGTATCCGGCTCATCCGGCGAGCCTAGCTTGCGAAAAATCTGAGTCAAGGCGTTTGGCGAATTTGGCGTTTAGAGAATTTGATTTTGAGCGCAGAATTCAGCTTGCTCGCTTAGGTGGAGAATGCGCTATTATCAATCTGAACCTGACTTTTCCTTCTACGGAGGGCCCGCGAAATATTTATGAAGACCAAAATCCAATTCCTATTCGTTGCGTTGATATTAGTCCAGGTTCTCCTTTTTCAATATTCCAGCGCGGACGCGCAGGGCACAACCTTCACGTATCAAGGCCAATTGACTGACAACGGCAGCCCGGCCAATGGAACGAATTACGGTGTATTATTTAATCTCTACGACGCGGCAACCGGCGGCAGTTCCCTGGGCAACCTTGGCATCGTCAGCGTCGCCGTGAGCAACGGCCTGTTCACCGTTCCGCTGGACTTCGGCGCGTCCGTTTTCGATGGCAGTTCGCGCTGGCTGGACATCGGCGTGCAGAAAAACGGCGGCGTTTTCACCACGCTCTCGCCGCGCCAGCGGTTGACACCGGCGCCGTATGCGATCTTTGCCGAGACCATTGGCGCCGGCAGCGGCATCCCGCGCACCAATCAGGTCTGGCTCATTGACGGCAACCCTGGAACCTCCAGCGACTTCATCGGCACTACGGACAATCAGCCGTTCGACATTCGAGTCAATAACGTCCGCGCCATGCGTTTTCAATTGAATACAAACACTGGGAGCGTTTGGACGAATGCTCCAAATATTGTTGGCGGTTCCTCGGTCAATCTCGCTTCGCCGGCGGCTGTTGGAGCAACGATTGCAGGCGGTGGCGGAATTGATTCTCCCGCCGGTGGCACCGTATCCGCCAACACGGTGACGTCGGACTTCGGGACGGTCGGAGGCGGCCTTGGAAACACCGCCGGCTTTGACGCGACAATCAGCGGTGGTTTCAACAACAACGCCAGCGGCTTTTATACCACGATAAGCGGAGGTTACGCCAATATGGCTAGCGCCAACTACGCGGCGGTCAGCGGCGGCAATCAAAACACCGCCAGCAGCGTCCAAGCAACGGTAGCCGGTGGCTATCATAATACCGCCGGCGGCTCCGATGCGACCGTATGCGGTGGCTACCATAACAACGCAAGCGGCAATTACGCGACGGTCGGCGGCGGTAATCAGAATATCGCCAGCGGCGATTACAGTTTCGCCGGCGGAAATTACGCCCATGCCCAGCACGACGGGTCGTTCGTCTGGTCCGATGCGACGTCCCCCGTCCCGTTCCCCTCCACGAGCGCCAATCAATTCAGGGTGCGGGCAACCGGTGGCGCGGCGTTCGCAACGGCGATCGATGTCAATGGAACCGTCAGCGCCGGAGTCCATGTGCTTTCCGGCGATACCGCCTGGAGCAGCATTTCAGACAGGAACGCGAAGAAAAACTTCCAGCCAGTCAATGGCGAAGGCATTTTGGAAAAACTAGCTGCGATGCCAGTGCAGTTCTGGAATTATAAATGGGAAGGGGACACGAACACGCCGCACATCGGCCCAATGGCGCAGGATTTCAAAGCCGCCTTTTATCCCGGCCGCAACGACAAAAGCATCAGCACGCTGGAATTCGATGGCGTGGAACTCGCGGCAATTCAGGGGTTGAACCAGAAATTGGAAGAGCAGATCAAAATACAAAACGCGAGAATGAAAGACAAAGAAGCAGAGATTCAGGAACTGAAACAACGCCTTGATCGCCTCGAAAAGTCCCTCGAGAGATGACAAGGAACGCATTCCTTATGAAAAACAGGTAGGTAACAACCCCATTTCAGCCAGCAGAACAACTACCTCTTGATATAGGCTGCACGACCAAGCTCCTGGAAGGGGCCTTGGCTTCCAAAAATCAAATACAAAGTCTATGAAAAAAATCATAATACTCGCGTTCGTGTCCGCCTCGCTGGCCGTTTCTTCACCAGCCGCGCCCAGCCGCTACGGCATGATCGGCCTGACCGCCGGTGAAACGTTACGGATCAACGTCGCCAATCCCGAACTCCAACTAACGCCCGGGGCACTGCCGCCCGGACCTTGCCGCGTGGAACTGGAATTTCTGGACAGTTCGGGCAATCCGCTATTGCCGGCGGTTCAATTCACGCTGCAAGCCGGCCAATCCACGCACTACGACCTGAACGGCGATAAGCTCGTTCCGCCGCCGGGCACGACGGGTCCTGTGTTTTTGCGCACGGAAGTCCGTCCCGTCGTTCTGGTTTTGCCCAATCCGTCGGCGAGTCCCGTCGCCATTCCGCCCGGACCTTGCGTTTCATCCATCGAGATTGTTGACAACGCCACCAGCAAGACCCTCGTGACTTCCGGGCCCCAAAATCCCGGTGACATCGCCGGATTCAATCCCCAGCCCGACCCGCCGAAAATCTTCGGGCAACTCGGACTGGTCGCCGGCCAGACGATTCGCCTCAACGCGGTGAACGTTCTTGATCCGGGAACGACTTTGCTTCCGCCCGACCCGTGCCGTGTGACGCTGGTGTTCTTCGGGCAGGACGGCCGCATCCTTGCGCATTCGACCGAAGTGCTTCAGCCCGGCGCGGCCACGTTCCTCGATTTTGCGTTGCCGGCGACGATCAACAGCATTCGAACGGAAGTGCGCGCTGACGTGACGGTGGAAAGTCTAAGCACACGGCTAGTTCCGCCCGACCCCTGCCGCGCGACTCTGGAAGTGTTTGACAACGATACTGGCCGGACAACGGCAATTCAATTGTCGCAAGTCCCGCAAAGGGCGGATTTCCGGGCGAGCACGCGATTATCGGAAACGGCCAGTCCGTCGCAACAATAGCCTCAGCAATAAACGGGTGGAAAATCTCAGGCGGCGGCGGCTGAAGAAATCGCCGCCGCCTTTAACGATTTTTGAGCGCATAAAATCCCTCCGAATTAATCCGCGAAATCCGTGTGAAAAAATTATGAAAAGACGCCTTCAAAAACTGATTGTCGCGCAGGCATTGCTGAACAGAAAATTGAACTGAATAGCAAGGAAGCGCGAATCAACGCGCTGGAAAAGCAGCTTGTAGAATTGAAACAGGCAGTGGAAAAGCTCTCTGACAAAAAGGAGTGAAACCTCTTCGCCCTCGACCGAACTAAGGGCCAACGCCGCGCAGAGTGTCGATCCTGCAGTGGCGGACGAGCGATTTTCCTCATTTCCAGTCGCGTTCTCCTCCGGACGGTGGAATGCTGTTGCGGAATTTGAGAATGAACGGAGTTGATTCCACTGTCGCCTCGGCAGCCCTCGCATCACGCGCTTCGGGCAAACGTCTTCTGCCCTGGCTGGTCGCGCTGGCGTTCTTCATGGAGTCGCTTGATACGACGATTCTCAACACGGCGGTCCCCGCTATCGCGCAAGCGCTCGGCGTGGTTCCCTTGAGTATGAAATCGGTCTTGTCGAGTTACACGCTGAGCCTTGCCGTTTTCATTCCAGTCAGCGGCTGGGCCGCGGACCGATTCGGCACACGCGCCGTATTCTCGTCTGCAATCGGTCTTTTCACTCTGGGATCGTTTCTTTGTGGGATTTCGAGCAACATCCATGTGCTCGTCGCGTGCCGTGTTCTTCAGGGCTGCGGCGGAGCGATGATGGTGCCCGTCGGTCGCCTCACTTTAGTGCGCACCTTCACCAAATCCGAGCTCATCCGCGCCATGACCTTCGTCGCCATTCCCGGTCTTATTGGCCCAATGCTTGGACCGTTCGTCGGCGGTTTGATTGTGGGATATTTTCATTGGCGCGTGATTTTCTTTATTAACATACCGATTGGCCTGATCGGTTTGTATCTGGTGCATCAGAATTTGCCTGACTATCGCGAGGAGCATACGAGGCCACTCGACATTCTCGGGCTGATCCTTTTCGGCTCCGGCATTGCGCTGCTTTCCTACGTGCTCGAAGTATTCGGCGAGCATACCCTCAGCGGATTCGAGATACTCAGTCTCCTGGCGATTTCTCTCGTGCTCCTCGCCGGTTATGGAATTCATGCGGCCAACGCCAGCTATCCGTTATTACGCATGACACTGTTGCGCTTGCGCACGTTCCGAGCTGCGGTCGTGGGCGGGTTCGTTACTCGCATTGGTATTGGAGGAATTCCGTTTCTTTTTCCGCTGCTATATCAAATTGGTCTCGGTTTCTCTCCCATTCAATCCGGTCTCCTCATGATGCCACAAGCTCTCGCCGCGATGAGTTTGAAGGCGACCATGCCAGGTATACTGGCCAGATTCGGATATCGTTGTGTCTTGATTTCAAATACCGTGATTCTCGGCCTGATCATCCTGCTGTTTGCGACCATCGGTCCGCGAACGCCCGTCTGGTTGATCGTGCTCCAGGTGTTCACCTACGGCTTCTTCACCTCGCTGCAATATACGAGCATGAACACCTTGGTTTATGCCGATGTCACCGAGGAACAAACCAGCAGCGCCAGCACTATCGCGAGCACTCTGCAGCAAATGTCCATTAGCTTCGGCGTCGCCTCGGCGTCGCTTACCACCGCCTTTTTCATTCCCGATCGATTTCGTTCCAATCCGTCGGAAATGATCCACGGTATCCACCAGGCTTTTTGGGTCCTTGGGGTCCTGACCGTTTTATCCACGATTGTCTTTAAAGAGTTGAGGAGTGAAGATGGCGCGTCTGTCTCCCGCCGCCGCATTGCGCCAACTCCTGTTTAAGAAAATAGTCCTTTACGTTGTTTCTTCCTGCGACTGTTCTACGGTCTTTCCCCCATCCGCGTTGCGCTTGCGATCGTCTGCGCCGATATTAATCTTAGCTTGCGGGCTGCAATCAACACCACGAGTTATCAATATATGAATCAACGAACCCTTTCCCATTTCTCGGCTAACTCACAGCGGGCCCCATCGGTGGTCGCCTGTGCGTTAGCCGGGCTCATGGCAGTCTCCGCTTTTGCCGCGGATGAAAAGTCGGCCATCGATCCCGGTGCCGACGAGTTGCTCAAACGCATGGGCGATTATCTCGGGGAGGCCAAGTTCTTTTCTGTCAGCGCCGAAGTCTGGCAGGATATCCAAACCTCTTCCGGTCAGCGCATCCAGGCTGGCCGCACCATTGACTTGCAGGTGCGCCGGCCCAACCGGCTGCATGCCGAGGTCCATTCCACCCGGCGCAATCGCGAACTGGTCTATGACGGCAGCTCGATCACTCTTTTCAATCGCGCCCAAAATTTCTACGGCACTGCCCGCGCCTCCGGTTCACTCGATGAAGCTATGGACATCGCCAGCGAACGATTCGGCATCGCCATGCCGCTCGAAGATTTTGTTCGCAGCGATCCGCACAAGGACCTGCTCCGAAAAGCCACCTCCGGCGTTGACATCGGACCGGTGACCGTCATGGGCGTGGCATGCGAGCACCTGGCTTTCACCCAGGACAACATTGACTGGCAGATCTGGATCGAGGACGGCGCAAGGCCGGTTCCACGCAAATTCGTAATCAGCTACAGGGACGAACCCGACTCCCCACAGTACACCGCCATTTTCTCAAATTGGGATTTCACAACTCAATTGCCCGACTTCGTGTTCAAATTCGAGCCGCCCGCGGGCGCGTCCAAAATCAAGGTGAAAGAGATGAGAGCAGAAAACCAAGCCCACAAAACGGAGGAGAAATGAAGACTCACTTTGCTCAATCCATTTTCAAACGAAAAACCGCTCGCAAGCTTGCTTTCGGACTCCCCGCGCTCCTGATCGCTTTACCTTTGATCGGCGCCGAACGCGGCGGTGCGGCCCGCGGCATGGCCTCCCGGCCTGCCATGGCAGCCCCACGGCCCGCCATGGTGGACCGCTCCAGCCATGGCAGCGTCCGCCATGTCG
>Ga0193709_1000082_pt1 | contig 41882 bp, 68 predicted proteins | sample H3c2metaG_FD_160571 | JGI IMG/M metagenome (GOLD analysis project Ga0193709, IMG submission 160571) | Soil microbial communities from a riparian zone of the East river system, Colorado, United States - H3c2 | ecosystem: Environmental > Terrestrial > Soil > Riparian zone | place: USA: East River...
CACCACGGTCTCCTCGACGCCGAGCATCGAGACCTGGGGCTCCTCGACGCCGCGCATCGTGACCAGGGGCTCCTCGACGCCGCGCATCGTGACCTGGGACTCCTCGACGCCGCGCATCGAGACCAGGGACTCCTCGACGCCGCGCATCGTGACCAGGGGCTCCTCGACGCCGAGCATCGTGACCTGGGACTCCTCGACGCCGCGCATCGTGACCTGGGACTCCTCGACGCCGAGCATCGTGACCAGGGGCTCCTCGACGCCGAGCATCGTGACCTGGGACTCCTCGACGCCGCGCATCGTGACCTGGGGCTCCTCGACGCCGCGCATCGTGACCTGGGACTCCTCGACGCCGCGCATCGTGACCTGGGGCTCCTCGACGCCGCGCATCGAGACCAGGGGCTCCTCGGACATCGTCGTCACAGCCCACGACTACGTCAACGTCCTGGCCGCCGGATCTATGACCATCAACGCCGGCCCGAACGTCACCGTCCGCGCCCTCGGCTCCGGACCGACGGTCCACGGAGGCGCCCTGACACAGCGCGTGCCACTGACCACCGAGCCCGCAGCCGTCCGCAGCACCCTCGCGCACATCGAGGCCAACCCGCAGGAATGGAACCAGGGCACCTGGGCGATGGAGACCGAGTGCGGCACGCGGTACTGCGCCGCCGGGCACGCGCTGCTCACCGTCGGCGCGCGGATGGACGTCGGCGCAGCCACGGTCGAGGTCGCCTCGCTGCCCGAGCGTCTCCGGTCGCGGTTCGTGCACGAGCACGTCGCCATCTCGGCGGGAGCCCGCGCGGTCCTGGGGCTCGACGAGACGACCGCGGACCGGCTGTTCCACGGCGACAACTCGATCGAGGACCTGCGGGGGCTGGTCGAGGAGATCTGCGCGGGTGCCGAGCCACAGCCGATGGCCGTTCCAGCCGCCAAGCCGGACGCGGACGCCACCCAGACGAGCAGCAAATGAGCGCCAACCCGCTGACCGACCAGATCCTCGCCGCCGTCGCCGAGACACACCAGAAAGACTCGCCACCGCCCTGGGTCCTGGAACTCTTCGCAGACCTGGCCGAGGCAGTCGCCAGCAGCCTGCCCGAACTCGACCCCGTCGATATCGGCAAAGTCCTCATGCACGCCGGCTCCGGCTTCGCCAGCCTCTGCGAACAGATGGACCCCCACTACGGCCCGAGCACCAACTTCGGCGCCAACGTCCTCATCGGCACCGGAGAACGCCTCTACCGCGCCGGCCGCACCGAGACGAGCGGCACATGAGCGACGACGAGTTCACCATCGACCAGGCGGCGCGCGCCCTCGCCGAAGGCAACATCATCCACGTCTGCGGATCCCGCCTATCCGCCGGCCCGCCCGCCCACGCCACCGTCTACCGCTGGATCTGCCCCTGGTGCCAGAACCCCGACGCCCCCTTCGGCGACGGAGAACGCTGCCTGCACTGCCACGGCCACAAAGTCACCAACGACGTCGACGGCTGGGACGAGGACGAACTCACCCCCGCCCCGCGGCCGCCCGCCGTCATGCGCAACCCCTGCGTCGACTGCGCCTACCGCCCCGGATCCCCCGAACAGGACTCCGGCATCGCCCCCGGCCCCGAAACCCCGTTCTACTGCCACCACGGACTCATCCGCGACGGCGACGGCTACATCACCACCGCCACCGTCGGAACACTCCCCCTCGGCGCCATGGTCTGCGCCGGCTGGTGGGCCCTCGCCAACGGCAAACCACTCCCCGCCAAAGACTTCCACGACCCCGGCGGCGCCGACCGCCACCAGGACGCACCCAACCCCGAAAGGCCCGAACAGTGACCGACGACAACACCCGCCGCTACACCAACGCCCTCCACGCGATGCAGTCCGGTGTCGCCATGGAGATGAACTACGACCAGGGCCCGACCGAGCCCAAGCACCTGCGCGTCGGCGTCAACGCCGCCATGGTCGACCACTCCGCCCTCTGCTCGCTCCTCATCGACAAGGGCCTCATCACCCTCGACGAGATCCTGGCCGCCAACGCCAAGGGCATGGAAGCCGAGGTCAAACGCTACGAAGCACACCTGACCGAACGCCTCGGCACCAACATCACCCTCGGCTGAAAGGACAGAACACGTGACCGCCGACCTCCGCACCAAACTCGGACGCGCCATCACCGCCATCGCCCACGACCTCAAAACCGACCCCGACGACGGCCACCTACTCCTCCTCGACACCGAGCAGCTCCTCGACACCGTCATCCGCATCACAGACGAACACCACAGCGGAACACCCCTCGACCAACTCGGCCTCACCCGCCGAACCGAGAACGCCATCGCAGCCCTCGGCATCCGCAGCATCGAACAACTCACCGCCCGCACCCGCGACGAGATCCTCAACACCCGCAACATGGGCCAACACGGCATCCGCGCCATCGAGGAGGCGCTCGCCCACCGAGGCCTCACCCTCGCCGAGGCCGACCCCCGCCAGGACCACAAGACCAACAGCGCAGCAGCAGGTGAAAGCGGCGATCCCGACCCGACGGCACCCGCGGACTTCTTCCAGGCCGGCCGAACCTACATCCAGGCCAAGCCCTACACCCCACCGGAGAACCTCACCGTCTTCCAGTGCTGGTCCATCGCCACCTTCCCCGGCACCGGCGAGATCGCCGGCGAACAGCTCGCCTTCGGCTTCGCCACCGCCGCACACCCCGGCAACCACTGGAGCGTCTACCTCTGCCGCCGCGAAACCTGGACCGAAGGCTGGACCGAATACGACCAGACCACCGCGGCCGACACCCCGAAAGAGGCCTGACATGCGCATCCGACTCCGCGACACCCCCGACAAGATCCAGGCCTTCGCCGAAGTCTTCCGCAAGACCTTCGTGATCCTGGACGAGTCCACCGACTACCTCGACCGGGCGCCGTCCAACCTCGTCCACCGCTATCTCGAGATCGAACTGACCCCCGAAATCGCCGCAACCCCCTCGCCGCTGGCGCTCGCCACCGACGCAAAGCACTCCCGCGACCTCCTCGGCGAGATCAGCATCCTCACCGACGCCGACAAGCTCCTCAACAGCCAGTGGTGGTACCCGCTGCAGAACGGCGACGTCGTCCTCATGGCCGCCTACGACGACCTCGCCACCACCTACCTCGCCGAACCCGACGAATACGGCGACCACGTGCTGCGCTGCGTTTCCGCCGTCTACGAGAGCTCCTTCCACGAGCCCATCCCGTTCTACGACCTGTGGTTCGAGGCCGGCCCCGCCACCCTCACCGTCATCCGCGCCGGCGCCACCGTCTTCGGCAGGCCCACCACAAGGCAGGCCCCGGCGACCGGAAGCGAGGCAGCGAAGGCATGACCCGGATCTTCTACGACACCGAGTTCCTCGAAGACGGCCACACCATCGGCCTCATCTCCATCGGCATGATCGCCGAGGACGGCCGCGAGCTCTACCTGGTCAATGAGGCAATCGACGACGACGAGAAGCTTAACGACCGGATCCGACGGCACCCGTGGCTCATGGCGAACGTCATCCCGCACCTGCCGCTGCGTGAGAACCACGGCCGCCCGAGTCACGGAGCCCCCGCCGGCGGCCGCGGCTTCTTCCTACTCGACCGCGATGACCGCCGCGTCGTCTCCCGCCGGTACATCCGCAACGCCGTGCGCGACTTCATCCTCGCCACCCCAGACCCCCAGCTATGGGCCTGGTACGCCGCCTATGACCACGTCGTTCTGGCCCAGCTGTTCGGCGCCATGATCAACCTGCCCGCCGGCATCCCCATGTTCACCAACGACCTCAAGCAGGAATGCGTCCGCCTCGGCAACCCCCGCCTGCGCGAACAGGAGAGCGGCCAGCACAACGCCCTGGCCGACGCCCGCCACAACCTGACCATCGCCCATGCTCTCGACGCCCTGGCACGGGCCGACGTCCAGATCACGGGCAGGCCAGTCCGGCCGACCTGCCGGCGCTGCGGCGTGCTGTTCGACCTCGAGGACAAGCGATTCGACGGCCACGCCGAGGACGACATCCTCGGCTACTGCTGCGGCTGCGTCGACAACTGCCACGAAGGCGGCGCCGACCACCGCTGCGTCATCTGCGAGCCGAAGCCCGCGCCGGCCCCGACAGGATGCCCCCGGTGCGGATCGCCGGACCACCGCCTGGACGACTGCCCCGACTACGACCCGGACGACGACTACCACGGGAGCTACGAATGACCGACACCCCTGCCTTCCAGACCTGGGCCATCGTCGAGATCATGGGCCACCGGCGCCTCGCCGGATGGCTCACCGAACAACAGATCGCCGGCGTTGGGTTCCTCCGCCTCGACGTCCCCGCCCTCGACCCCGAAGCCGGCTTCGAAGCCACACAGCTCTACAACCCGTCCTCGATCTACGCCATCACCCCCTGCACCGAGGACACCGCCCGACGGGCCGCCACCATCGGCCGCGTAGCACCCGTCCAGCAATGGGAACTCCCCGCACCCAAGCCGCGCGACCACGCCGACGCCGTCGACGACGGACCCTACGACCACGGCGACGACGACCAGGACGGAGACCCGTTCTGATGACCGACACCGCGGCGGCGCTCGCCGCCATCATCCGCAACGGCACCGAGACCGACGTCGACATAGCTTTCCGCGTCCTCATCCGCGAACACGGCCACGACGCCGCCGACCAGATCTGGGACGACGCCCACCGCCAGGTCGACACCGAGACCGGATGGCCCCCGCCCGACACCGACGGCCCCCGCGGCTACTGCACCGAATGCGAACGCGACTACGCCCTGCGCGCAGACGGCCACATCCGCCACCACGAAACCGCCGGCTGGGACAGCCCGCCCTGCCCCGGCGGCGGCGAACCCCCCGCCACACACGGCCCCCAGTGAAGACCGCCGACGTCGAGAAGCGGCGCGCCGAGGACGACGTCCGCTACGCCGTCGTCGGCATCCTCACCCGCGAACGCTGCCGCATCGCCGACGCCCTGGCCCTGGAGATCCACCAGGCCTACACCGGCCGCGGATGGCACCACCCCGTCAACGCCTACTGCCCCACACACCCATCGATCATGAAGCCTTGCCCGCTGTGCCCACGCACCCCCGAGGAGTCCGACGATGCCTGACCAGCCCGACGATTGGGGGATCTTAGTCAATGAGTGCGGGATCTTCGCATGCCGCCAAGGCGTCGACGTCTGGCTGGACCTATGGCTGCGTGTCGCGCCGGCGCGACTGACGACGTTCGCCCTGACGCCCGGCGGAGGCGAGCACCACGTCCTCGCGCCGACGAAAGACGATGCCGAGTTCATGCGCGACTTCATGATCTCCAAGGGCGTCCCGAAGACGTTCGTGAAGGTCCAGCGGCTATCCGCAGCCAGGGTCAGCGCCAAGAAGCGTGACGCGAGGGTCGCCGCGTTTTCGGAGCAGGTGCGCGCCGCACTGGCCGACAAGATCGCGGAGTCGCAGGCATGAGCGCCGCCGCACAAGCCGAGGTCCGCCACGGCTACTCCCTGGCAGACCTCGACGACCTCGCCCGCCGCGTCGTGAGAAACGGCATGAACTGGTGGCCCGCCGGCGACCGCGCCGACCAACACGACACAGCCTGGCACGGCATCGTCGAACACCTCTACAGCGCTGACGACGCGCCCACCACGAAGGAACTGCTCGAAGCCGGCCGCAGGACACTCACCGACGAGGTGAAGGCCCAGATGCAAATGCACGGCGCACGCAGAGACGGCACCAACACCGGCGCCAAGCTCGCGACCTACTGGAGAGCATTCGCAGCCACCACCCCATCCCACGAGCCGGCCATCATCGAACGCTTCGCACTCAGCCAGATCATGGCCGCGCTCACCCCGCGCCAACGAGAGGCCTTCACGGCACTCGCAGCCTGCGACGACTACGTGGGAGCAGCCCAGCTGCTCGGCATCGAGCCGCAGACCTACCGCGGGCTCATCGGCAGGGCCCGCCAGTCCTTCGACGATCTCTGGCACGAAGGCGAAACCGCCTGCAAGCGCAGACCAGACCGCCGTGTCACTCGTCGCGACCCGACCGACGAGGACGACCTCGCCAAGCGCGCCATCTACGCCGCACAGAAGCGTGCCGAGCGCGCGGCCAAGTCGAAGGCGTTCATCCAGGAAGCGATGGGATGCACAGCATGATCGATTACTTCTACATCATCACGATCACGTGGACGACCCCCGGCAACGTCTTCACGCAGACCCGAACGGGCATCGCCGAAGTCGTCGACGGCGAAAGCCAGAAATCGATCTGCGACACCCTCTTCACTCAGGCATGCGCCCACTTCGGCGCCTCGGTGAGTTCGTGCGGCATCAGCTACTACTACCTGGTCAGGAACGAGCTGTGACGACGTCCGCCTGCCCACTGTGCAGGCGCACCGCTGACGGCGTCCACGACACCTGCCGCGAAGACCTCGACGAGAAGATCGCCGACATGCCCCGCCTCTACGACCTCTTGGAGACCGTCCTCGAACCCGGCATCGCCCTCGGCGCGCGCGTCAGCGGCACACGCACCCCACCCCTCCCGGCCCGCCTCGAGCCACTCAGCCTCCGCGCACCCGGCGGCATGATCACCATCCTCGCCGCCTGGGAAAACGACTGGCGCCGAGAACGCGCCCTCACCGAGGTGGCGCGCGTCGTCAACACCACCAACCTGAAGAAGATCACGAAGTTCCTGCGCGCCCACCTCGACTGGGCCATCACCAGCTACAGCCAGATCGCCACCTTCACCGACGCCATCTACGCCATCACCGGCAACTGCAACGCCGCCGCCGGCCTCCACAGCGACCTCATACACATCGGCGACTGCCCCAACACCGGCGAAGACGGCCAGACCTGCGGACAGGCCCTCTACGCCGACCCCCACGCCACCCCGCCCATCACCCTCATCCGCTGCCCCGCCTGCCACGCCGAATGGCTTCGCGACCAGTGGGGCATCCTCGGCCAGATCCTCGACGACAACCGGAAGGACCACGCCGCATGAAGAAGACCATCGTCACGTCCACGGCCGACGATCCGCGCGAACCCATGACGCTCGCCGAGCTTGAAGCCTTTACGAACCTCGCCCTCGAAAAGGCCGGATCGGACGACCTGGCGAACTACTACGTCGAAGTTCGAACCACATGGCGAGGACACATGCGACATATAAAGATCATGACCACGCTTGACGAGAACTGACCCCCGACATGAAGCAGGCCCGGCGGACGCGCAAATCCACCGGGCCCAGACACCAGGACGTGACCCTGATGAGCACCACCAACGATAGCCCTCCCACCAGCGAGAACGCTACTCCCGGCCCGACCGCCGACGAGATCCGCCGACTCGGCGCGATCATCAGCGGCGCCACATGGATGATCGCCGCCATCGTCGTCGTCTTCTCCGTGATCACCGCCACCAACTTCGTCGCCGACCACAAGACGCCCCTGTGGGCCGCACCGCTCATCGGCCTCGCCGTCGACGCCGCGTTCGTCATGTCGCTGTCCGCCGACAGCTTCCTGTCCCGGCACGCGCGCCCCGACGCCGGCCCCTGGCCCCGGACCCTGCGATGGTTCACCGGAGCCTGCTCCATCGGCCTCAACGACGGCCTGGCCATCGCCGACCGCGACTACGTCGGAGTCGCCATCCACACCATCGCCCCCGCCCTGCTGCTCCTGCTCGCCGAAGCCGCCCCCGCCTACCGCCGAGCCTTCGCCATGTCACTGATGACCAATGACCAGTCAACTCCGGTCAACGAACCGGTCACCGCCGAACGCCCCGACACCGCCGAAGCAGCCAAGATCATCGAAGAAGGCTGGAGGCAGGGACTGTCAGTGACCGAAGTCGCCGAGCAAGCCGTCCGCGACAAATCGATGGTGTCCCGCCGCTTCGCCAAGTTGACCGCACAACACGAGTCACCGGTGAGCGCTCAGTGACACACTCGGAGAGTGATCGTGCGCCGCCTCCCGGACGTGACGCTGATGGACCGCGAAGCCCTATCCCAGTGGCTCCAGCGCCCCGCCACGACCATCAGAGCCCGCTGCAAACCGATCGCCCACGACACCGAAACCCGGCGCGCGCTGTACGACGCCGAACAGGTCGCCGAGACCATGGCCGGCCGACAGCGCCGCCGAGTCCATCCCCAAACAAGAACGGCATGATCATGGCCACTTACATCAATGTTCCACCGCCGATCGCCTTCGATCTGGCGCTGACTGTCGAATGTCCATGGTGCAAGGCTGAGCCTGAGACGCCATGCCACTACTTCGGCCACGACGGCGAGGATCGCGAGTTGCTCGTGCCGATTCACCAGTTTCGAACAGATCGCGCGCATGGATTCGGCATCTTCAATCCGAAGCCGACCGGCATCCTTGCGTTCGTCGAGAGTGCCGAATCATGAGCGATCAGCCAGAGATCCACACCATCAATCTCGCCAGGCTGGTCAGCGTCGAAGCCGTCCGGGATTCGGCAAACGGCGTCCTGGAAGAACTTGCGGCGGACCTGGTGAACATGGCGCTCACCAAATGCCGCATCGACGGCCTGAGACTCACGGACTTCAAGATCAGCTATCGGCCGCACTCGACCACGCTGGAAGACGCGATGTACCGCAGTCCGGCCGCCTTAGTCGATCAGTACGACCTGGCCATAACGGTCCATGCCGTCGCGCTTGCATCGGAGCGATCTTTGTAGCACCCTGTTTCCAGGTAGTACAGCTGTGCCCCGATCCGAAAGGACGGGGCATTTTGCGTTCCCGGACGACGGCGCGCGGCACTCGAAGAGGAGGCAGCGTGTCCCTGCAAGACCGATTCACAGCCATCGAGGTCGAGATCCGCCGGCACCGCTACAAGTGCTGGTCCCACATGGGAGAGCTCGAACACGAGATCCGCCGCCTCAAGGCCGAGCTCGCCGAGTGCGAAGAAGACCGGCCGCACCTCATCCCCGCATCAGCGAAGATCACCGCATACCTGAAGGGCAGCACAGTGGCTGACACGACTTTCCCGAGCGGCTCGACGATCAACCTCGTCGGCACCGTCGACAACGGCGCCGGCGCCGCGATCCCCAACGCGGTCACCTGGACCGCGGATCAGGGCACGATCACGCAGGACCCGGCCAACGCCGAGCTCGCCACGCTCGTCAACGTGCCGGATGGCGACGTCACCGTCGCGATGACGACGACCAACGGCATCGTGGCCCAGCACACCTACACCCTGGCCGACCTCACGCCGGCCTCGGCAGACTTCACCGCATCGGCGGCCTGATCATGGCCGCAGTGACAGCCAAGGTGAAGTGCAGCGCGAAGGGTGCCGGCTACAGCGATACCGTGGGAGTGGAGTTCCTTCCCGACTATCAAGACGGTCGCAACGCCGAATGGGCCGAGGCCACGCCGAGTCTGTCGTTCAAGATGAACGTCAAGAGCGCAGTCGCTGAGCACTTCGAAGTCGGCGGCAAGTACACCGTGACATTCGAACCCACCACGGACTGACCATGCAGACGCCGAGCATCGGACGCGATGTCCACTACACCAGCTACGGCACACCGGGCGGCGAGTACCCCAGCGTGTGCCGGGCAGCGAAGATCACCGAGGTCGGCGAATACCCCGACGCCGTCGACTCGGTGGCGCTGTGCGTCATCAACCCGACCGGCCTGTTCTTCAACACCGACGTCCGGCACGACGAGGACAAGGCGCCCGGCACCTGGCACTGGCCCGAACGCGTCGGACCCTGAACACGACAGGGGGGTGGCATCGCCTGGGGTTGCATGACTCCAGGCCGAACTATCCGGGGTAGGTGATGGGGGTGCCTCGTTCACCGGCCGCATTCTGCTCGGGAAAGAATCGCCGATGCACTGCCCGCGCGACGCACCGCGGCCTGTGCGACGCCTGCTACCTGGAGCGGCAGAGGGAGTACGACGAGGGCAGGCCGAGCGCAGCGGCCAGGGGATACGACCGGGAATGGCACGCCACCCGCGCTGCCTACCTGGAAGATCACCCCACCTGCGAGTGCGACGACTGCCTGAAGCTGCCGTTGTGGCAGCGCCCCGAGGCCACCGTGGTCGACCACATCGACGAGCTCGGTCCGCTCGGTCCGCGCGGTCACGATCCGACCAACCTCAGGTCGATGACCAAGCCGTGTCACGACAAGCGGACCGCTCGCGATCAGCCCGGAGGCTGGAACCGCCGCCGGGGGCCGGCCGCCTGAGGGCGGGGGTGTCTGGAAATCTCTAGATCTTCACGTCGAAGACCGGCACGCGCAGTGACGCGCACATCGTCTCAAGCTGAAAAATCCCGACTCCCGAGGCGGTACAAGATCATGCCGTCCCCGAAACCGCTCCCATCCCACCTGAAGCTGATCAACGGACGGGGCAACGGCAAGGACTCCGGAGGACGGGAGGTCAAGCCGACACCGGGCTTCATCCGGCTGCCGCCGATCGCGCCGGCCTGGCTGGACGGCGAGGCCCGCGCCATGTGGGACCAGGTCGTCGGCGAGCTGTCCCGGCTGGAACTGCTCAAGCCCATCGACGGCCCGGCGCTGGCCACCTACTGCCTGACCTGGGCCCGGCTCGTAGAGGCCCAAGACCTCATCAGCCGCAACGGGATCCTGCTGGAGACCGAGCGCGGGCCGATCAAGCACCCCGCCGTCCTGATCCTGGAGTCCGCCTCCAAGGAGTTGCGCGCCTGGGCTTCCGAGTTCGGGCTGACGCCGTCCGCCGAGGGCCGGCTCGGCGCGACGAAGAGCCCTGATGGCGAAGACGACAACCCCTTCGCCTGACCACTACGACCCGGCCGTCCTCCGCAGACTCAAGATCTCCCCCGAGGTCGGCTGGTACCTGTTCAGCCGCGGGATCCCGCTGCCGACCTGCGCGCCGAAGTTCAAGACCCCCGAGCCCCGCAAGCTGGCCGGCGCCCGCTTCGACCCCGACCGCGTCGACAAGGTCCTGAAGTCGTTCAAGCACCTGCGCCACACGCAGGGCCAGTGGGCGGGCCGGCCGCTGACGCCGGACCCGTGGCAGATCGCGTACATCATCGCCCCGGTCTACGGCTGGGTCCGCAAGAACGAGTACGGCCACTGGGCCCGCATCGCCCGCACCGAGTACGTCGAGCTCCCGCGGAAGAACGGCAAGACCACTTTGGCCGGCGGCCAGGCCTGCTACCTGACCTGCGCCGACGGCGAGAACGGCGCGCAGGTCATCGCCGCGGCCGCCGGCAAGGACCAGGCCCGGTTCTGCTTCGACCCGATCAAGACGATCGCGGAGAAGTCGCCGGCGCTGTCCCCGCACGTGAAGGTGATGCGCGACCGCATCACCCACCCGAAGTCCGGCTCCTACTTCACGGTCGTGTCGTCGCTGGCCGACCTGATCCACGGCGCGAACCTCCACGCCGGCGTGATCGACGAGCTCCACGTCCACAAGACCAAGGACCTCGTCGAAGCCATCGTCACCGGCACCGGCGCCCGCGAGCAGCCGCTGATCGTCATCATCACCACGGCGGATGACGGCAAGCCGCACACCGTCTACGCCACCTGGCGCCTGCTCATCGAGCAGCTGGCCCGCGGCGCACTGAAGGACCCCTCGGTGTACGGCGTGATCTTCGCCGCCGACGAGAAGGATGATCCGCACGTCGAGTCGACGTGGATGAAGGCGAATCCCGGCTACGGCATCAGCCCGACCCGGGAGTTCATCGCCTCGGCCTCGAAGAAGGCGCAGAACTCCCCGGCGGACCTCGCGTCGTTCCTGCGCCTGCACCTGGGCATCAGGACGAAGCAGGTCACGCGCTTCATCACCCTGGCCGCCTGGGACCGCAACGCCGGCCCCGGCCGCATCGACGAGGCTGCGCTCGCCGGCCGTGAGGCTTTCGGCGGATTGGACCTCGCCTCGACGTCCGACGTCAACGCGCTCTCGTGGCTGTTCCCCGCCGGGGATGGCACGTTCGACGTGATCTGGCGTCTGTGGATCCCCGAGGACACACTGCCGGACCTGGACCGTCGGACGGCCGGCTCGGCGACGGTGTGGGTTCGCGACGGCTGGCTGACCCTGACCCCGGGCAACGTCACCGACTACGACTGGATCGAGGCCCAGATCCACAAGGACCTCGAGGCCTTCGACGTCCAGGACATCGCCTACGACCGCTGGAACTCATCCCAGATGGTCAACAACCTGGTCGCCGAGGACGCGCCGATGAGCCCCATCGGCCAGGGCTACGCCTCCTTGTCCGCCCCGACCAAGGAACTGCAGCGGCTCCTGCTGCAGGGCAAGGCCACTGCGCCGGTCCTGCGTCACGGAGGCAATCCGGTTCTGCGCTGGATGATCGACAACCTCGCCGTCCAGACCGACGCCGCCGGCAACGTCAAGCCGGACAAGGCCAAGGGCGCCGACAAGATCGACGGCGTCGCATCCCTGGTCAACTCCCTGGAGCGCACCATGCGCACCGAGCAGCCCGGAGACAGCATCTACGACGAACGGGAGGTACTGGTCCTGTGAGAAGCCTGATCCGCAGGGCCCTGCGAGACCGGTTCGTCGTGACCCTGATCACCGGCGAGGCCTGGGACGGCGTGCTCCTGGAGGCCGACGGCAGGCACTACGTCCTCGTCGACGCCGCACAGATCACCGCCGGCGGCGACCGCGTCAAGGCCGACGGCAAGATCTGGCTGCAGGCCGGCGACGTCGCCTACATGCAGCAGCCGGGGGCCTGATGTTCCTGTCCAACGGCGCCGCCGTCACCATCCCCGTCGGCACCCTGTCCGACACCACCCCGCTGTTCGCCGACGCCAACTACTACTCCCGCTCGACGATCGAGCTCACCGGCCAGTACGCCGCCTACGGCGCGATCTACCGCAAACAGGTGTGGGTCCACACCCTGGTCCGCAAGCTCGCCCGGGCCACCGCACGGCTGTCCCTGGACCTGCGCGAATCCGCCGACCCGCAGGCGGGCCTGGACACCAGCTCCGACCTGTACCAGCTGCTGCAGAAGCCCAACGACCGGATGGACCCGTTCAAGCTGAAGCAGTGGACGTCCTCCACCTGGGACATCTACGGCGAGGCGTTCTGGCTCAAGCTGCGCGACCGAGACGGCCAGGTCCGCGAGCTACACCCGATGCACCCCACGAACGTCATCGTGCACCGTGACTACGCCGGCGAACTCGGGGAACCCGGCGGCACCTGGTACATCTACACCTCCGGCGTCCGCACCGTCTCGATGCTGCCGCCGATCCCGGCCGCCGACGTCGTGCCGTTCCTGTACTACAACCCGGACAACACCGAACGCGGAATGTCGGTCCTGGAACCGCTGCGCGAGACGCTCCTGAACGAGGACGCCATCCGCCGCGCGAACGCATCGTTCTGGCGCAACGGCGCACGTCCCGCGATGGTCCTGAAAACCGCGAAGGTCCTCAAGCCCATCGCGGCCGAGCGGCTCAAGGCAGCCGTCGCCGCCGCGCACGGCGGGGCCGACCGGACCGGCGGCACGCTGGTCCTGGAGGACGGCGTCGACGCCGACCAGATGCAGCTCAACAGCGAGGAGATGCAGTACATCGAGTCCCGGAAGCTGAACCGGGAAGAGGTCTGCGCAGCCCTGGACGTCCCGCCGCCGGTCGTTCACCTCCTCGACAAAGCGACTTTCTCCAACATCACCGAGCAGATGCGCTCGATGTACCGGGACACGATGGCCCCGCGCCTGACCGACTACGAGTCCGTCATCGCCCACCACCTGGTCCCGGACTTCGGCGGCCGCCAGGTCCCGCGCTACAACCTCGACGACGTCCTCAGGGGCGACTTCGAGGCCCGCGCCGAGGCCGCGGTGAAGCTCGTCACCGGCGCCGTCATGAAGCCCGCCGAGGCCCGCCCCATGTTCAACCTCCCCCCGGCCGGACCGGACGCCGACAAGCTCTACGCCAACCAGGCCACCCAGCCGCTCGGCACCCCCGTGGCCGGATCCCTGCCGCCCGGCGGCGCCCCTGCCGCACTGCCGGCGGCAAGGCAGCCCCTGGCGATCGAGGGCCCGCGGCCGGACGCCGTCCGCGCCGAGCGGTCCATGATGGGTCGCCTCGGCGGCACCAAGGTCGCCTCGGCCGACCGGGCGCCGCTCATCGATGAGCACGCCCGCCAGCTGAAGAAGCTGTTCACCGCACAGCGCGACGACGTCCTGGCCCGCCACGCCCGCAAGGACGCAGCCCCGTTCAACGCCCAGACCTGGGACCAGGCCCTCGCCGACCTCCTGGCCGGCCTGGCCACCGCCACCGCGAAGGTCCTGGGCACCCAGACCGCGTCCGCCCTCGGCGGCGCCTTCGACATCGCATCGATGGCGGAGTGGATCCACGACAACGCCATGACCTCCGCCCAGCGGATCAACACCACCACGCTGGACCAGCTCGCGGCCGCCCTGGAGGACGCCGACGATCCGGCCGCCTCGATCACGAACGTCTACGACGTCCTGACCGGATCCCGCTCCGACCAGATCGCCGCGACCCGCGTGGCCTCGGTCGGCGGATTCGCACAGCGCACGGCGGCCGGCCAGTCCGGCGCCACCCACAAGACGTGGGTTACCGGATCCAACGCGAGGCCCGACCACGCAGGGATGGCCGGCGAGACCGTCCGGCTCGGCCAGGCCTTCAGCAACGGCATGGACGGCCCCGGCGACCCGTCCGGCGGCGCCGACGAAGTCGCCGGCTGCAACTGCTCGCTGACCTTCACCTGAGGAGTCTCATGAGGCCCACCGTCATCCGCAAGGACGCCATCGCCGCCATCGAGCCCGGCGAAGACGACGACACCGCCCCGAACGGCTCCTTCCACATCATCCTGTCGGACGCCACCAAGGACCGCGACGGCGAGAGCCTGCTGCCGGCCGAGTGGGAGACACCGCTGCCGGCGCGCATCACCATGGACGCCGACCACGGCATGTCCGTGGCCACCACCGTCGGATCCGGCATCCCGAAGATCGAGGACGACGGCAAGATGCACGTCCGCGGCACCTACTCCTCGATCCCCCGCGCGCAGGAAGTCCGGACCCTCGTCAAAGAGGGACACATCAACACCACCAGCGTGGCGTTCCTGCGCAAGACCGCCTCCGATGCCAAGGGTGCCAAGAAGGTCAGCCGCGAACTGCTCAACGGGGCATTCGTGGCCGTGCCGTCCAACCCGAACGCACTGGTGCTGTCGAGCAAGACCGCCGGCGCGAAGGTCGGCGCCCGCAACTCCGCCGCCGACCACGCCAGCATCCAGGGCATCCACGACTACGCCTCGGCCCTCGGCGCGTACTGCGACAACGGCAAGTCCGCCGGCCGCAAGGACGCCGACACCGAATCCGACGACGACCCCGGCGCCCTCGCGCAGGGCGTCGACGCCGCCATCGACTCCGCGATCGACCTGCTCGCGCAGGTCGACGCCACCACACTTCCCGAGCCCGTGCAGCAGGCGATCGCGCTCATTCAGAGCGCGGACGCCACGGTCGACCAGCTGCTCGCAGTGCTCGGGGTAGCCGATCCGGACGAAGGCGATCAGACCGCCGGAGCCGACAGCGCCGCCGCCATGGCCGCGCGGTCCGCTTCCGCCGCCGAGCTCGCCGCCCTGCCCGATCGCATGAAGGCAACCCGTGCCCGCGCGCTCGCCGCGCTGGCCGTCGCTTACGGAAAGACAGGACACTGACATGCCAACCCTTTTGGAGGCCCGCGAGAGCGTGAAGAAGCTCTCGCTGGACGCCCTCAAGATCGTTCAGTCCGAGAAGACCATGACGCCCTCGGAGCAGAAGGAAGCCCTGGACAAGCTCGAGCCGATGCTCGAGGAGGCCCAGAAGGAGGTCGCGAACCTCGAGTACGTGGAGGAGAAGCGCGCCAAGTACTTCGCCGCCAGCAACGGCGACCTGGCCGCCTCGGCCGAGGCCGAGGGCCGAGCGACCCTCAAGAGCCTCGGCGCGCAGTTCGTCGGCTCCGACGGCTACAAGAAGCTGCTCGGCCGCGGCCTCAAGGGCGGCCAGTGGAGCACCGGGGACATCGAGCTGAAGACGACCCTCGCCGAGGGCACCGTCGCCAGCCCGGGCCCCGGCTTCGCGCCGGTCGCCACCCCGACCGTGCTGCCCGGCATCGTGGACATCAAGTTCCAGCCGCTGGTCGTGGCAGACCTGATCCCGCAGGGCACCACCAACAGCGTCCTGATCCGGTACCTGGTGGAGACCGCGGTCACCAACGCCGCGGCCGCGACGGCTGAAGGCGCCGCCTACGGCGAGTCCGCGCTGACCTTCGACAAGGTCGACGAGACCCTGCACAAGATCGCCACGTTCCTGCCGATCACCGACGAGATGCTCGAGGACTTCGCGCAGACGCAGTCCTACGTCGACGCGCGCCTGCAGCTGTTCATCCGGCTGAAGGAACAGGCGCAGCTGCTCACCGGCGACGGCACCGGATCCAACCTGCTCGGCCTGCTCAACCGCACCGGCCTGGCCACCACGATCCCGAAGGCCGGCCAGACCGGGCCGCCGCTGTTCCCGGCGTCGGACAACTCCATGGACGCGATCTACCGGCAGATCACGCAGATCCGCATCACCTCCTTCATGGAGCCCGACGCGACCGTCATGGACCCGCTGGCCTGGCAGAACATCCTCCTGGCCAAGAACAGCCAGGGCTTCTACTACGCCAACGGCCCGTTCGTGTCCGAGGCCGACTCGATGCTGTGGGGCAAGAGGGTCGTCCACACCCCGGCGATGGCCGCCAACGAGGCCCTCGTCGGCGCGTTCGCGCAGGCGGCGCAGATGTTCCGCAAGGGCGGCATCACGGTCGAGGCGTCCAACTCCCACGTGGACTACTTCGTCAAGGGCCTCGTCGCGATCCGCGCCGAAGAGCGCCTCGGCCTGGCCGTGTACCGGCCCGGCGCGTTCGGCCTCGTCACCGGCATCTAGACCGAAGGTGCGGCGGAAGACGCCACGATCCCTGGCGCCCCCACCCGCCGCACCTTCGCCCCACCCCACCGAAGGGACACCCCCATGTCAGAGCACGACGCCGTCACACCGCTTCCCGGCGCGCCGGCCGACCCCGACGCCCCGGTCACGACCGAGGCGCCCTGGCACAACGCGCCCGGCACCGGAGCCATCGCCGAGCCGCCGGTCGAAGAGATCGTCGCCTACGACAAGGCCAAGGACGGCACCCTCACGGCCAAGGTCGTCGAGCCGCCGGCACGCCCGACCCGCAAGTCCGGCCGCCAGGCCGAGGCCAAGGTCAAGGGCGCGTCCGCCGGCCCCGCCATCGTCGACGAGCTCGCCAAGCCGGCTGAGGACAGCTGACCGATGGCCTACGCCACCCCGTCCGACCTCGCCAGCTTCCTGCAGGTCCCGTCGGTCGACACGGCGTCCGCCAACCTCTTCCTGCAGGGCGCCACCGACGCCATCGAAGCCGAGATCGGCCAGAGCCTGGGACAGCAGGACGTCGTCGACCTGCTGCTGGACGGGAACGGCTCCGCACAGCTGATCCTGCCCGGCTTCCCGGTCACCGCCGTCGCCTCCCTGGAGGTCCTGACCCGCGACCTGGCCTGGCAGCTGCTCGCCGAGGGCGCCGACTACACCTGGTCGGACAGCGGCATCGTCACCCGCGTCTTCTCCGCCGCGGACCCTCAGGGGCCGATCGCGCCGGCGTGGCCCAACCGTCCGCAGTCGATCCGCGGCTCCTACAGCCGCGGCGAGGGCACCGTCCCGTCCGCGGCCAAGACGGTGTGCCTGATGGTCGCCGCCCGCATGATGGTCAACCCGTCCGGCCTGCAGTCCGAGCGCATCGGCAACATGGACCTGCGCTACGGCGCCAAGGGCGGCACCCTCGAGCTCTCCCCGGCCGAACTGCGGATGGTCGGACGCCTCACAGACATCGTCATCGCCTAGCCGAGGAGGTCCGCGGTGACGATCGCGTTCGACTCCTCTGGATCGGCCACCGGCAACTCCGTCAGCACCCTGACGATCGACATCACCTCGGCGGCCGTCGGCGCCGTGGTCTACTGCTGGATCCAGACCGGCACCACCGAGACCTCCGTCACGATGACCGGCTGGACGGCGCTGGTCAACGCCGACGAGACCGCCAGCTCCCACTACAGCCTGTGGCGGCGCGTCAAGCTGTCCGGGGACACCACGTTCGCGCCGTCCTGGACGACCGCGGAGGGCTCGACGGCCTGCTGGGCGTCCTACACCGGCGTCGACACCACCACCCCCGACGAGGCCGGCACCTACGCCGCGCACTCCTCGACCGCGAACTTCGCCGCCACCGCGACCGCGACCGCGGCGACCCGCTGGGCCGTCATGTTCGCCTCGGCCCGCTCGACGACCGCGGCCTACACGTTCACTCCCGACGCCGCCCTGACCGAGCGCAAGGACGTCTGCAACACCGCGAACCGGTGGAGCGGCGTAGAGATCTCCGACTCCAACGGCACCGTCACCAGCGGCTCGCACACCTACACCGCCGTCTGCTCGGCGGCGATGTCCCACGGCGCCAACGGGCTGCTGTACCTGATCCCGGCCTCCGGTGCGGTCACGCAGCACGGCGCCGCGATCCCGGCCTCGGCGAGCAGCGTCACCGCCGGCGGCAAGCAGACCAGCCACGCCGCCGCGGCGCCGGCCTCGGCCTCCGCGGTCACCGCCGGCGGCAAGCAGGTCTCCCACGGTGCCCGGACCGGCGGTTCGGCCTCGAGCCTTACTGCCGGCGGCAAGCAGGTCAGCCACGCCGCGGCCGCGCAGGCCTCCGCCTCCTCCGTCACCGCCGGCGGCCGTCAGTCCGCGCACGCGGCCTCGGCCCGGGCCTCGGCCTCCGCGGTCACCGCCGGCGGCAAGCAGATCTCCCACGCCGCGGCGGCCGCGTCGTCGACGACTTCGGTCGCCGCGACCGGCACCCGGATCGTCCACGGCACAGCGACGATCGCCTCGACCTCCGGCATCACCGCCGGCGGCAAGCAGACCGCTCACGGGGCCGCGGCGCCCGGCTCGGCGAGCTCGGCCGCCGCGAGCGGACGGCAGACAGCCCGGGCGGCCGCCGCCGCGGCGTCGACGTCCTCGGTGACAGCCGCCGGCATCCAGACCGCGCACGCCGTCGCGGCCGCGGCCTCGGCGAGCGCGCTGACGGCCACGCCGCACGTCACCGCACACGGCATCGCGTCCGCCGCGTCCGTCTCGGCCCTGGCCGCGACGGCCGTCGACGAGCAGCACGCCACCGCGGCGATCGCCTCAGCCTCCGCGCTGACCGCGGCCGGCCACCAGATCGCCCTCGGCTCAGCGGCCGCGGGCTCCGCCACGGCGGTCACGGCATCCGCAGACGTGACCGCCGTAGCGGCCACCGCGCAGGCCTCGGCCTCCGCGGTCACCGCCGGCGGCCGCCAGATCGTCCACGCCTCGGCGACCCTGGCCTCGACCAGCGCCCTGGAGGCCACGGTCGGCTTCGTCGCCCACGCCGACGCCGCCCTGGCCTCGGCCTCCTCCGTCACCGCCGGCGGCCGGCAGACCGCGCACGCCGCGGCGGCACCGGCCTCGGCCACCGCACTGGCCGCGACCGGATCAGCCACCGCCCACGCGGCCGCCGCCCCGGCGGCGGCCTCATCGACCCTCGCTGCCGGCCACCAGATCGCCCGCGCCTCCGCCAGCCCGGCCTCCGCCTCGGCCCTGACCGCCGACGGCCACGCGGGCCGGCCCGGCACCGCGTCGGCCGCGTCGAGCAGCTCGGTCGGCGCGACCGGCACCCGGATCGTCCACGCCACCGCCCACCTGGCCGCCGCCTCCGGCCTGGCCGCACACGGCGCGCTGACCGTGCACGGCGCCGCCGCTCTGGCCTCCAGCAGCCGGCTACTCGCCTACGGCAGCGCCCGCCACGCCCGCACCCCGCGCCCCGACGCCGGATCGTCCGACCGGCCCGCATCCGGCCGCACGATCCGCCCCGACGCCGGACCGGGCGACCGGACCGGATCCGGCAGAACCGCACGCCCCGCCGTGGGCGCGACACCCCGACCGTAGGAGGAACCATGTCCGGTCTGCCCACCGCCATCGCCAACAAGGTCGTCGACCACGTCAACGGCAAGACCGCGTTCACCGAGCCGACCGCGCCGATCATGGCCCGGCTCTACACCGTCATCGGCTCCGCCACGGCGGCCGGCACCGAGGTCACCGGCGGCACCTACGCCGCACAGGCCGTCACCTGGGGAGCCTCCTCGGCCGGCGTGGCGTCCAACACCGTCGCCGTGGCGTTCACGGGCATGCCGTCATGCACCGTGGTCGCCGTCGAGCTGTACGACTCCGCCGGCACCCCGGTACGGCTGTGGTGGGGCCCGCTGTCCGCGAACAAGATCATGAACCCCGGCGATACATTCCAGTTCGACATCGCCTCCCTGTCCGTGTCGGTCGTGTGACATGAGCGCCCTGGCCGTCGAGACCGTCACGGTCCTGCGCGCCCCCCTGGCCGCCAACCGCTACGGCGGACAGGTCCGCGACTGGAGCTCGGCCGTCCGCGCCGACGTCGACGGCGTCTCCATCCAGCCGACCGTCTCCACCGAGGACATCCAGGACCGCGAACTCCTGGTGAACGCCTACACGCTGTTCACCACCCGCGGACGGGACATCGACCTGCTGGCCACCGACCGCGTCGAGTGGGGCGGCCTGATCCTGCAGGTGGTCGGCGACCCCAACAGGTGGACCGCCCCCGGCGGCGGCATCCACCACGTCGAAGCCCAGCTCAAGGCAGTCGTGGGCTGATGGGCCACTTCGTTCCGAACCCCGACTTCGAGCGGGACCTCTTCAACTCCGCCGAGGCCACCGAGCTGGTCTACGACGCCGGCGGACGCGTCCTCAACGAGGCCGAGCGGACCGCCTCCGCCGAGGCCGACACCGGCACGTTCGCCGAGAGCCTGTCCAAGCACGACCACCGCTCACGCTCTGGCCGACCGGTCAGCACCATCAGCTCGGACGATCCGGCCGCACTCAGCAAGGAGTTCGGCACGCGCCGTACTCCCCGGCACCGGTACCTCGGCCGAGCCCTCGACTCCATCAGGAGGTAGCCCATGAAGGTCAAGCTGAACTGCTGGCGCGGTGAGGACGGCCCCGGTACCGTCGTCGAGCTCCCGGAGCACGAGGCCGCGGCGCTGCTCCACCACGGCGCCGCGCACCCCGTGGAACCCGACGCCGCGGCGACGACCGGGAAGGTCGTCAAGGGCTCCGCCACCCTGCAGGCCGCCTCCGGAACCGAACACACGCCGTGACCTCCCCGGCGCCGATCCTCCTGCCGGACGACGAGGCCCTGGTCTGCGGATGGCTCGGCGGCCGCGGCGAGCTGTCCGGCGTCATCGTCGCCGACCGGCTCCCGGACGACTACGACGGCAGCCAGCTGGTCGTCACCGTCAACCGCATCGGCGGCGGCATGGACCGCGGCGCCGGCGGCACCTGGCTGGACCGGCCCCGCCTGGACATCGACTGTCACGGCAAGGACAAGGCCGCCGCCAAGGACCTCGCCCGGACCGTCCGCGCGCTGCTGCCGGTGGCCCGGTTCGACGACCACTCCGCGGCCGGCGCCGTCTGGTCGGACACCACCGAGGACGTCGGCCCCCAGTGGCTGCCGGACCCCGACTACCCGGAGGCCGGCCGCTACCTGCTGCAGGTCTCCGTCTCGATCCATCCGCTCATCGGCTGACCGCGTCCGCGCGCATCGACCAGGAGGAACACAGTGACCGCAACCGCGATCGACGCCACGCAGACCCGTGTCGCCGGCAAGGGGCACGTTCTCATCGCCCCCAAGGGCTCCACCGTCCCGGCCGACACCACCACGGCGTGGGACGCCGCGTGGCAGGACCTCGGATTCTGCGACGAGAAGGGCGTCACCCTCAGCAAGAAAGACACCAAGACCGCCATCAAGGGCTGGCAGGCCATCACGCCGGTGAGGTACATCCTCACCGACCGCGACGTCCACGCCATGTGGGTCATGGAGCAGTGGAACAAGGTCACCCTGGCCCTGTGGTCGGGCGAGGGCCCGTCGGCCGTCGGCCCGAACGCCGCGGTCTCCGGGGAGTACAAGCTCACGCTCAGCCCGTCGCCGTCCGCCGACGAGCGGATGCTCGGCATCGAGTGGACCGACGCCGAGATGGTCGTCACCCACCGCATGTACATGGGACGGGGACTGATCACCGACACCGCCGACCTGCCGATCACCCGCACCGGCCTGGTCACCCTCGGCGTCACCTACCAGACCATGGCGATCGACGCCTCGACGCCGATCGCGACCCTGCTGATGAAGGACCCGTCGATGGCCCCGTAGGCCCTCGTCCCCAGATCGTGGCGGCCTGTTCAGTGGGATGGCGGGCCGCCACACCCATCCCACACCCGAAGGAAGACCATGACGTATTCCGTCGACGACGCCCGCGCCGCCCGCATCGAGGCGGCCGGTGGCCCGTTCGAGTTCGTACACCAGGGCAAGACCTGGACCCTGCCGCGGGAGTTCTCCATCGACGCCGCCGAGGCCGTCGACGCGCTGCCGGGCATGGACTCGATCCCGGGCCTGCGAGCGCTGCTGTCCGCGCTGCTGGGGGAGCAGGCCGAAGGCTTCAACGTCGGCTCCCTGTCAGGCCAGGACCTGGAAGGCCTGATCGACGCGTACTTCGACCACGCGGGTATCCGCCTGGGGGAATCCTCGCCCTCGCCGAGCTCCTCCGCGAGCACGGCGAGGCGCTCGAAGCCGACCTCCAAGCGGTCTACGGCATCGACCTCGCGGGCCTCTGGCAAGGCACGCTCAGCTGGCGGCGCCTCAAAGTCCTGATCGCGCACCTGCCACGGACCGGCGCCCTGGCCCGGTCGCTGGCCGGCGGCGAGGCCTGGTCCACCACCGACCACCTCCTGGCCGCCACCGTGGACCTCCTGGCCATCCTGCGCTGGATGTACGCCGAGGTCCACCGCGACGAGCACTCCCCGAAGCAGCCGTTCCCGACGCCCGTTCCCCGCCCCGGCGTCGAGCAGGCCCCGGCCGCGGATCCCGCGTCCGTCTACGCCGCCGCCGGCGACGTCCCCGCCATCCCCCTGGAACAGCTGGGGGCCTGGCTCGCAACCTGACCTCGAGGAGGCGGCATGTCCCTGTCCGGCGGCACCGCCTATGTCGACGTCGCGCTCGGCAAGACCGCAGACCTGCAGAAGGGCATCGCCACCGCCGGCGAGAGCGCCGCCGACACCGCGAAGTCCTCGTTCCTGTCCCGGGTCGGCTCCATCGCCATGGGCGGCGCCCTCGGCAACGCCATCACTTCCGGCGTGTCCGGCGCATTCAGCATGGCCAAGGGCGCCGTCTTCGACTTCAACTCCCAGCTGCAGCAGGCGGACATCGGATTCACCACGATGCTCGGCAGCTCGCAGAAGGCCGGCGCCTACGTCCAGCAGCTGCAGCAGTTCGCCAAGACCACGCCCTTCGAGTTCGGGAACCTGGTCCAGAACGCCCAGCAGATGATGGGCATGGGCATCGCCGCCAAGGACGTCATCCCCGACCTCACGGCCCTCGGCGACTCGGTGGCCTCGATCGGCGGCTCCGCCCAGCAGGTCGACTCCGTGACGCTGGCGTTCGATCAGATGAACGCCAAGGGCACGCTCGACATGGGCAACATGAACCAGCTCATGCAGAACGGCGTGCCCTCGGCGCTGAAGGTCCTCGCCGCGCACTACAAGGTCACGACCGGCGAGATGATCACGATGATCTCGACCGGGAAGGTGCAGGCCTCCGAGGCGCTGCCGGCGCTGGTGTCCGGGATCGAGAAGGGCACCAACGCGACCGCCGCCCTCGGCGGCATGATGGACAAGCAGAGCCAGACGATGGCCGGCGCCCTGTCCAACATCAAGGACTCCGCGACGCAGGCCATGGCCGGCGCCTTCAAGCCGGTGTTCGACGCCGCCTCCACCGCAGCTCAGGGCCTGGCGAACGTCCTGGGCTCCGGCGCCGTGATCAACGCCTCGAAGAAGATCAGCGACGGTCTGACCAGGGCCTTCGACGGCGTCACCGCCGCCATCGACGGGGTGAAGTACGGCTTCCAGGACGCCTACGACCTGGCGGGCAAAACCGTCTATCCGATCACTGAGATCGGCGTGAAGGCCCGCGAGGCGTTCGACACCGTCCACCAGGACATCCAGGGCTTCGCCGACGGATTCAAGAACGCCAGCAAGTACGCCGGCGAGACCGCCTACCCGATCACCGCCATCGGCATCAAGGCCCGCGAGGCCTACGACGCCGCGCGGCCGCTGGTCGAGCAGGCCTGGGTGAAGCTCAAGGACGGGATCAGCGTCGTCGGACCGATCCTGAAGACGCTGTTCCTGGACCGGCTCGAAACGATGAAGACGATCATCGGGGATGCGATCCCGATCGTCGAGAACCTGGCCCGGGGAATCGGTCCGACGCTCGGCGAAATCCTGCGGTCGGTCGGCGACCTGGTGATCCAGCACGTGCTGCCGGCGTTCATGAAGATCAGCCAGTTCATTCAGCAGGACGTCATTCCCGTCGTGATGGACTTCGTGGCTTTCGCCGCCCAGCACCTGGTGCCACTTTTCCAGGAAGTCGGCGACGTTATCGCACAGAAGGTCGTGCCGATCGTCGAGCACCTGGTCGACCTGTTTGTGCAGAAAGCCCTTCCCGCCCTGCAGCCGCTGATCAAGGACGGTTTCGCCGCACTGAAGAACATCCTGGCCGAGCTCATCCCCATCGTCCAGGACGCCGTCCACTGGTTCGCCGACTACGTGCTGCCGGTCCTGGCCCGTCTGGCGACGTTCATCATCGGCACCCTGATCCCGTTCGTCGCGCAGGTCGCCGACGTGCTGCTCAAGATCCTGGTCCCCGCGATCGGCATCGCGATCGGCATCCTCCGCGACGTCGTCATCCCGATCTTCAAGGCCGTCGCCGGAGTTTTCCTCGGGATCTACGACGCCGGAATCACCGTCGCGACCGGAGTCGTGAAATCCATTCAGGGAATCGCCACTGCCGCCGTCTGGCTGAAAGACCAATTCACCACTGCCGTGAAATTCATCACCGACAAGTGGGATTCCCTGGTCGGCATTGTCGGCGGAATTCCCGGAAAAATGAAGACCGCCGGAGCCGGGATGTGGGACTGGATCCGCGACGCCTTCAAGGCCGCGATCAACACCGTGATCGGCTGGTGGAACGACCTGTCGTTCACCCTGCCGAGCGTGCACATCAAGGGCACCAACATCGACGTCGGCGGCGGCACCATCGGCGTCCCGCACATCCCGACCCTGGCCGCCGGCGGCCTGGTGCTGCCGACGCCCGGCGGCACCGTCGTGCGGGTCGCCGAGGCCGGCCAGGCCGAGATCGTGTCCGCCGCCCCGGCGATGGAGGCCGCGGTGTCCCGGGCCCTGGCCGCGCACCGCGGCGGCATCGGCCGCGACGCCCCGCTGATCGGCACCGTCAACATGCCCGCAGGCACGTCCGTCGACGAGGTCGCCGAAAGGCTCTACTTCAAGGCCACCGCGAGAGGCATGGCGATCTGATGGCCGGCGACCTCATCACCTCCGACTACCAGATGCAGCTGGGCACCCTGCTGCTCGGCATGGGCACCGCCTACGAGGTCGACGGCAACACCGGCCTGGCCGGCTGGGACGACCTGCCCGCACTGGACACCTCCGACGTCCCCCGCCCCGCCGCCCCCGGCGACTACCCCGGCACCATCTACCCCGCCGGCCGGATCATCACCTGCCAGCTGTCCGTGCACGGCGACGGCCCCGGCCACGCCGCGAACCTCGCCGCACTGCGCGCCGCCACCACCGCGACCATGTTCGCGGCCGCCGAGACGCCCCTGGCCGTCAGGCTCGGCGGACAGATCCTGTTCTCCAAGATCAGGTGTCTGCAGCGCGTCATCCCCACCGGCACCAACTACGCCGCCGGCGCCTCCGCGAAGTGCTCGCTGCAGTTCAAGGCCACCGACCCGCGCCGCTACGGCGCCGTACTGTCCTCGGCGACCACTGCGCCACCGTCGACGTCCGGCGGCATCACCTGGCCGATCACCTGGCCGATCACCTGGGGGACCGGCGGCTCCAGCACCGGCACCGTGAACGTCGTCAACTCCGGCGACTACCCGACACCCCTCATGATCACCATCCGGGGTCCGCTGACGATGCCGGCGGTCTACCGGCAGGACACCGGCGCGGTCCTGGAGCTCAACACGGTCATGGTCGCCGGCGACGTCGCCGTCATCGACGTCCTGGGCGACGACGTGCTCATGAACGGCGTCTCCTCCAAGACCCTGCTGTCGGACCGCTCCGCGCCGGTCAGCAGCTTCCTGATGCCGCCGGGCACCACCGGCATCGCGCTGCGCGCCGCCGTGACCGACCCGGCCGCCTCCATGGCCGTCGCCTACTACCCGGCCTACCTGTGAGGACCCGACCGTGACCGTGCGCACCCCGATGCTGAACACCGACACCGACACGGCCGAGACGTTCCGCCTGGCCATGGGCGGTCTGTGGGTGCCCGCCTCCGCCCTGAACGCGCGCACCGGCGTCACCTCGGTGCCGACCCTGACCAGCACCGGCGCGCTCACAGCCAACATCTCGCCGTTCACCTGCGTCATCGACGGCACCAGCAACAGCCTGCAGGGCGCCTACCCGGTCGCCAACGACAACGTCGCCGGCATCACGATCACCACCGGCAGCTCCCAAGCCCGCATCGACCTGATCTGCCTGCAGATCCAGGACAACGACTACGACGGCTCCGGCCAGCACCGCGGCATCCCGGTCGTCGTCGCCGGCACCCCGTCCGGCTCCCCGGCCGCACCGGCCACCCCGGCCAACGCGATTCCCCTGTGGACGCTGCCGGTCCCGGCCCTCGCCAGCTCGGTCACGTTCTCCACCGCGACCGCCGTCTACCCCTACACGGCGGCGGCCGGCGGCGCCGTCTACGTCCGCGGCGCAACCGACAAGCCCGCCGTCGTCAACGGCTTCCAGATGCGCTACCGCGGAGACGTCACCCCGACCGCCGGCGGCACCTCCGCTATGGAGACCTCCGTCGACGGCGTCACCTACACGCCCGTCTTCGACGCCTCCGTAGTCCCGGCCTCGACAACTGCGGCGATCGCCGCAGCAATCAGTGCGGCGGCAACGCCCTCGTGGACGGCCGTCACTGCGGCCGGCACGTTCGGCTCGGGTATCACCTGCAGCAAAATCGGGAACATCGTCACGCTGCGCGGCTCGGCGAGCGCAGGATCGCAGACTTGGACGGCGGGCAACTTCTACGGCGTCGGCACCTTGCCCGCAGGGTTCATCCCATCGTTGAATCGCTTCATCGCCGGCGTTTTCTACGTGGGCAATGAAGTTGTCGGACAATTCGTCGTCAATGGAATCGGCGCCCTGAACTTCACCGTGGGTGCCACGGTCACCAGCACCATGATCGCGTATCTCGACGGCGTCAGCTTCTCGCTGTGACCGCCGCCTACCGGATCAAGATCTGCGATGCCCTCACCGACGCCCCGCGCGACGAGTTCGCGCTGACAAACGTGTCCTGCGACGTGCGCATCGGCGCCGCCGGCGCCCTGACCGCCAACATCCCCATCGCCCGCGGCGACTACGCCGCCGGCGCCCGCATCGCCGCCGTCAAGTCCTCCGGCGGCTCGGCCGTCTACGTCTACCGCAACGGCGCCCCCTGGTGGCCCGGCCTGCTGTGGACCAAGAACAAGACCGTCGACGACCAGGGCAAGCCGGCCGTCCAGATCGGCGCCGGGACCTTCGAGAGCTACCTGGCCCGCGTCCAGCTCGGCGCCGACCTGCCCGCGATGACCGGCGCCGACCAGATGGACATCGCCCGGTCCCTCCTGGCCGACATGCAGGCCGACCCCCACTCCGACCTGGGGATCACCGCCGACACCACGATGTCCGCGATCCTGCGCGACCGCGTGATGTACCTGGCGGCGGCCAGGCCGACCTACCTGCAGATGCTGTCCGACCTCGCCACCCAAGACGGCGGCTTCGAATACCTCATCCAGGTGCTCGCCGACCCCACCACCGGCGCCCGCACCCGCAACCTGCGCCTGGGCTATCCGAGGATCACCACCCCGGTGGTGCACCGCATCTCCGCCCCCGGCGCGATCCTCAGCTACTCCTTCCCGGAGGACGGGTCACGGGGTGCCACCTACCTGATGGCCACCGGATCCGGCGTCCAGTCCACCATCCACACCGACACCGCGGCGCTCGCGGCCGGCTACCCGCGCCTGGACATGACGACGTCCTACTCCAACATCACCGATCCCGCCGTCCTGGAGACCCACGCCGCCGCCGACCTCGTCCAGGCCCGCGTCCCGGTCTCCGTGCCGTCGATCGTGATCCGGCCCGACGCCGCCCCGGACATCACCCCGTCCGCCCTCGGGGACTACGTGCACGTCGCCATCACCGACGAGCTCTTTCCCGGCGGATTCGCCGGGGTCTTCCGCCTGGTGGGCATGACCGTCAACCCGCCGGAGCGCGGTAAGGCCGAGACGGCCGCCCTGATCCTGAACTGAGAGGCACCCGGTGACGGCGAACCTGCCCAGAGATATCCTCGACCGCATCACCGGCATGGCTGGCGCGGTCAAGGACCTGCAGGGCCACCTGTCCGCGACCATCGCCGTCCTCGGGACGCCCACGGCCGGACAAGTGGCCACCGCGACCTCGGCGACCTCGGCGGCCTGGCAGACGCCGTCGACCGCGCCCGCCGCCCTTCTCGCCGGCCTCGCCCTGTCGGCGTCCAAGCCCGCGACCGGCACCTTGACGCTGTCGACCTCAGACCAGGACGTCGCCGGCTGCAGCCTTACCTTCACGCTCGCCGGCGCCCACGGCTTCGCGCACGTCACCGGCGCGTTCGACTTCCAGCCCACATCTTCCTCGGCCGGTGTGAACGCCGTCGGCAAGCTCCTGGCCGACGCCTCGACGCAGACCGAGCAGGCGATCTGGACCGACAACGGCGCGAGCTCCCGGGAGACCGTCTCCCAGTCCTGGGTGGTTCCGCTGGGTGCCGGCTCCCACACGCTGAAGCTCCGCGCCTCCAAGACCAGCGCACTAGGCACACACGTCGCGAACACGTCCCACACCAATATGACCGTGCTGATCTTCGATCTGCCGTAGGAGGACGACCGTGACGATCCTCGGTCCCGACGTCTCGTCCTTCCAGGACGGCCTGGACCTCGGCCAGGCGCCCTACCCGTTCGCGATCATGAAGATCAGCGAGGGTACCTACTACACCGACAAGGACTACCCCGCCTGGCGCGCGCAGGCCGAGGCGAGCGGGAAGATCCCGATCGGCTACCACTTCATCAGCGGCGAGGACCCGGCGGCGCAGGCCCGGCACCTGGCCGCCTGCATCGGCGACAAGCGGCTCCCGCTGATGCTCGACTTCGAGCCCACGAAGACCTACCGGCCGGACCTGGCACAGCTGATCGCCGTCGCCGACGAGGTCAACGCCGCCGGCATGCACGTCCGCCTGGCCTACGTCCCCCGCTGGTACTGGCAGCAGATCGGATCCCCGACCCTGACCAGCCTCGGCGCCCGCGGCATCGCCCTGGTGGCGTCGGCCTACCCCGGCGGCACAGGCTACCCCGGCGACGATGCCGCCGGCTGGCAGCCCTACGGCGGGATGACCCCGCTGCTGTATCAGTACACCGACCACGCGCCGGTCGGCGGCAAGGCCGTCGACATGAACGCGTACAAGGGCACCATCGCCCAGCTCGCCGAGGGCCTCGACCTCACCGCCCACACCCCAACGACCGGAGGCATCCCCATGGGCAGCATCCCCCCGAGCATCGCCGCCAAGTGGCCGGACATCGCCGGCGAGCTCCCGCCGAACGCCCCGTTCGACGACTCCACCGCGATCATCTGGGCCGACGGCGGAGCCCGCGCGGCCGCGCTCTACGCCAGGCAGGCCCGGGACGCGGTCATCGCCCTGGCCGCCAGGTACGCCGCCCCGCCGCCGGTCGACGTCGACGCCCTCGCCAAGGCCCTCGCCCCGCTCCTGGCCGCCGGCGCGTCCGCCGACCAGGTCGCCCACGCCGTCGTCGTCGAGCTCGGCGCGGTCCTCAAGGCCGGCGCACCACAGTGACCGCCCTGACCCCGCACGCCCGCGAGCAACTGGTCCGCGTGGCCCGGATCGTCATCACGGGATCCCTCGCGCAGCCCGCCATCGCCTCGCTGGTCTCCTCGACCCTGGCGCGGTATCCGCTTGTCGTCGCGGTCATCGCCGCCGTCGAGGTGATCTACCACGAGCTGACCAAGACCGTCGACGTCGTCGTGCCCGGCTCCAAGCCGCCGCCCGGTCCACCGTCGACTTGATGGACCAGGCACTGTCCCAGTTCGGCATCGCCGGCGCGATCCTCGCGGTCGCCGCCGCCGCGGTCAAAGTGCTATTCGCCCGGGAGGTCAAAGCCCACGAGCAGGAGACCGCCCGGGCCGACCGCCTCGAGGCCGAACTGCTGAAGCTCAACGAGACCGTCAGGACTCAGTATCTGACCACGCTCGGCGACGCCACGCGAGCCGTGGGCGACGCCCTGGCCGTCGTCCGGAAGGCCCCATGACAACCATGATCACTTTCCGAGGCAAGGCGCGACCCCGCAAGCTCCCCACCATTCCGGTGCTGGTCGAGTCCGCCCGCCTGCGCAACCGGCTCGCGGCCTTCGCCGAGGAGGTGCGGACCGAGGTGGACCTGCTGCGGACCGAGTTGGACCAGCGGACGAGCGACCAGGAGGAGGACGGCCATGGGCACTGACGACCGGCTCGACAGGCTGACGGCGACCGCCGCCGGCCTGCAGTCCTCCGTGGACACCCTCGCCAAGCGCCTGCGCGCCAACCGCCGCGGCGTGGCCCTCGCGATCGCCGTCGTGATCGTCCTCGGCGCGGTCGTCATCGACCAGGTCGTCATCAACCGGCGCGTGCGGGAGTCCCTGGCCCAGAACTACGTCACCGCACAGCAGCAGGTCGCCACCCGCACCAAGGTCCTGTGCCCGCTGTACACCGCGCTCCTGGCCGCGACCGCGACAGCACCGGCCGACCCGATGACCCCGGCCCAGAAAGCCCAGCACGACGCCGCCGTGAAAATCGTGCGCGACGGCTATATCGCCCTGGGATGCCTGCCGCCTCTGTCAGGATAGATACGCCGTTACGAAGCACCGGCCCCGCACTCCATCCAGGAGTGCGGGGCCGCTTTCGTCGTCCCCGGGAGTGGCGAATACCGCGCCACAGCCCCCGCCGCCCGCGGCGGGCAGTAGCGTGCGGGCATCATCGGGCACTGATTCCCTGGGGGGACCATGCGCATCACTGTCATCCTGGCCGCCGTCGCGCTCGCGGCCGCCGGCTGCTCCTCATCCACCTCGAAGCCGCCGGCACCCGCCGCCGCCGCGGCGGCCGGCTCGGCCCCGGCCGCGGCCGCCAGCTCGCCGTCCGCGCCGGCGTCGACGGCCGCCGCGGTGAAGCTGAAGGTCGGCGCGACCGCGACGCTCACCACACCGTCCGGACCGCTGGAGGTCACGATCGTCAAGCTCGTCGACCCGGCGAAGCCCAAGGAGTCCTACATCTACCCGACGAAGGGCGAACACTGGATCGGAGTGCAGCTCAAGCTCGTCAACAAGGGGACCACGGCGTTCGTCGACTCACCGTTGCTCGGCCTGGACGCCGCCGACGCCCAAGGGCAGCCCCAGAACTCGTTCCCGGATCAGGAGATCGCGGCCGGACCGATGATCGACCCCCTGGCCGGTGTCAGAGTGGAGCCCGGGGACACCACGCTCGGCTACCTCGTGTACAGCGTGCCGGACGGCACGAAGCTGGCACGGTTCACGTTCGCGCCGCCCGGCAGCTCGGCCGCGCAGTGGACGCTGAGCTAGACCACGGAATGGAACGGCTCCGCATCTCTCGGGGGGATGCGGAGCCGTTCCGGCGTTTCAGCGGACGCGCCGCTGGATGCTGACGGGATCGCCAGGCAGATAGATGCCATCGTGGTGCCAGCCCCTCGGCACCACGATCAGGATGACGCTCGACACCGCATCGCTGTACGTCTTGGTTTCGACGACTCGGCGGTAAGTTCCGCCGTCCTCTTTCGGAATGATGCGATCGCCCTTCCGGACCTGATCGGCGCGCACCGTCAGCTCGACGCGCCGCCGGCAAAACGCCCGCCACGGGGCCCTTCGCCTCATTTCTTCGGCGGCCGTGTCTGCTGCTGCGCGACGATCCAGTCCCCGGCCTGCTCGCGGCTCATCGGGGTGAGCGTGAACTTCCTCTTGCCGCCGTGGTCGTCGACGAACCAGGTGAGCTTGGACTCGAGGCTTCCGACGACGCCGGGCAGTCCGGCGATGAACTCGGCTTCATCCCTGCCGACGAGCGCGCCAGGCAGTTCGCCGTTGCACTGACGTAGCCAGTGGCGTGTCTGGGCCGCCTGGATCCGCTGGAACTTCCTGGCCACCTCGCACTGCGCGGGGCACGGCTCCATCGTCTCCTTCCCGTCCGCCGTGACCAGGATCGTTCCCCAGTCCTTGCACTCGGCGCAGTCGTATTCCAGGAGACTGGCGCGCTCGGTACGGTCTGTTGCGTCGGGTTGTCTCACTGGATGTCTCTCCTATGCCTCATGGCGCGCTGGTGCCAGGATGTTCACTAGTCGTTCACCACTACACGCACATGAAGTACCTGTAGTACTACAGTTATGCATACACCTGCCCTCAGGGGCCTGGCAAGGGTGGCGCGTGACAGCAACCGAAAAGGGGATCATGGAATATCGGGAGATCGTCAACCACTACAAGCACGGCATCCTGAACGGGAGCCCTGCCGTCGGCGAGCGTCTGCCGTCCGCCAGGGAGATCAAGGATCTGCATGACACGTCGCTCACCACGGCGACAAGGGCTCTGCGAACGCTGTGCATGGAGGGCTTCGCCATAGCCCGCGGCACGACGGGAACCTTCGCCGCGGTCCCGGGCGGCGGCATCGTCCTACGGGTCCCGATCGTCGGCACGCGCCTGTCCGGCGTCCACACTCCTGGCGGACAGGTCGACGTCCTGTCCGCGGCGCTGGTCCAGGCCCCGCCGCACGCCGCCTTGGCGATGGAGCTGGAGGCCGGCGGACTGGCGATCCGGCGGGAGTCCACCATCACACGCGACGGCCAGGTGCTACGCCTGTCCGTCGGCTGGCTGCCCGGAGCGTTCGCCGAGGAACTGCCCGAGCTGCTGTCGCTCGCGCACATATGGGCAGGCGACCGGATCCGCGAGAAGACCGGCCGCAAGGCCACCGTCGAAGTGGACCGGTACTACGCCCGGACTGCTGAGGAACACGAGGCCGGCGTCATGGGTATCCCCGTCGGCTCGGCGCTGCTGGTCCGCGAGACCCGCTGGCACGACGACGACGGTGTGATCGAGTTCGGTGAGGCCGTGTATCCGCCCGGGGTATCAGTGGGCTGTGAGTATCTCGAGGGTGACCCGTCGCGGACGTAGCCGATCCTGCCGGCCGCCCTCGCTGCGGCCGGCAGCGGCAAGGTATGCCGCCGCGATGCTGAAGATTACTTCGGCCGTCACCGGTTTGTCGCCACCTGGCCATGCCTTCGTTGCCGTAGCGGTCGGACCCTCTTACCCTCAAGGTATGCACCCGCATTCGCCACAGGCCACTTGCGCGTCGAGCCAGGTCAGAGCCCAGATTTATCGGCAGGGTAGCGAATTGCCGGATGCCGTAGCTGTCATAGGCTGATTACCATAGCTTCTCCCGTGTGACGGAACAGCCGAACGACCCGCGATTACGACTACCGCAGCTGGTGCCCTCCTGGGAGCTCGCGATGCGGTCGGCGCGGAAGTCCGAGAACACGCGGAAGCTCTACATCCGGGGGACCGCCGCCTACTTCGAGTGGTGCGACAGCAAGAACGTGACCCCCACCTTCGACAAGCAGACGGTCCAGGCCTTCATCGCCGAGTCGATGGAGCTGCTCGACCGCTCCGCCTCGACGATGGTGAGCTACCTCAAGGGACTCAAGGCCTTCGCGAAGTGGTGCCTCGCCGAGAACGAGGTGGAAAGCGAAGGCGTCACCGCCATCGAGCAGCCACAGATCAACTCGAAGATCCGCCCCCTGATCCCGGAGAACTATCACGAGGCGATACTCGCGACCTGCGACCTTCGGCAGTTCGGGGGGAAGCGGGATGTGGCGATCCTGAAGCTCCTGCGCGACGCCGGCCCCCGGGCGTCCGAGATCATCGGGCTCAACCTCGAGGACATCGTCATCTCGAAGGGCTTCGCGGTCGTCCGCGGCAAGGGCGGGAAGGACCGCTTCATCGCCTTCGGCACCGACACAACCCTCGCCCTGGACCGATACCTCAGGGCCCGCCGCAACCACAAGCACGCCGGCGGCAAAGCTTTATGGCTGGGCGTGAAGTCGCCGACGCTCGGCTACTCCGGACTGGACCACATGATCAAACGGCGGGCTGTCGCAGCTGGTGTTCCCAAAGCCCACGCCCACATGTGGCGCCGGCTGTGGGCGCACAACTGGCTCGACAAGGGCGGCTCGACCGACGGCCTCAAGGCCCTGGCCGGCTGGACCACCGACGCGATGGTCCACCACTACACCGAGGAGTTCCAGATGCAGCGGGCACTGAAGGAGGCCCGTCGTCTGTTCGACGATGAGTGAATCGTGAATCGCGACACCCAAGGTCTTGGGGTGCCGGTTCACAGGCCGAGACGATCAGGGCACCTCGGAGTGCTCGGGATGCTCGGCGCGCTGCGTCGGCAGCGAGACCACCGTCGCCAGGCTGCCGTCCGGGTTGTCGCCCTCATCCGACCGGGCCAGCGCCAGCTCCTCCGCGAGCCTGAGCGCCGCATCGATCACGCTCTCGGCCCGGTTCTGCGTCCGGATGACGACGATGACCATCGCCCCATACGTACAGACCTGGATCGTGTTCTCGGCCTGGGCCGAATCGACAAAGATCATGGCCAAGCCACCGATGATCGTCACCACCATGAGAGTGATGGCGCCCCGGGAGATATGGACGTACCGCGTCCACTTTTTCATTTCCCCTTCCTGACTCCCCGAGCCTTGGCGAAGCGCGAATCGTGGCGAATACGTGCTTTAAGATCAACACACTAGGTGCGCGCCAGGGGCGTGTGAAGAGGTACTAGCCGCCGCTACGACAAATGGTGTATAGCGGCATCGAGCAATGATCAGCTCATGCCGAGTCCCGCCGAGTGCGAATGGCGATCTCCCGCTCTGTATCGCGGAGGCGCCGTTCCTCTTCCTCCGCCTTCCGCCGCTTCCAATGTTCGATCATGACCGCTTTCGCCTCATCGGTCAGGTCCTTTGCCGACATGATCCTCACGATTCCGGGATCGGGCGGCTCGGCCTTCGCCCCCACGAGTCGCAGCTCCTTGCCCTGCATCGCGGCCGCGAAGAGCGGATAGCTCGCCGCTTCCAGCACTTCCGATGCCGGAACCTGAAGAGCTGCAGCAACGACTAGGCAGATCTCAGCCTCGGCGCGCGCAATGGCCTTCGTCCAGTTGTAGACGGTGCCGTAGATCAGAGCACCGTCGGATGCCTCGACGAGATCGGCAGCCGTCCAGTTGCGCTCTCGCAACCTCGCATTGATCCACTCTGACCAACGTTTCTTGACGCTGGCGTTACTCCGTGCCATCTACCCGCCTCGATCCCCTGTGGACAGCAGGAACCATACCTCTTCACTCACATGCATGCGAGTGAGTGCCCCCGGATTGGATCATTGCCGCGAGCTGGTGCGCCCTGCCGTTGACGGTAAGCACGCAGGAACAGTCGCGCCAGAGTGAGTTTCGCTGTTACGAATCTGTGACCAAACTGCCTTGCATGTGAGTGAGCTCACGACCTAGAGTCACATGCATGGAAGTGACTCAGATCAAGGTGTCGAATCACCTGGATCACAAGGATCAGCTGCCGGCATCGCCCTGCTACCTCCTTCGTCCCGAGCTCGACAAGGGGCTCCGGTGGGTTGCAAGCGCGAAGCCCGAATGGCAGCTCCAAGACGGACGCCCGGCGATCGAAGCCATCGCTGACGCAGCAGGCCTGACGGGCACACACATGTTCAGGCTACGGAAGGCCCCTTCGATGCCGCCCGGCAACAAGGTCATCGCCAGCCTGGTGAAGATCGGATCCAAGGCGCACCGAGTTCCGCGCGAGACCGCACATGCGCGGCTCTTCTGGTTCTTCGACCCGGACAACGCCAACGACGTGGCACGCCTGACCGCATACCTCCAGCCCGCCAGCGACTACGAGATGGCTAGGGCGGCATGAGCCGCCCGACGTCGGAGGAGATGGCTCGTCGCGGTCGGCTCGGTGCTCTCACGCAGTGGGCCGCCGAGTCGGACTGGAGCGCTCGCACTGCCCCGGCGCGCGAGACCTTCGAGTCCCGCTTCGACAAGGCCGTCATCGAGAAGCACGGCGAGCTCCTGCCGGCAGAGCACGCGAAGTACCGCGAGATCGAGCGACAGCTGTTCTACGCCGCGCTGTCCCGGAAGGGCGTGAAGGCGCGCCAGACAAAGGCTGCCTGAGAAATGAACGAGGCCGACCCGTAGCAGCGGATCGACCTCAAGTGCGACCACCCATCTACACGAGAGACAGGTGACCAGCGATGAGAATCCTCTCACGCAGACCCGAGATCACGGATCCGAACGCCTCCATCCCCGCGCCCCGGCGCATCCCGACGTGGCCCGGCGAGACCGTCGTCAACGAGGACCCGTTCTGCGCCCCCATCGCCGACGAGATCCCTGAGGGACTGCCGACGGAGATCCACGACCTCCTGACCGCCTACCCGGACGCCCCGGCCCCGGGACCGCGCAGGTTCCTGGCAGCGATGGCCCTGGCCACCGCCGCCCGGCGCTCCGGCTGCCGGATCCTGGCCGCGTCCCACGCCCACGAGTTCGAGGCCGCCGTCGGGCAGAACCTCGCGCTGTTCGCCGAGGACGCCGAGGTGTCCTTGTGAGCGCCGCCACCGGCCGGCCCGTGCTGGCCCGGCAGTCCCCGGCGCAGATCCCCGCCATCACCTCGGCCACGGCCCTCGCCGGCCTGGCCGCCGGCTTCCTCGCCGCCGTCACGTACTCCGGCAGCCACACCCCCGCCGGCGAGCTCGCCTACTCCATGGCGCTGCGCGACGCCCGGCAGAACCACGACTACGACTACTCCCGCGAGTTCCTGGCCGGCCTGGAGCTGGCCAAGGGCGAGCTCAACCTGATCGGCGGCACCGCATGAGCACCCGCGCCTACCCGTTGCCGGCCCCGCCGGCGGCCGTCCTGTCGTCGTTCGGCCTGGCCTACGACGTCGGCCGCGTCTTCGAACTGTCCGGCCTGCCCCGCCCGACCCCCGCCGACCTGGGCGCCCTGCGCGAGGTCCTGCTGGCGTTCGTGTACGACACCGACCCGGAGTCTCCCGACGAGCTGCTCGACGGCCTGGAGAAGGCGCGCGCCGAGGAGGACCGCATCGCCGGCGAACTCGCCGACGTGCGCGGACTGCACAAGGCGCACCCCACACCCCACCTCGACGGCGCGTTCCGCTGCACCTACTGCGGAGGCCTGTGGCCCTGCCTGACGATCTCCGCCCTCGACTTCGCCACCACCCCGCCCGTCACCACTACCGGAGAAGCACCGTGAAGATCAGCCGAACCACCATCGCCATCGCCGGCGCGCTCCCCGCCGGCATGCTCCTCGAGGTCATCGCCCAAGCCGCCACGAGCGTCAGCGCCGACACCGTCCACACCATCGGCGGCATCGCCGCATTCAGCGCGCTGGTCTCCGGTTCCGCCTCGGCGGCCTGGTTCGGACCCAAGGCCGCCATCGAGCGGCACGAGGAGACGGTGCGGGCAAGCCGCCACCGGCGCGCGCCGAGCCCGCTGCCCCGCCAGCGGCCGCGCACCGCCCCGCCGGCCGCCACCGGCGAGACGGACGCCGAGGACACCGCCGCCGCCGAGCACCAGGCGCGCGCCGACGCGCTGTGGGACGAGCGGGCACAGCGGCCGCCCTACGTCGACCCGTACCTGACCGCGGCCGCCGTCGACGCCGCCCGGGCCCCGGTGCCCGTCGACGACGACGGCTACCCGGCCCCGGCCACCCCGGCACAGGCCGCCCTCGAGGCCAACCTGTACGGCCACGCCTGGACGCCGGCAGGGACATGACCGCCGCCAAGCGCCTGCCGCCGCTCGCGCCGGACAGCCAGAACCCGGTGTGCGCGATGTGCGGCGGAGTGACCGATCTGATCGACCGGTTCCACTGCTTCACCTGTCACGCCTCCTGGGATCCCGGCAACTACTGGAACGTCGACGGCGAGTGGGACGAGCCCGAGCTTCCCCAGTGCAACGTGAAGGTCATGCCGTGGAAGGGCAGCCTCCGGCTCCCGAGCCTGGCCACCGTCGTCGAGTACTGCCTCCTGACCGAGGGGCACGACCCGGGCCGGCACCGCATCGGCGACCACGACTGGACCGACCAGGACGCCGACGGCTACCTGCTCACCGACGCCGACCGCCAGGCGCTGCAGGACGTCCTCGGCGAGGCGCTCGGCATACCGCCCTCCTGAACCGCCGGGCGGCGTCACTGAGCGCCGTCCGGCCCTGCACCCGCCGATGCCGTCTGGACCTCGCGGCATCGGCGCGGACCACCGGGAGCCCCCGGCGCTCTGGTCAGCGCCTCCCGGTGAAGGGGCGTCGTAGGGCTGGGACCTCAGCCCTACGACGCCCGCCCCACACCCTGACCCTGTCCGACGGGAACCCTTCGTGAACGCGACACTTCCACCTCGCCACCGCGACCACTGCTATGACGACCCCAAGCCGCCGCTCGGCGGGGAGCTGGTCCTCACCGGCCCGTCGCACTTCGCCGACGCCCCCCGCACGGACGCCCTGGCGCGTGCCTGCGTCTGGAGGCACGCCGTCGGCGACAGCCCCGAGGCCGAGCAGGACGACGGCCTGGAGCTCCTGGATGCCCTCGGCCTCCTCGGCGAACCGGCCGCACCGGAGCCCCGATGAACGCCGATGAGGAAGAGGTCCCGGACCCGATCGACCCGGACCTGCCCGAACACCTGCAGGCGATCCTCCGGTGGCGCTGGCTGGACCTCATCGACCGCATGAAGATCCCGCCCCACCGCAAGGCCGTCGCCAAGGCACTGGCCCGCTTCGGCGACGCTGATGGGTCCAACGTGTTCCCCGGCGCACAGAAGATCGCCGATATCGCGAACTGCGACGACAAGACGGCCCGCGGACACATCAAGGCACTCGTCGCCGCCGGGATGCTGGCCGTCAAGCGGCGTGGCGGCGGCCGCGGCGGCGCGACCCACGTCTACCGGCTCACCCGGCCGACAGACCTCACCTCGCTGCCCCTGTGGCTGGATCCGGACTTCAACCGGATCCCCGACGGCGCCGCGTTCGTGCCCGTAGCCGCCGAAGAACACCGGGCGCCAGCGCCCAGTGAAGCCACCGAATACCGGGCGCCAGCACCCGGCGAATATCCGTTCGATGACACGGAATACCGGGCGTCAGCGCCCAGTGAAACGCCTGTGGATAACCCGGCCGACCGAGAAACACCGGGCGTTCGGAGCAGAAACACCGGTAATTCGGCGCCGAAACACCGGGCGCCACGCCAGCCGACCATCTTCATTACCCCACCAAAGACCAAAGAACCCGCGTGGTTGCTTCAGGTGAGTACCTCACTTGGCGAGTCGATCACCGCCCCGTCCCCGGACGCCTGGACACCGGAGGCCGCACCGGCGCCGCGGATCGTCCGGGGGACCGCGACGCTCCAGCCGACACCCGAAGCCGCCGCCGCATTCGCGATCTTGACCGCGCTGCCGAACGACGGCGAGTGGTTCCGCGCCGCCGCCGGCCGCGAGCTCCGCGACGAAGGCCACCCCGAACCGACAGTCCAGGCGCTCGCCATACGAGCCGCCGAGATCCTCCGCCGCACCGACCCCGAAACGAGATCCGCATGACCGATATCGGACAGCACGCCTGGAACGACGCCTTCCGCAATGCCAGCACCCCCGTCGACCGCGTGGCCGTCGTCGTCCAGGCCCTCCTCGACTACGCCGTCGACGGCTCCCACGACCTCCTCGCAGGCCTGTCGATTCCCGGCGGCCTGCAGCTCACCGTCGGCGACCTCCATGGCGTCTTGGCGACCGCGCAGAACGGGCCGCTGCCGCTGTGGGCGCGTGTTCCAGCCCTGAGTACTGCGGAGATGTGCCGTGAGGCATACGCGGCGGTCCTCGCGGCGCGTACCGATCTCCAGGACTGCGAGCGCGCCCACTTCCAGGCCACCAACGGCAGGCCCGCATGATCCCCAAGCAGCGCATGCCCGTCGACGACGACGACGATCCCGCGGCGCGCGCCGCCACCCTCGACCGCGCCATAGCCGGCGACCGCGAAGCCTTCGGCGAGATCTGGCGCACCTACAACGACCAGATCTACCGATTCGTCCGCACCCGCACCGGCAACCACGCCACCGCCGAGGAGATCACCTCCGAGACGTTCACCCGCGCACTCCGGAACATCGGCAGCTTCGTCCGCACCGGAGCCGGCATCGCCCCCTGGCTGATCACCATCGCCCGCAACCTGATCACCGACCTGTACAAGTCCAGCCGCCACCAGCGGGAAGTCACCATCGGCGGCCTCTTCGAAGCCGACCGCCACTTCCTGGCCGGAACACCCGCGCCCGGAGCCGACGCCGACGTCCTGCTGCAGGTGCTCTCCGACGACCTCCGCAAGGCCCTCGGCCGCCTCAACGACCACCAGCGGGAATGCATCATCGCCCGCTACCTGGAAGAGCTCTCCGTCGCCGAGACAGCCACCCGGATCGACCGCAAGGAAGGCGCCGTCAAGACCCTCACCGGACGCGCCCTAGCCGCCCTGGCCCGCGACCTGACCCTGATCGGAGCCGTCGCCGCATGACCACCTGGACCATCGCCCTGCCACCCGGCTACAGCCCCGACACCCGCCTCACCCTGTTCCGGTGCGGCGCCAACGCCGGCTTGCACCGCATGGTCAGAGCCCGCATCACCAAGAAGATCCGCGCCGACACCAAGACCATCGCCGCCGCCACGCCCACGATCACCGTCCCGGTGAGCATCCGCGCCGTCCAGCACCCCGCACCCGGCACCCGCACCTGCGACTCCGAGAACATCGCCCCCCTCGTCAAAGCCATGATCGACGGACTGCGCGACGCCAAAGTGCTGATCAACGACTCGCCGGCCTACGTCACCGAAGTCACCCACGCCGTCGGCGAACGCCGCCCCGGCTCCCAGCTCGTCCTCCACCTCACCGAAACCGTCGACACCGTCTGACCCGCAGAACCCTGCGACAACCAACCGAATGAGGACACATGTACGACTACATCGACGTCACCAACCAGGCCGAACTCAACGCCGCGATCGCCGCCGGCGACTATCCCCACATCACCGATAACGGCCGGTATGAGATTCCCTCGGATATCCACCGCGGCCACATCATCAAAATTTCGGGCTCCTCGACGCCGAGCATCGAGACCTGGGGCTCCTCGACGCCGCGCATCGAGACCTGGGACTCCTCGACGCCGCGCATCGTGACCAGGGGCTCCTCGACGCCGCGCATCGTGACCTGGGGCTCCTCGACGCCGAGCATCGAGACCTGGGGCTCCTCGACGCCGCGCATCGTGACCTGGGGCTCCTCGACGCCGCGCATCGAGACCTGGGACTCCTCGACGCCGAGCATCGTGACCAGGGACTCCTCGACGCCGAGCATCGTGACCTGGGACTCCTCGACGCCGAGCATCGAGACCTGGGACTCCTCGACGCCGAGCATCGAGACCTGGGGCTCCTCGACGCCGCGCATCGAGACCTGGGACTCCTCGACGCCGAGCATCGTGACCAGGGGCTCCTCGACGCCGAGCATCGAGACCTGGGGCTCCTCGACGCCGCGCATCGTGACCAGGGGCTCCTCGACGCCGCGCATCGTGACCTGGGACTCCTCGACGCCGCGCATCGAGACCAGGGACTCCTC
>Ga0193709_1000083_pt1 | contig 41592 bp, 37 predicted proteins | sample H3c2metaG_FD_160571 | JGI IMG/M metagenome (GOLD analysis project Ga0193709, IMG submission 160571) | Soil microbial communities from a riparian zone of the East river system, Colorado, United States - H3c2 | ecosystem: Environmental > Terrestrial > Soil > Riparian zone | place: USA: East River...
CCACGTCGCGACGGACAACCGCTTTCCGTACTATATTTACGGTGCCCAGCAGGACAATTCCAATCTTGCCGTCGCCAGTTTCGACGATGAGGGCGTGATTGGGCCGCGCGACTGGTATCCAGCCGGTGGCGGTGAGTCGGGTTTCGTGGTACCCGATCCGCGCGATCCGAACATCATTTACAGCGACGCTGAGAATCAATACGCGCGTTTCGATCTTCGTTCGCAACAATCTCAGAACATCAGTCCGGATCTGATCGACAATTCAGGTCATCCCGCGAGCGAGCTTGACCATCGCTTCAATTGGACCTCGCCGCTGATGCTCTCACCGCACGATCCCGATGCTCTCTACGCCGCCTCGGAAGTCCTGTGGAAATCCACCGATCACGGCATGAGCTGGAAAATCATCAGCCCTGATCTGACCCGCAATGACAAAACCAAACAAACCGCGTCGGGCGGACCGCTGACCAAGGACATCACCAGCGTCGAGTACTACGACACGATCTTTGCACTGGCCGAGTCGCCGCTTCGTAAAGGCAATCTGTGGATTGGAACGGATGATGGCCTGGTGCAAATGACGGAAGATGACGGCGCGCATTGGCGCAACGTGACGCCGACGGCAATGCCTGCGTGGAGCACCGTCAGCATGACCGAGCCGTCGCATTTCGACGCGGCGGTCGCCTATATTGCCGTGGACCGGCACCGGCTCGATGACATCGCGCCGTACGCGTGGAAGACCGTTGACGCCGGCAAATCGTGGGTCGCGATTGCCGCCGGCTTGCCCCCTGGTGCGGTCGTGCATGTGGTGCGCGAGGACCCGGTGCGGCGCGGCCTGCTATACGCCGGCACGGAGTTGGGCGTATCCGTATCCTTCGATGACGGCGCTCACTGGTCGCCGCTGCAACACGGTCTACCTGTGACGCCAATCCATGACCTGACTGTGCATGGCGCTGACCTCGTTGCAGCCACGCATGGGCGCGGATTTTGGATCTTGGATAACCTGACACCGCTGCGCCAAGCGCAAGCGACGGCCGATGAACTCGTACTGTATTCGCCGGCGGCGGCACGGCGCCTCTACTATCCGGACGCGGTGAATACGCGCCGCCCGGTGGGCGCGAACCCGCCCGCCGGCGCCGTCATCGACTATGTGCTGCCTGCCGATGCCTCGATGGAACTCACCGTCGATATCCTCAATACCCAGGGTGAGCTGATTCGACATCTCTCCAGCACGAAAACCAACAAAGAAGTGCAGCCGCCCGAGTGGCCGGATCAAATCGTGCCGAGCGATCTGATTCCTGCGCATGCCGGCATGAATCGTATGATTTGGGATCTGCGCTACGACGATCCTTCGCAAATTCCCGGCGCGTTCTATCAGGGCGAGGCGCCCCGCGGACCCATTGTCGCGCCCGGCCAGTATCAAATACGTCTCAAGTTGGGCGACAAAACTCGCACCGCAGCGCTAACCGTGGTCGCCGATCCCCGAGTTGCAAACAGCGACGCGGCAATCGCGGCGAAGACGGCCCTTGCGCTGGCAACGTACCATGACATCGACACCTTGCACCGCGCCGTCAATGACATCCGCGCCAGGCGCAAAGCGCTGAAAACCGCCGCCGGCGCCGGCGTCGATGCGAAGCTCGCACGCATAGAGGAAGCGCTCGTGCAGGTGAACATGAACGGATCCGAAGCCAACCTCGCATTTCCGGGCATGCTCAATGAGCAGCTTGCTGCATTCGCAGGGGCGCTCGAGGACGCCGATGCGCCGCCTACGGTTCAACAACAGGCGCTATATGCTTCGCTGCACGAGAAGCTGCAGGCACAACTCGCGCTGTGGCGGGGCCTAAATCAGAAGTAACCTCGCCTACTCTTCATCGTTTGACTCGCCTTCTTCCGGAGCGGCCGCGTCGCTGCGCAGAGGCGGCAATCGAGCGCGCGTCAGGGCTTGATTCAGAGGCGCGAGGTCGTCTCGCCAAATCTTCGCGGACGCGGCGGCGATCGACTGCCATTCTTGGAACAAGGAGTCGGCCGCTGATTGCTGCGCCCGAGTGGGCGCGGCATCAGCATCGACGACTTGAGTATATAAACTCAAGATGTCGGCGTTGACGCGCTCGAGCCCGCGGTGCGCACCGTTCTGCTGCGCATTGGCGCCTTGCTCCATGAGCGATTCGAACTGCTCACCCAGCTCTTTTGCGTGCGCCGCAATCGCCGCTTCCTGCGGGGTCAGAGCTTTTATTTGCGCGCGCAGGGACTTTACTTCCTGCGCCTTCGCGCTGCTGGCATCCAGTGCCTCGGCCAAGCCTTTGGCAAGCGCGAATTGCGCGGCGTAATCCTGCTGACCGATGCTGACGCGAGGATCAGGCATCACGGTGAGCGGCTGCTCCCATTTACGGCTGCCGATCTCGAGTCGCACACGGTACACCCCCGGAACCACCCGCGGACCTGAGGGCTCCTGCGGCGTGTCTTTCGGAACCGCGGAAATCGGAAAACTGCGCCTGGCTGCACGCGGAGTCGTCCCGTGCAGATCCCAGATGAAGCGATGCATTCCTGCCGTTGCGGCCAGCGCCTTGGGCTGGCGAATCCAATACTCGGGGATCAATTGCTTCTCGCGCTCGGCTGCGCTGAAGCCGACAGAGTCGGTGCTCGACGCGCGGCGCACGACAGCACCGGCCGAATCCAGCACTTCGATGGCTACCGCGCCTTTGGCCACCTGCGGCAGATAGTAGTCAATGACAGCCCCATCAGGCGGGTTGTGCCCCGCCGGTTCGTCCGGGGGAATCGGCGTGTCACTACCGGTACTGCGGCGCGCTCGTATCGCCGGTGAGGGCTTGAGCAGCGTCACCTGAGTCGCGGCGCCGATGACTTCGCGCAACGGACCGATATCATCCAGCACCCAAAACGAACGGCCGTGAGTGGCGACAATCAAGTCCTGATTGTGAATGACCAGGTCGCGCATCGAGGTGTGCGGCAGATTGAGCTGCAGCGATTGCCAGTGCTCGCCGTCGTCGAAGGACATCCAGACAGCTCTTTCGGTGGCGGCAAACAGCAGTCCGCGCCGCATGGGATCCTCGCGCACGGCATTGACGGGCGCATCCTGAGGCAGTCCTGCGGTGATCGACTGCCAATTCTTCCCGCCATCGCGCGTGCGGTATAGATATGGCTTGAGATCATCCAATCGAAACCGGCTCACCGATGCATAGGCGATATTGGCATCGAAGTGCGATGCCTCGATCTGGGTCACCTTACTCCAGGGCCCAAGCGCGGGTGGCGTGACGTTGCCCCACGCACCGCCTTCATTGCGGGTCACCCAAATCAAACCATCATCCGTTCCCGCCCACAGCATCCCTTTCGTCACCGGCGAAGCGGCGACGGAGTAAATCACGCCGCGCTGCAATTCGGCCTTGTCCGCATGCATAGCCCCGACTGATGGTGGCGATCCGCTGCTCGGTCGCGTCAGGTCATCGCTGATCGCCTGCCAGGACTCGCCGCCGTCGCCGCTCGCGTAAAGCCGATTGGCCGCGTAATACAACCGGTGGGGATCTTGCGGCGAGAAAAGAATCGGTTCGGTGCGATCGGTGCGAATGTCGGGCGACGGCAGCGGAATCGGCGAGATGTTTTGCACCTGGCCCGTCGATAAATGTGTTTTCGTCACCACATTTCGGCCGGCGCCATAAATCACGTCGGCATCGAGTGGATCGGGCGCCACGTAGCCGTACTCAATCACACCCACTGGATGCCACTCGCGAAACGTGACAATGCCGTCGTTGCCGCGATTCGAGATGCACACTGAACCGCTTTCCTGTTGCCCGGAGCAGAGCCGATACGGATAGGTCGGCGTGACACTGACGTGATACAGCTGCGCAGTCGGCTGGTTATACCAAGTGCTCCAAGTTCTGCCGCCGTTGACCGTGACCAGAATGCCCTGATCGCCGGCCAAAGCGATGTGCTGCGAATCGTCCGGGCTGATCCACATCTGCTGATAGTCATCGCCCCCGGGGGCTCCCTTAAAGGAAGTCCAGTGCGAACCGCCGTCGGTTGATTTCATCATCACGATCGATGCGCTGTACAGAATCTCAGCACTTTTCGGGTCGACCATCAGGATGGGCAAATCACCGCCGCCGATGCGCAGCGCAGGACGCGTATCAGTGGTGGCCACGCGCCAATGCTCGCCGCCGTCGTCGGACCGGTAAATGCCCACGCTGGGAGCCGCGCCGCCTTGCGCTGCAGGATTCGAGCTGGTTGCCACGGTGGCATACAATCGTCCGCGCGCGCTCGGCGCGACTGCGACATCGAGCTGCGACAGGCCCTGCGGCAACCCGTCCGTCAGGGGGCGCCAATGATCACCGCCGTCGGTCGATTTGAATAGGCCGCCGTGCGGGCCGTTGTACATGGTCTTGTCTTCCCACGGCCCAGAACGCGCATTCCAGAATCCCGCGTACAGGATATTCGCATCGAAAGGATCGATCCTGATGAAGGAACTGCCGGTATTCTCGCCTTGATCCAGCACTTTGGACCACGTAGCACCGCCGTCCAATGATCGGTATACGCCACGCTGGGTGCTCGGCCCGTAAGGATGGCCTAGCACCGCGGCGTAGACTCGGTTGGCGTCGCGCGGATCGACCGCGATGCTCGGAATCTGTTGCGAATCCTCGAGCGAGAGATGAACCCAGGAATTACCGCCGTCGGACGAGCGGTAGACGCCGTTGCCCACCGATAGGTCCGGACGATGCAGACCTTCGCCCGATGCGACGTAAATGATGTTTGGATCAGAAGGCGACACGGCGATCGCGCCGATCGACTGCGTGGGTTGCGAATCAAAAATCGGTATCCAAGTGCGCCCGTCATCATCGGTTTTCCACACACCGCCATTGACCGCGCCGGTCAGAAACGTATGAGGCTTTCCCGGCACGCCCGTGATCGCACGGGTGCGGCCGCCGCGAAATGGACCGACCAAGCGCCACTGCATATCTTGGGTGATCGCCGAAATAGTGGTCTGCGCCGGAGACACCCCGGAGCCGGCGATCGTCAACAGGACGGCGCTAAGCATTTGATATAAACGAATATTGGCTAACATTGATTCATTCTCGTCTTCCCCTTTGAACCCGCATGTGCCTACATGATACTTCTGATCGGTGTGCTCGCCGTGAGTGTAGACGTTCTAACGTGTTGCGGAAGGCGGCCCCATGCGCGGTCAATAGTGGAAGAGGCGACATGCCGATAGTCCTATTCGAATTTGCCAGGAATTTGAAGATCACCCGTTTCACGATCGATGTACTCACGCAGCGGCTCGAGCAGCTAGAGTCGCCAAATGATGGTACCAGCGAAGAGTGCGAGCGGTTCGTCGGCTTGACGCACGGGAGCGTCGCGGCTTGCGATCGGCTGCACGATGCGCTGCGCGCGAAGTTTTCCAGTGTACAGTCGCTCGATTCCGGTGCGATCGCGTTTCTAGACGCCGGATTTGCAGAGCTGAATCGCAAGATTGCCGAATCAATAGCACGCTTGAACTCGTTCGAATACGGGACCGCGGGATAGCAGAGCGCAGGCAGCTGATCCGGCGGCATGGACAGCGACCCCGATGCACTCAACGGCGTAAGAATTCACGCCCGAGATGGCGCCGCGATCAAGGATGTCGACATTGTCGCCATCACGGCAGTCGAAGATGCCATGTAGTCATGGTCGATGTTCATTAAGAGGAGAAAATCATGTCGAAAGTTTTAGTGCTCTACTATTCGTCATACGGACATATCGAAGCCATGGCGGCAGCCGTCGCCGAGGGTGCCCGGGAAGCGGGCGCGCGGGTCGACATCAAACGCGTTCCCGAACTCGTATCCGACAAGGTGGCGCGCGACTCGCACTACAAGCTTGATCAGGCCGCGCCAGTCGCGAAGATCGACGACCTTGCTTCCTACGACGCCATCATCATTGGCGCCGGCACGCGGTTCGGACGACTGTCGTCGCAGATGGCCAATTTCCTGGACCAGGCCGGCGGCCTTTGGATGCGCGGAGCGTTGCACGGCAAGGTCGGCGGGGCATTCACCTCCAGCGCCACGCAACATGGCGGGCAGGAAACGACGCTGTTCTCGATCATCACCAATCTCTTGCACTTCGGCATGGTGGTCGTCGGACTCGACTACGGCCATGTGGGTCAGATGACCCTGGACGAGATTACCGGCGGGTCGCCGTATGGCGCCACGACCATTACCGGCGGCGATGGCTCGCGTATGCCTAGCGCGAACGAGCTGGTCGGAGCGCGCTACCAGGGCCGCAAGATCGCGGAGGTCGCGAACAAGCTGCACGGCTGATGCCGAGCGAGGAACCAGCTATGCAAGGATGACGAAAGCGGGTCTGCCGGTGGGGGCCGTCAACACCGTCATCAGTATCCAGGCGAGCTTCGCGGCAGGTAAGTTCGACATTCTGACCGGCGACGTCGAGCGCCTTGGGGGGCGGCCGCCCAAGCCGCTCCGGGACGTGCTTGCCGGGGCGCTGAAATCCCTTTCATCTATCCCAAAGTGAGATGGATAGCATCGAATAATATAGTCTTCAAAGATGTATGGCGGGGGCGTAACGTGCTTTACACGGGAAAACCACTCATTGGAGAAATGCCATGCCAAACACCAAAAAGCTCATCGCCGTCGTCGGCGCAACCGGTCTTCAGGGCGGCGCCGTCGTGCGCGCGCTGCAGGCGAGCGGTCAATTCAAGGTACGCGCGTTGACGCGCAATCCGGCCAAGCATCCGAAGTTGGCTGACGAAGTCGTACTGGCGGATCTGAATCGTCCGGAAACTCTGAAAGCCGCGTTTGCCGGAGCACACGGGGTTTTCCTGGTAACCAATGCCTGGGAAGCGGGCACGGACGAGCGCAAGCAGGTACTCGCGGCCGTTCGCGCGGCGAAAGATGGCGGCGTTCAGCACTTCATCTGGTCGACGCTGCCGGACGTGGAGACGATCAGCGGCGGCAAGCTCGATGTCCCGCATTTCACGGACAAAGCAAAGAGCGACCGCATCGTGAAGGAGGCTCGATTCGCGCACCACACATTCGTGATCGCGCCATTCTTTTATCAAAATCTGCTCGGCGTGATGGCGCCGCAGAAGCAAACGGATGGGGCCATGGGTTGGGCGCTGCCGCTCGATCCGGAGAAGCGAGTCATTCACATGGGCGACATCACCGAACTCGGCCACATCGTGGTCGGTGCATTCACGCAGCCGCAACTCGCAGAGCACGGCGAACATTTGCCGCTGGTCGGCGACTTCCTGAGCTTCAACGAGGTCATCGCCACGCTGAATCGACAGGGACACAAGTTCTCGTTCAAGCAAGTTCCGAAAGAACTTTTTGCCGGCTGGTTCCCAGGCGCCAAGGAAGTCGCGGAGATGCTCGCCTACTTCGAAGCCCACACCTACCTCGGTGCGGACTCGCGCGATGCAATTGCGCTGGCCAACAGAGTCGCCGGCCGACAGCCGACGAAGTTTGACGCGTGGGCTCGGGCGAACTTCGCGGTCTCCGCAGCAGCCTGAAAACACGACTCTCCGAAGCAGGACCCGCCAAGCAATCCGTCGTCCGCAGACCTTGGCGAGCCTTGCGCCGCGCGGGATCTTGCCATTGCCCTGTTTGAGAAGGGCGATCTAGGCAGTGCACAGGAGGTTTCGCGAAACTGATATTTGGACCGCTCGTCGATAGACTTATAGGTCGTGCGAGTTGCTGACAGAACCCGAAAATCCTCTGTCCTCTGCAACCTCGACGGCGTGATCTTCCTTTGACAGGGAAGGTGCGTCAAAAATGCTTCTCAACAATAAGTCTTGTGCTACGCGCAAGAATCCAATCATCAGAAAAGCTGCGAGCCCCGTGACCAATACGCAAGTGCCGAGTAGGTGCATCAGCTGCTCCAAAATAGCTTTCCCGACCTGCGGATCATAAGTTACCTCTGGGACGGGTGCTTGTACGTGCCTGCCGCGTCTTGATCAGTAATGCGGCGACAGGTTCATGTGAACGAGTCGCGTGGCCCGCTCAGCTCACGTGAAATGCGGCATTTAGCGCCTCCAACAGCGCCGTGTCGCTGAACGGCTTGAACAGGCACTCCACGGCACCCTGCACCGGGTCGCGATCTCGGCACAGCGGAGACGCGCGCTTTGCTCGAGCGTTGGGCGAAGCTTCATGGCGTGAGAACCGCGCTCAGTCTTGCCGCGACAATCCTGTATCTGTGTCTCGCGCTTGGACCCTGGTAGTCGGCCCATGACGAACGATTTATTGATATCCACTTTGCGGTCGCTGGAGCGAGAGCTCCGTGAGCCCTCCGTGCGCTGCAGTCGCAACCGTCTCGAAACGCTTTTGCGCCCTGAGTTCCGGGAGTTCGGCCGTTCGGGAGCGGAATATACCCGGGCGCAAGTCATCGAACACTTGCTGTCAGAAACAAATGTGGCCAAGGTGCACGCTCAGGGATTCGCAATCCTCGACCTTGCGCCGTCAGTGGTGCTACTCACTTATAAGTCAGCGTATATTTCTTCTTCTGGACAACTTGAGGGTCATGCAAATCGTTCATCCATTTGGTGACGGGAGGTTGGTGGTTGGCAGATGGTGTTTCATCAGGGAACGCCCAGAGAGTTCGGTCCCGTGTGCTAGAAGATTCTTATGAGCCTGGATGGAGTGTGAGTGGATCCCGTAAGACTGAGATATGTACTTGTGATTGCCGGGCTGGTTGCGGGATTTTATTGTCTCGCGTCCATCGTGATCGGGCGTATGCCGTTCACATGGACGCCGGCTTGGTGGATGGGGATCTGGCCATCGCGAAAGGTCGCCGTGTACTTGTGGTTCGGTGTCTTGAATGCCGTGGGTGCAGTTATTGCGGCAATACCCGTAAGCTTGTTGCTAAGGTGGCTGGTTGAGGGCAATCGCGTTCGTGCGGCATTCACGGTGGGAGTGACAGCGTCCGTTCTCATGACCGGATCGGTCGTTGTGCATTATTCGCCGTTGAGCGGGGCGTCGGTGCTTATGGCGGCGGAGTTGTTTCTGGTAGTGCTCCTGTCGGTGCCATTCCTTGTGTGGGGGATGGGCGCGTTGGTATCGAAGAGGGGGTTCCAGCGATCTTTTGAGTAGGGAAGGAAGTTTATGGATGAACATGAAGAAGAATCCGAGGAAGAGGCACTTTGGAACTCCTCAATGCGCCAACAGATGACGGAATATATTGCGCGACAGGGTATTTTGCATGGGCAGATTGGGGAGGTACCGGCATGGTCTGTCTTTCCTTGCATTTCCATTTGGGCAATTGAGAGTGGCCGCTCGAGGACCGAGTATGCCGAGTGTCATGATTCGTCCTGCTGTGCCAACGGACTTCGAGACCATTTGCGCATTGAATCTCGCCGAGGTTCAGCATACAAGCGCAATGGACATAACGCGCTTGGCCGAACTAGACGCCATATCCTGCTATCACAAGGTGGCCTGTCTGGGTGGCATCGTTTCGGCCTTTCTTCTCGCGATGTGCAGCGGTTCCCCCTATAAGAACGACAATTTTGAATGGTTCTCCAAAAAGTACCCGCGATTTATTTACGTTGACCGCGTTGTCGTTTCATCTGCTTCTCGGGGTCTGCACTTGGGGTCCCTTCTGTACGAAGATATATTTCGCCATGCCAGATCCAACGCCATCCCTCTGGTAACCTGCGAGTACAATATTGTGCCGGCCAACGAGCTATCTCGATTGTTTCATGACAAGTTCGGCTTTAAGGAGCAAGGGACTCAGTGGGTGGCAAACGGCACCAAGCGAGTCTCGCTTCAGGTCGCAGAGACCTGAGGTTAGAGCCCGAACGCCGAGGCGGAATAGGAACGAGTTTTCACAGGGAGTGCGTCATGAATCGATTAAAGATCCTCAGTTTCATACTTTTCACGGTACTTGCGGGTTGCGCATCCACGCCATCGGGCCCAGTGCGAATAGACGGCTCTAGTCCGGAGGCGTGCCAGCGGTCGTGGAAGAAGCTCGAATCCTCGCTCAATAGCCAGCAAAGGCAGCAACTGGACATTGCGCTGTTGCTGATCGGATCAACCAAGCAGCTTCGGCTTGGGGCATTGACAACGAGTCCCGGTATTTCGCCTGAGACGATCCGCGAGGAAATCGACGGAAAGGATTTCGAGGAAATCATCGCTCTAGGGAAGGCGACTGGAACGAGGATCACTGATGTGCAGCGTCCGACGAGGAAGTGACGGGGGAATCAAACAAGAACCTGGGCCACAACTGGAGTGGTCGTAAGCCGCGACGAATAGGTTAAATGGAATCGAGGTAAGCGCGACGAGGGAAGGAGGACAAAAGTGGCACTTATGAAAGTTTGTGTGCTGGTATGTTTGGGATTCGCGGCTCCACTATGTATGTCTTATGGGGCATTGGGAGATGACGCGCCGGCTGCCGAGTCGCAATCGGTGTTGCCGAAGATCAAGTCCATGGGAACTATTTACTATCCGGATAAGGCGAAGCGTTTGAACGCGCAGGGTCGATTCCTGTTGGCGTTTAGGATCAATGATCATGGCCGAGCGGCGGAAATCAAAATAGAGAGCGCGGAGGGAAGCGAAATATTGTCGGACTCTGCAGTCACGATAGTAAAGAACTTGGTATTTGAGCGGCCTGCGGCGCCGGCGTCTGCGGTCTTGGGCTCAGAAAAACACCGGATGAGTGTCGTGTTTGAGTTGGAGCCATGCGGTAGGCTGCAGCATTTCGATGTGCCAAAGGACGCGAGGATTTCAGTTTGCGGGAGTCGGTTACGGGCACCCAAGGAACATTGAGGCGAGGGGGTCGAATCTGCCGATCGAATCCAATTGTGCGGGGAAAATGTCTAGCTCGCGGCGGTTTTAGTGTAGGAGCCGTCGGGCAACGGCTCTTCCCGGCGGCAAGACGCCCCGGCGCCGACGGGCGCGTATCATCGAACACATGAGTGTGCAGAAACCGAAAAAGCCGTTTTCGATGATTCGTGAGTTTCATCTGGCGGATTGGTTCACTCTCGGCAATGCCATTTGCGGTACAGCAGCCATATTTTCTACGATCAGTTATGTGCAGACGGATGTCGTGCGGCACGTTTATTTCGCATGTGCGTTGGTGTTGGCGGCGTTAGTGTTCGATATTGTGGACGGCCGCGTTGCGAGATGGCGCGAAAAGTCCTCTGTGATGGGCCGGGAATTGGATTCTCTCGCGGATGTCATTTCATTCGGCGTCGCTCCAGCCATGATCGGTTATGGTCTGGGCATGCAAGGACTATTCGATCGAATCACCTTGGGTTATTTCGTTGCCTGCGGCGTTTCTCGACTGGCGCGATACAACGTGACGGCAGAGGCGCTTTCCGTTGGCGCCGGAAAAGTAACCTTCTTCGAAGGCACACCGATTCCGACTTCGTTTCTCCTGGTAGGCCTTCTGGCGGTGGCGACGTGGCTGGGCGCTATCGGTGAACACTTGTGGTTCGGAAAGCTAATCGTCGGCGGGCACGCATTGCATCCGTTGACGCTAGTGTTTGGTGTATCCGGGTCGTTGATGATCAGCCGAATTCGGATACCGAAACTATAGGGCTTACTGACTGTGCTAGCTATGCGCTCCCGAGGCGTCGCCCAGGGAAGAGGGACGCCGGAAGCCGGCTCGGCGCTATCGTGCCGAAAAAGGAGCCGGGCGAGGATAGGCATATCCGAACGGCCCGGCCAGACGAAGGATACGACGTCGGCACAATCCTGCGATAGGTTCGGAGTCTGGCCGACTGCGTGCCAGCGAGAAATATCGCGTACTACTCACATCTCAAATTCCCACGCAGGACGGGGCCCCCATGAACAAACTATGCGTTGTGATCGTCACCCTAGCTTTCGGGCTGCCACCCGCACTCGTGGCCGCCCTCGATAATCCCGACGCGGCGTTTTATAAGAAGGCTGCGGAAGGCGGTATCGCTGAGGTGGAACTGGGCAAGCTGGCCCAGGAGAAATCCCCCACTCAGAGCGTCAAGGACTTTGGCGCCATGATGGTGACTGACCATAGCGCCGCAAACGACAAGCTGAAAGCAATAGCCGAGCGCAAAAGCATCAAATTGCCCTCGAGTCCGAGTGTCGGCCAGATGGCAACCAAGACGAAGTTAGAAGTCTTAAGCGGAGACACTTTCGATAAGTCGTACATCAAAGGCATGGTGAAAGATCATCAAGAGGACATTGAGGAGTTTCAAAAGGAAGCGACCTCAGGCCAAGACCCTGACGCTAAGGCCTATGCCGCGGAAACCCTACCTACATTGAAGAGGCACCTGAAGAAGATAGAATCAATTGCTGCCGCACAGGGAGTGGATGCCCGATAGGGTTTCGCGGGTATTCGAAAAGTCCGTTGTTCATCGGCCGTGGGGTTGCAATGCTAGTTTCTTTGAGCGACGGTGAGATCATCATCCTAATCAGGCTTTTAGCATGTGATGGCGATCACAGGGCTAATGCGTATGTGAGCTCTCATTTTCCGGCTTTACGCATCGCAGAAGTGCATCCAGCGCTTTGAACCCTGCAATGTTGGGCAGTGGTTGCGAGCGGGAGGAGTCGCTGAAGAGCATGGCCATCTGTGAGTCTTGGTCGAATGCCTTCCAAATGGGCAGACCAGGGCCATTGGGATCGCCGCGGGTCGCGAAGTTAGTCCAATATTTGCGCATCAGGGTAGAAATCGCCTCTTCCTTCGGGGTTGGAGGCTTGGGGAAATTGCCGAAGACGAAAGGATACTCGGTGGCATGCCAAGCGCCGAAGGGATGCTCAGGACCGTGTACGTCGAAAATGTAAACGTATGCGTGATTGTGGCCTTGGATCGATTGCTGTCGCGCCCACTCGCGAGTAGGCCAGCCCACATAAAAATCCCGATATAGGTAGCGCAGCATGCTGGTATTAGCATCATCGGTGCGCGGATAGGCGTTGGCAATGGCTGCTTGTGCTGGCTTGCAATCCGACCCTCCGATGACAGATTCCATTACCTCGACCATCTGCTGAGGAGGATCCGTGCCGACTTCATCGGTGGTGAAACCCACCAGAATTGGTGTGTCGTTGAAACGCGCTTGGTGGAAGAGTTGCTCATTCAAGTCGACAATTAAGGTGCCATCAATGGTGGCACGGAATCCAGATGGCTTAGGATCAGGCGCCTTCAATATCGCGTCGGCGGGCAGGCTTCGTGCAGATTTCAGATCCGATACGCTGAGGGATTTGAAGAAATCCTCGCCCATTTGCTCCGTATCAGCGAGGGGCCGCGGATAGCGCAGGACGCTCGGGTAGAACAGGACTCCGCCCTGCGCGATGGCGCGTTGATACAAACCCTTGGCCGCCGGAGCGCCGGCGAGCAGACTGACGATATGGCCACCTGCCGAGCCGCCAAAAATCGTTACTCGATTAGGGTCGCCGCCGAACTGTGCGATGTTGGCGTGAACCCATTGAAGCGCGGCAAGGGTGTCGAACAGGCCATAGTTACCGGAACCTTTGCCCGACTCTAAGTTAAGTTCGGGAGCGGCAAGGAAACCGAAGGCGCCTAGCCGATAAGCGATCGTGACCAGCACCACGCCCTCGGGCGCCAGTTTTGTGCCGTACGACAAGCGCTCCCAAGACATGCCGCCCGATAGGCCGCCGCCATGGATCCAGACCATGACCGGGCGTCGCTCCTTTGCCGTCGCCGAGGCCGTCCAGACATTCAAGTAGAGGCAGTCTTCGTTGGGAAGAGTGGGATCGGGATTGCCGGCCCACGGTTGAATGCAGGCCGGCGCAAAGGTGTTGGCTTTGCGCACTCCACTCCAGGCAATGACGGGTTGCGGAACCTTCCATCGCAGGGCACCGACGGGCGGGGCAGCGAAGGGTAGACCTTTGAAAGATGCGAGGCCGTCCTTGACTTCGCCTTGAACGCGCCCGCCCGTGATGTTCGCGTATTCGATTGCGGCGAGACTTGAGTTTGCCGCGGCAAAGCAGAAGAGGACCGCGATCGCGAGGCGATGGCTCAACGAATTCATGTTCCAACTATGCGGCGATAACGGTGGACAGGCAACGAGGTTTTAAAAAGGGTTCCGGTTCGAGTTTATTCGGCGAAACGCCTCAGAGCTGCTCTGTATTCGGCGCTTTGCGCCTCACCCCTCGCGTTCTCGGGGCCGACCTAAATGTCGTTACATGCTTCGCATGGTGGATCGCTCAGGCTTCATTATTCCGATGTATCTGCGGTATAGCGATACACGGGTAGCGAGACAGATGAGTACGGGGCTCGATTTTCGACTCGCGGGTACGCTTTGGTTGCGTCGAATCGTCCGCCGTCGGAAAGTTAACCACCAGGGGTTCGGTGCGCCGGCCGGTGGCGTACATCAAGGGAAGTTCGGCGGCGATTTTTCAATCTATGTCAGCCTTCCGGAGTGGATGCGAGGTGTAGTCGCGCAGCCGACTGGGACCTGGTCTGCGGTAGAAAAAAGGCACGGATCCGTGTCTCAGGGCCGATATCGAGTCGCGACTTCAATTCGGTCAGCACCTTCGTGTACCAGGGTCACGGGATCGGATTACTGCCGTCAACCTACTGTGTCGAAGCACTCGCGAGCGGTGCACTCATACGGCTGTTACCGAAGTGGGCTTCCCCGCAAATCCCCGTCTTCGCGGTGTACTCGAATCGAAAATTCCTGCCTTTGAGGTCGAACGTCTTCCTGCAGGCTCTCGCTGCGTGGGAGAGTCCACTGTGGATCAAGGAATGAAGGGGAGCGAATAGCACGCTAATCCCATTAGGGGCATTGTCATTCAAGCCGACCGGATTTTGGACAATTACACTGCTGATTCTTCGTGGTAGCAGGGGAAAAACTGTGTCCAACGATTCTGAAGCGTCGAAATCGCGCTGGTGCATTGTTGTAGCGGATGATCACGGATCTGACTGCCCGATGGGATCGGATATGGATCGATTGCCGGTGCAATACTGCCGCCTTGGCAAGGAGGCCACGCCGTTACAGCGGGCGCTGCACCGCGCGGCCTCAATTGCACCAGCCTCACAAATCATTTTAACCGCGCTCGAAGAATATCGGGAATGCTGGGAGCCGGCGGCCTGGTTCGTTCGTCCTGATAGACGTTTTATTGGTGACAATCGATGGGCATCTCACCTATCGTCGGCCGCGGCCATTCTTTCAGTCGCCGCGCGTTCGCCGTCGAGCGTTGTCACGATCATGCCGGCAAGGTGCTACGTGGCTGACGAATGGATCCTGAGTCGCGCATTGAGGCACGCCTTGGCGGAGTTGCCGGGCATCCCGGAGGGCGTTGTCACGCTCGGGATGCTGGACATTGACGATGGTGTCGATGAGAACTATTTGATCGTGAGCCCGCCTCGATTTGGCGGCGGTCTTAACATAGACGGATTTGCTCGCCGCCCGGTCGCGTGGGTTGCGCGACATCTGAAATCTCATGGTGCCTTGGTGGCCTCGGGCATCATGATCGGCTATGCAGGAGTATTCGCCGCGCACATCTCCAAGAACTGGCCGGGCATTTCGAACAAGCTGGCGAAGTTATTTGAGGCCGCGGAGATTGCCGGCGAGGAGTGCGATGTACCGTGTTCGCTGAACCGCCAGGTCCCGAAATCCGTTTTGAGAGCGTTGCGCTGGCACCCGCCCGCGTTTGGGCAACGCGTATTCGGCGTGTGTCGTAGCGGTTGGAGCGGGCTGAACTCTCCGCAATCCGTAGCTCGAGTGCTCGATTTTCTATCCAATGAATCGAGGGCGCAAAGGGGTCCGGCGATTCGTGAACACTCGCCTGCGAAAGTTCCGAGCTCAGTTTGACCAAGCTAAGACAAACTACGAAAACGAATCCGGCTACCATGATCAGCGACGTTAGAAAATGCATGTTCCACCCTCGGCGCAGATGGCACCTCTATTCTGAGAACAATCCTTCAATCGCGCTTGAAGGAAATTGATTTTTCTTGGCACCGTTTGCGGTACAGCCTGCCGGGCACGATGTTGCGCTGCGACCGTTGGATAGACCGCATCACTGCACGACCTGAGTGACCACATCTGGCGATCAAAGGTCAACTGCGTACCAAACGTCTGAACTTCGATCTAGAGCGCACACTGTCGAGCGGGCAGGCTCGCGGCGTCTTCCCCATGTGTCCGCGACATTCTGTTCTGGAGGAAACATGACCGATTCCCGTTCTTCAAGCGGACGCCTGTTCGTGCTCGATCTGAGCGGTGGCCGCATCTTCTCGCTCAACCCCGATGGCTCGGACTCAAAAACCCTCGTCACGGGATGCCGGCTTCCCGATGGCCTCGCGGTCGATTTGGCAGCGGGCTACATCTACTGGACCAACATGGGCGTTCCGCACAAGAAGGATGGCTCGATCGAACGCGCGGATCTCGACGGCGGCAATCGTCGATTCATCATTCCCGAAGGGGGCACGTTCACGCCAAAGCAACTCCATCTCGAGAAGAAGAGTGGCAAGCTCTATTGGTCGGACCGCGAGGGCATGCGCGTGATGCGTGCCAACCTCGATGGCTCGGAGGTCGAGACTCTCATCCAGTCGGGCGAAGGCGAAGACGATCGCCACAATCCATCGAACTGGTGCGTCGGGATCACCGTCGATCCGATTCGCGGGCAGATGTACTGGACCCAGAAGGGCGCGGATGACTCCGAGCACGGGCGCATCTTTCGCGCGAGCATCGATATGCCGCGCGGCCAGACACCGGCGAACCGGCTCGACGTCGAGCTACTGTTCGACGGGTTGCCGGAGCCAATCGATCTGGAGCTCGATCTCGAGCGCAGCGTGCTCTACTGGACGGATCGGGGCGATCCTCCGCGCGGCAACACCGTGAGTCGCACGCCGATCGTAGGTCATCTCAACCAGCAAATCGTGCTCGGCCATTTGATGGAAGGCATCGGCATCGCACTCGATGTGCGAGGCGATCGGATATTCGTCACGGACCTCGCCGGCTCGATCTACTCCGCGCACCTGAACGGATCGGAAAAGCGCCCGATCGCAATGGCGCAGGGAAACCTCTCGGGCATTGCCTATGCCGAGAATCTTTGAATCTCTCGCGGGGAAGACCATGACGATTCGAGTAGTTCGAGATCAGCAAGCGCCGATGCGCCATGAAATCCGCATCGGAAAAAATAGTATTTTCACCGACCTCGCTAGCGATCTCGGCGGAGAGGGCTCAGGGCCAAGTCCTCACGACCTCTATGACGCCGCCTTGGGCGCATGCAAGGCACTGACGGTGTTGCTGTACGCGAAGCGCAAAAAGTTTCCCGTGGAGGGCATAGAGGTTTCCGTGGAGCGCGATGCAAGCCAAGAACACACCGGCACCTATCGCTTGAGTACCACGCTGACGTTGACGGGCGACTTAAGCACGGCGCAGCGGGAGGAACTTGTCCGTGTAACGCAAAAGTGCCCAATCCAGAGGCTCATGACTGAGGTCAAGACCGAAATATCGACCACCTTGTCCCTCGACCCTCGCAAGTCATAGAATGCGGAGCGCCCGCGCTCGAGCCATTGCACCGGTACGGTTCTTGACGTTGAGCTTGCCGTAGACATTGTGGAGGTGCCACTTGAGCGTGCCTTCAGAGACAAAAATCGCTTCGGCGATCTCCCTGTTGCTCAGACCGGTCTCCAGGCGTTTCAAGATCGACAGCTCTCGCTTCGTCAGCTCTTCGCCCTTGCCGATTGGAGCGCCATCCTGAACGTCAGGCGAGTACATCGCGCGCTGCAGTCGACGTGCCAGAGGCGCAGCCTCGGAGCCGCGCAGTTGCTCCATGTCGAGTCGATCAATCAGCGCGCCCAGTTCGCGACCTTCATCAAGGAACACGCGAACATAATTTCTCGGAGCCGCGATGGTGAGTGCGCGACGCAGGTCCGCCAAAGCGCTCGCCCAATCCCCGTCCTCTTTTTCGGCCAGGGCGCGCAGGACTAGCAATTCCACCGAGCGGTGAGCGAGTTCGCGCTGCTGGCTATTGTCGATCGCAGTATCCAGCGCCTCGACAACGACCCGCGGCGATTCCTTGAGCAGGTAACGCGAGGCTGCGCGCAATGCCTTGTCGGCATTCAGCGGTGCAGCGCCAGAGCGGGCCGGCAGCTCGTGGAAGTCGAAGCGCGTTGCCACGAGCCTGGCTTCCTCGTGACGTCCCGCGCGCGCGAAACTACGGCACTCTTCGGCCGCCAGTGACAGGGTCACGCGCCGCAAGCCGCGCTGTTGACCAAGTTCCTGTCCCTCTCTCAGCATCGCCAGTGCGCCGCTCTCATCTTGTCGCAGGAGCTGGATGCGGGCCTGCGTCAAGTAGGCAACGATCACCGCATCGGCAGGGGCGTATTCGTTCACGCTGCTCAACGCCAGTTCCAGATGCGCGAGAGCCTGCTCGATCTCGTCGAACTCGTAACAGATGCCCGCAAGGAGCGTGTGAAGCAGGCTGGTTTGCCCGGGATGTCCGTGGAGTTTTCGCTCAACGAACTCGAGTCCGCGCGTGCACGCAAGCCTCGCATCGAAGTAACTCCCACGTTTGAGGTGCAGCACGGCCTCGACGTAGGCGGTCCAGGCCAGCGGATAGTAGCCTTCGCTTTGCTCGAGCCACCGGCGCGTCTCGGCAATCACTTCCAGTCCCGCATCGATGTGGCCCCGCGTCTTGTGCCCAAAGCTCAGGACGTTGCCCATTACACCCTTGCGCCATAACGACGCCTTTGGCCAACGTGCGAGCCACGCCGCCGCCAATTCGCCGCCTCGCATTCCGTCATCGCGCAGGGCGCGCGACATGGCGACTTGCATTTCGACCGCACAACGCAACTCGTCGATCCCGCGGGCGTCGTGATGGGTTTGTGTCTCGAGATTCTGCAGCAGCTGCTGCAGGCGGTAGATCTGCGCTTCGTAATCCTGATAGCGGGGGTAGAACGAGAGCGCAAAGGCGTAGTGGATACGAATGGCCGGGTAGCGATCGACGCAAACCTCAGGAAGGGCGTTCATCCAGCGCAAGATCGTCTGGTGGTACCCGCAGCGAAAGACGAGTTCCTCCACGCTTTCGGAGATCCAATGTGTCGCCCCCTCCCACTCCTGAGCCCGGATCATGTAATTCACAGCTTCTTCAACATGCTGGTTGGCGTGCAGCCACCGTGCTCCCCGCACGAGGCACTCCCTGGCTTGCGCCGGCGCTGTTCGGCGAAATGTCTCGCGGAAGAATTCGCCGACCAGATGATGAAAGCGTACCCATTCCCAGGATCGATCCAGCGGAATCAGAAAGAGGTTGCGCGTCCGCAGACCCAACAACACCTCTTCGGCGTCATTCGCATCTGTGATGGCTCGAGCGAGCGGAACGCAGATGCGATCGAACATCGAGATGCGGAACACGATGTCGCGAGTTCGTTCGTCCATCTGTGACAGGACCATGTCGCCCAGATAATCAACCACGCTGGTGTCTGTGCCGGCGAAGTGCTGAATAAATGCTTTCGGTTTGCTCGACCCGGCGAGCACCAGCGCCGCGAGTTCGAGCGCCGCAGGCCAGCCTTCGGTCTTGGTTAGCAAGATCTGCAGATCCAGCGCCGGCAGTTCTTGCCCGAGGCGACTTTTGTAGAGCTGACCGGCTTCCGCGGCGTCAAATCGCAGTTGCTCGGCTCCGAGCTCGAGCAACTGGCTCCGTACCCGAAGACCGCTTAAGCGAAGGCCGGGATCCTGACGAGTGCCGATGACATACTGCAGGTGTCGGGGCGCGTAGTTGATCAACCAATCGAGAATTGCGCGAACTTCAGGCCCCTCGACAAGTTGCAGGTCATCCAGGAATAGCACGATGCGGTGTTGGACCTGCGCGAGGTCGCCGGCAATCGCCTCCAGCACGGACCTTGAACCACTCGCGAAATCGGCGATGAGATCTTCCGCGACGTCCTTGCCGACGTGCGCATTCGCCATCTGTAGCGCTGCGATCAAATGACGTAGGAAGCGAGCCGCGTCGTTGTCGTCTTCATCCAGGGACAGCCAGGCGCAGGAAACTCCGCGCTTGAGGAGCTGTGCGTGCCACCGAGCCATGAGAGTGGACTTGCCGTATCCGGCAGGCGCGGCCACGACAACCACCTGAAAGATGCCGTCCAGCACGTCGCTGGACGAATCAAGCCTCGGCCGAGGCAAAGGCTTCCTCGTCCCGGTGGCGGGAAACAGCTTGCTCTGGATTATCGGTTGCACGTGTCGTTTGCCGCAGACGTCGGAGTCCGTCCTCCGCGTCGTAGTGATTCAGCCCTATCTAACCCCTAACTTCGGATAGGGGCAACTCGAACCGCTGCAGGCCAAGCTTGACCCGCGTCCACTCGCCTTGAGAAGTCAAAAGATGGCAGACGGCAACCAAATTACCTCAATTCTTCCCAGCCTTCATCCCGTGAGCTTGCCGTGAGCCGCGACGGCCTACTCTCGTCCCGAACCAACTACGCGGCAATGTCCATCAGCCGCCTGCTTGAGGAACAATCCATGACATGGGGAGGCTCTATTCAAGCTGTGCATCGATCATCTCTCGCAGTTATCCGGCAGCATGATTCCACTGCCCTGAACCGGGACTCTCGCTCGCGGCATTTCGGTCCACAGAGCAGCGGCCGGACCGGGAACCCGAATTCCAGACCATGCTCGGAGCTCAGCGCGCTGGAATCACGAAGCGCCCGGTTTTGCGCAAACACTCTGCTCGTGCGCGCTTGGCGGAGCCTCATCGAGCTGCGTATCGACGAGGCCTTGGCGACCGTCGCGCAGTTCGACGATGAGATCGCTCGTGCCGATGCCCCGGTTGAGCCCCGATCGCGGGAATTTGCCGAGGTCTTAAGAGCCGTGCTGCTTGTGCTGAGGAGCCAGGACGGAGCCACGGTGCACGCGGCGCTTGCCGTACTCGAAAGCCGTCACCGGTCAGGTGGGAGGAGTACTGCGCTGGCGGCAGCGCTGCGCGTCGGCTACTGGAAGGTGCGAGACTTTGATCGATACTACGCGGTGCCTCGTCTCCAACACGCGGTGCCGACTTATCGCGGCACGCACGGGCTTGCGGCGATTGTCGGACAGACGTTCGAAGCGGTCGTGGAGGCTGAACAGCTCCGACTGGCCGTTGCGACGAGACTCGCAAGGAGCGCGCACGAACGCGCCGTGAGTCGGTTCGGGAAGCGATCACCGGTGACAGCCCGAACGGCGGTGGTGCTCGCGGAGTTGCTCTACGAGGAAGGGCGCTGCGACGGCCTGGACTCTCTGGTCATGGAGAGCCTCGCGGCGGTCCGAACGTCAGGAGACGACGAGAGCGCCTTGCGAGGATACAGGGTGCTGTCTCGTCTCGCCGCCCGTCGGGGAGACACGGAGTTCGCCTTCCTCATCCTGAAGGAGGCGGAGGTCCTGGCGGCGGCGCGCGACTGGACGGGGATGATGGCGGAGAGCTTGATGCTGCGTACTCAGCTTCTCCTCAAGGAGGGCCGCACGCGCGACGCAGCGATCAGTACTGAGCGCATCGAGACACTCGCGCGCGACTTCGCCTCGGACGACACGTTGCAGGCCAGCCTTGCCTTGGCACGTGCACAGGTACTGGTCGCCACCGGGGACGCGCGCAGAGGAGCGACGATTCTCCGGGAGCTTAAAGCGGTGAGCTCCTGCAAGCGAAACAACTACTGGGCACTGCAATTGTCGGTTCAGCTGGCCGACGCTCTGCTCGGGTGCGGAGACCAAGCCGAAGGCCGTGCAATGCTCATTCAATCCCTTCAGGTTGGCGCGCGCGCCGGGGTGTATCAGACATTCGTCGATGCGGGAGCGCACGTGGCCGAATTCCTGTTATCCCTTCACCACGCCACTCCGCAGGATAGCCGCCTGCCTCCGGAGCTCAGACCCTACATCGGAAGCATTCTCGCGGGCCGTGCCCAGCAGCGCACACGCACATCGCCGACTCGTTCGTTGCGCGTCACGGAGTCGCTGAGCCCTCGCGAACACAGCGTCCTGCGCTCGATGAGCTATGGACTTTCCAACAAACGCATCGCTCAAGAGCTACAGATTGCCCCCGAGACGGTGAAGTCCCACGTCAAAGGCATCTTCATCAAGCTCGCCGTGCAGACGCGTGCTCACGCCGTATCGACGGCCGGCGCTCTGGGACTGCTCTGAGCCGCAGTTCCGACTCGGGTCAGGAAATTGGGACGAACTGCCGGCGCTCCCCCAATTGTGGGATGAAGAATTCTTGGCAGCAGGCACACAGTGACACTGCTTCAGCCGTAACAGTTCTTTCAAAATGGAGTCCGCCAACATGCTTCACGGATTCATCGGAGTGATCGGCGCGGTCCGCCCCACGCGCCGGTTGTTAGCGGCCGATCAGTCGCCTCGAAAGAACCGCCGAGAGAGGACTCCAGATTGAGCGCCAATCTATCAAAGCCAACGAACCTGCCGAGGCGCGATAGCGCCCAGGGCAACGTTACCGGTATCGCATACGCAGAGATTCAGGCCCAACCGCCAGCTCAAGGCACTGGATCCTGTCAGCGGTTAGCTAGCTGAGAGTGTTGCAGCCGCATCTTCGCTGCACTACGGAGTCCGCAACGCCGTAAGCCTTAAACCAATCGACGATAGGAGCATTGAGATGACAACTGCAACCGTAGCCGCAAAGCCAGCGAAGCCGTTGCCCGCGCCGAATAGTGACTTCTATGAGGTTTATGAAACCTTGAGCGCCGAGGAGCTCGCGACTGTGAAAAAGGTGCGCGCGTTCATGGAGGCCAAAGTCGCGCCCGTCGTCACGAAATACTGGGTGGATGATGCCTTTCCCTTCGAGCTGCTGCCGGGTGTAAAGGAGCTCGGTATTGGCGGACTTGGAATGCATGGCTACGGCTGCGCGGGCGGAAGCGTGGCGCTATTAGGTTTTGTGCTGATGGAGATTGCACGCATTGACCCGTCGTTCGCGACGTTCTTCGGCGTGCACGACGGCCTGGCGATGGGCTCCATCTACATCGACGGATCGGAAGAGCAGAAGCAGAAGTGGTTGCCGCCGATGGCGCGCTTGGAGAAGATCGGCTGCTTCGGCCTTACCGAGCCGCTCGTGGGTTCCGGCGCCTCCGGAGGCCTCACTACAACAGCGAAGCAAGATGGCGACAGCTGGATCCTCAATGGCGAGAAGCGCTGGATCGGCAATGCGCCATGGTGCGACGTCTCCGTCATCTGGGCGCGCGATCTCGCCGATAACCAGGTCAAGGGGTTCATCGTCGAGAACAAGACCACCCCCGGCTTCAGCGTCGAAAAGATCCAGAACAAGATTGCGCTCAAGGTCGTCCAGAACGGCCACATCACGCTTAAAGATGTTCGGTTGCCGGAAGCGAATCGTCTCCGGGGCGGCAACTCGTTTCGCGACACCGCCAAGGTGCTGAAGATGACGCGCTATGCAGTTGCATGGATGGCCACGGGATGCGCCATGGGCGCCTATGAGGCCGCACTCAAATACGCTCAGGAGCGCCTGCAATTCGGCAGGCCGATCGGCTCGTTCCAGTTGGTGCAGGACCTGCTCGCGAAGATGATCTCGAACATCACGGCTTCACAGTGCCTGATCGTGCGCCAGGCGCAGCTGCATACGGAAGGCAAGCTGACGGACGCTCATGCCGCGCTCGCCAAAGCATTCGCGACGGCCAAGTGTCGCGAGACCGTTGCCTGGGCCCGCGAACTGCTTGGCGGCAACGGCATCGTCGCAGACTACAAGGCTGCGCGCTTTTTCGCGGACGCCGAAGCGCTTTACTCCTACGAAGGTACGTATCAGATCCAGAATCTGATCCTCGGCAAAGCCATCACCGGGCTGAGCGCCTTTATCTAAGCGCACTGTTCATCAGCCCGCCCACGTATACAGGAGAAGCCATGATGGATGCGCCAGTAACCGAGAAGCAGCCCGCAGCAACGCTTAGGCTCGCCAATGTCCTCTACGAGAAGAAGGACGCCATCGCCTACGTGACCGTCAATCGGCCCAAGGTGCTCAACGCCTTGAACACGCCGACCTGGACAGACATTCGAACGGCTTTCGAGGACGCGCGAGATGACACAGCGGTGCACGGCGTCATCCTGACGGGCGCGGGCAACAAAGCATTCATAGCGGGCGCCGACATCAGCGAGCTTGCGCATTCCACTGCGCTCGATGCGGAGCGGGCGAGCCGTTTCGGGCAGGAGGTCCTTGATCTCATCGAGAACCTCGGCAAGCCCGTGATAGCGGCGGTCAATGGCTTTGCGCTCGGCGGCGGCTGCGAGACGGCGATGGCTTGCACCATCAGGATCGCAGTGGACACGGCGAAGTTCGGCCAGCCGGAGGTCACCCTCGGACTCGTCCCGGGCGGCGGCGGCACGCAACGATTGCCGCGTTTGGTGGGAAAGGGTCGCGCCCTGCAGCTCATCCTTTCCGCGGAGATGATAAGCGCGCAGGAGGCTTATCGCATCGGACTCGTCAACGAAGTCGTGCCGGCAGCGGATCTGCTCACGCGTGCCGAGGCAATCTTAATGAAAATCGCGTCGAACGCCCCCATGGCGGTGAAGTTCGCGCTTACCGCTGTGAACAAGGGACTGGAGACGAGCCAGGACGAGGGCCTGTTGCTCGAGGCTTCTTATTTTGGCATCTGCGCCGGAACCGAAGACATGAAGGAGGGCACGTCCGCCTTCCTCGAAAAGCGCGCACCCCAATTCCGCGGCCGCTAAAGAAATCCACATGACGACTTTGGAGACACCGATGGCAAGCGACAACATTTTCTCCGGACTAAAGGTGGTGGAACTGGCGAGTTTCATCGCCGGACCCAGCGCCGCTGTGATCCTGTCGGACTTCGGCGCCGACGTGATCAAAGTGGAACCGCCCTCCGGCGATACTTGGAGAGTGGGGCACAAGATTCCGCCGCAGCCGCAGGCCAGCGATGCCTATCCCTGGCACTTGGCTAACCGCAACAAGCGGGGAATCACGCTCGATCTGAAGTCCCCGAGTGCTCGGCAGGTTCTCGAGCGCCTGGTCGAGTGGGCGGACGTGTTCATCGTCAACACACCGCATCCCGCACGCAAGCGGCTGAACCTCGAATACGACGATGTCGTGCAATGGAATCCGCGGCTGATTTATGCCGATCTCACCGGCTTTGGCGAAAAGGGGCCCGATGCCAATCTTCCGGGATTCGACATCACCGCCTACTGGGCGCGAAGCGGTTTGTTGTCCATGACGCGCGATGCCGGGGCGCCGCCGACTTGGCCGGTCGCCGGCAGTGGTGACAATGCCACCGCAGTCGGCCTGTACTCCGCGATCGTGACGGCGCTGTATCGTCGCGAGCGCACCGGCAAGGGATCCTATGTCACCACGTCGTTGCTCGCGCAAGGTGTATGGTCGGCAAGCGTTTCGATTCAGGCCGCGCTTTGCGGGGCCAACTTCTACGGCCTGCACGACCGGATGCATCCCGCCAACGCGGCACTCAATGTGTATCGCGCCTCGGATGACACTTGGTTTGTGCTCATCGTCACACCTGACAAGTTGGCAGCGGTGGCGAACGCCATTGGGCGGGCGGATCTACTGACAGACCCCCGTTTTTCCGATCCGGTCAAGCTGATGCAAAACATGCCACAGCTGGCGGAAATTCTCGACCAAGTCTTCGCTGCGCGGCCGATGACGCATTGGTACCAGGTTTTCAATGGCGTTCACGTCACCTTCGGCGCCGTGCGAGGACCACAGGAAGTCATCGAGGATCCGCAGCTGCGACTGAACGACATTGTCGTTCCGCTTGACGGTGCAGGCGGCAAGCTGGACACGACAATCAGCAGTCCCATTCAAGTGCACGGCATCACCAAGGTGCCGGCGAGGCGCGCCCCGGCACTGGGAGAACACAACGAGGAGGTGCTCAAACAACTCGGGTTCAGCGCGAGTGAAATCGCCGCTTTGCACGCTAGCGGTGCCGTGCCGACAAGAAAAGACCCCGCGCGAGCGGCCGCCGGATAGCGAACCCACACGCGTTGCATTGGAATTGAATTTAATCGAAAGGAGAGCTGACTATGTCTAACCTTAAGCCCATTCGCCGCGTTACGATCATCGGCACCGGCGTCATCGGCGCGAGCTGGGCGGCGCTTTACCTCGCCAAAGGCCTGGAAGTCGTGGCGACCGATATCGCGCCGAATGCAGAGGCCGCCCTGAAACGATTCGTGGATGCGGCGTGGCCGGCCCTGAAGAGATTGGGTCTTGCGCCTGGCGCGTCACAATCCAAATTGTCGTTCACGCCGAAAATAGATGCCGCGGTAAGCGGTGCGGATATCGTCCAGGAGAATGGTCCGGAGCGCCTCGACTTCAAGCAAAAGCTCTATGGGCAGCTGGATGACCTGTTGCCGGCGGACGTGATCATCGCGTCGAGCTCGTCCGGGCTTACGATGAGCGAGATTCAATTGGGCTGCAGATCTCATCCCGAGCGTTGCGTCATCGGCCATCCGTTCAATCCGCCCCATCTCGTCCCATTGGTCGAAATCGTGGGTGGCGCCAAGACCTCCGAAGACACGATCGAGCGGGCCGCGGAATTCTACAAAAGCATTGGAAGGCGGACGGTTCGAGTGCGCAAGGAGATGCCGGGGCATGTCGCCAATCGTCTGCAGGCCGCCCTTGCTCGGGAAGTCTACTATCTTGTTGCCGAAGGCGTCGTCAGCGCCGCCGATGTGGATACCGCATTGTGCTGGGGACCGGGCCTGCGTTGGGGCCTAATGGGCAACATGCTTCTCAATCACTTGGGCGGCGGAGAAGGCGGCATCGAGCACTTTCTCGAGCAATTCACCCGTCCCATGACAGCTTGGTGGAAGTCTCTTGGAAATCCGGTGTTGACGCCCGAAGTACAAAAGAAGCTCATCGACAGCGTTCATGCCGAAGTCGGGTCGCGTTCCATCGACTCGCTTGCGACAGAACGCGACGAAATGCTGCTCGGGCTCCTCGAGCTTCGAACCAGAACAGAGAAAGCGTTTCAGATGGACGGAAAGAATGCCAAAGCGGGCTGATGATTTCCGCACCTTCGGGCGATGACAAATAGCGAGGGCAAAAAATGAGCGAGTCATTGGGCGCTTCACAACCGCCGGACAAATCCAGAAGACCGCACGTCGTGATCGTCGGTGGCGGTTTCGCCGGCATTGCAGCCGCCAAAGCATTGCGACATTGCGAAGCCGATGTGACGATCATCGATCGTCGCAACCATCACATCTTCCAACCACTCTTGTATCAGGTGGCAACGGCAGTGCTCGCACCCGCCGACGTCGCCGCACCGATTCGGCAGCTATCAGCGCGACAAAAAAACGTGTCCGTGCTGCTGGCCGAAGTCATCGGTGTCGACGTGGAATCCAGATCCGTTGCTGTCAAATATTCGGGCACTGGAGATAAGAAGATCGCCTTTGACTATTTGGTGCTCGCCGCGGGCGTGCAATCGAGTTACTTCGGCCATAACGAATTTGCGAAATATGCTCCTTGCCTGAAGACCATCACGGACGCGCAAACGATACGATCAAAAATACTCGGCGCCTACGAAATAGCAGAGTCCACTGACGACGACGACGAGCGGCGGAGGCACATGACATTCGTCCTGGTAGGTGCGGGACCAACCGGCGTGGAATTGGCGGCATCGATCGCGCAAATGGCCACGACAACTTTGCGCGCTAACTTTCGGCGGATCGATCCTGCCACCACGTCGATTTTCCTGCTCGATGGCGCGAAGCGCGTACTTCCGAGTTTCGCGGAATCCTCATCGATAAAGGCGGCCCAACGCCTGGCCAAGCTCGGAGTGAAAGTGATCACCAGCGCGATGGTCGAACACATCGATGATCAAGGCGTGACGGTCGGCGGAAAGAGGATCGATAGCGGCACGGTCTTGTGGACCGCAGGCGTCTCGCCGTCGCCGATCGTCAAAATGCTCGGCGTAGCGACCGACCGAGCCGGCCGGGCATGCGTCGGCCCATCTTTGAACGTCGCTGATTCTCGCGGGATATTCGTTGTCGGCGATGCCGCGACCTTGATACAGGACGGCCGACCGTTGCCGGGGGTGGCGCAGGTCGCAATCCAGCAAGGCCGTTATGTTGGAGGGTTCATCGCCAGAGAACTCGGCGGCGGTAAACCGCCTCGTCCTTTCCGATACTTCGACAAGGGCAACATGGCGGTGATCGGCAAGAATTTTGCCATCCTGGAGTCAGGCAGAATCAAGCTCGCCGGAATTATTCCCTGGTTCATCTGGGCCTTTATTCACATCATGTTCCTCCCGCAGCTGCAGAATCAGCGCCGCGTACAGAACCAGTGGTTCTGGAGCTATTTCACCGGCCAGCGCAGCTCGCGTTTGGTCGATGAGGCACCGCGGATTTAATCCAAACACCAGAGTCCGGCATTGAGCAAACAAACCGATAGCGTGTCAGGAGCAGCCAGCGATCAGCTGACCACCAGCGCGGGCAACAGCTTCCCAGCCGTCAAGGCTTCTCCATGACGATCGGCTTCGTTGTGCCAGAGTAGGCGAGTTCGGTGACTCGTTCCTCCATGGCTCCATGTCGTGTCAGTCGCCAGGAAGAGGGAGTCTCGCCGACGATGCGCCGGAACGAACGGGTGAAATGCGACTGATCGCTCATGCCGCAGGTCAAGGCAATCTCACTGAGTGAGGCGCCCGTCGCGAGCATGAGACCTTGAGCGAGCTCGATGCGCCGCTGTCTGATCCAGATGCGAGCAGGCATGCCGAAGGTGCGCTTGAACGCGCGACAGAAGTGACCGACGCTCATGTCGAGCGACGCCGCGAGGTCTTTGATGACGATCTTGCCACTGAGGTTGGCATCGACATGTGCCGCGAGCCGTCGCGACCGCCACGCCGCGAAACCGCCGCGCGGGATCTTTCTTGGACCTCGGTCGCTGGTTTGCCTGGTAACCCCCGGTCCCGGATGTCGGTCCAGTAGCGTTACAGCACGGGCGATATGTGCTCTGGTGCCGTCGCTGTCACCGTCCCTGGCGCGACACGCAGCCTCGATGAGCTGAGCGGTTACCATCAATAGATCGTATGAGCTCTGCTCCAGCATCGATACGTGGACAGTCTGGGTCGTGGTTGGCGCAGGTTCGCTATAGTGCGTAGTCACGCCTGCAGTGTGCGCGAATGCCCTGGGTCGGGGAGCCCCCCGTCCGGGGGGGCTGAGCGCCGGAGCAATGGCGGTCGCCTCGTGAGTGGTGAGTCGCCGCGGAATGCGGCTTTATAAACCTCTATGAGGTCAATTAAAGAGCGCGGCGGGTGTGTCCCGCCGCGCAAGGCCCAGGAGGAAGTGCTGGGCCGTTGGGACCTTGCTCGCTGATCCATGGCTACTTGAGCGTGATGTGCATACCGTTGGCGGACAGGTTGAATCGCAAGCCGCCCGTCTGTGAATGCAGCTTGATTACGACGCCCTTCTCGTTCTTGAGATAGGCGACGGAGCCGCCCTCAATGATCGTCACACCGGCGGTGACCGCCGAATAGTTGCCGGCGAGATCAGCCGGGCTGGTGAGATTATAGACTTCACCCTCGGCGTTGATTCCAGCTCCACCAACGTCCGCGATCGATACGCCCGACAGTTTGAAAAGGTACTGCTTTTGGTCTTTGCTGTTGTAAAGAGTGCCGTGTCCCCAGGTGTATCCTATGCCCACGGCGACCGAGCCGCCGCTATACCACACGTAGCCCGAGGGTATCGCTCCGGGTGCAACCGGCGGCGCGGCGTCGTCTGCCGCCATAGCGACGGCCGACAATAAAAGGGGGGCAGCGAGACTGAAAATCAACTTACGCATGAAATCTGACTCCTTAGGTTGCGCAATAGTTAGCCGTTTAGAAAGAAACTTAGCGCAGCGGGGCTCACCGCAGGCTCACGTCTGGGTGACTGACGGCGGGAAGCATCACGAACAGCTCGGGCAGCCGCAGAGTCGTTCGGTTGCGGCTATTGCACCGACGATGCGACATGCTCGGTCTCGATGCTCAATTTTGAAACCGCCACCTGTGCAGCCGTCCCGGATTTAGCGGTCGTCGCAGCTTCTGCAACTGATGGGAGCGCGCTGTCCTCGGCCGTCGCCTGAGCCGCTCGATCGAGCCAATCGCCGAGTAACGCAACTGCCTGTGTATCGACGTCGCGCACGAGCGGCTCGCTCGTGGCGACGAAAGCGGCACCGGCCAATCGCTGGATGCTGTCTAGGTCCGGCAAATGCGTCTGCAGCGGCAGCATCTCCATCTCGAATTGGCTCAGCACCTTGAAGTTGTCTGCCAGCGCCAGAGCCTCAACCGTGTGCTGTCTGTTCGTTTCAGCGGTCTGGGGCAATCTCAGGAGCGCAGCGATGGCACGCAGCGCATTCGCCAACGCGCCGCGCAGCCTGGTGATTGCCGACTCCGGCCATAGGCTGCTGAACACGAGTGTCATTACGACATTGCCCAAGAGGATGCCGACGATTCGGTCTCGCAGCACGGTCAAGTCATTGGCAGGCGAGTACGTTTGCAGCAGCCCCATGAAGAACGCCAAAGCGATCTGCATGCCGGCGTAGGACAAGCGCTCACTGCTGGTGGAGACCCAACCTGCGAACAGCGCGACAACCGCCGTGAGCGCGCACAACTGTCCGATGTCAGTGAAGTGAGGAAGCAAGAATACAATCGACAGTCCCGCAAGCAATCCACCGATGAGCGCTCCCGCGATTCGCAGCGTGAGCTTGTGAACCGTTTCACCCACGCTCCCGAGCGCGACGAAGAAGACGGTCACGATCGAAGTTAGCAAACCGGGCCAATCGAGCATTGTGTATACGCTGTACACGATCATGATCGCGATGGTCGTTTTCAGCGCGAACTGCCAGTGAGCAGGATTGCTTAACGCATCGGGCACGAACAGCTGCCGTGGCTTGTGCGCAGCGTGAGCAGGTTGATGCGCAGGTGTACGAGAGAGCTCGCGTTGCAACTCAGCGAAGGCGTGAGTCGCTGCAAGTGCTTCCGGCGTCGACTCCGTTTCAGGAGGCGCTTGGGCCACTAGGCTCTGCCGCTCCAATGCGCTAAGGCAGCCTCGAACCAGATTGGACAGACGTGTTCGTTCGCGCGGCGGTATGGGGTCCGGATAGGCCTCCAGGATGACCAATACATCCAGCAAGCGATGAATCGCTGGCGGATTTCGCGACTTTTCGATGAGCGGCACCAGGATTGCGCGCCATTGCGCGAGTCGCCCGGCGATTTCGCCGCTGGTTAGTGCGGCCTCGAGATCTGTGAGGACTTTCCTAACGCCGCGCTCGGCCACGGCCGCTCCCTGGGGGCCAAAGAGCAGATTTATCAGTGTCATCGTGAACGCGGGAACGACCACGACCACCCATAACCACAGGGTCGTTCGCGTGAAGGCTTCCGGATTTGGCACTTCGTCGACAACTGACTGCATCGTCACGACCAGGAAGCCGGCGAGGAAGGAAACGGGTCCAAGCGCAAAGGTGCGAACGCTGAACATTGCCAAGAAGGTCGTCAGGGCCATTGCGGGCAAGCGGATTGCCGGATCGCCCAAGGAGATCTGCGCGATACCCAGTGTGAAAAGGATGGCAAGGGTGACGGCGACTGTGCCGGCCACGGCCATCGTCAGAGTCGCGGCAGTGTCGTCCTTGCTCGTCAGGAAGACCATATAGGCCATGTACGCGGCGAGCGGAATGCGAAACACCATGGCAATCGCAACCGTGATCGTGCAGGCCGCCGCGATGCGCGCGACGGCGAGCCCGCGGCCTTCTCTTGGCGCGAGCTCTTGCGCAAGGAACGTGAGAAACGATGTACTGCGCTCCATGCGTCTAGCCGCCGACCACGCAGATCAACGAGAACGCCCGGTGGGCGTCAGCATATGCCGAGTGGTGCGAGAACCAGCACAGCGGCTTTGAGTGTCGAGCACATTCACGCCGCTATTGTGTGTGTGGCGGCCGGCGCCGAAGAGTCCCCCGTTTGGGGGAGGCGCGCGCAGTCGTAGCGGATTTCGCAATTCATCTCGCTCAATGCTTCTCTCCTCGGGGTGAGGTGGGCTCATCGGCGCGCTGGCCACCGATGTCGCTTCCGTGTCGGGTGTCGCCTACCGAAAGAACGTGCACCAGATGCTCGTGCAACCTTTCATCAACTACAACTTCCCGCGCGGTTGGTACCTGACCAGCTCCCCGATCATCACCGCGAACTGGAAGGCGCCGGGCAGTGAACAGTGGACCGTGCCGATGGGCGGCGGCGGTGGGCGCGCATTTCGTCTCGGCAGTCAGGCCATAAACGTTCAGATGCAGGCTCTCGGAAATGTCGCGAGACCGCACGACGCCGGCGATTGGACTCTTCGAGTGCAGTTCCAGCTACTGTTTCCAAAGTGACTGGGGCTATTGCGCCGCATGACCCCCATCCAGGGGATATGCCGACCCGCCGCGCCGCCGTTAGACTTTGGCAAATCGATCTCGGTGTGCCTCCGACGCGAGCCCGTGTTCCCCAAACTTGGAGAAACTATGAACGTTCGATTTCGATTCGCGGCAATCGTGCTTGCGGCCACATCACTTGGCCTGGCCGCATGCGGTAGCAGCTACTATATCGTCAAGGATGCGGAATCCGGTCATGAGTATTACACCACGAACCTGAAGCACTCCGGCGACGCGATCACCTTCAAGGATGGAAAGACTCGCTCGACGGTGACGCTGCAGAATTCCGAGGTCACTGAGATAACCAAGGATCAATATGGGGCGAGCACGGGCGCCCGGTGATCCGCATCGACTGCAACGAGGCCCTGTGGCCCTCGCTCTGATACCAATCCTTCCGGCAGATATACGGCTTCGGCCGCCGCACAAACGTTCACGAGATCGCCCGTAACCCACAGGATCGGGCGGCTTGTGAACGCAATGCACGCTGCCTTGCTCATTTAGAGATCGCACCGGGCGCAACCATGCAGACATGCGCCGCCACTCGGTGAGCATATGTTGGGCGTGCACAGAGAACCAGCTTCAGGGCGCCACTTCGTTCCGCGACGCCGCCCGGGTGCTGCGCACTCTGCGGTATCTCGTCTCGTGGCAGGCGACGGGACCGCCCGTCGCGGGCGTGCCGTCCACGCAAACCGCGCGAGTGGTGAGTCTACGGTGAGTAGCAAGGCGGCAATGTGTGAGCCATTGATTCGAACCACTCTCATTTTCAATCGACCTACAAAGGAAAATCGCCGTGCCGAAAGCCCAAGCAACTCCAGGGAAGACACTGCTCTCTCCCGCCGATCACACCTTGATCATGATCGATCACCAGTCGCAGATGTCATTCGCCACCAAGTCGATCGACGCTGTCCTGCTGCGCAACAATGTCGCGCTCGTCGCCAAGGCGGCACGGGAATTCAAGGTCTCCACGATTCTCACCACCGTTGCCGAGAAAAGCTTCTCCGGGCCGATCTACGAGGAGATTCGCTCGGTTTTCCCGAAGGACGAAATCATCGATCGCACCTCGATGAATACGTGGGAAGACGCGCGCATCGCCAAGCGGGTCAATGAGATCGGCAAAGGGCGAATCGTTCTCGCAGGCCTGTGGACCAGTGTGTGCATCGTCGGCCCCGCGCTCTCCGCGCTCGATCAGGGATTCGAGGTGTACGCCATCGCCGATGCCTGCGGCGATGTTTCAGAAGAAGCGCATGAGCGCGCGATCGAGCGCGTGGTGCAGGCCGGGGCGCGACCGATCACCTCGCTGCAGTACCTGCTCGAGCTGCAGCGCGATTGGGCGCGCACCGAGACCTACGCAGAGACCACCGGCATTGCCCGCCTGCACGGCGGCGCCTATGGACTCGGCGTGATCTACGCAAAAACCATGTTCGCCGCTTCCGGACACTAGCTCGAATCTGATGTCGGAGGCGCCTGCTATGAAAATGTATGTGTTGTCGCTCAGCGTGGGCTTGCTGGTCGGTGTGATCTACGCCGTGTTGAACGTGCGTTCGCCAGCGCCTCCAGTGATCGCGCTGATTGGACTGTTGGGCATCTTGATCGGCGAGCAAGTCGTTCCGCTCGCCAAGCGTCTGGTTTCGAGCGAGCCCGTCTCGACCTCGTGGGTTCGTGAACAGTGCGTGCCGCACATCTTCGGCCAGCTTCCAGGGAAAGCCGCGGAAACCCAGCAGCCCAAGAACGTCGACGCGCCAATGTGAATCGCACCCGACCCGGAGATCTTTCAATGACTGCAGACCTTATTCTCTATAACGGACGCTTCAGCACGCTTGATCGCAGCAATGCGAGCCCAGAGGCGGTGGCGATCGCGGATGGTCGCTTTCTCTCCGTCGGACGTGCGCGGGACGTGGAAGCGACGGCCGGGGCGACAACCAAACGTATCGACTTACAAAGTCGCCGCGTCATCCCGGGTTTGATCGACAGTCACATGCACATCATTCGCAGCGGGCTCAGCTACAACCTGGAGCTGCGGTGGGACGGCGTGCGCTCGTTATCGACAGCGCTTAAGATGCTCAAGGCGCAAGTGGATCGCACGCCGGCACCACAGTGGGTGCGCGTCGTCGGCGGATTCACCGAACATCAGTTTGCCGAGAAACGGATCCCAACAATCGACGAGCTGAATGCCATCGCCCCTGATACGCCGGTGTTCATTCTGCATCTCTACGATCGCGCGTTGCTGAATGGCGCGGCGCTGCGTGCGGTGGGCTACAGCAAAGCCACGCCGAACCCGCCGGGCGGTGAGATCGTGCGTGATCGCAATGGCAATCCGACCGGCCTGCTGCTCGCTCAGCCTAACGCAGCCATTCTGTATGCAACGCTTGCGAAAGGCCCAAAGTTGCCGGAGGAGTACCAGAAGAACTCCAGCCGCCATTTCATGCGAGAGGTGAATCGGCTCGGTGTAACCGGCGTCATCGACGCCGGCGGTGGATTTCAGAATTACCCTGAAGACTATCGGATCATCGAAGAGCTGCACGCGGCCGGGGAGTTGACCGTCCGCATTGCCTACAACCTGTTTACGCAAAAGCCCAAAGAGGAACTCGCGGATTTTCGCAACTGGGCGAGCAAGGTGAGGCCGGGGCAGGGTGACGACTTTTATCGTCACAATGGGGCGGGTGAAATGCTCGTGTACAGCGCGGCGGACTTCGAAGATTTTCGCGTCGCGCGTCCCGATCTGTCTGCCTCAATGGAAACCGATCTGGAGCCCGTGGTGAGATTGCTCGCTGAGCATCGTTGGCCCTGGCGGCTCCATGCGACCTACGACGAGACCATCTCCCGTGCGCTCGATGTCTACGAGAGGGTCAACCGCGACACTCCGTTCGACGGACTGCCTTGGTTCTTCGATCACTGCGAAACGATCTCGGATCGCAATATCGACCGCATCGCCGCACTCGGCGGCGGCATCGCTATTCAGCATCGTATGGCGTTCCAAGGGGAATACTTCGTCGAGCGCTACGGCCGCGCCGCCGCCGAGCGCACGCCGCCCATTCAGCGGATGTTGAGGAACGGCCTTCCGGTGGGCGCCGGGACAGATGCAACGCGTGTCGCCTCGTACAACCCCTGGGTCTCACTCGCCTGGCTCGTCACCGGGAAGACTGTAGGCGGGCTGAAGTTGTATCGTGAGTTGCAGACGCTCGATCGCGAGCAGGCGCTGCGCCTGTGGACCGAAGCGAACACCTGGTTCTCCGGCGAGGGCGGCAAGAAGGGTCAGATCAAAGTAGGGCAGCTCGCAGATCTCGCGGTGTTGTCGGATGACTACTTCAGCGTGCCCGACGATCGGATTGCGGACATCACGTCGGTCCTGACGTTGCTCGGAGGCGTACCTGTGCACGCTTCCGGCGACTTCTCGAATCTCGCGCCGCCGCTGCCGCCGGCCATGCCGGGCTGGTCGCCCGTCAACTACTACGGCGGCTATCAGAGTCCAAACGAAGCAGTAGCAGCGGCGGTGACGGGGCCGGCTGCACAACGTGTCGCGGTCCACCGCTGCCACGATTCGCATCCTCATCCGCGGGAGACCGCACTATGGGGCGACTTCGGCTGCACCTGCTGGGCATTCTGAAGGGTGTTGACATGAGCGCTGTATCTGACTGGCTGTCTCGATTCGCCACGCCTGTAGTGCGATGGATTGCGCTGCTTGGGCTGTGTGCCGCGTACTTGCAGGGTGGCATCGTGAAGCTGGCGAACATCAACGGCGCCGTCGCCGAGATGAGTCACTTCGGTTTCTCGCCGGCGATGCCATTTGCGATCGCCGTGATTGCTTTCGAGCTGATCGCGTCCGTCGCCATCCTGACCGGATACTGGCGCTGGCTCGGCGCGCTTGCGCTGGGTGCGTTCACCGTCGGCGCGTCGTTCATGGCCAATCGGTACTGGGAGCTTGGGCCAGCGGAGCGTTTCGGGGTAGAAAATTCTTTTTACGAGCATCTGGGACTCGCCGGTGGGTTCCTTCTGGTTGCGTGGCACGACTTACGTGATCGAAGACACCGGGAGTGAGCACACCTCTATTGACCGTTGGATTTTGATTAAGGAGTTATCTATGCATCGTCGATTGCCACTGGCTCTTCTCACTGCCGCTGCAGTATTGATGTCGGCAGCCGACCTCGCATACGGCGGGACCAAGGCGGCATCGACTTCGCCGGCGGTTGCGGTGGGGCCTCAATACGACACGACCCACGTGTACGTCCCGCCCGCCGACGTCGATCATTTCGTCGCGAGCTTCCTCGCGACCTTTGGCGGTCAAAGCACGAAACAAGTAGTGGCCACGGTAACGCCGACGCCGAGCAGCACGACCTCGCAGCTCCTGCAAACCCCCGTCGGCACAGTGTCGCTCTTCGGTTTCAAGACGGCGATTCCCTTTCCCTTCGGCGCCGAGCGGACCGGCTTCCTCGTCACCGACATGGACGTCGCGATCAAAGCCGCCCGCGCCGCGGGTGCGGATGTTCTTGTCGAGCCATTCCCCGACCCAATTGGCAAGGACGCGGTCATCCAGTGGCCAGGCGGCGTGAACACGCAGATCTACTGGCACACGACGCCGCCATCGTACGCGCCGTTTAAGGCCGTGCCTGAAAACCGCGTCTATATCTCGCAGCTGCGAAGCGCCGCGTTCGTGAAGAGCTATCTTAGGTTCTCGCACGGGAAAATCGTCTCGGATGAGCCCAAGGCGCCGGGAATCGAGATCGGCCGGGCCGACGACACTTACCGGCGCATCCGCATCGAGTCCACCTTCGGCAAGCTGACGGCCTTCGTGACCGACGGTCATTTGCCCTATCCCTACGGTCGCGAGCTGACCGGCTACGAGGTCACGAATCTAAATGAAACGCTGGCCAAGGCCAAGAGCGCCGGCGTGACTGTTTTAGTTGAACCATATAAGAGCGGGGATCGTGGATCGGCGATGGTCCTGTTCCCCGGGGGCTATATCGCAGAGATTCATTCGTTGACCGGCAAATGAATCGATGCGATTCAAGACCCATGCCTGCGTTGCCGCCCTGATCTTATCGGGCGGCGGGGTGGCCGGCGCCGACCAGTCAGTCCAAGCGGATGACCAAGCGCCCCCGCGGCCGGCCATTTTATTCAATCGCTGGCAGGAAGACTGGTCGGTGCTCGCGGATCCCCGCGTCCCACGGGAACCGCTCGATAACCTCAAATACATTTCCTTGTCTGCCGACGATCCGAAAACCTATTTGTCATTGGGCGCGGGGCTTCGCGAGCGGTTCGAGGCCAATGACGCCACTGGCTTTGGCGTCGGCACCAACCGCAATCAAGACTATGTCATTAGCCGAGCCGAGGTAAGTGCGGACCTTCGCGTGGCCGGGCAATTCCAGTTCTTCATCCAACTTCAGAAGGAGAATGCGTTCGACAAGAAAACCTTGACGCCGGTGGACCAAGACCGCCTGGATCTCGAACAGGCATTCATCGCCTTGGTGGAACCCCTCGCCGGAGGAACACTCAAGGTTCGCCTGGGTCGGCAACAATTTGGCTTTGACCTGCAGCGATTCGTCTCAGTCCGTGACGGCCCTAATGTGCGCCAGTCCTATGATGCCGCATGGATCGACTATGAGCATGGACCATGGCGATACATCACATTTTACAGCCATCCGGTTCAGAATCGGGACCTGCGGCCATTCGATGATCACAGCAACAACCAGCTGACCTACGGCGGCTTTCGTGTCGAGCGCCAGATCATGAACTCCGCAAGTCTATCCGCGTACATATCGCGGTTCACGCAAGACGGCGCAAGATTTCCGGGCGCCCAGGGCAATGAGCGACGCGACATCGTCGATGTGCGCTTTGCAGGCACCAAGGGCTCGTTTGATTGGGACGTGGAGGCAATGAACCAGGCAGGTCGGATCGGCCTCGAGGATATCGAGGCGTGGGCGTTCGGATCGCTGGCGGGATATACGCTGAGAGGCATCCCGTGGACGCCGCGCCTCGGAATTCAAGTGGACGCTTCCTCGGGTGATAGAAACCTGACCGATAACCGGTTCAACACCTTCAATCCGCTATTCCCGAACGGCTATTACGTGACGCTTGCCGGCTATACGGGTTACGTCAATTTCATCCATGTGAAGCCCTCGGTGACGGTGCATCCGCTTGCAAACCTCAAGCTGATGGGGGCAGTCGGTTTCCAATGGCGTGAAACGACAGCCGATGCGGTGTATACGCAGCCGGATATTCCGGTTGCGGGCACGGTCGGGCATCCCGGCCGCTATACCGGGACTTATGGTCAGTTTCGCACAGATTATATCCTTAACTCACACATATCCCTGGCGCTCGAGGTGGTGCATTTTGCGATTGGCGATGCCCTTCGCGGAGCCGGCGGACATGACAGCAACTACGTTGGCGCCGAAATCAAATACGGATGGTAGAACGAAATGAAACTCACTCTTCCCACACTACTGAGCTTCAATGGCGGGTACGTTGATACCGCAGGCTTCCTCGCGCTTCAGGGCCTGTTCACTGCGCACGTCACGGGCAATTTCGTAACCATCGGAGCCGCGCTGGTATTCGGAACCTCGGGCGTCGTTGCGAAGCTGCTGGCGTTGCCGGTGTTCTGCATGGTGATCATCGTGACGCGCCTGCTTAGTTTCAATTTGCCGGCACGTCGGCCGGTCTTTGAAACAATGTCAACCCTGCAGCTGCTCCTCCTGTTTGTTGCCGCGGTACTTGCGATCACGTTGGGTCCATTTACCAATGGTGATGGCGCGCCCGCGATCATAACGGGCATGACGCTGGTTTCGGCGATGGCAATGCAAAATGCGGCGAATCGTATTCACTTGGCGGCTGTTCCTCCGACAACCATCATGACCGGTACGACGACTCAGATCATGATCGATATTGCGGATGTGATTCGCGGGGCGCCGGGGGCTGCACGCGATGCCATCAAACCTCGGTTACGACGCATGTGCGTGGCCGTCGCAAGTTTCGCTGCGGGCGCTGCGGCCGCCGCGTTACTCTTCCATACGATCGGCAGCTGGTGTTTCGCGTTACCGCCTGTTGTCGCATTTTTGGCCAGAATCGCCGCCAAGTCTTCGCTAACCACACCGACAGGCGCGCCCGGGCCGCAATCCGCAACCACTTAAGCACAGTGACCAGGTGGGCATTCCCAGTTGTGCTTCTATCATTAGCCCCCCATTGGGGGGATTGGGAACGGCGTGGTATTTCCACAGAATTTCTCACCATGTCCAACCGCGCCAATGACTACCGATGGAGTCCGTGATGCACGCCGCCAGAGCACCAAGCGCATCCGTGATATGGCTACGGACAATTTCGATCACGAGTGCCGCGATGCTGATGGCGTCATGCAACGAGGGTGTGCTCGACCCGCATGGTCCCGTGGGCAAGGCAGAGCGAGTCATTCTCTACGATGCGACCGCGATCATGCTGGCCGTCGTCATTCCGGTGATCGTGCTCACGCTGGTGTTTGCATGGTGGTTTCGAGCCAAAAACAGCCAAGCGCGTTACCGGCCGGACTGGGAATATTCTGGTCGGATCGAGATGATTATCTGGTCCATTCCAGCCCTCATCATCCTATTCCTCGGCGGCATAGCATGGACGGGGTCACATGACCTCGATCCCCCGCTGCCGCTGGCAGATTCTACGGCACCGCTCGATATCGAAGTCATCTCCCTCGACTGGCGCTGGCTTTTTATCTATCCGCATGAGGGGATCGCGAGTTTGAATCGTTTGGTTGTCCCAGCGGGAGTGCCGCTGCGATTTCGCCTGACCTCGACGACGGTCATGAACAGCTTTTTCGTGCCTCAGTTGGGCAGTCAGATCTATACGATGCCGAACATGGTCACGCGGCTGAACTTGGAGGCCGACCAACCCGGCACTTATGAGGGTCTCTCAGCGCAGTTCAGCGGCGACGGCTTCTCCGACATGCGCTTCGATCTGGTGTCGACCGAAGCGGAGGCCTTCAAGGATTGGGTCAACGCGACCAAGGCGCAGGGCGGCGTCCTTGATTCGACAGCATTTGAGGAACTGGTGAAGCCCGCCAAAGCCGACGGGGCGCAAACCTACTCGCAGGTGAGCGAGGGCCTGTTCGACAAGATTTCGTTAGGGTCTATGGCGGCCGTCTCGCCGCAACGAGGGCAGTAATATCATGGGTAGGCTCACCTGGGCGGCAATTCCCTTCGACCAGCCGGTCGTCATGATCGCATCCGGCACAGTCGGTTTCGTCATCCTTTGCGTGTTGGCGCTGGTGACGGTCAAAGGCTGGTGGCCTTACCTTTGGCGCGAATGGATCACCAGCGTCGATCACAAGCGCATCGGCGTGATGTACATCGGCTTGGCGCTGCTGATGCTGGTGCGCGGCTTCTCCGACGCCATGTTGATGCGCAGCCAACTGGCCCTGGCCGCCGGTCACGCGCAGGGCTATCTGCCGCCCGAGCATTACGATCAGATCTTCTCGGCGCACGGCACCATCATGATCTTTTTCGTCGCCATGCCGTTCGTCATCGGGCTCATGAACTTCGTGTTGCCGCTGCAGCTTGGCGTGCGCGATGTCGCATTTCCGGTGCTGAACTCCGTCGGCTTCTGGCTGTCCGCGGCGGGAGTGCTGTTGGTCAACGTGTCGCTCGTGGTCGGCGAGTTTTCCCGCGCCGGCTGGCTTGCCTATCCGCCGTTGAGTGAAATCGCGTACTCCCCGGGGGTCGGCGTCGACTATTACCTGTGGTCCTTGCAAATTTCGGGTTTAGGAACGTTGTTATCAGGCATCAATCTCACGACCACCATCTTGAAATTGCGGGCGCCGGGGATGGGTTACCGCCAAATGCCGATCTTTTGTTGGACCGCGCTCGCCTCGAATCTGCTGATCGTCGCGGCTTTTCCGATCTTGACGGCGACGTTCGCGATGCTGCTGCTCGATCGCTATTGCGGTTTTCATTTCTTTACCAACGATCTGGGCGGCAATCCGATGATGTACGTCAATCTCATCTGGTGCTGGGGCCACCCGGAGGTTTACATCTTGATACTGCCCGCCTTCGGGGTGTTCTCGGAGGTGGTCGCGACCTTTTCGGGTAAGCCCTTGTTCGGCCGCCGCTCGATGGTGATGGCAACGATGGTGATCTGCGTGCTGTCCTTCCTGGTCTGGCTACATCATTTTTTCACCATGGGCGCCGGCGCAGACGTGAACGCCTTCTTCGGCGTCATGACAATGCTCATCGCGGTGCCGACGGGTGTGAAGGTTTTCAATTGGCTGTTCACTCTCTACGGTGGCCGCATCCGTTTCACGGTACCCGTTTATTGGGCAATCGGGTTCATGGTGACCTTTGTCATCGGGGGTATGACCGGTGTCCTCATGGCG
>Ga0193709_1000084_pt1 | contig 41527 bp, 47 predicted proteins | sample H3c2metaG_FD_160571 | JGI IMG/M metagenome (GOLD analysis project Ga0193709, IMG submission 160571) | Soil microbial communities from a riparian zone of the East river system, Colorado, United States - H3c2 | ecosystem: Environmental > Terrestrial > Soil > Riparian zone | place: USA: East River...
GATCGTGCGGCGAAGAAATCAGGTTCACCTTGTTTCTTCGTGCCGCTTCGATGGTCTTCTTTTCAACGCCCAATCCGCCCGTGACAATCAACACCTGCACGCCTTCGCGAATGGCGAGATTCTGGATGTCCCAACGATCGCCGACCACCACGGCGAGCTTTTCACGTGGATACTGTTCGAGCCGTTCCGCGAAAGAGTCGAGCCCCATCGCTCCAATCATCAGGATGAGATCGCGCTCCTGTTCTGCATCATGCGCCAGGATCATCTCGCCTCCGAGCGTCTGCGTGAGGCTTTTCAAAGAAGCCAGAAGCCGGCGCGAATCAAACAAGCGATTCGCCAACGGGAAAAGGAATTTGCTGAGCTTAAAAAGCGACAAGACGCCGCGGCACCTCCGTTCCTGATCCAGGACGGGCAGCAGACGAATGTTTCGTTCGTCCATCAGGGTCAGCGCTTCAGCCGCCGTCGATTCCGGCCTGACGCTTTGCACCTGCGTCTGCATGACGTCGCGGACTTTGGGAGACACGTCCGCGACGAATCGAGGGGCCGGCATGCCAAAGGTTTGAAGCACGAAATCGATGCGGTCGTTTGTGTCACCGCAGCGCGCGGCGACCGCCGAGCTCATGCCGGTGCGCCGCTTAAATTCGGCGTAGCCGATAGCCGAACAGATGGCGTCCGTGTCCGGATTGCGATGGCCAATAACTAATACTTCACTCATTCAGGTCAGAGTTCATGCGCATGATAATGCTTTCTGGCGCAGGCAACCTGACGCGGCCCAACGTAGCAGGCGCGATGAGTGGGCTCAATTGCGATCCGTTTGGCTTATGCCGTGCGATTTTTTTCCTCTTGAAGACGTATGAGGCGAGTGTCGTCGCAGATTTCACGAAGTCTGGGATAGAAAAGGCATTCGACACAGGCACCGCCTGTCAGTCCGGCGACGGAGACAACTGACAAGATAATAAGGAATAACCACTACATTCTGACCGTATGGTCAACGAGGGTCGTAAAAGGTGTCATGTCCATATTTTCGCGGAAATCGGCAGAAACCGGGCCAGACTAGGCTGTGACCTTCCGCCGATTATCTCTTCAGCCAGTTGCTTCACCACCACGAATTTGCTAAGGTTTCCGGGTCTTCTGCGGGCGGAGGCACGATCAATATTGATATGAACGCTTATTTACGGCACGCAAAGACCCGGTTGTACTATTCAGGCTGGCATAGCTGGACGCCTGACCTGCAGCAGGCAACCGACTTTCAGAATTCGGATAGCGCTTTTCAAAGAGCGAAAGACGAACAGCTAAATCAGGTTGAATTGGTGATTCTGGAGGGCGACAAGGAAACCATTATTCCTATCGTCAAACCAACCTTGTAAGGACTTCGCAGACTCAGCTTTGACCTTGAACGGGGCCTCCTCACCCTGGCCCTCTCCTCTGGGAGGAGCGGGAATCCTACCGCTCGCGGAAGGAAGTCGCGGCGGTCGTTTCCCGCAAAGATTCCGCATCCGAAGCGCTTTCAGATTGCACCTGGCGCTGTGCGGGACGGCGTTCGACGAGGTTGCGGAAGGTGGCCATTGCCAGTAACGGCCAACTGTTTCGGTACATGTCGTATTTGAGGTAGAAGACTTTTGGAAATCCGGTGCCGGTGGTTTCGTGTTCGGTCCATGAACCGTCGGCGTTTTGAGCGCGAATGAGGTATTCGATGCCGCGTTGGATGCTTGGTCGATGGGGATCATCGAACGCGCACAAGCCCATCACCGCCCAGGCAGTTTGGGAGGCGGTGCTCGGTCCCTGGCCTTTGAAGACGGGATCGTCGTAGGTATTGCAGCGCTCGCCCCAGCCGCCGTCTTCGTGCTGAACGCTTTCGAGCCAGTCACGGGCTTTGAGGAGCCAGGGCTGGTACATGTCGATGTTCAGCGCGCGCAGGCCGCGCAAAACTTGCCAGGTGCCGTATATGTAATTGACGCCCCAACGCCCATACCATGAGCCGTCGTCTTCCTGGTGTTCGCGGATGAACCTCAGCGCTTTGTGAACTTGCGGATGTTCGACGCTGTAACCTTCGTAGCCGAGCAATTCGAGAATGCGGGCCGTGATGTCGGCGCATTCGGGATCGAGCATCGCGTTATGATCGGCAAAGGGAACTTTTTCGAGCACGCCTTTGGTGCAGTCTTTATCGAAGGCTGCCCAGCCGCCGTCTTTGCATTGGAAGGTGAGCATCCATTTGAGAGCGCGTTGGAAACATTCGTCGCGTTTCTGGCGGTTGTCCGTCGGGACTTTGCGCAAGGCGAGGAGGACCATGGCCGTGTCGTCGACGTCCGGGTTCCATTTGTTTTCGAATTCAAAGACCCAGCCGCTGGGCTCGACTTTGGCGGGATTTTTGTACTGCCAATCGCCCCGGAAGCGAATTTCTTTGGTCATGAGCCATTCAGTCGCGCGCTTCAATGCGGGATGATCGCTTTTCGCGCCAGATTCGTGGAGGCAGATATTGACGATGGCGGTGTCCCAGACGGGAGAAAGGCACGGTTCGATTCGGACGCTATGGTCAGTCTCATGTTCGAGTTTTTTTAACTCGCGCTCGGCTCTGAGTATGAGCGGATGATCGTCAGGATAGCCGAGCGATTTAAGCGCGATCAGGGAATTGAGAATCGCTGGAAAGATTGCGGCCAGGCCATCGGAGCCTTCGAAGCGTTCGATCATCCATTGCTCGGCCTTGCGCAACGCGCGCTTGCGGAAAGGGTGAATGCCGTTTTCGGCAAACCATTCGGCGAACTTGTGCAAACGGTCGAGACCGAGGAAGAAATTGCGCCAGGTCAAACGCTCGGGATCAGGCGCGAGGGCCAGATCCCGTTCGTGAATGCCTTCAGGATATAACTCGTCGAGACGGATGTTATTTTTGAGCTGACAGGTGGGTTTGAAATGATTGATGATCGCAAGTGGAACGAGCATCGAGCGGCTCCACGAACTCATTTCGTTCAGATTCACGGAAAACCATTTACCAAGCAAAATGACTTCGCATGGAATCGTCGGCACGTAATCCCACGGGAAAAGTCCGAGCAGGGCCAGGTAAAGCTTCGAAAAGGTGTTCATTCGCGGGACGCCGCCGAGATTCAAAGCGACTTCGCGAGCGCGGAGCATGCGGCGGTCAGTAACCGAGACGCCGGCCAGCTTGAGAGCGAGGTAACATTTAATCGTCGCGTTTACTTCTGCCGGACCGCCGTGATAGATATTCCAGCCGCCGTCGGGCAACTGCATCGAAACGATGTGATTGACGGCTTTGCGCTGCCAGCGGGCATCCACTTTGCCATTCCAGTGGTGGTAGGCAATCATGTCCGCAACCAGAGTCGCATCCACCATCAGTTCTCCGACCCAGTAGCCTTCGGGCTTTTGCTGGCTCAAGAGATAGGTTTGGGAGCGCTCGATGGCAGCCTCGAGCGCGATCAAAGTCTCGAATTCAGGGCCGTTCTGGTGCGGTTTGTGCCCTGAACTGCTCTCACGAAACGATACGACATCCACGCGCGGTAATCTGCTGAGTCAATTGTCATCTGTAAAGTAATAAAACACCCTATCCGGAAGCCCCAAATCCCAAGCTCCAAAACCCAAAAAAACACCAAATCTCAAAAAGCACCAAAGGTAGTCTCCAAAATCGAAGAAGCTCCAAAATCCAATCTCTCACTTACACCCGTTTGAATGAAATTCAGTGTTTGGAAATTGGAGTTTTTTTGGGATTTGGCGCTTCTTTGATGTTTGGAGCTTTTTTCCACGTTGTCACCCGCGAGGAGACACGGTAGGTTCTCGCCAATGGTTTTGGAATTCACCAAGATGAATGGCGCGGGGAATGATTTTGTGCTCGTTGATAACCGGGCACAAACAATCAAACTCACGCGTGAACAGATTATTCGCTTGTGTGATCGGCATCGCGGCGTGGGTGCGGACGGGGCCATCATTCTTATACCTTCAGCTTCCGGGAAAGCGGATTGGGCATGGGATTTTTATAACAATGACGGCAGCGTTGGTGAAATGTGCGGCAATGGATCGCGTTGCTTTGCGCGTTTCGTTCAGAAGAAAACGGGTATAAGCCGCGACTTTACGTTTGAAACGGGCGCCGGAATTATCGCGGCGCATTTTCAAGGGGATTGCGTCACTGTTAATCTTACTGCGCCGCAGGGTTTGCGACTAAACGAGCAAGTGCCGCTATCAACTGGTCAGCAAGCAATCCATTCGTTGAACACTGGCGTGCCTCATGCCGTATTATTCGTGCCGGATGCGGACAAGGCGATGGTGGCGCAACTCGGTCAGGAAATTCGCCGGCATTCGCATTTTGCGCCGCGCGGCACAAACGTGAATTTCGTCCAATTACTGGAGCCCGGGCGAATTCGCGTGCGGACGTTTGAGCGCGGCGTCGAAGGTGAGACGCTGGCCTGTGGAACCGGCGTCACGGCTTCGGCTCTGATTTCCTCACGGGTGCACAAATTCAGCTCGCCGGTGAAGGTTCAAGTTCAGGGTGGCGATCAGCTGGAAGTCAGCTTCAAGGAGAATAACGGCGGGTTTGCGGATGTGCGATTGACGGGCCCGGCGGAGTTTGTCTTTGAGGGGAAAATCGAAATCTAGTTTTTCATTCCAGCGGCAAGTTCCTTCACAAAATCATCTCCGACGTTCACGAGCAATCGTCTGACGAGTCCAAGGCTCGCATCGCCTCCCATGTCTTCAAACCCAATGGAGCCAGAATCGCGTCGCCGCTCGGCGAAGTTAGCTGATTCGTTACCGGATTTTGAATCTAATCGTTTGCCCTCGACCTGAACAATGGCGTGCCCTCCCCCGGTTCTCCGCCGATTATCGGCCTGCTCGCGCTTCCCGGTTTTGATTTACTAAACAAGAACGGCTGGTTTATAAACGGCACGGGTGGCCGTTGCAAAAGGATTGTAAAGGGCGCGCGCCTGAGCCTGATGCTTTAACAGACTTGCAGGCAGCCGACCGCGGCGTTAGATTCGCCTTATGAACATCATCATTCGCTTTCCCGATGCCGAATCGAAGAAGAACGCATTGGGGAAACTCGCGCGTCGCTTTTCAGGCAAGAGCTGGGCTTCGGGCGAAGTGATGGTACCAGAGACCGCACTTGCGTTTTTGGCGACCGAGGGCATTTCATTTTCTGTCGAGGGGCCGGCTACCAATGAGCGCATCGCGTCGTTACGAGATCCTCTTACCGCTGCGGTTTAATGATGGGGAGTTGGTTCCCGACGAGTTCGTCGGAGACGCTTTGCTCGAATTGGAGCAAAAATTCGGCGCGGTTTCGTGGGAAACCCAAGTCATCCGCGGCACTTGGCAGCAGGCTGGCAAGTTCTATCACGACGAACTGATGCGCGTCTTTGCGGACGTGCCGGATAGGCCGGAAAACCGGCAATTTTTCCTCGAATTCAAAGAGCGGATGAAAAACAAATTTCGGCAATTGGACATCTATCTTACATCGTAATCAATTGATGTTCTGTAGCCGTCGATTAGCGGCTAGGTTGAAAACTTAAAAATGTTTACTGGAACTTACACTGCAATAGTCACGCCGTTTATGAACGGGAAGATTGACGACGCTGCGCTGGAGCGTTTGATCAAGATTCAAATCAAAGCCGGCGTGGATGGAGTCGTGCCGGTGGGCACGACCGGTGAATCGCCTACGGTCAATTATGACGAGCACGTTAAAATTATAGAGCTCTCGGTCAAATTTGCCGCCGGGAAAATAAAAGTGCTCGCGGGCACAGGCGGTAATTCAACGACTGAGGCGGTTTATCTGACTGAACACGCCGAGAAAGTTGGCGCAGACGGCTCGCTTCAGGTTGCGCCGTATTACAATAAACCGACGCAAGAAGGGTTGTTCCAACATTTTCGAGAAATTGCGCGATGCACGCGAATGCCGATCGTGCTCTACAGTATTCCGGGCCGTTGTGGGATTGAAATTGGAATAGAAACCGTCAAGCGCCTGGCCCAGGCATGTAAAAATGTTGTCGGCATCAAGGAGGCCGGGGGCAACCCTGACCGCGTAAGCCAGTTGCGGGCCGCGTTGGGGCCGCGCTTTGAAATTTTGTGTGGCGACGACGCGCTCACGTTGCCGTTCATGGCGGTCGGCGCGCAAGGCGTCATCAGCGTCGCGTCGAATGTGATTCCGCATCAAATTGCCCAGATGGTCAGGGCATTTGCCGATGGCAAGGTCCAGGCAGCGCTGAAGCTGCATGAGAAATATCACCTTTTCTTCAAAGATTTGTTTATCGAGACAAATCCGGTTCCAGTGAAGGCGGCGCTGGCGATGATGGGACAGATTGAGGAAGAATACCGGCTTCCGCTGGTGCGAATGGCAGCGAAAAATCGTGAGACCTTGCGCGCGACCATGAAAGCTTGTGGGATTTTGAAATGAGACGTAATGCGTGAGAAAAAGGCGAAGGCATTTTTTTCACGCATCACGCATCACGCATCACCATGACCAAAATCATCATTACAGGTTCCAAAGGTCGCATGGGCGCGGCGCTAGTCGCCTGCGCTCCGTCGCATCCTAATCTCGAAATTGCAGCAAAGATCGACCAAGGCGATGATTTGCGTTCGGTCATTGAAAACGGGGACGCGGTGGTGGATTTCAGCTCACATAGCGCAACCCTCAGTATCGCCGCTATCTGCGCCTTGCATAAGAAGGCGATAGTGATTGGCACAACCGGACTCTCGGAAGAAGCTCGTAGCCAGATTTCAAATCTCAAATCTCAAATCCCAATCGTCTTGTCGTCAAATTATTCCACGGGTGTGAATGCGCTGTTTTGGCTGACGCGAAAAGCCGCCGAAATCCTGGGGCCCGCGTTTGATCTTGAGGTTGTGGAAATGCATCACCGGATGAAACGCGACGCGCCGAGTGGCACGGCGAAAACGCTGGCGGAAATTCTTGCGGCTGTGCGAAAAAAGCAGCTTGAGAATGTTATCCGGCATGGGCGATCGGGAATTACAGGAGAGCGCACGACGGAGGAAATCGGGATGCATTCGCTTCGCGGCGGGGATGTTGTGGGCGATCATACCGTCATATTTGCAGCAGCCGGCGAGCGGGTCGAATTGACGCACAAAGCTTCGAGCCGGGAGACTTTTGCGAATGGCGCGTTGCGCGCAGCAGAGTGGGTCGTGAAACAAAAGCCGGGGCTTTACGACATGCAGGACGTGCTCGGGCTAAAATGAGAGATTACACAATCCAAAGTCGGATCGTGGCCTATGTAGCACTGGGTTCCAATCGAAATGGGCGTGAGAATGTAAGCCGGGCGATCGATCGCCTCTCCAAATTATCCGATATTCCGTTTCATTCATCCTCACTTTGGGAAACCACTCCGGTGGATTGCCCACCCGGGTCGCCAAATTTTGTAAATGCGGTTGTGGCATTAATTCCGAAATCAGGTGAAACGCCGGAGTCCCTGCTGAAGAAACTGCAGGCATTGGAAAAAGAGTTTGGACGCCTGCCGAAAAAAGTTCTGAATGAACCCCGTCCGCTTGACCTTGATTTGATTGCTTTTGGAGATGAGCGGCGGAATGGTCCTGAGTTGGTACTGCCCCACCCTCGTGCGCATAAGAGACGATTTGTTTTAGAACCTCTCACCCATGTAGCGCGTAATTTCATCTTGCCCGGACAGAAGAAGACAGTGGTGCAGTTGTTGGATCATTTGCCTCCAGGAGAGAAAGTCCAAGAAATAAAGCAACAACTGAACCGAAGAACAGCTCGTAGTAATCCTCGCCCCACCGTTAAGAGGCGAAGTTAATTCATGACGCGTTTTCGGCCACGCGGCTGCGACAGCTCTCGTTCAATCTTCTCCAGCAACCGTTTCGTCGCGCGAATGCCTTCGGGTTCACTGAGTTTATCGCCTGAATATTCGATGCCGACATAGCCCAGGAAACCGGCATCGAGAACGATCTTCATCATCCGGCGATAATCAACGCGGGTTTCGTTTCCCTGCTCATCGAAATTGAGTGATTTTGCGCTGACCGCTTTCGCGTAAGGCATCATCTCCCCAACGCCTTTGTAGCGGTCGTATTCAGTTTGCTCGTCCACTTTGAAATTTCCGAGATCGGGCAATGTTCCAAAGTTCGGGAGTCCAACTTTCTTGACTACAGAAACGAGCCACTCCGCATTGGAAGAAAGTCCGCCGTGATTTTCGACGAGCACATTTATTCCGAGCTTCGCGCAAAATTCAGTGATGCGGCGCAAGCTTTCCACCACCTGTTCCATTTGTTCCTGAGGGGTGCCGGCACCGTAGGCATTGACTCGAATGGAATGGCAGCCAAAAAATTTCGCTGCCTCCGCCCATTTGAAATGATTTTCGACCGCTTGTGTGCGCTTCGCTTGCTCCGGGTCGCCGAGCATGCCCTCGTTGTCGCACATGATCAGCAAAATGCTGACGCCCATATCCGAAGCGCGTTTTTTGAAATCAGCCAGATAAGATTGGTCCTTGGCCTTATCCATGAAGAATTGGTTCACCAATTCGATTGCATCAATGCCGTAGTCCTGCTTTGCGACTTTGGGAAAATCGAGATGGGTCAATTTGCCTTCAAACAGAGTCCGATGCAGCGACCATTCCGCAAGCGAGATTTTGAACGGCGGAGCGTCGGGCGGTGAGAAGGTCTGCTTGCCGCTCAACGGAGCAACACTCATCGCTGTGACGATTTGTGCGTTCATCTTCAAGAAGGTGCGACGGTTGATTCGAGTGTTCGTATGATCTTATTGTAACCCACAGGTCAAGCCGCGACCGCAGCCTGAGTTGCCGGCAAAGGCTCCCGTTTGACCGGCGGGCGAAAAGCGATGAACAGAAATACAGCCGCGGCAAGGGCAACGCCCGCTGGCACGAGGAACAATTGATTGAATGCGACGTCGTCGCCCGATTTAAAGATGTCCCCCAGTTTTGGCCATAGAAAATTGCCAACGAACGGCCCCAGGCCAAGAATCAGGAAATTGAATAATCCCTGAGCGCTGGAGCGGGCATCCTTGGGAAAGAATTCATCCACAAAAACATAAACTGTCGCAAAGAAGAAGGCGTAGCACATGCCGTGAAGAATATTTATGGCGACGACGAGCGCCGGGATTGGCGCTAACGCAAAAATTCCGAAACGTATCGCGTGCCCGAGAATCCCTAACACCATAGTCTTGCGCCAGCCGAGACGTTTGAGAGCGAACCCGAGGATGGCCATAGTTCCTATTTCAGCAATCTGGCCGATGCTCATCACCGGCATGACCCAATTCCCCGGAATGCCGACGGCTTTGCTCTGTAAGAATGTGCCGGTCCAAATGAAGTAACATTGATGCACGGCTGCGTCGAAAAAAGTCACAATAAACAGCACGAAGACAAATGGGTTCTTCAGCAATTTCATTGCCTCAAGCCAGGCGAATTTTTCAACGCCTTCAGAGACACGCCGGGGCGGCGTATGGGGAAGAGTGAGACTGAGAGCTGCCTGTAAAAGGGAAGCGATACCGGCTGCAATAAATGTGTAAGTAGTTCCGTGCTGCAAGGCTGCGCCCGTTTTGCTGGTCCCCAATGCTTTACCGAGCCACTCAGTAAATGGCACAGAACCAAGAGCGGGGACTTGAGCCCAGTCCGCCAGGATGAATACGAAAGGCCAACTGGCGGCAATCCATCCAATGGTTCCCCACAGACGTATAGGGCCAAAGTCTTTTTGCGGATCCTTAAGACTGGTGAATGCGATCGAGTTTGTAATCGAAATCGTTGGTACGTAAAAAAGCGAATGAATGAGCATCAGAAGAAAAAACGGCCAGAAACTATGTGTCCATGCCAGCAGGATTATGGAGATACCGCCAATGAGTTGGCTAACGGCCAGAAATTTCTCGGCGGCAAAGTTGCGATCTGCAAACTGAGCGCTGAAAAACATCGCCGTAAACGAGGCAAGTGCGAAGGCATTTAAGATCAATCCTGCTTGTAAAGACGTGAACCCCAGGCTCGGCAAATATCCAAAGATTAATGGAAGCCACGCACCCCAAATGAAAAATTCGAGGAACATCATTGCTGAGAGTTTGATGCGAACGGCTTTATTCATAAAAGTTAGGCTTCGGCAGAGTACCGAAGCGGTAAGGCCCATTCAAGGGCTCTGTTTTGACGGCGGCAGCGGGGCGGGGTCTTTGTTGGTTACAAACGTGACAAAACCGTGCCGGCCGGGTCTTATGCCTTATGCGCAATCTGCGCTTTGAGCATAGGCACACTTTAATTTTTGGCCGCCTTCTCATTCTTCTGACGCTCGGTCGTCCTTGGGCTATCAACGCCGCTGCTACAAATGCCCTCATCGCTTATTACCGGCTGCAAACCAATGGCGCTGATTGCCTCAGCAACAGTCCAAATTTCGTTGTCAGTAATGCCAGGCTGGCCCACGACGTCCTGTATATAGATGGAACTTATTTTGCGCCCGCTCCGCCCACTGTTGGCCAACACCCTGATTACCGTGGCACGCCTTTGCTTCGCGCTTTCAATTACCAATCGTTCACCGTCGGTCTCGATTTCTATCCTTTATCAGAACATCTCCCCAAACCTAAACAATCGTTGAACAAAGTCGAAAAGGTTTTGGACGACCTCACCCGCGGATGTTATCGGGAATGGTTCACACGCAGCGGGTCGAGCAAGCGCAACATCCTTACGGGCGGACGTTCCTATCGGTGGCTCGGTTTCAATCGCGTTGACAACCAGCTGAATCTCACCCTCAACAACCAACGCTTCACTCACCCATTCAAAGGCAGCGCAGTCAAACCCAATCGTTGGCACCATGTCCTCTGCTCGGTGAACCTTGGGGAAAGAAGGATCCTGACGTGGCTCGATGGCGAGGAGCTCGAAACCATCATTTTGCCGCAGGATTTCAAGCTGGAAATCGTCGGTTCGCCGGATGAAGCAACCGATCAAGAATTCACTTTCGTCAACTTTTCAAACGGCGAGGTCCTCAATGGCTACGCCACGGAATTGAAAGTTTTTGGCAGGGCTCTGGCCAAACCTGAACTCACCGCTGAAGCGACCACGGCCTTTGCGAACCTTCCCGCCTTTCCTGGGTCATCGTTTCCCTGGGCCGCAATCCTGCTGATTCTCGCGATTGTGGGTTTGGCCGTCCTGGTTCTGATACGATTGCGAATCATGGGGAAAAAGTCGCAATGCGATTCTGATTCGACTGTCCTGTGACGAACCGGCGGTTGAAACGGCCTCCTAATCCTTGGGCGGAGCCTCGCTGGCAGCGCGGACCATATCGTCAAGCAGCTTTTTGAAGTCGTCGAGGCCCGGCGCTGGAATAATGATCGTATCCCGCCGGCCGCCGACGTCCTCGGTGATGCGCAGGAAACGCCCGCGCGGATTCTCCTTCAACGTGAAAACGAAAGTTTTACGTTCAATCTGAACTTTGTCTGATTTAAGTGTCTCCTCGTTTACAGGCGGCTTCGGGCTTCCGTAAGAACGCTTGCCGAAAGGCGACGGATGGTCGTTCGAAATCATACACATTCCCCATTGGAGCCGCCTCCAACCAGGCGACCCGCTCGACACCAACACTGATTATAAGGTTGACGACAACCCCTTTTTGTCAACTACGGAATTTGCCCGACCCAATGAAACGAGTCGATTCGCCGGGATTTGCGACACGAACGAGGTAAAACCCTAATCCGACCAACATGAAAAAGTTCACGGCTTGAGAAATACCATGCCAAACCTCAAAGGACTCGGCTGCTGCCGCCCGCACCTGTTGCGGAGCATTTACCGCGTGTTTGTTGGTATGCAAGTGGCTGAGCTTCGGCTGCAGCCAGAAATTGCCGAGCAAAGTTAAGACAAACAATCCAATTAACAGGCTCAGCCAACGCTTTTGTGGAGCGCGACCGAAGTAGAATTGCTCGGCCAAAAGGTGAAGGATGGCGACGACCGCACACACGATTCCGAACTTGAAATAGCGTGCGATGATTATCTGAGCGATCATTCCGGAGTAAGACGGATAGTACGTTTCCAGCAGTTTCTGCATTTCCCGCGAGAAAATGGCCGGCCCAACTCCAAAGGTGAAAAATATGCCCGCGCCAAACCATATCGCGGCGTTGATGAGGCCGATGCATCGCAGGAAGCCGATCACGCGGCTACGCTAGGGCAACCAGTGACGAGTGTCGAGTGTGGTGGTGATTGGCAATTGGTAATAGGTAATTTGTAACTAGTAATTAGTGATTCGGCTAAGCGTCCAGTTCATCCAGAGGAAGGCTCTCGTTTGCAGCAGAATAGCGGACTGGTTCTTCACGCAAGCCAAGTGTATTGCCCGCTTTGCTCTCGCGCAGGTAACGAATATAGCCATTGATTTGACGCAACAGGTTCGTCGCATCTGCATTCAAGGCCACGATCTGCACGGAAGGAAGATAACCTTCGTCTTCGCAAGTATTCAAATCATCAAATAATTCGGCAAGCGAACCGCGCGAAATCAGTACGAATCGGATATTATCGAGATAGTGAAACCGGCCATGACCCTCAGCGATATTATTGGTTAAAGATAAGGCAGCACGACGCATCTGAACGTTCAAATTGTACTTCTCTGATTCGGGAAGTTGTTTTACGAGCTTGTAGATATTCTTTCTGAATTCACGCGCCGCTTTATAGACGTCCAGATCCTGGAACGAGCCATATTTCTTTGGTTGCGGTTCCATAGACACCAATCACCAATCACCAATCACCAATCACCAATCACCAATCACCAATCACCAATCACCAATCACCAATTACTAATCACCAATTACTAATTACAAGTCACAGAATATTCGCCGCCAGTTCGGCCAGTTCGGAGCGTTCACCTTTCTGGAATTCGATATGGGCCGCGACAGCTTCGGCGCGGAAACGGCTGACGATATAGTTGAAGCCGTTGGAGGAAGAGTCCACGTAGGGATTATCGATCTGATAAGGATCGCCAGTGAAAATGATTTTAGTCCCGCTGCCAACGCGGGTGATGATGGTTTTCGCTTCGAGCGGGGTCAGATTTTGAGCTTCGTCAATGATCATGAATTGATTGGCGATACTGCGTCCGCGGATATAACTCAGAGCTTCAACGACGATGCTGCCGGAGCGCATCAGGTCGCCACTGCGTCGATGTTCGTGGCCCATGTTGAGGTCGCCGAGCATTTCGAGCGCGTCATGAATCGGCTGCATCCAGGGCGCAAGTTTTTCTTCGAGCGAACCGGGGAGGAAGCCGAGTTCTTTGCCCATGGAAATCGTCGGCCGGGCGACGACCAATCGCCGAAACTCGCGGTCCATGACGGTGCGTTTGAGCCCGGCGGCCATCGCGAGGAGCGTTTTGCCGGTGCCGGCTTTGCCCATGAGCGTGACGAGTTTGATGCGATCGTCTAGGAGAGCATCAAAGCCGAAATGCTGTTCGCGATTGCGCGGTTTGATTCCCCAGACGCCTTCGCGGCAATCAATGATGGAAACGAGTTTCTTGCCGGACGCATCAACCTTGGTTAACGCCGTGCGTTTGGGATTCGTTTCTTCGACCAGCGTGCAGTATTCGTTGGGGAAATATTGTTTGCCGCCATTCAATTCGAGTTCACCGTTGGAACGGAACGAAGCTATTTTCTCGGCGCTGACGGTGAGTTCAATCATGCCGGTGTAGAGATCTTTGATCAGCACGCGATCGTTCTCATAATCCTCAGCCATCATCCCGAGCGCGTCGGCTTTAATGCGCAGGTTGATGTCTTTACTGACGAGAATCGCCTCGTTTTTCGGTTGCGATTTCTTGATGCTAAAAGCGAGCAAAAGAATGCGATTATCAACCGAATCCGTGCTGAAAACGGCATGGCCGTTTTTGGGCGTGCCGTTGGTTTGAAAAATGATGCGCAATTGCCCGCCATTCGGCAGAGTGACGCCTTCACTTAGCCGGCCTGCGCCGCGGAACCCATCGAGCATGCGCGAGACTGTGCGGGCATTTTGGCCCAACTCGGTCGACTCGCGCTTGAAACGGTCGATCTCCTCGATGACCTCTATCGGCACGAGGACATCGTTGTCCTCGAAGCTAAGCAGTGAATTGGGGTCGTGCAGTAAGACGTTGGTATCAAGAATGTAATTCTTTTTCACGAGGGATAGACTTCAGTTTGATGTGAGACATGCGGCTATACCATTCTTTAAGCTGCGTGTGAGCAGCAGGCAGCCGGTAATGTCCCGAGTAAAGGAAATTGGCCAGAATTCCGTAGAGGTCGAAATCGACAAATCTCGGGCGTTGATCAAGGAGATACGGTTTGTAGAGGAGCATTTCCTCGAACGGCACGAGTTTATCTTCGAGTTGCAAGAGCATCTCTTTTCGTCCCGCGCGCCATTTGTTGATGCAACCGCGGCCGAATTTCCGCTCTTTGTGGCGGAGAAACCGGAGTTGGTCCGAAGGCGGCACCAGCTCCCGCCAATAAACATCATTCAATTTGAATCCGATGCTTTCAATCTCGGCCTCGATGTAGCGCCAAACGATCGACTGCACCCCATCAAGCTCCCACGGAAACAGGCCCAATTTGAGCCTGGAATCGAGATATTTCGAAATCACCTGCGACTCCTCGCTCACTTCAAATATGACCGATTTGCCCTCTTTAATGATCGGCACGCCATAGTAACGCTGTTTCGTCAGTCGCCAAACCAGAGAGCGGTCCCCGTTGGGAATATTTTTGATTTTGAAACGAGTTCCGGAAAACTCGAGAATCCGGCGTTGGACGATGCAAAAAGGGCTCCAGGGGAACTGAACGAGTTCGATCATGACGTGCGATGTCGGTGTGCCACAATGCGACTTTATGTCTGAAGGTTTGGAGTGACAAGCCCAAAGCGGGTGCGACTGGAAGCGCTGGGAGCTTCGATGATAGCGGCATGGGGCTGCCGCACTCCAAAACCTCGCGGACGAAGCAGCTCGCTCGCATGCGCGCCAGCGTCTTGGAGTGCGGCAGCCCTATGCCGCCTTCTTTGATTACGCAACCTGACCGGCTCTAATCGCAGCCGTCCAAACCACTCTCCCCATCGTCTCATCACTCCCCCTCCGCGCGCGTTGGCTTTGCAGACACTTGAAGCGGCTCCGAACACCACACCTCAAACTCGCCGGGCGGTCTCGATTTCAGATGGCACCATTGCTTGACGCGCCCAATCCACTGTCCCAAACGTTGCGCGACCGGTCCCTGCGGAATGCGACACACGACTCCCACCCGCATTGGCAACCCGTCGGGTTCGAGTCCTACGTAGATCTCCGCGCTTTGGCCGGGCTTCAGTTGCCGACTTCGCCCCAGTTCTATGGGTGAGGAGGAGGCGTCGATCACGAAAAGATGCACGAATTTCGCGCTGGGGGCATCCGACAACTCCATCTCGGGAATAATTGGAAGCGGTGCGTTGGTCCAGCCGTCTGCGGTTTTCGTGACAAACAGAGTCGCGCTGCCGCCTTGTTTAGTAAAGTAGGTAATCGTCCTTCGCGAATCATTGCTCAACTTGAGCGTCGCGCCATCTGGCCATCGCCGATAATGCAACCGTGTCAACGACACACGCTCGCGCCCGGGAACGAAAACGATTATCAGAACACCCGTTAACACCGCCACCGCCACGGCGCCCCAGATAACAAACGGTTTCTTCACCTTTAAAAGCATGATACCTCGGCCCGAATAACTCGATTCAAGACCGTTGCCGACTGACTTCAAGAAAAATCAACAATTAAACCGCACAGAAGTTCACTGCCCGCACGCCTCCCCGAATTCAGTTCGCTGTGTCCCTTCTCTTTCCCATTAGCGTGTATTAGTCGTTCGTGCGTCGCCATTTAAAATTCGATTTTCTTATTCATTTTTATATGACAAAACAGATTTACTTATCATTCCGTACTTTTACGGTTTGACTGCCATTGTCCCACCCCCCTCCCTAGACTGCTCGCATGAAAAATATCATTCACGATCAAAAATATGTGATGCTGGGAATCGTAGCAATCAGCAGCTCCCTTCCTGCCAATCAAAATTCAAAATTCAAAAATCCCGCCCCCTCTCATTAACACCTGCTTTTCACCCCCAAAGCTTTCGGGGTAGCAAGGTGGGGCTGGACTTCCGCTTTGAAATCCCAAATCTCAAATCTGCCATTCCCCATGATCTTGCCCATCATGATCTTGCCTATTCCCGATTTAACGATTCAACGGTTCAACGGTTTAACGCTTTTAACGATTTTCCTCAGTAATTTCACTTTATTTCACTTCCTATCACTTTTTTCACGCCTATGAACACTGAAACTGAAACTACTGCTTCTCCGCAGCCCAACCAGGCCTCCAACATCCAATCCGTTGACTTCTCCTCCGAAGCCAAACAAATCCATCGCAAGATCGCCAGGCTCCCCAAACCCCTCCGCGATCTCATCAACTCCTCACTCGACGACAGCCTTCCCGCCCGCGAGATCATCCAAAAGCTCCAGGCCTCCACCGCTCCTCTACTCCCATACCCGATCACCGAGGTCGACATCTCTCGCTGGAAGTCCACCGGCTACCAAAGCTACCTGGCCCGGCAGGACCACCTCGACTCCATCGAAGCCAGCCGCGAGGCCGCTCTCGATATGGTTCGAACCAGCAACAACCTTTCCCTTCCACAGGCCACGCTGCAGGTTATCGCCAGTCAATGCTTCGAAATCCTCTCTAACTTCTCCCCTGCTGCCGTAAAACAAAAGCTTGCTGAAGATCCTCTAAAATACACCAGCTTCCTTCACGTCTTTGCCCGCCTCACGCGCGAAATGGTCCACCTCGAAAAATACCACGATGCCAGGGCCGCCGCCGAAGCAAAGAATCTCGATCCCGACCGCGACCTCTCCGAATCCGAAACTCTCGTCTGGGGCGGCCGTTTGGATCGTGCCTTCCATCGCAAAGACCCTCGCCGCATCAATACCCACAATCCCAAAGGAATTCCGCCTCAAAGCCCAGGAGCACCGATCAACAATCCCGAAGGGATTGCGTCCTCTAGTACACCAGCGCCGAATGACAATCCCGAAGGGATTGCGTCCTCCAGCCCAGGGTTGCGAGGAACGAGCTACCCTGGGATCGAATCGTCACACGTCCCCAACCCTGAAGGGGTTGCGCCCTCAGCATGCGAGCCCTCGGTTTCTCCCTCCCCAATCGAAAATCAAAAATCGAAAATCTTCCCGAGCATTGCCTCGACTGCCACCACCCACTTCCTCCACTAACACCCGAAGGCAAACGCCCCTTCGAACGCTGCCAGGTTTGCAACATCATCCTCCCTCCGCCAGGCACCTGCACCCGTCCCTCCGCCGACAAATGCCACCACTGCGGCGCAATACTTCCGCGCCGTCTCCCCAGCGGTCGCCGACCCAAATACGTTTGCCACAACTGCGGCGTCGGCCTCGGTCGCGAACTCGACGAAGACACCAAAAAATACGCCCAGGAATGAAACCTAATCACTAATCACTAATCACCAATCACTAATCACCAATCACTAATCACCAATCACTAATCACCAATCACTAATCACCAATCACTAATCACCAATCACTAATCACCAATTACCCATCACCATGAGCGCCATATATCCTTTCGTCGACATCGACTCCGAATCTTTCGTCTGCACATACTTCCTCCCTTATCAAGTCTCTTGGATTTACGCAGAAGACCCTTTCCACGCACGCAAACAACCAGTCTTCGCCCTCGCTGAAAAATCTGTTCGCATCGGCTGGACCTACGCCGACGCCTTCAAAAATGTCCGCAAAAGATTGCGCTTCAAAAATCGCGATTACCTCTTCGCCACCAAAGATTACCCCAGCGCACTCGAATACATGCGCATCGCAAAAGAATTCGCTGACATCTGCGATCTCACAAAAGCCATTGTCTCCCACGGCGAAGAATATCTCAAAGCTCCGGCTGACTCCTCCGGCCTCACTCGCGAACTAAAAATGAGCTACATCAAATTCGACACCGGCTCTCGCATCATCGCCTTCTCAGCTCATCCACAGGCCATGGCCGTTTACGGCGGCGACGTCGGCCTCGACGAATTCGCCAAACATCCCAACGCTGAACTCCTCTGGCAAACCGCTCAAGGCCGCGTCACCTGGGGCTACGACATGGCCGTCTGGTCCTCCCACGAAGGCGACGACACCCTCTTCAACCAATTCGCCCAACAAGCCCGCCTCCGCTGTACCGCAGGCGTCCCCGCCTGCGAGTTACCCGGGCGTCCTCGCCCGGATTCGTTATCGTCCGCGCCGAGATCGGACGGTGGTGGGCCTGCCCTCCGTAGCGCTTCTGGTGAAGGAGGATCACGCATCACGCATCACGAATCTGCTTCCCATTCCCCCCATTCGTCCTATTCCTCCCATCCAGCATCCAGAATCGAGCATCCAGAATCCGATTCTTCCCCAATCGAAAATTCTTCCTCCCCCTGGAACCTCTACTTCCGCGTCACCATCACCGACGCCATCGAACTCGGCCTCCTCGACCTCATCAACGACACTCGCGACACTGACCTCACCCCCGATCAATTCCTCACTGACTGCCGCGCCCGCGCCGGTCTCGAACAAATCTTCCAACAATCTTATATGTGCAACCCGGTACCCGGCGGCGCTTCCATTGTCGAATGGTCCGCCATCGAACGCTGTCGCTCCGACTACCAGATCGAACGCGTCCACCTCGAATCCTCCGACATCACCAAATTATTCGGCGACTTCAGTCCCCACACCCAATCCTCCCGCCAATCCAAAATCGAATCCTTCCTCCTCGAAAACTTTCCCAATCTTTTCTCTTCTCAACCCCATGAATCCCATTCTTCTCATTCTTCCTATCCAGAATCCAGCATCCAGCGTCAAGTATCCAAGTTTTCCCCAATCAAAATTCAAAATTCAAAATTCAAAAATCTCCTTTTGGGTTTCGACGTCGCTGCCTCCGGCCAGGGCGACCTCGCAGCCTTCTACATCGACGAAGCTCGCGGCGACGACCTCTGGCTCCGCGCGCTCCTCACCTGCCGCACCGAAGATTGGGACTTCATCAAAACCGTCCTCTTTTACTTTCTCGACAACATTCCCCGAGTCCAGGCCGCCGGCGACGAGTCAGGACTCGGCCGCCAGATTTGCTGGGAAGCCGCCAACCAACGCTCCTACCGGTTCCAGAAAGTGAACTTCGCCGCCAGAAAGCACGACCTCGGCTTCGCTATCATGAACCAACTCGCGACCGCCCAAAAACACTTCCCCAGAGACCATCACGACATCGCCGCCGACTTCTTCGCCCTCCGCAAAATTCACACCGGCACGAAATGGGTTTTCACCGAAGGCCGCAACACTCACAACACCGCCAGCCATTGCGACATCGCCTGGGCCGCCGCCCTCGCCACCTTCGCTCACACCAACGACGACACCCAGCACGTCTCCGCTGCCGTCATCATGGAAGACGGCTCTGTCAGCCGATTCGGTCAACGGCAAAACTCCGGCGAACTCCTCGAAACCGACCATCCCACCGTCTGGCGTCCCCGCAAACTCTAATCCCATGTTCACTTCCTTAAACTCAGTCGTAACCGTAATCCCATTTCTCCTATGCATCCCATCCTTCCCATTCCTCTCATCGTCACTTCCGTCCCTTCCGTCCTTTTTGTCCCTTCCCCCATTCATCCCATTCTTCCCATATGTCCCATTCCCCCTTTGTGTCCTTTGCGCTCTTTCGCGGCTGCCTTCCGTTCCCCTTTGAAATCTCGAATCTCAAATATGAAATCTTCTCTCCTTCTGCCGCCTCTCCCTCCCCTTTACCCCATGTGTCAGCAACCCTGCCGTGATCTTTCGCCACTCCACGCTCATTCGCTTTCCCTCCGGGGTTGCCTGATTATAGCCAAATGCGCTCCTCGTATCACCTTTTGTTTTTCAGCGGCGCGCGACGACGCACCTTCAAAATTCTCGACTCGCATTCCTTCGCGCGCCGCTGAAAAACAAAAGGAAATGAGGCCGGAGCCGCTTATGTGCTATAAACAGCGAACTCCTGACGGAGTTGGAACAAGAAGGAAAATCCTGAGAGAAGCAGCAGTCTCAATGACTCACTTCAGTTATTCCATTCGTCAGCACCTCTGGCGCGACCTTCCGAAGCGCGTTCGTTGCGTATTCACGCACCATGGGGTCGTGATCGTTCTGTGCGTTTACCAACTCAGGCACTGCTTTACGCAATTCGGCGATCGCAGATCGATCGTTGGCCAAAGATCCGAGCGCTCGGGTCGCAGAATATCGGACCATTCGGCGATTGTCTTGAAGCTGTGCGGCCAACGCGGGCACCACTTCTTTGGTTTGGAGTCCCACTTCACCCAACGCCAGAGCCGCGCTGGCTGCAGCGTCTTCGTCCTGCTCTTGGAGACACTTCAACAACGTCGCCACGACTGCTGGTCCGTTTGTACCAAGATTCGGCATCTCGCGAATAAAATGCATCGACCACCCTCGACGTTCACCTTTCCCACGGTCGATAACTTTCAACAACGCTGGGACAGCATCCGGCCCATTTGCGCTGAGGAATTCGAGTGCGGTCAACACAACATCGGACGATTGCGATTCCACGGCAATTCGAGTCACTTCCGGTATGGCGCCTCTGGCGTTGGACCCCAAAATCCTAAGTGCGGCCCACGCATACTTCGTTTGTCGTTTTCTACTCCATACGAATCGTTGCAGCCAATCCAACCCAAGCCGATGACATTGCTCCGCCGCTCTCACCTGCCAAGTCGGAACGTCGCGTCGACGAACCCAATTCAACAAACATGGAAGTGCGTTTGTCCCAATCGTCCGAATGGCCTTGATAGCTTCCCTTTCCTGCGTAGGACTTTCCATCGCAACCCCTGTTTGATAACCGTCCAACCACTCACTCAACTTCTTCCCATTATACTCCGGCTCCTTTTCCCCCGGCCAAAACGCAACCACACCAATCCCCACCAAAACACACACCGCCAAAACGATGATAACCCTTTTCCGCCGCACGACCCAACCCTATCAAATGCTGCTCAAATTCGAAATCTTTTTGCGCCCATTTCTAAATAGTAATCAGTAATTGGTAATTAGTTGTGCCAAGTTTGACCGGAGTTTCATGTATCACCAATTACCAGTCACTAATTACCAATCACCAATCACCCTTTACACCACTCACGCACCTGACTAAACTATGAGCATGCCAGCGGATTTTGATGCTTCGGAGTTTGTGGATGGAGATTTCCAGTTCCACAAGACCTCATATGTCGGCCTTGCCAATGTGCCCAGCCAGGCTCAACGGCCCATGCGCGAAGAAGAGAATGCCAGGGCGCTGGCGATCCAACAGGAATTGGCGGAATTGAAGCAACGCCAGGAGGAAAAAGAGCGCGAAAAAGCGGTTGTTGAAGAGCGGCTGAGACGGCGGTCTGAGCTTCATACGGGCCGCCAGGAAATGCTTCAAAATCTGACGCGTGGAATCGGCTTGCTCGAAGAAGCCGAGTTCACCGCTCGGCGGGACGCTGAACAAATGGCGAAGGCGCTGGCAGATTTTCGCGATGCTTTGACCAAAGTCGAAGCCGTTCAAGAGGAGGCATGGACGGCCGAGAATTCGGATGTTGAACTGACGCGAGCGCTGACGGCGGTTGAAAATGCCCGCATGGAATGGAATTCCGCGCGGCTCAAATTTCCATTGCTCTCAGGAAAACCGTCCGAGGGCGACGTGACTGACGGCGCGACCCAGGCATTCACGCCCTCCGCCCTGGCTGGACTGGGATTCGGCCAGCTTTGCCGAATGGGTCTGGCTTTGACGTGGCCGCTCGGGGTTGTCGGGTTGGCTGCGCTCGGGGTATTCCTGGTTATTTTGTTGCGCCGTTGAAGGCGCTGCGGCCATGGCCTGGTTCCGGAAAAACAACGATCCTCTTTCCGACCGAGCCCGCACGTTGAACAACGAAATCGCCGACCTCGAGGCGCAAATCAAGAAACTCGACGCCCGACTTCAACGCGACCAGGCCGAACCCCAGCCCCGGCTTCGTTCTACCGCCATACCGCAGGGTGAAACGGTCAATCACGAGATGCATGAGCCGACGGAACCTTCTCCCGTTCTCAAAGTCCACGACGAACCGATTTTTGAGGATGTCGATGTGGACCGTTTGAAAGATAAATCCGAACCCATGACGACGCCTTTGCATTACAACGAACTGGGTGTGCGGAAATATGATTTGCCGGCTTTGCTGCGGCGCGTCCGGGATCAGTTTCGCGGGCCATCCACAACGAATCCGAAACTGGTGAGCTATCTCGCCGCCGGGGGTATTCAAGGGCTTCGGCCGATGCGCTACGAGAAACGAGTGGCGCGCTATCGTTTTTACGTGCTCGTCGCGGTGCTGTTCCTGGCGTTGTTGGGAATCATCCTGCTGTTCCGACGTCGTCAGTAATCAAGCGATGCGAAGTATTCATCTCGTTGTTCTCGCCTTGATATTGGCGCCCGGTTGTCGCACGTCGCCCCGCAACAAACCAGCAGCCATTGAAGCGCCTGCGCCGTATGTTCGCACGTCCAACGGCGAATCGAACCTGCTCGAATTGCAAATCGCGGCGCGGCGGTTTGTGCCGGTTCATGGGAACGGCCCGACTGTTTGGCTGACTGGCGTTTCACACATCGGAACCTCGAACTATTTCGCTGCGTTGCAGCAGCATCTGAATGCTCAAACGCTGGTTCTATTCGAGGGTGTGGGCGAGCATTCGCAGGATTTTTCACAAAAGAAAACTTCTGACGCGCCCGGGAACAACGATGCTACAGCCCACGCTGGAGGGACTGGTTTGCAATCTTCCCTGGCCACTTCGCTCGGCCTGGTTTTTCAGTTGGACACGATTGACTATGATCGGGCTAACTTTCGGCACAGTGATTTGTCGATCCGTGAGATAAGAGAGCTTTTGGCGGAGCCGCGCGGTTCAGGTGGTGGCGACGCGGCCGAGGACTTTGATAATCTCATGGGCATGATGCAAGGGGACTCGTTCATGAATATCGTGATGCAATTTGGCATGGGAATTCTGGCTTCGAGCCCGAGATTGCAGGCGATGAGCAAGGTGACTCTCATCGAAGTGATCACAGAAATGGGAGGAGATCCTTCGCGGCTGGGAGCAATTTCACCCGAACTCAAGCAGCTTCTCGAAGTGTTGATTGCCAGACGAAATCAGCGCGTGATTGACGATCTCAAAACCGCGGTTAAAGAAGTGGGGCGCAACGGTTCCGTTTCGATCTTCTATGGCACAGGGCACATGAACGAAATGGAAACCCGGTTGCGTAAAGAATTGAATTATCAGCCGGTTGAGGACATCTGGTTTTCAGCCATTTCGGTGAATCTTGCCGAGGCGGGCATTTCTCCCAGCGAATTGGAATTCATTCGCGGCTTCATCCGGAGTCAAATGAAGCAACTGTCGGGCCCGTAACGCTGCGCAGCTTTGGTAGCAGCCGGTTTGCTGGCGGACGGGTCCGCCCGGTGAGACGATCCGGATTTTCGGCCGATTCGCGGACGACTTGATCGCCAGCGTTCGCCCGACGCTTCAATCAAGACTTCGCTGCGGCGGCTGGGACTCCGGACGGGCCGGCTGGTCCCTTTTCCTTCACCAACGTCGCGCCTTTGCCGAGACGTTTGCGGAGGTAAGTCAATTTCGCGCGGCGGACGGAGCCTTTGCGCTCGACTTCAATTTTGTCCACGCGCGGCGAATGAATGGGAAATACGCGCTCGACACCTTCGCCGTAGCTGATGCGGCGGACGGTGAACATTTCGTTCAAGCCGCGGCCGCGCCGGCCAATCACCACACCGGAAAATATCTGGATGCGTTCCTTGTCGCCTTCAACGACTTTGGTGTGCACGCGCACACTGTCCCCGACGCCAAAGTTCCCGGAGGAGTCTTTGCGAAACTGATCCGATTCAATTTTATCAAGTAATGCCTGGTTCATAAAGTTTCAATTCACAATAAATCTGGTCTTCGTTCTTTCGTTCGCGCGTTGGCCTGTTCAGATCGCCACTTCGCGATTTCCGCGTGATTTCCTGAAAGTAACACTTCCGGCACTTTCATGCCCTGAAAATCCGCCGGACGCGTGTATTGCGGATATTCGAGCAACCCGTGGCTGAACGATTCTTCATGCGAACTGGTGTCGTCGCCCAAAGCGCCGGGCAAGAGCCGCGTCACCGCGTCAATGATCACCATCGCCGGCAAAGCGCCATTGGTCAGCACGTAATCGCCGATGGACAATTCGTCATCGGCGAGATGTTCGCGCACGCGTTCGTCAAAGCCTTCGTAATGGCCGGAGATCAACAGGAGATCGTCCAATTCCGCCAATTCGCGGGCGATGGCCTGGTTAAAGGTCCGCCCGGCGGGCGAAAGCAAAATGACGCGCGTGGTTTCACGCGCCAGCTTTTCTACTGCTTCAAAGAGCGGTTCGGGCTTCAACAACATGCCCGGGCCGCCGCCGAACGGGCGGTCGTCCACTGTCCGGTGGCGGTCATGCGCATAATCGCGCAAATTGTGGAGCGTCAACTCCAACAGCCCGGCTTCACGCGCCCGTTTGACGATGCTTTCATCGAGCGGCCCCGCGAACATGGCGGGGAACAGCGTCAGCACGGCAATCTTCATTTGCCTGCCCCCAACAAATCCAACTCCCGCCTCAATGGGCGGGCGCCTCTTCAACAATTTCGAGCGTGCAACGCAGGCCCTTCTTCGCGCTGCCGGCCAGCAACAATGATCGAATCGCGTTAATCGTCATCCCCTGGCGGCCAATGATTTTGCCGACGTCCTGCGGATGCAACCGCAGTTCATAAACCGTCGTCCCTTCCCGCTCGACCGGGGTCACGGTGACTTCGTCGGGGTGCTCGACCAACCCTTTGATGACGTATTCAAGAAAAGGTTGCATGGACGGGGAAAGATTAAGATGGGTTTAAGTCAGTTAAATCGGCCTACGCAGCAACGGTAGCGGCGGCTTTGGAGGATTTCTTGATGAAACTGGCGACCGTGTCGCTTGGTTGGGCGCCTTTGCTAATCCAATACCTGGCGCGCTCGAGGTCGAGGGTGTAATTATCCCCTTTTTTGCGAGGTTGATAGGTGCCGATTTCCTCGATGAACTTGCCGTCGCGAGGACTGCGGCCATCAGCCACAACAATGCGGAAAACGGGAGCGTTTTTCGCCCCGACCCGCTTCATACGAATTTTAACTGCCATAAAAATCTTTGTCTTTGTTAATCGTGGGACGGCGTTATGCCATTGCAGCCGTGAGCCTTACGGCTTTGCCCAAAAAAGAGAGGGGAGATTAGTCCTCGAAAGGCCGGTTGGCAAGCCCGGATTGGAAGATTTTTATGGCGCGGGAATGGAGTCGCAAGTTGCTGCCGGGACTGGCAGCGCTTGATCGGTTTGCGCTTTGGCCGTGCCTCGCCATACCGGCGCACTCGATTTTTGGGGAGTGCGATCCGCTGGCCACACCTTACGTGCTTTTATACAGGAATTCGCCCGTAGCTTTTCACGCGAGGCCGTTTAGGCCGTCAGCGAGTATGCTTCCCACGGGCATTGTGAGATGGCGCTGAGTGTAGCGGCGATTTGGGAGGCTTCGAGAGCATCGTCGAAGGCCAAGATTGGCGGAGGCGGAACGGGCGGACAAATGCGTATAGCCAATTCGTATCCGACCGGGCGCTGGTCTTTGGCCGTCTTGCCTTGAGTCGTCTTGCGGAGGCGGAGGACGTGCATGCAGTACATGGCGAGGTTTCGTTCCGCGAGCAAGGGATAGGCATCCTGAGTCGTGGTCAGGAGGTCACCCAGGACGTTTCTGAGGTCGGCGAAGGTCCAATTGTGCCGTTTGATGAGAGGCCAGATGGAGAGGATTGCCTCGTCGAGTTCCGGATGTGGCCAGGGACGTTGAGGCCGGGAAATGGCGGCCTGGGGCAGGAGTTGCCAAATGGGCCAGTCTTTGAAGCGGTTCCAATTGGTGCGACCGGTTTGGCCGGGACGGGCCGACGCAAATGGCCGGGGAACCCAGGGAGCGAGTTCCTGTTTGGCGCCATGAGAATCGAAATATTCGGGAGCCAAATGCCATTGGGAATGGGTTTGGAGATGGATGACGGCGTCGATCCATTCGCACCAGCGTTCAAGGCTTTCGCGCATCCATTTGACGGTCTGCTGGGGGCGCTCCGACATGTCTGGCGCGCGAGGGCCGATGAAGTCGCCGAAGGCTTCATGTTCGAGTGATAGAGATTGCAGGGCGCGATAGAGAATCGCAGCAAGTGGATCATCGCACTGAGTAAAGCGATAGAAGCTTTGAAGCAGGCGATGGAGTTCAGGTTCGCTGGGATTACCAAAGATTCGCATGAACCCGGCTTGAGCATGACCCTCTTGCATGGGCGGTCGGCCAGTGCCGTTGCGCTGCGCATAGCGAGCTGCAGAGTCCATCAGGAGCTTGCCCAACCATGCGTGAACCAGCATGGAGTCGAGCGCAAAGATTTCGTAATCCCGCTTATAGAAAAACTCGGTTTCCGAAGGACCGCGGTGTTCAGTGCTCATGTTCAATTAGTGGTTGGCAACGGATTGATTACGAATGCGAAGTCTCCGCACTGTATAACAGCAAAGACTGTCGAAGACTGGAGAGGCCTGAATGTAATCCAGGGCGCTCGCGCGGACACCGGGCTGGTGTGAAAAAGTCACATGCCGCCCCGAGACCGCGCCCTTTCGGAAAGATCCGATGAGGCCATTCGCCGGTTTGTTAGTGTTCATTCGTTATCCGTCGTTTGTTATTTGCGACGTATTTCCTTGCCAAACATCCTTGATTCGAGCGTCTGCTTTGCTGTGGACAGTGGTGTCCAGTTTTTATGCCTATTTTCGCTTCGTTGCGTTGTTATCCGCGCCGATTCTTAGTTTTCACTCGTTTGAGCAAACTGTAGGGTAGTGATGCAAGGAAGATGCCAAGTGTCGGGAGCGTCAAATCGTCAAAAAAGGCTTAAAAAAGTTAAGATGGAAAAAAGGGGGAAATTGGGCAATGTCACGGGCAAGCAGCGAAGGAAGGGAATAAATGGGCCAAAAGGACCAAAGAACGCGCTTGCCTCTTTTTAAGTGAAATGACGAAATTCTTTGGATAAGATCGAATTGTGTCTGATGGCGTCATTTCGCGTCTGGCCTCACTGTTACCTCGTGAGCGGTTGTTGACGCAGGTGGAGCAATTGGCCGCTTATGAAAGCGATGGGTTGACCGCGTTTCATAGCCGGCCTTTGGCAGTCGCCATCCCGCAGAGCGCGGACGAGGTGATTGCGCTGGTGCGATTTTGCAAGGAGGAACGGCTGCCATTCGTAGCGCGCGGAAGCGGCACAAGTTTGTCTGGCGGATCGCTGCCCGTCGCCGGAGGCATTGTCATTGCGCTAAACCGGTTGAATCGAATTCTGAAGCTCGATCCGGCATTGCGGATTGCAGTGGTGGAACCTGGGGTGGTGAATACGCAGGTGACCACGGCTGCAGCGGCACACGGGTTACATTTTTCGCCGGACCCCTCGAGCCAATCGATTTGCACCATCGGCGGCAATGTGGCTTTCAATTCGGGCGGGGCGCACTGTTTGAAATATGGGATGACCTCGAATCACGTGCTGGGGTTGAAAGCGGTGCTGGCTTCGGGCGAGGTCGTGGAATGGGGCGGAACGAGCCGGGAAACGGTTGGGCCAGACTGGTGCGGGTTGTTTGTGGGGAATGAAGGTCTTTTTGGAATTGCCCTCGAAGTTACCTTGCAACTGCTGCAACGGGCCGAGTGTTTCCATACCGTGCTGGCCGGATACCAGACTCTCGAACAGGCTGGCGACGCGGTTTCGATGATTGTGGCCAGCGGCTTGTTGCCTGGCGCAATGGAGATTATGGATGCGTTGGCACTCGAGGCCGCAACGGCCGCGGTTCATGCCGAATACCCGCCGGGTTGTGAAGCGGTATTGATTGTAGAACTCGAGGGACCTCGCGAGACGGTGGCAATTGAACGCACGCGACTGGATGAGATTCTGGCAGCGAGCAAGCCCGTTCAAGCGCGGCCCGCGCGAGACGCTGAGGAACGGCAGGCGATTTGGAAGGGGCGCAAATGCGCGTTCAGCGCGGTGGGAAGATTATCACCGGATTTCATTGTGCAAGATGGGGTGGTACCGCGACGACGGCTCGGTGAGGCGTTGCGGCGAATCGGACAAATGTCGAAAGAGGCGGGGCTGCGCTGCGCGAATGTTTTTCATGCCGGGGATGGCAATTTGCATCCGCTGATACTGTTTGAAGGAAGCGAACCGGGCGCGCTTGAACGAGCAGAGGCGCTGGCCGGACGAATTCTGCGAATGTGCATCGAGATGGGCGGCTCAATTACGGGGGAGCACGGGATCGGGATTGAGAAACGAGAGTATTTGCCGGAGATGTTTACCGCCGATGAAATCGATTGCATGAAACGATTGCGGGCCGCGTTCGATCCGCTGGAAATTGCGAACCCGGGCAAGATGTTTCCCGGCGGTGAAGCGCCCGCGCTTCAACAGCACGGCTTGCATCCGCTCGAAAAAGCTGGTGTTTTATCCAGGGAATGAGCGCGCGACTGGCTCCGAGTTCAATTCCTGAACTGGTCGAAGCAGTGCGCTCGACCCCGCGATTAATTCCAGTCGGCGGCGGCACAAAACCACGGCTATCGATGGTGGATGCCACGCGAGTATTGATGGGAGGACTTCGGGGAATTATCGAATATGAGCCGAGCGAATTCACATTCACGGCCCTCGCCGGGACGCCGGTCGCGGAAATCGCCGACGCGCTGCGACAAAGCGGTCAATACTTGCCATTCGACCCGATGTGCGTTGAAGCTGGAGCGACCCTGGGCGGAACGGTAGCCTCGGGAGTCAGTGGGCCGGGACGGTTCCGATTTGGCGGGCTGAGGGATTTCATTCTAGGTGTCCGCTTCGTGGATGGGACAGGCCGATTATTGCGGATGGGTGGGAAAGTCGTGAAGAACGCCGCAGGGTTCGATCTGCCAAAATTTTTTGTTGGGAGCCTCGGGCGATTCGGAGTGCTGGCGGAGATTACGTTCAAAGTTTTTCCGCAACGCGTGGCGTCCCGCACTTTGAAACTGGCGGTTGAAGGGGCCGAAGCAGCAGCAAGCATCGCGGTGCAGGCCGCCTGTTCACGCTGGGAGCCAGACGCAATTGATTGTCTGCCCGACGGCAAAAGTGTGTGCTTACGATTGGCCGGTCCAGCCGAGGCACTTGAAGCAATCTCCCGCGAAATATTGTCGCGCTGGAAGGGCGAAACGCTTTCGGAAAGTGAAGCGGAAAAGATTTGGAGTGATTTGCGCGAGTTTCGCTGGGCCGGTAAAGGACAGTTAATCAAGATCGCGCTAACGCCAGAGATCTGGCCGGTCCTTGAACGGCTGGCTCGGGGGTTGAAACCGGCTGAAGCCGGGACTCCAAACGCCGTGCGGATGCATGTGAGCGCAGCAGGAAATGTTGCCTTTGTATCGGTAACTGAGCGCACAACATCGGGTATGGTGGGTGAACTAATGCGCAAGTTTGGCGTGTCCGGTTTGACGTTGCGAGGTGAGGGGCCGTTGTGGTGCGGCGCCCGGTCGAAAACGAAAATCACCGCAGCGGTCAAAGAGGCGCTGGATCCTCAGAACCGATTTCCGTCACTGGAAGACTGATGCAGCATTCGATAAAACCCGAAAAGTTTGGCGCACTCGGTGAACCGATGGCGCAGGCGGTGCAGGCGTGCGTACACTGCGGGTTTTGTCTCGCGGCATGCCCGACGTATGCGGAACTGGGCCAAGAGATGGATACGCCGCGCGGGCGCATCGTCCTGATGAAACAGGTGCTGGAAGGAAATCTGCCGTGGGAAAGCGCGCAACCGCATATCGACCGCTGCCTGGGTTGTCTGGCGTGCGAACCGGCCTGTCCAAGCGGCGTGTCTTACCGCGATTTAATCAGCCCGTTCCGCACGATGGCGCAGCCGTATTTCAAACGTTCGGCAGGTGAAAAGGCGCGCCGTTTTCTTGCGTCACAAACGATTCCATTTCCGAGCCGGTTTCGACTGGCTGCGCTGGCAGGCGCACTCGCCAAGAAGTTCAGGCCATTAATTCCGTCTGTGCTTCGTCCGATGATCGATCTTGTGCCGTCGAAAGTTCCACGGGCGCAACACCTTCCTCGCGTCACACCTGCGCTGGGGGAACGCCGCGGGCGAGTCGCTTTGCTGGCCGGGTGTGCGCAACAGGTCCTCGAGCCAGATATCAATGTCGCGACAATCGAAGTGCTGACGCGAAATGGTGTCGAAGTGGTGGTGCCGCCGGAACAGGGATGTTGCGGTGGATTGGCCTGGCATACGGGGGACCTCGAAGCAGCGCGAGCATTCGCGCGAAAAAATCTGAAGGCTTTCCCGGCAGACGTAGATGCAATCGTAACCAACGCTGCGGGCTGCGGTTCGGCGATGCACGAATATCATTTGATGTTGCGGGGAACAGAGGACGAGAAGAGAGCGGATACGTTTCGCAAACGAGTGCTGGATGTCAGCGTCTTTCTGCAGCGACTCGGATTGCGAGAAACGCCGCGGGGAACAGGCCAGCCACAAAAACTTGGCTATCACGATGCCTGTCATCTTGCGAATGCTCAAGGCGTTCGCCGCGAACCACGCCAACTTTTGCGGGCGATTCCAGGAGTGGAGATTTGCGAATTGGCGGATGCGCATCTGTGTTGTGGCAGCGCGGGCACATACAATTTGGATCAACCAGAAATTGCGGGATCGTTGGGCGTAAAAAAGGCGCGAGCTGCGATGGCAACCGACGCCGAGGTTTTGGTTTCAGGAAATATCGGTTGCTTAACGCAACTCCGTACTCATCTCGCAAAGCTCGGTTCGGCACTACGCGTCCGCCATACGATGCAAGTGCTGAGGGATAGTTATCGGTGATTAACGATTAGTAATTGGTGATTCGTCATTGGCAGTTGGTTAGTGGGAGCGCGTGCTCCCGGTGAAATCCCGGGATGATTTTCAGCGGGTCCCTGATTTGCATTTGGTCCGGGAGAGGAGGAGAGTGATGCAGACACAGGTATGAAGATGCTGTTCCCGCCCAACAATGGGGCGAAAGTGAGGGAGGTTCGGAAAAAGTTGTGCGCTGCGGGGATCCGCTGCCGCATAAAGAAAAACCCGCTGGCCGAAGGCCTCTTTGGAATCGCGCCCTACCCTGAGTTGTTGATTGAAAACGAGCGAGACATCTTGCGAGCTTTGAAGCTGATTGGGAACCGGCAACTCGGGCAGATGACGGTCATTTTTCCAACGGATTGAGAGGAGCGCTGCGGTATGAAACTCTTGTATTACTCGCCGGATGATTTGGAAATTGCGGAGGTCAGCAAGCAATTTGCGAATGCTGGAATTCAGTGCGTCGTGCGGCACAGCGCGGTGTGCCGGGACGAACCAGAGCCAGGTTGCTCGGAGCTTTGGATACGAAACGACAAGGACACGCACAAAGCGATGCTGCTTTGCGTGCAACTCGGCGTGGGATTTGCCAAGCGTAACGGCGGGGCGAACGTGATTCATAACTGGAGTGATATTGCGACTCAAATGGAGGACGAGCCCGAGCAAGAGGCGCAAAGTGAACCGATCCGGGAGTGTCCACGAAAACGGACGCCACGAACTCCGGGCCTGCGCCGGGCGACCGGATGAGGATTAGGACGAAAAGAGGCGCTAAAGCGTGGCGAGGATTCCGCGCATGTAGGCAAAAGATTCGATGACTCCCGGGAGCGGATTGTCGGCCTTCACCTCGTATTCGAGCGCGACGTGATACGGCCATTTGAGGTTAACCAGTGCTTTAAGGACGCCGACAATATCAATGACCCCTTTGCCGACTTCGGTCGGTTTGCCTTGGGGAGTCGCTGCGGTGACATCTTTCATGTGGAATTCGTAGAGCCGGCTGGCGCATTGCTCAATCGCAGCAGTCGGATCCACCCCGATTCTGACCGTGTGGCCGACGTCCATGCAGAGTCCCATGCGGGCGTCGCGGTCCTTTACCAGACGCATGACGTCAAGCGGTGATGGATATTTTTTGTCGGTCGGGCCGTGATTGTGGATGGCGATCTTGAGATCGTATTGTTTGGCGAATTTTTCCACGGTATCGAGCGCCTCGGGATCGGGGCTGCAAACGATGGTCGCCATCCCGGCGTCTTTGGCATATTCGAAGACGTTATGGATTTCCTCTTCATTATTCTTGAAATAAATCACACCTCCACCCATGAGTGTCAGGCCGGCGTCTTCGATTTTCTGATGTGCTTCGCGGCGCTGCTCGGGTGTACTTTTAATTGGAAGGTGAACATCCTTGAGCGAAATATATTTTGCTCCAACTTGTTTGGTCATGGCGATTGCCTGGTCGAGTGGAAATTTTAGCCAGGTATAACTCGTCAGCCCCAGCTTCAACCCGTGGAAGGGATCCCCGGGCGTTTTGGTGAGTGCGGCGAAGGAGTCGGTGGTGAAATTGGCGGCAGCGAGCGCAGTCGAGCCAAGCAAGCCGGTTTGGAGGAAACGGCGACGATTAAGGGAGCCTGAAGTATTCATTGGTGCGAGACAGTCAAAATGTCGTGGTCATTCCAAGTCGAAATGCCATTTCTGGCAAGCGAATAAACGTTCGAGGCGCGCAGCGCAGGAGCAGTTGGGAGCCGCGAGTCTACTGTCAAATTTTGACGTAAAAGCAGCCGACCGCCGAAACGCGAAAATCGCTCGCTGACGCCCACCCGTTCTACTGGGTGACAACGCGATAATAACGCTCGGGAAACTGACCCTCGTTCAAATCATCGAACTCGAAATTGCCGACGCCTTCCTCCTGCACCGCCGTTCCAATTGTTGTCCAGTTTACCAAGTCGGTTGACGCCTGAATGGCGTAGGTCCAGACCGGATCCGCGGAAAATTGCAAACGCGCGATTCCGTCCGTGCTGTCCAGAATCAAGTTAGCGACGGGAAGGGCGGGGTGCGCATAGAGATCGGGAATCCTCGTGGCACGATAAAGAAAATAACCCAGGTAGCTGCTGGTGGTGTTGTTGTAGTCCCAAAACGCAAGATCAAACATCACTTGCGGAATTGGGTCGTGCGTGTATTCGACAATCCGAGACATCGTCGCATTCGTCGCATTGGAACTCGGATGGACGCCATTGATATAAGAAACGTAACCATAAGTGACCAACACGTTCCGGCGTTGGGTAAGCCACTGGGCCTTACCTATGATGGGGGTAAAAAGCCGGTCCTCATCGGCTTGCGTGGAATCCCACACCTGGGACACTACCATGTTGGTCTCGTTGATGTTGAATTCCACGCTGCGGCTGTGATTGTCCTTGTCGGCAATGGATGCGTCGAAGGGGCTGGCCCGGTAATTGCCATCGTCATAAAGGAGCAACGTGCCTTGCGGGGTGAGCATGGGCGCATGTTGCCCGTAATTCCACTCGAACGGCGCGCCGACCGGCGTGAGGAGGTAAGGCTGAAGATTCGCGCTCCAGTTCGCCGGTGGACCGAGAATCCATTTTAGCTGCCCCGTGCGGGAAAATTTGAACACCGCGTTCTGGTTGCGGAGTGAAGCGATGATGGAATGATCGCTGGCATCCTCAAGGACGGCATTGCCATGCTCGTTATCCACCGATCCGGAAGTATAACCACCTGTAGGGTCGTAGGTTAGATAGGTCACGCGCCTCGGGGCCAGCATATCCAGCGGCGACCAGACGTTGAGGAGGGCGGAATTGGTGGCTGAAATTTCGATTAACCGGCTGTCCATTACGGTGGCGGTGATCAACGGGGCGTTCGAGTGTATGTCGCTGCTCGGGAAGTTGCTCACCACCCGGTTGCTCACGCTCAAATAAAGGATGGTGCCATGGTCGGTCCGAAAACCGTCATGCACGTCCACCGGGTAGCCTGCAGGCGCGTTCAACGTAATCACCGTTTGACCCAGCATGTTGAGCTCGAGAAAACGATTCGCGCTGCCGTCCACCGCAAACAAATTGCCGTCATCCAGTTGCCGAACGTCCACATCGTTAAGCGCCGGAGCCGGCGTATACCACACGATTTCGCCGGAATTGTTGATAATCGTGATGTAATTCACATGGGCGGTCCGATTCTGGACCATGAACAATGTGTATCCCGGCTCCATTTGATCCGGCGCGCTTTTCAACACGACGCTGGTGGGGAAATTCGCCGGCAATGGCGCCGTGACAAATTGCAACGACTGCGTCGCTGTGGTGGAGTTCTGATTTTTATCAAATACGGTAATCAGCATCAGATTGGTGCTGCCGGGTTTGAATCCGAGCAGCGTTTCGGCGTGTGTGGTGGAAAATTCGTAGAAGTCTTTTCCCCACAAACTCGTTCCATCGCTAACCAGCACGCTGACCCGGGAAGGCACGTCGGTCGTCAGTTGCAGGACACCCGCCAGCGGGGCTTTGGCTGCCGGGGCAAATGAAGGTCCTGACAAGATTGTTACCGCCTGGGAATAAGAAGAAACCGCCAAGACAGAAACGATTGAGGTAACCTGCACCATCCAACGCGTGATTAAATGCACTATCATGGTGACGTAAACGTCAACAATAAGGTTACAACCTGCACGTCCACCCGGCGCGCCGCATTTCTGGCCGAAGTTTCCCAGAAATTCGGATTTCCCGGGACCAACCTGGTTCGCTGCGGACACGAAAGACCGCGCTCCGACGAGTTGGGCCCGTCACTGGCTATCCACGCCCTTAACTTTCATCCGCATCGAATAAAGCCCTTTGCTGGCCGTAATGAAAAGCGTGTGCCGATCTTTGCCCCCAAAGCAGACGTTCGCCGTCCATGATTCTGGAACATCAATATGCTCAATTTGTTTGCCGGAGGGATCGAAAACTGTGACGCCCTTGCCTGTGAGGTAAACATTGCCTTGGTTGTCGATGGTCATTCCATCCGAACCCAGCTCACAAAACAGCTTTTTGTCTTTGAGCGTGCCATCGGGCTGAATCTGATAGCGGTAGGTTCTGCCAGCGCCGATGTCGGCGACGTAAAGAGTTTTGCCATTGGGAGTGCCGATAATGCCGTTGGGCTGTTTGAAATCTTCAATGACGCGAACAAGCTTCTTCTCGTCGGCAGATAAGAAATAGACGCATTCATCCTGTTCTTTCGGGCCGCGTTTCCAGTAAGGCCGTTTGTAATAAGGGTCGGTGAAATAGAGGCCGCCAGCGGGGCGAACCCACACATCGTTTGGGCCGTTGAGCAACTTGCCCTCGTAGTTGGTCACGACGACCGTGGCTTTGCCTGAGGGAGAGATCCGCCAGAGTTGGTTTTTTTCATCGGCGCACGCCCAAAGATTCCCATCGCGATCGAACGAGAGACCGTTAGCTCGGCCGCACGGTTGCATGAACGTGGAGAGTTTCCCATCAGTGCTCCATTTGAGAATGCGGTCGTTAGGCTGGTCGGTGAAAAAGACGTTGCCATCGGCATCTGAGGCTGGACCTTCGGTGAAGCTGAAATCGGCAGCGAGTTTTTGGAGTGTTTCTCCCGGGGCGATGATCTTGCTATCGGCGGCGAAAATGGTGGCAGCAGAGACAACGAAGAAGAAAAAGCTTAACCACGGATGAACGCGGCACGGTCTTAAACAGGTTAAATGGGTTAAACGGTGAAAAACTCTGGCACTTGGGAATTTCATTTTGGGGAGATTAGGCGATTCAGGCGACGTTGCCAGTCGTTTTTAGGCGGTTGCGGGTCTTGCTGGATTTCTTGTGTTTTCATTAACGAAAGGCCAGTATTGTGCACGAATGATGTTGGCGGCAGATTCAGACGATTCGCGTCGCCTGAACAGGGCAATCGGCCTACGGCGGCGTTGCAGTTTGAACGCAGCGATGGTTGGCGGGTTCCTATGCCTTTGTTTGCTCAATCTTTCGGCGCAGACCAATGTCAGCACCGCGTCAACGCAATCATCCAGCCGTTATTTGTTCATCGTTGAGACATCGCGCGCGATGCGGCCACGCGCCCGTGGCGCGTTCGAGGCGATCAAGCAGGCGCTCGACACAAGTTTAAATGGCCAAATACAACCGGGAGATCTGGTTGGGATCTGGACCTTCAATGAAAGCGTTTACCAGGGCCTGTTTCCATCGCAGGAATGGTCGCAAGCGACGCAGCTTGCCTTTGCGGTTCGATTACCGACGCTGGCCGACCCGGAAATTTATCTAAAACGAGGCCGCCTGGAGAAAGTTATTCCGGAAATGCTTAAGGTCATATCGGAAAACAAAAACGTTACGATCATATTTGTTTCATCCGGGGAGGGAGTAATGCAAGGAACGCCATTCAGCGCCCAAATCAATTCAGCCTGGAAAGAATGGCATGACGAACAGGAAGAGGTTCACCTGCCCTTGCTGACGGTGTTGCGGACGTCGAAAGGTCAGCATATCGATTGGCTGTTCACGCCCGCGCCCCGACCGATCGAGCTGCCGGCGTTGGCGATGGATTCGCAAGCAAGTGATGACCGAGAAAGCAATCCGGCGGGCGTCATATTGGAGTCTGGGTTGGTAACGAAAAAGCCGGACACTGCGTTAGCACCCGAGCAACAGGTTGCATTTTCAGTCTGGGCTCTGGGTCAAACCGGGTTGGTAACTACAGCGGGGAGCCCACAGAAAACGTCAATGCAGAAAGAAGATTCAGCGGAACGAGTGCCGGCCGCAAGTAGTACCCCCGGTGAGCAGCCTTCCGGCAAGCAAGCTCCTCAAAGCGAACCATCGAGATCCACCGCTGCTGTTTCGTCGCCGGAGCAGTCTCGATCCGCGCCAGCGCAGTCTCAAACTTCAGAGACCCGGCAAAATCGAGTTTTCAACGAGTCGCGAGGGGCAGCATCGACCTCAAATGACCTGACAGCAAACGTCGGAAAACCTGTCGAATTGGTTTTCGTGACGAATGCGCCAATATCCGCCGCGGTTGTTCCGACGTCTCCAGTCAAAGCGATTGAACCAGCCGAAGAGACTTCATCAATCGAGATCGTGTCTCCATCTCCGCGACAGGACGTTCCGACCGACAACCAGTTATTGGCCCACGCCCGCGAGACAAAGCCTGAGGAAGACCAGCGAACATCGGATTCCCCGGTGGCAATTCCACGACGTAGTTTCCTGCGTGAAAACATCAATCCTTTGGTATTGATGTTCGCAGCAGCTTTTGGGGCGGCATATTGCTTCAGGATGTGGTTCTTAACCCAAGCAAGGGTAACTGGAAACGCAACAAGTCTCACGCACTTGAGCAAAGGCGAATAATTCGATACCAGACGGCCGCCAGCCATAAGTCGTTTAATTCGTCGGAGGCAAGGCCGCCAATCTCTAAAAGCGCTTATGCCTGGCAGCCTGGCCGTCCCATAAATCGTGATCTGAACGAGGGCGAAGGGAGGAGCAGCCCCGCCGGAAAATGGCCGGATCCGAACCTTGCGACTTCACCCTCGTCCAGATGAATGTTTGGCCCGCGCCTGAGAATGGCTTCAGTGAACCGGCCGAAACCTGAATCCAAAGATGCGAGGAGCCGTTTGCACGAGCGAAACAAGCCGAGCTTCGCTGGCGCAGACGGCTCCCCGACGTTTGGGTGTTATGATTTGTCAGGTACATTTTCATACGGCCAGCATTTCACGGCTGCGTTCGAAAACGTCCTCTTGCTTTTCAGCGAGTTGGAGCGCCGAGCAAGCCTTTTCTTCGAACAACGTTGGGAACACCAGCAGCGGATAAGGCGTGACCCACGCCAACGCCGCCGCTTCATTCGCAGCGGTCCGCAAATAACTGTTAAATGAGGTATCGAGCAATTCGTTGAGCCGTCCATCCAACAACTCGTTCTTGAGCTGTTCGAATTTGGTCTCTTGCACCGCTCGAAACGGAGCCGGGGGCACGGGCTTCAGTTCGAAGCGAGTTTCGGGACCGAACCTTGTCGGCACCCGTCTATAGTTTGCATTCATTTTTGCCTTTCATTTTGTTCCGCCCGGAGTGGGCGGGGTTGGTTAAACAAAAAACCCGCGATTGACTTGGCAATCGCGGGTTTTTCGGAAATCTGTTTGTTAGGTTAGAAGTTTCCTCCCACGAAGCCAGTGGAGCGGTGCCCAGCGGACATCAGTCCGTTGACACACTGCCGCTGGCAAATCGTAAACGTGATTGTCATATCTAACCGGCCCAATAGAACACGATTTTGCCGCGTTTGTCAAATCGTTTTTCGACTTTGACGGGGCCTGGGAATCGTGTTAGGAAAACGTAAGACTTTCCATTCAAGCGAGTTGGGGTGAACGTTTGGCTCTGCGGACTTGTCGCAACATTAGTCGATGTTAGGATTAAGTCAGGATTAAATTAGAATGAGTAACCTGAAATTGGTCACCTGCAGCAATTCGGCCTGCCAGGCCAAGGTTTTCATTCCTGGTGACTTGCCGCCATTGGCCACCGAGCCCTGCAAAAAATGCGGCCACCCGATCATGATGCCGATGCAACTTCGGCAATTCGAGTTGCAGAGCAAAATCGCTTCGGGCGGCCATGGCAAAGTGTACAAAGCCTTCGATACGGTGCTCTCCCGATTCGTCGCTGTAAAATTGATGCGGAAGGAGTTGGAGAGCGATCCGGTTGCGTTGGAAAGTTTTTATCGAGAGGCGCGGGCCTGCGCGTCATTCAACCACACGAACATCATTCATATTTATTCTTACGACGAGCTCGATGGACAGCGTTATCTGGTAATGGAGCTGGCGGATGCGGGCAGCCTTGACTCGTCGATTGAGAAACAACATCGGTTAGGAGAATACGAAGTGTTGCAAATCGGTATCAAGGTCGCGTCGGCGCTCAATATGGTGCTGCGGCACAACTTGCTGCATCGCGACATCAAACCGGGCAACATCCTGTTCAATGTCGAAAACGAGCCAAAACTGGTAGACTTTGGTCTCGCGCGAAGCGTCGATGCCGAACCCGAGTCATCGACTGTGACCGAAGGCACGCCGTACTATGTTGCGCCCGAAAAAATCAAGCGCGAGAAGGAGACACCGCTCTCGGATATGTACAGCCTGGGCTGCACGTTGTATCATGCGCTGACGGGTGTTGTTCCGTTTGAAGCGCCGTCGGTCGAGGAGTTGGTCGCCGCGCATGTTCATACCGCCCCGACCCCGCCGAATCGCGTCATCCCTGAAATCACTCAGGCGACGAGCGATGCGATTATGAAGGCGATGGAGAAAAATCCTGCCGACCGCTTTCTAAGCTATGATGAGTTTCAAATGGCTTTTGAGGCGGCGCGCACCTACTTCCTGTTGCAATCCCAGCAGGCGCAACCAAAGAAGCCGAATCGCACGACCAGTTGGTGGAAGAAAAAGACCACCTGATTTGGGTCCGGTGGAACGCTCGCCCACCGGATTGTGCCCCTAAAACTCGCGCAGTCTTACTTCGCGCTGCTGTCCTTGCTGGCATCTTTCTTCTTCTCCGTAGTACTGGCCTTGCCTTTCCCGCCGAAATAAACGCTGTGGGCGATTAGCTTCCCGTCGTCGGCTTTCTTGTAGCTACCAGTGACATAATCACCAACTACGCCTTCTGCAAAAGTAGCCGGTTTGTCCGACTTGAAGATTTTGGTCTCGGACGTGATTTGGAAGATCCGCTTGCCGACGGTCATGGTTTTGGCGTTTTTATCGAACGTGACAATGTTGCCGTGGAAAGGAATCGGCGACTGCTTTTTCTCCGCGGGCTCATTCTTCTCAGTCGAGGATTTTTTCTCCGCCGGAGCTTTGTTCGTGGTTTGAGCCAGCAATTGCGAGGACGTTCCAAGGCTGAAGGCGATTGCGGCAATTGCAAGTGACTTAAGGAGAGATTTCATTGTGCGATAGGTTTGAAATTAAGTTGTTAGTCAGTTCGGCTGGATTGCTAACAAATCTGCGTGCTCAAGCAAGACGAAACTAATCCTGAAGTTCACTTTTTAGCGCCGACAACGCATCGCGAAAATCTTCGGGTATCGGGGCTTCAAAAGCCATACGCTTCCCCGTTCGCGGATGAGTAAACGACAGTTGAAACGCGTGCAGCATTTGGCGTGGGGCGGTAAAGTTGGCCAACTCTTCCAGGCGCTGATTTTGGCGATTACCATAGGTGAGATCACCGACCAACGGGAATCCCAGAAATTGAAAATGAACGCGAATTTGGTGGGTTCGACCAGTATGAAGAATCGCTTCGACCAGCGTAGCTCCGCGCAGGCGTTCGAGAACACGATAACTGGTCCGCGCCGCTCTGCCCACGTCTTCATTGACAGCCATGCGCTTGCGATGGGATGAATGGCGCGCAATCGCAGCGCGAATTTCGCCGCGCTCACGCTGAATCTCACCGCAGACAATTGCCTGATAAGTTTTGTCCACGCTTCGACCTGCAAATTGCGACGAAAGCGCGAGGTGAGTATCGTCGTTCTTCGCGATGACGAGGCAGCCGCTGGTATCTTTGTCGAGACGGTGAACGATGCCGGGGCGCGCAACGCCGCCAATACCGCTCAATTGTCCGCGGCAATGATGAAGCAACGCATTGACCAGCGTATGTTCCTCGTGCCCTCCTGCCGGATGGACGACCAATCCGACCGGCTTGTTCAGGACCAACAACGCCTCGTCTTCATGAAGAATATCCAAGGGCATGTCTTCCGGTTGCGCTTCAGCCGGGCGAGCCTCCGGCCAATGAACTTCAACCTTTTCGCCTGCGCGGGGAGTATGAGTCGGCTTGACGGTTTTGCCATCGACCCGGATGTGGCCTTCTTCGATCAGCCGCTGGATTGCACCCCGGGAGACGGCGGGAAATTTGGAGCGAAGATAAGAATCCAGCCGTTCTGCGGGGAGCGTTCTATCCAGGACTAAGACTTCTGTGCGGGAAGCCATGTTTTCGATATTGCTAACGCGAAGGCACGAGCGACGGCAAACCGGGCTTATTTTGCTGGCGAAGATTCGGCTGTTTTGGAGCCACGATCACTCTTCCACGTGAGCAGAAAGACGAGCGCAACGCCGGTGCAAATGGCGCTGTCGGCGACGTTAAAAGCAGGAAAACCGATGTCTGTGCCGTCTCGCTGGAGATAAAAGTAGAGAAAATCGATGACACTCTTCACGCGAATCCGATCGATGAGATTACCGACAATGCCACCGCATATCAGGCCAAAGGCGATTTGGCCGATCAGAGTTCGTGCGTCGAAATGATGACGGCTGAAATAGAGAACGACCAGTGCAACCAACGCCACAATCGCCAGCACAGCGTTGCTGCCGCGAAAGAGGCTCCAGGCAGCGCCGGTGTTTTGCCAGTGGACGAGTTTGAAAAAGCCGGGAATTACAGTCTTTTCGATGTTTGAATCTGGCAAAACCTTAACAATGATGAATTTGGTGAGTTGGTCGAGGGCTATCACCGCAAGCGCGATCAGGCTGACACGCCGGTTAGGCGTTCGAAGCATACTTTCCAACAGTTTCATGCGGCAATCGGAGGCTGATCTAAGCGGATACGTTGTAAAAAACAATTCATTTTACGGTGGAACGCGCTCTTGTCCAAGCAGGGATACGCCAGACCCGTACCGCTGGGAGCATCTCAATTTTTGGAAGGGTCGAAATTGGGAGGCACATGAGGGAATAAGAGTGACCAACGCCCATTGCGCCAGAAGGTTTCCAGACACATC
>Ga0193709_1000085_pt1 | contig 41508 bp, 35 predicted proteins | sample H3c2metaG_FD_160571 | JGI IMG/M metagenome (GOLD analysis project Ga0193709, IMG submission 160571) | Soil microbial communities from a riparian zone of the East river system, Colorado, United States - H3c2 | ecosystem: Environmental > Terrestrial > Soil > Riparian zone | place: USA: East River...
CAAGGACGAAGCGGAAAAAATGCGCGTCGAAGCCGAATCACACGCCGAAGAGGATCGCCGCCGCATGGAAGAAGTCGAGGCGCGCAATCAACTGGACGGAATCGTGTATCAGGCTGAAAAAACCATTCGCGAAAACCGCGAGAAGCTGCCCGAAGCCGACGTCAAGGCTGCGGAAGAAGCTCTGGAAGAAGCCAAGAAAGCCATGAGCGACGGCGGTGAGGGCAACACGGGCAGACTGCGCTCGGCAAAAGAAAAAGTCGAGAGCACGCTGCACAAGATGGCGGAAACGCTGTACAAGAACGCGCAGGCTGCGCCGCAGAGTGAAACTGCCAATGCAGCCGGTGCGGGCGCCGGTCCGTCCGCTGGCGGCTCGCAGGGTTCGGCCGGCGGGCCCGGAAAGCAGCCAGGCGACGTGATCGACGCCGAATACGTCGACGTCGACGACAAAAAACAACCGAACTAACCGTTCGCCACAAAATGTGCACTATAGCTGCTATCCCTATAGTGCACATTCATGGTTTTCCATCGTTTAGACGTCTAGAACATGCCGACCACATCCAAAACCGACTATTACGAACTTCTCGGAGTCACGCGCAAAGCCTCCGCGAAGGATATTCGCGCCGCTTTCCGCAAACTCGCACGCAAATACCACCCCGATCTCAATCCCGGTGACCAAGCTGCCGAAGAAAAATTCAAGCAGTTGCAGGAAGCCTACGACGTTCTGTCCGACGGCAAAAAACGCCAGATGTACGATCAATACGGCTTTTACAGTGAAAACGTTCCCGCCGGCGATTATGGCCAGGGCGGGCCGGGCCGCGGCGACAGCAATGTCAATTTCGATTTCAACGGTTTCGATTTCAGCGGTGGCAGCGGCGGCACCGGGGCTGGAGGCGGCGCAAGTTTCCGCGATCTCTTCAGCCAGTTTTTTGGCGGCCGCGGCGGCGCAGGCCTGGAAGAAGAAGCCGAACCCGGCAGCGCGCTCGAATACAAGCTGGAGATTGATTTCTGGGATGCGGTGCGCGGCGGCGTAAAAAAATTGCAGATCACCCGCATGGATACCTGCGAAACCTGCCACGGCACGGGAGCCATCGGCTCGCCGCAAACCTGCCCAACCTGCAACGGCACGGGAACGATTCAGCAGGCGGCGGGCAAGATGCGCTTCAACGTGCCCTGCAGCCGCTGTGGCGGCACCGGAAAACTTCGGACCACTTGTAAAACGTGTGGCGGCGAAGGCCGCGTGCGGCGCACCGAAACCATCGAGGTGCGTATTCCCGCCGGGGTCGCAACCGGCGGACGCGTTCGCGTTCCCGGAAAAGGCAATGCGGGAACCATGGGGGCTCCCGCGGGCGATTTATATTTGCTGGTAGAAGTTCGCCCGCACGCTTTTTTCGAGCGCCGCGGCAACGATCTGTACACCAAAGTTCCCGTCACGGTCAGCGAAGCCACGCTCGGCGCAAAAGTAGAAGTGCCTACTATTGATGGCCGTTCGCTGGTAAGGATTCCGCCCGCCACCAATAGCGGCAGCACGCTGCGGCTGCGCGAAAAAGGCGTGCCCAGCGCCAGGAACGGCGCACGCGGCGATCAGTACGTGGAAATTCAGGTGGTCGTGCCCAAGCCGACCGACGAGCGCGTTCGCAACATCATGAAAGAATTGGAAACCGTAGCGCCCGACGATCCGCGCAAGGATTTGTTCGCGAAAGCTGGAGTCTGACGATTCCCATGTCGCCACGCCGAAAAACTCGCGCCAAAGCCGGCTACATGATTAGCTCGGTAGCTGAACTCTACAAACTCCATCCGCAAACGTTGCGCCTCTACGAACGTGTTGGCCTGCTCAAACCATCGCGCTCCGAAGGCAATACGCGCCTGTACACCGACGAAGATCTGCAACGTCTCGACGTAATCCTCACGCTGACTCGCGACATGGGCGTAAACCTCGCCGGCATCGAAATTATCTTGAACATGCGGGAAAAAATGCTGGAAATGGAAAAGCAAATGTCAGAATTCGCAAGTGTAGTCCAGCAAGAACTCTCTCGCGTAGCCAACAACGTCGCGCAAGAAAAACCCTCCCGCCACGCCATAGTCCCCACCCGTATCCGTCCTCTGCGCTAAGGATTCTTTTCGGCCCTCTTCTCTGCCGACTCTGCGTCTCCCGGCGTTAAGTCTTTTCCCCCTCGGGTGAACTCTGCGCCTCTTCACTCCGCGCGCTCGCTGTTAAATCTTTTTCTTACACAGAATTCCACACCGCGCAACTCTTGCCGTTCGCCGCGCGCGCCCGTATGCTCGTTCTACGATGCCGCTAGAAAATTGCCAATTCTGCCACGCAACCGGCTGGAAGCTCGTCAAACGCCCCGACGGGCCGGGAAAATTCGCCGTAGCCTGCGATTGCAGCGCCGGCGAACGCGCTACCCTGGTGGTGGACCGCGCACGCATCCCAAAGCGCTACGAGCATTGCGACTTTGAAAGCTACAGCACCGATGTGGCGCAAACGCCCCAACACGCTAAGTCCCTAAAGGAGGCCAAGCTACAAGCAACCGGTTTTGTGCAAAATTATCCCGGCGCCGGAGAAAAAGGTTTGCTGCTGATGGGCCCGTCAGGAGTGGGAAAAACGCATCTGGCCGTAGCCGCGTTAAAAGAATTACTGCGCCGAGGCCATCAAGGAATTTTCTGCGATTACCGCGAACTGCTAAAAGAAATCCAGGCCAGCTACAACCCGCAAAGCGAATCCACGGAAATGAAAATCCTGGAACCGATCCGCAATACGGAAATTCTGGTGCTCGACGATCTCGGCGCGAGCAAGCCGTCCGCTTGGGTCCTCGACATCATCGGCTTGGTCCTGAACGCCCGCTACAACGAGCGTCGTGTAACTATCCTCACGTCAAACTATTTCGACGAAACTCCAGCGGTCGGACCTGCGCCGAGATTGCCCAGCGGCGAGAGCGTGAAAGTTGTAAAGGAAGATTCCCTGGCCGACCGCATCGGCGCTCGCATGCGCTCCCGGCTTTACGAAATGTGCCGCACCGTAGAAGTGTTCGCCCCCGACTTCCGCCGCGAAATCCGCCAATCCACCCGCGCCCGAGCCTAGGTCGGTGGCCCCAGCAACCATTTAGTTTGAGAATCGGATCCGGATTAAAGCCCGCAAAGCCATAAGAACAAAATACGCGCTCATAATTGGGCAGAGCCGGGTCATAATTGCCTCGTTCCGTTTGCGTGCCTGCTCGGTCGCGGGAGGGTTGCTTGGCGGGCGCCGCCTGCGCAGGGTCGTTGTCCACGCATGGTAACGCCGGGAGAGCTGCGAAGCGCCGAAAAAAGACCAGCACCCCAAACCAAGAGATGCATGTGACCGCCATGCGACAAGCCCCTGTGCATTGGCAGTTGGTCTCTCCCTGCTTACCTTCTTTGCTTCTGGACGCGTCGAGCGAGCATGGACCGACGGCAAGCGCTCACTTGAACAATTGCCCGTCGTCAGCATAATCCGTTTCGTTGACACGCCTCCATTTTGCCCTGTATTCTTGCACGGTTGCAGCGTTTGCAACGCCTGCAGCATCTATGTGTCCTGTCGCCCGAAACGGTCGTTTTTGTAGCATGACCGCAAAGCGGTCGCTAGTCCTTTAGAGCTGGTTTGCGAATCCGGTCCGGGGTGGCCGCAGTCGCCTGCCTTGAACGCGCGAATCAGCACCTTTGTTAGTTCAGGCTTTGTAGATACAAATCCTGAAACCTTGCATTACCCATCGGGGCAGTCCCCCAACAGGGAGTCCGCAAGGAAGTATCTCGAACACGCTGGCTTGCCTGCGCCCAGTTTTATTCCGGCATGGCGGTCAGAATCCAACACTAGGGATAAAAATCCCGGAGGCCGACAACCATGTTTTCCGACCACGATAACCCAGTGACCGCAGCCGCAGCAGCGCCTGCCCACGAATCGCAATCGCAATCCGTACCTAAGGAAACGCCGCAGGCATCATCGCAAGACAATCCGGCCGAACAGCAACAGACCGCGGTTCCAGGGCAAAACGCGGCGCACGAAACTCCTTCGCAGCGGACCGAAGAAGATCCGAAAACGGAAACGGTCTCGGGAACTCCCGCCGCCGCTCAACCTGTGGCCGCAGAGGTTCATGGCGATCTGCACGCAGGGGCTGAAGCCAACGCGGCGCAATCCGCGACCGACGCCGAAGCTACCGCTGCCGCCGAAGAAGCCGCCAGCACTGAAGAAATGAGCAAGCTGCTCGACCAATACGACGAGCAGCACGAATCGCCTGCCAACAACGAAATTATCGAAGTAAAAGTAATCGCGTACACGGAACACGGCGTGGTGGTAGACATCGGCCAGAAGATGGAAGGCCTGATCCCTGCCGCGGAATTTTCTGAAACGGAGATTCCCCGCCCCGATCCCAACGCCACCATCGAAGTGCAGCGCACCGGCGAGAAGAAAGACGGCTACGTCATCGTCTCCTACCAGAAAGTGCTGCGCCGCCGGACCTGGGAAAAGCTCGATGAAGCCTACAAAGCTAAAACCACGCTCACCGGCAAAGTAGTCGATCGCATCAAAGGTGGAGTTGTTGTTGACGTCGGCGTCCGCGCATTCCTTCCCGGCTCGCAATACGACCTGCGCCCCACCGCGAATCTCGACGCCCTGGCTGGACAAGAAATTCCGGTCCGCATCACCAAGTTGAATCGCCGCCGCGGCAACGTAGTCGTGAGCCGCCGCGCAATTCTGGAAGAGGAACAGCACGCCAAGCGCGGCGAGTTGATGCAGTCGCTCGCCGAAGGCCAGACCGTGCATGGGGTCGTAAAGAATGTCACCGAATACGGCGCGTTTGTGGATCTGGGCGGCATCGACGGCCTGCTGCACCTCACCGATTTGAGTTGGGGCCGCATCAAGCATCCCTCCGACGTGGTGAAGCCGGACCAGGAACTTGATGTCATTATTCTGAAATTCGACAAGGAAAAGCAGCGCGTTTCGCTCGGCCTCAAACAGCTCTCGCCCGATCCCTGGGTCAACGCCGCGGAAAAATATCCCGCGGGTGGCAAGTACAAGGGCAAAGTGGTCGGCGTGGTGGATTACGGCGCGTTCGTCGAACTCGAGACCGGCATCGAGGGCCTGGTCCACGCGACGGAAATGAGTTGGGCAAAAAAGTCCGTCAATCCCGCGAAGATCGTCAAGGTCGGCGAAGAAGTAGATGTCGTCGTGCTGGACATCAAGCCCAGCGATCGCCGCGTTTCTCTTGGCATGAAGCAAGCGCAGCCCGATCCCTGGCTCCTCACGGCCGATAAATATCCGGTAGGCACCATCGTCACTGGAAAAGTTCGCAACATCGTCGAGTTCGGCGCCTTCATCGAAATCGAAGACGGTTTCGACGGACTGGTGCACGTCAGCGATGTCAGCTGGACCGAGCGCATCAAGAATCCCCACGAAGTTTTCAAAAAGGGTGAACCTATCACCGCCAAGGTTCTGCGCGTCGATGAAGACAACCGCCGCGTGTCCCTGGGCATGAAACAGGTAAATGATATCTGGGGCGACTGGTTCAAGCAGCACAAGGTCGGCGAAATCGTGAAGGGCAAAGTCTCGCGTATCGCCATGTTCGGCGCGTTCGTCGAACTGGGCGAAAACATCGAAGGCCTTTGCCACAACACCGAAATCACCGATCGCCGTCGCGGCGACGACGGCAGCGGCATGAACCGCACCAGCACCGGGCCGCTGAAGAGTGCTGGTCCGCTCGAACCGGGCAAGGAATACGATTTCAAAATCATCAAGATCAGCCCGGAGTCGCGCAAAATCGCGCTCAGTTACAAAGCCGCCGTCAAACAAGTGGAGCGCCAGGAAATTGCGCAGTACCGCTCGACGACGAAAACTTCTTCGACTGCGACCATCGGCGACGTGCTCAAGCAAAAACTTTCTTCGCGCTAAGTTTGCGCCATTTCCACAGGGGGCCAGTTGTGAATCGACTGGCCCCTAAATTTTTGTTTTACCTGCGGGCCACTTTAGTGATAGGAAGTGTGCAACCTTTGTTATGCAGGTTCCCGTAAGCCCTTCCCTGTCATGGGTCTGCGGCGTATCATCTAGGGACTATTGAGCGAGGCGTGGCCACGATGACCAAGCAACCAACGTTGACGAAAGCCGATCTGATCGAAGAAGTCCTGAAGGTCACGGAGCTTCCGCGCAAGGAGTCCGAGACCATCGTCGAAACGATTTTCGACAGCATCATCGAAGCCATTCAAAAAGGCGAGAAAATCGAAATCCGCGGCTTCGGAAGCTTTCGCACCCGGCAGCGCAAAGGCCGCGTGGGACGCAATCCGAAAACGGGCGAGAAAGTCGAAGTACCGGCCAAGCGCATTCCCTTTTTCAAGCCCAGCAAGGAACTGAAGGATTTTGTAAACAGCGATGAAGCCGCCGCGATGACTTCCGCAGCGGAAACGGCTGCCGCAAGTTCCAGCAATTCCACGCATTCCTGATTTATTTCTTATTTGCAAAGCCCGCCCTGCCTTAAGCTGTTCCTCGCGAGGATATGCGTTCGATGGATTTTCTCTGGACACCGTGGCGCTACCAATACATTGCGCAAGCCATCGCCGGTAAACAGCCGGAATGTATCTTCTGTGACGCCGTCGCGCGCAGCGATGATGAAGTCACGCAGATTGTTCATCGCGGAGCGTCCTGTTTCGTCATTCTTAATCTTTATCCCTATACTTCCGGCCACGTAATGATCGTGCCCTACGCGCACGTCGCAGAGTTGGCGCTGTGCGATGCCGCTACGCTAAGCGAAATGATGCGGCTGGCGCAAAAGGTAGAAAAAATTCTGCACATGCTGTACAAACCCGACGGCATGAATTACGGAATGAATTTGGGCCGCGCGGCTGGAGCCGGCGTAACCGGTCATTTGCATCTGCATGCGCTTCCCCGTTGGGTCGGTGACGCCAATTTTATGACCGTCACCGCAGAAACTCGCGTCCATCCGGAAACCCTGGCCACCACTTATCAACGCTTCAAAGAAGCCTTCGCCCAGCAAACCACGACAAAATAAATCTCGCTTAGGGGCGCAGCGCGTTAACCCCGGGGCTGCCCGGGTCGCCCAGCCGTAAAATCGGCTGCTGGCGCGGACTGGCTCTTTCGCTAAGCTACAATAACGACTGCGCGTCTCGACGGCCGCTTTTTCTAGTGCTGGCTAATTTCGCCAGCAGCATCATTCCGAGCGCAGCGAGCCTGCCGCAGGCAGGGAATCTCTCTTCTCCGGAGCCACTGTGAATCTGCAACTCACCGAAGACCAACAACTCCTGCAAAAAACGGTCCGCGAGTTCGCCGAAGCCGAAGTAAAACCGCGCGCCCGCGAACTCGACGAAACCGGCCGTTTCCCGCGCGACCTGTTTGCAAAAGCCGCCGAACTCGGCTTGACCGGCGTGGCCATCCCAGAAAACCAAGGCGGCGCAGGCTTCGACCACGTTTCCTACAGCATCGTGATCGAAGAAATCTCTCGCTGCTGCGCTTCCACCGGCGTAATTCTATCCGTGCAGAATTCCCTCTACTGCGATCCCATCCACCGCTACGGCAGCGACGAACAAAAACACAAGTTCCTCTTGCCTTTCGCGCGCGGCGCAAAAATCGGCTGTTACGCGTTGACCGAGCCGCAAGCCGGTTCGAATGCCGCAGCGTTGCAAACCAAAGCCGTAAAAAAAGACGACCGTTACATTCTGAACGGCACCAAAGCGTGGATCACCAACGGGGGCGCGGCCGATGCCGCGATCGTCTACGTGAACACCGAGCCTGCAAAAGGCGAAAAAGGCATTAGCGCAGTGGTAGTGGAAAAAGGCACGCCGGGCTTTAAGGTTGGTAAAGAAGAAAAGAAGCTTGGCATCAGCGCCACCGCCTGCTGCGAACTGGTCTTCAGCGATTGTGAAGTGCCGGTAACCAATCGCATCGGCAACGAAGGCGAAGGCTACAAGGTAGCGCTGTCGACGCTCGATGGCGGGCGCATTGGAATTGCCGCGCAGGCCACCGGCATCGCGCAGGGCGCCTTCGAGGCTGCGTTAAAATATTCCAAAGAACGCCTGGCCTTCGGCCATCCCATCGCGGAATTCCAAGCGATTCAATTTATGCTGGCGGACATGTCCACAGAGATCGACGCCGCACGCCTGCTGATTCGCAAAGCAGCCTGGAAGCAGGATACCGGAGCACGCTTCAGCATGGATGCCGCCATGGCCAAACTTTTCGCCAGCGAAATGGCTACGCGAGTCGCGCATAAAGCGATACAAATTCACGGCGGCAACGGCTACAGCCGTGAATACCCGGTCGAACGCAATTACCGCGACGCGCGCATCACCGAAATCTACGAAGGCACCAGCGAAATCCAGCGCCTAGTCATTTCCTCCTGGGCATTACGTTCGTGATGTTCTCCCGCATAGTATCCTGACTTGGTGCTGACACTTGATTCCGCACTCGAGTTCGATCCGTCGCGCGATGAGGACTTCTTCACAGCCTTGCCCGCATACCCTGCGGTCTGTCTGATCGAGCCGAAAGAAACTTCTGCGCAACCGCTTTTCATTCGCACTCAAGATTTACGCCGCCGCCTGCAACGGCTGCTCGGTCCGCTCGATTCCTCCAGCAAACGCCTGAATTTGCGGGATTTTGCCAAAAGCATTCGCTACCGCATCACCGCGTCCGGGTTCGAACAAACCTTCGCCTACTACCAGAACGCCAGGGAACTTTTTCCAGACCGCTACCAGGAGATGTTGCGCATCCGTCCGCCGGCCGTGCTGAAAGTCAATCTGCGAAACGCGTATCCTCGTTGCTACGCAACACGGAAAATTTCCATCGCATCGAATGGCGCACCTTCCGGCGGGGTTTATTACGGACCATTCCCTTCCCGCAAAGCCGCCGACGCTTTTGCCGAACGCGCGCTCGATCTTTTCAAGGTGCGCCGCTGCCAGATCAAGATCCGCCGCGATCCCACCTTTCCTGGCTGCATTTACTCGGAAATGAAAATGTGCCTGGCGCCGTGCTTCGCCGGATGCACAAAAGAAGAATATGACGTTGAAGTGCAGCGCCTGGTGGCCTTTCTGGAAACCGGCGGCGCTTCGCTGCGCGAAAATCTGCAAGCCGAACGCAACCAATCCAGCGAAGAAATGGATTTTGAAAAAGCGGCGCTGCTCCACAAGAAGCTCGACAAGCTCGATGATGCCCTGCGCGGCCAGCCCGAACTACCCCGCCGCTTGCAGGACCTCAACGCCATAATCCTCCAGCGCGGCCGAGCCGACCAATCCATTTCTGTTTATGAAGTACGCGCAGGGAAAATTGCAGAGCCTTTCGAACTCTCCTTCGCAGCTCTGGCCGGCGATCCTCGCTCTGCCGAACAAATCCTCCGCGAGCGCCTCGAAGCCAAGCAACCGCTCGCCACTCCATCCGTCATAGATCAATCGATGACCCCAGGAGCCGTCATTCCGAGTGCAGCGAGGAATCTCTCTTTGCTTGGCAGCACTTCGCAAGCCGAGCTGTCCGAGCATCTCTGGCTCCTTGCCCGCTGGTTTTACAGCAATCCTCGGCAAGGCGAAATTTTCTTTCGCGGAAATGCCTGGCCATATCGGAAAATGATGCGAGCTTGCGCGCGGCTGCTGGCACCACCCGAAGACCAACCGCAGCCGCAGTCCGGAAAACCACACCAGAACAATTCGCCTCAGTCCGGCGGAAAAAGAGAAAACCACTCATGAGCGATGGAGCAACAACGGAAGGCACCAAACGCTACGCGGAATCCTTCAGTAGCCGCGCCGCCGACGGACATTTTCGCGAAGTCCACGGCCTGATGCTGTCATCCATCGGCATTGGCACCTATCTCGGCCAGCCCGATGAGCGCACCGACGCAGCTTACGCCACAGCAGTTGTGGCCGCCGTCGAATCTGGCATCAACGTCGCCGACGCCGCGATCAATTATCGCTTTCAGCGCAGCGAACGCAGCATCGGCGCGGCCCTGGTGCAACTGGAAGGCAAAGGCTACACCCGCGATCAACTGGTACTGTGTACCAAGGCCGGCTATCTTACGCCCGACGGAAAAATGCCCGGCGATCCCAATCAATATTTTTTTCAAGAATATATTCAACGCGGAATTTTTTCCGCCAAGGACATCGCCGCTGGGAGTCACTGCATTGCTCCGCGCTTCTTGCAGGACCAGATATCCCGCAGCATGGCCAACCTCGGCGTCAATTGTATCGATGTCTTCTACCTGCACAATCCGGAAACGCAACTGGGTGAACTTTCAAAGGTGCAATTTCTCGGCCGCATCCGCGAAGCCTTCTATTATCTGGAATCAGCGGTAAGAACCGGCAAGATACATTTCTATGGCGTGGCAACCTGGAATGGATTCCGCCAGGAAGCGCGGGCTCGTGACTCAATGCAACTAGCGGAACTTGCTGCCGTTGCCAAAGAAATCGCCGGCGACAACCATCACTTCCGTTTCGTTCAGTTGCCGTTCAATCTGGGAATGACCGAAGCGCTCACTCTCGGCAATCAATCGGTCGATGGAAAAAGTATGACCATCATGGAAGCCGCCGAAGAATTGAACATCACGCTGATCGCCAGCGCTTCCCTCTTGCAGGGCCAGGTGGCCAGCAATCTTCCAGAATTTGTCGGCGAAGCGCTGGGCCTCGATTCGGACGCCGAACGCGCTTTGCAATTTGTCCGTTCCTCGCCCGGAATCACAACCGCACTGGTGGGAATGTCGCGTGAAGAGCATGTCCGTGCAAATGCAAAACTGGTAGCCGTGCCGCCCGCGACCATCGAGCAATTTTCCAAACTCTTCTCGCGCGGCCAGTCTTCAACCTGAAGCCGCTGAAACGCTTTCGGCGTTTTACGAGCCATTCGGGGAATTAAAACGCGGCGGTTTTTCCGCACTAACGGTCGGCACCAATTCGATCAGTACGTGATCCATATATTCGGTCGCCTGATCGAGCATTCTGAGACGCTCGTCACGATCTTCGGCTTCGGCCGCCGAACGAAACTCGAGGAGCGCTCGGCTTAAATGGAAATTGAGCTCGGCAGTGAGGTTCATGCGTTCCTTCGCGCGAAGAAAAATGTTTTGCGTATTTGTGACGAACAGATAAAACAGCATCACCCCGGTTGCTATCATTGCAATTGCGATGTCGTTTAGAATGGTCGATGCAGGCGATACGTCAAGTCTCATCAACGCCAGATCCACCAGGTAAGAAACTACAAAAAGCATCGCTGCCATCACCGCGGCAGCTTTCATAATTTCTGGTGTCATCCAGTATGGCAGGAATTTTCTCGTCATTTGGAGGGCCTCCGAAGCGGTGATTTGCAGCGGATATGATTTGCCAGACGATCTATCGCGCCTGGCGCAGCGCCGGTTGCAACCACTCTCGAATTGCTTTTCCCAACTCTTCAATCTTGCCTGTAAAAAAATGGTCTACTTGCTCCACAACCACCAATTCATTCTCTCCCGGCAGCGACCCGACCAACTGTCGCACTTTTTCCACATCGCCGTGCTCGTCATTCGAACCATGCACGAATAGCTTCGGCTTCGCGCATTTTCCCAGAAACGAAAAATCCGAGTTGTTCACCGGTGCGCCAATGGCAATCAGCTTTTCCACTCGCGCATCTTCGCAGCCCGCTCGCATTCCTACCCAGCAGCCAAAACTGAATCCCGCAACCAACAGTCGCACGGTCGGAAACTGAGTCGCCAGAAATTCCAGTGCCGCGCGCACATCGTGGATCTCGCCTCGTCCTTTGTCGTGGACGCCTTCACTTAGCCCTGCGCCGCGAAAATTAAATCGCAACACCGCGATACCCAGTGAATCCAGCGCTTTCGCCGCCTGAAAAACCACCTTGTTGTGCATGGTTCCGCCAAAAACCGGATGCGGATGACAAACCAGCGCGGCCATTCCCGGCGCAGCGGCGGGAGGCGTCCACAGCACTGCTTCCAACTTGCCGGCGGGTCCCTGCAAAAAAAAGTTTTTCGATTCGTGCGTTGAGCTCATCGGCCCAGACAGTCTACACGAATCTTCACATCCGCTTCGCCTCGATTGGTCACTGTGATTTCTTGCGTACCGTGACGCAGAGCGATTCGCTTCCTGCTTCCATTTCGATTCCGGTCACCTGGGTTTCCCATTCCCCATCGCCGGTCCATGGAGCTTCACCCCCAGTCCCGAACGATATCAACAACTTTTGTCCGAAGGTGTATTGGCGATTGGTCACAAATTTCAGTTTGTCGCGCGAAACCTCCAGTGTCATGGCATCTTCATGCCAGGGTACGCGCAGTGGCCGCACACGAATCGGCAGCGAAATTTTATTTCCGGCTCCGTTCTGACTCTTGTCCCCTCGAATACTGCCATTCCCTCGCGTCTGAGCGTGCGCAACATGCTCGAAGTGCATGGCCACATTCCAGCCCGGCAATTTTTCCTCGTTTGCCGGTAAACAGCGCACCACGCGCGCCAGCGTTTCCGGTTGCGCTCCTGAAGATTGCGGATCAAAAGGAATCGTCACCCATACCGGATGGCCCACACCGTGCGCTTCCTCGCAGGCCAGCAGCAACCCACCTCGCGACACATTGACCGTTTCGCATTGATCGGTGCGTTGGCCCAAAGGCGCAGACCATCTGAGCCTCGCGGGAAGCTGAAGTCGTACACGGGGATGTAGGCGGCGCTGCATGGCAGGCACGCGCTCTTTTCCAGATGGGCCGGGAGCTTTGCGGAGTATATTCCCGGATTGACTATCCAGGCAAGCTTTCGTACTAGTTCTATCCTGCTGCGACGCTGCACGCCGCATTTCCCGGTCAGAACGCGGTTTGAAACTCCTACAACTCACGTAACGGCGGTACTAGAGCTAAATTCCTCCAGTTTATCGTTGCAGTTCCCGCATGCCCGATGGTACGGTTTTGCAGTTTGCCAATGCCCAGGAGTGCCATGCCCGACGGAGCGGACCGCCGCGAAGCTCGCCGATTCAACATGACTTTGCCCCTGCGTCTGCTGCCAACCGATTCCAATTCGCCGGAGCTGCAGGCGCAAACACGTGACGTCAGTTATCGTGGACTTTATTTTCTTGCTGCAGCGCAATTCAAGCTTGGCAGCGTCATCGAATTTGTCATCACTCTTCCCGAACAGGTCACGCGCTCCAGCGACGTCAACATCCGCTGCCACGGCCAGGTCGTGCGCGTCGAGCCCACTCAGAATGGCCGCATGGGCATCGCCGCGAAAATCGATCGCTACGAATTTCTGCACGCCGCCTAGGCGCTACACGTTCCTTCTCTCTCCGCAAATGAGTACAATCATTCCGTCACCAGAATTCTGCAGGAGACCCCGATGTACCACTACGACGCTGCAACCGCTCTCGAAGAATTGCAGGAAGACGCGCTCCTCCCGCATCCAGTCAAACTCCGCGACATGATTCTCCGCCACCAACTCGGCGTCGAGGACGCCAAATCCATCAATCAGCAATTCCAGGATTACCTGGGCCGCTTCGGCGAATCGCAAAAAATCGCTCAAGGCATTCTGCAAAAACTTGCCGCCAGCACCAGGAAATCCGCATGACTTTTCCTCGTTCCATTTTTGTCATTCCGTGCCTGCCGGCGCGTGCCGGCGAAGCGAGGAACCTGCGTCTCGCTCGCAACTTCGACTTTTTCGTAGTCCGTGCCCGCACAGAATGACTCGCAAACCCCGCGTACTCCTGCTCTCCGCTTCTTCCGGAGCCGGCCACGTTCGCGCCGCGCAAGCCCTCGAAAAAGCTTTTGCCGCACGCGGCGATTGCGCAGTCCAGCACATCGACGCCATCGAATACGTCAGCAAACTCTTTCAGCGCGCCTACGACAAAAGCTATATCTCCATGGTCCGCCGCGCGCCCGAATTGATGGGCGTGCTCTACGATCGCACCGATCAGCCCTGGCAGCATCCACGTCGCCGCCTCGCACTCGATCGCCTCAATTCGCAACCCATGATCCGCATGCTCAAGCATGCGCAGCCCGACCTTTGCGTCGCTACTCATTTTCTTCCGGCGGAGATCATCGCTTGGCTCATCGCCAAAAAGAAACTCAACGCAAAGAATGCCATCGTCGTTACTGACTACGACGTCCACGCCATGTGGTTGTGCCGCACGGTCAGCCGCTACTATGTGGCCATCCCCGAAGCCGCCGAGTATCTTGCCGGCATCGGCGTGCCGCGCGAAATTGTTCGCGTCACCGGTATTCCCATCGATCCGCTTTTCACCGTTCCTCTCGATCGCGCCGCTGCCCGCGCCGCATTGCACCTCGATGCAAAATCTCCCGTGCTGCTCCTTTCCGCGGGCGGCTACGGCGTTGGCCCGCTCGAACAACTGGTGCGGGATCTTCTCTCTCTGCAAAAACCCTGGCAGCTTGTCGCCATCGCCGGAAAATCCGAAAAAATGAAAAAACGCCTGGAGGAAATTGCGCACGCAGCAGGCACTCTGCCTAACGGTTTTGCGCGCCTGGTCCCCGTCGGCTTTACGACTCAAATGGATCAGTACATGGCCGCGGCCGACCTGCTGGTCGGCAAAGCCGGCGGCCTCACGACGTCCGAAGCCCTTGCCCGCCATCTCCCCATGGCGCTGATCGAACCCATCCCCGGCCAGGAATTTCGCAACGCCGACCACCTCCTCGAAGCAGGCGCTGCGATTCGTTGCAACAATCTTCCCGCAGCCGCCTGGAAAATTGCCCAACTCCTTGATAATCCTTTGCGTATGGAGAAAATGCGGAGCGCGTCGGCCCGCATGGCTCAGCCCGCGGCTGCCGCCGATATCGCCGAAGATTCCCTGCGCCTGTTACACTGATTTTTTGTGACTCCCGAAAATTCGCTGATTGGATAGACAGCCAAATGCGACGCCACACCCTGATGATCGACGCCGACGACACCCTATGGGAAAACAATGTCTTCTTTGAAAAACTCATCGAAGATTTCATCACTCTCGTTGAACCCTGCGGCTACGCTCGCGCCTACATCCGTCACATCCTCAACGAAACCGAACGCAAAAATATCCGCCAGTACGGCTACGGCGTACGCAGCTTCGGCCGCTCCCTCGAAGAAACTTATCTCAAACTCGCCGACCAGATGGCCAAGCGCGAAACTCTGGCGGAAATCCACACCCGCGTCATCGAACTCGAAAGCACTCCGCCACAGATTCTTGATGGCGTCCCGGAAACTCTGGCCTACCTTACTGAGCGCCACCGCCTGATTCTTTTCACCAAAGGTGAACCCGCCGAGCAATCCGCGAAAGTGCAGCGCTCCGGGCTGCAAGGTTTTTTCGAAGCCATCGAAATCGTCCCGGAAAAGGACACCGTCACCTACACCGGTCTGGTCAACAAACACAAAATCGTCAAGACCCAGGGCTGGATGATCGGCAACAGTCCGCGCAGCGACATCAACCCGGCCATGAAAGTCGGTCTCAACGCCGTCTACATTCCCCACCAGCACACCTGGCACATGGAACACGAACCCGTCATGTCCGGCTCCGGCAAACTAGTCATCCTCCCAGCCTTCCGCGAGCTCCGCTCCCACTTCTAGCTTTTTTGGGGCGCGGCAGCCTGCCTGCCGCAGACAGGTCCAGCCGCCGCTTCTCCTGCTTTATGCAGCAGCGATCTTGCGCCGCTGCTCTTTCCGGAGGACACGGCCAGCCGTGCCGAAAACAGGATAACTCAGGGGTTTTAGTTTTTGGCCCCTGAGGTCACAGCTGCCTTAGAGTAATTCTGAGACACCTTTTAGTTCGCCGCAGGCGCGGGTCCTGACTCATCCCGCATGGGCATCTCCCGGTACGGCGCCAGCACAGGCGATTTAGCCAACCGTTCAGGAAATTTCCGCACGTACCATTTCATGTTCGGGTGCATAAATTCCTTGTAGTGAAACGCCCGCATTTCATGAAACCCATCGTTAAATCAGATGCCAGAACTCTCTGCGTTAGGTCATGCCTCCGGGTTGCCGACAAACGCTTTTTCCGGGGGCTCTTTATGCCTTCCTGATGGATTTTTGTGATGTAATTGTCAGCATGGAACAGAGTCAAATTAGCCCGCGTCCGGTAGTTGGAGCGATCATCGTGGTGAGTGGCCTGGCCGTGTCATTCCTGCTGTGGCTGCTGTACGTCCATCATGCTTCGGCTGGTTTCAGCGGGCGCTGGATGTTTTTGCCGGCTCTTAACGCGCTTCTGAACGGATTGTGCGCGATTGCGCTCTGCGTCGGATTGTATTTCATCAAACACCACAAAAAAGGAGCGCATCGCACAAGCATGCTGCTGGCTTTCGCGCTCTCTTCCGTTTTCCTCATCAGCTATATCGTGAACCACGCACTGCACGGCGACACGATTTTCCCCGGGTACGGCGCGGTGCGCACCCTGTACCTCTCCATTTTAGCCAGCCACATAATCCTTTCCATCGTCGCTCTGCCAATGGTGCTGACCACATTCTTTTTCTCGCTGACGGGCCGTTTCACGATGCACCGCCGAATCGCACGCTTCACATTCCCCATTTGGCTCTACGTTTCCATCACCGGCGTCGTGGTTTTCGTGTTCCTCAAGGCGTATGCGTACTAACCGCATTGTTGGCCCGGCTTGCGGACCACGCGGACAGGCTCGGGTGAGCCTCTGCTAAATTGCGATCTGCCGAGATTATCGTGAGAGCTGCGTGTTTCGCCGCCCGCACGTTCACTAATCGTCTGGTGGAGTTGGTATGTCTGGCGTCTGGTCTGGCGGTTTCGCTCCAAAGTGGTCCGCAAGCTCTTGGCCATCGAAGCTGTGGGTAAAGCTTTCCTTGATCTCCGGTAACATCCTGGCGTTCCAGTCATACCATTCTCGGATCAGCCGCCGATAAACCTCTTTTTGGCGCTCTTTCAAGTTGGCGCGTTCCAATGGATCTTCCACTACGTTGAAGAGGAAGGTATTGTCCAGGATTTTTAAGAATTTGTAGTCGCCGTCGCGCACGGCTCGCTGCGCGTTCGCCTTATAACGCCAAAACAGCTTGCGCGGGCTGGGCGTAGCACTTTGTGTCAGCAGCGGCAGAAGATTGATCCCATCAAGCGGGTAGGCAGGATCGCTTTCGGCCTCCGCAGCCGCCAAAAGTGTGGCCACCCAGTCCATGCTGATCGAGACCTGTTCCGTTGTGCGGCCAGGGGGAATGCGCGCTGGCCAAGACACTACCGCCGGGATGCGCAGCCCGCCTTCGAGCAATTCCGTCTTCTTGCCGGTGAAAGGCCAGGTGTCGGCAAACCGCTCTCCTCCGTTATCACTGGTAAAAATTACGATAGTGTTCTCTGTCAAACCGTTCCCATCCAGGGCTTGGAGCACTCGGCCCACCTGTCGATCCATCGCTTCAATCATTCGCTGATAGGTCTTCTGCGATCCGCCATCGAAGTCGAATATTCCTCCGCTCCCCGGCTGGGCCAGGCGCACGGACTCCGCTTCATCACCGGGAGCCTCCCACGGCCAGTGCGGCGCATTGAAATGCAGGCTGAGCAGGAACGGCCGCCGGGATTTCGCATAGTTGTTAATGACCTCCACTGTGCGGCTCCCCAGCAAATCGGTGAGGTAGCCTGTCTGATGGATTGGGACATCGTCATCCCAGAGATCTTCCTTGTGTCCGGCGGAGTGCGAATAATAGTCCACAGCACCGCCGCGGAATCCGTAAAAATGATCGTAGCCGCTTTTGAGAGGACCAAACTTCGGCAAAGCGCCTAGGTGCCACTTGCCGATCAACGTCGTGCTGTAGCCTGCCTTTTTCAACAGCGACGGCAATGTCGGATGTTCCGGCGGCAGACCGACATTCGCATTTCCTGCCAAAGGCTCCTCCAGACCGACGCGCAAGCGGTACTGATAACGGCCGGTGATCAGCGCCGTGCGCGTCGCCGTGCACACTGCGGAGTTCGCGTAAGCCTGTAGAAAACGTACTCCTTTGGCGGCGATGCGATCGATATTGGGCGTGCTAAGATCCGGGCGTCCGTAACAAGAAACGTCGGCATAGCCTAGATCGTCGGCGAGAACGAAAACAATATTGGGAGATCTCGACGAAAGTTGCCGAGCCTTCAGGTCGCCGCGCATTGCCAGCGCGATTATTCCCGTGGCAGCACCGCGAAGCAGGTCGCGTCGAGTGATAGGGTGCTTATCCGCGGGCAGCATGGACCTCCTGTTCTTTGTCTTCCTTATTGTTTTGCGTATCCCTGCCGAGTGCATTTTGCTTTCGGCTATTTAGGACGACTCTATCCACTTCCTTAGGCAAATGAAACAGCTAGAGTCGTGTTGGAGCGAACTGCCGTTGTTGAGCCACAGAATGGACCATAAACTGGGCAAATGACGGGGGCTACGCTTCCACAACCAGATTAGGGAAGAGTTGCCCACAAACCGGGAGTTGACCGATTCGGCCAAGACTGTTGAAGCACGGGAGCCACATTTTTTCTGTTATCGACTAGTTGGAAGAAATGTCGGAAGGATTTTCAGAGCTCAACATCACACGGCTTGGCTTCGGAGCTGCGCGCGTTGCTCTCGTCGGGCGCAACGGCTTCCTCGGTGAGCGGTAGCGTGACCAGAATAGATGCGCCCTTCCCGTTAGAATGAATTCCCAACGTTCCGCCGATTTGTTTCACTCTTTCCTGCATGCCGCGCAGACCTACCCCCGCACTCTGGCCGGAGGCAAACTTCGATTGAATTTCCGAATGGATCCCTCGGCCTTCGTCGCTGACTTCCATTCTTAATTCCTCGGGGGTGCGCCACAATCTCACCAGAGCAGTCGAACTTCCTGAGTGGCGATGGATATTCGTCAGGCATTCTTGCACAATCCGGAATAGACACAACTCATGGTCCTTCGGCAGTCGTCCAAAATCGGCCGACAGTTCAAGGCTTGCAGTGATCTGGCTGCGTTCGGCAAATCCCTCGATGTACCACTTCAATGCGGAATGGAGTCCCATTTCATCCAGCAAGGGAGGATGGAACAAATAGGACATCGTACGAATGTCCGTCGTAATCTGCTGAATCAAGCGGGAATTTTCCTCCGCGCTCCGCGCGGCCTCGGGGCTGAGTTTCGACCTTTCCTGCTCGAGTCTGGAAGCGTTCATGCTCATAGCGGCGAGCAGTTGCCCCACGCCATCGTGTAATTCGCGCGCTATGCGTCTTCGTTCATCATCTTGAAGTCGAAGGAGACTCGCGGCAAGTTCGCTTTCCTTGAGCGCCTTTTCGCTCTCTTTCTGTTGCGTGATGTCGCTATTCGTTTCGAGAACAGAGTACGCATTCCCGTGCTCATCGAGCGCCCAACGGCTGGCAACTACCAGTTGCGAGCCGTCCTTGCGCTTGTGAATGAGCTCGCCGGTCCAGCGCCTGTCGCGATGAAGCCGCCCGGTGATGCGGTTGAGCGCTTCGGGGAACTTTGTGCGCAGTAGTTCATGGGAGACGCGCCCGAGCGCCTCTTCGGAAGTGTAGCCGTACAATTGCCGTGCGCCATGATTCCAATAGGTGATCCGGTCTGCAGGGTCGCGAACAAAGATCGCGTCAAAACTTAAGTCGAGCAGCCGAGCTTGTTCGGCTACCGCGCGCTCCACTCGTTTACGCTCGGTCACATCCCGCGCCACCTTAGATGCCCCGACGACACGGCCTGCGGCATCTCTAACTGGCGAAATGGTAAGTGAAATATCGAGCATGGTACCGTCCTTGCGCACGCGGACGGTTTCGAAATGCTGAACGCGCTCGCCCCGCCGGAGCCGCTCAAGGATTGCTACTTCCTCGCTCTGGCGACCGGGCGGAACTATAAGGGAAAGATTTTGGCCGACGGCTTCTTCAGCCGTATAGCCGAACAAGCGCTCTGCACTTCTATTCCAGCTGGTGATAATGCCGTCAAGACTTTTGCTGACGATCGCGTCGTCCGAGGAATCTACGATAGCTGCCAGAAGACCGGTCGCTCGTTCGGCCGTCTTTTGTTCGCTGATGTCGTGAAAGAAATTCACGACACCAACAATCGCGCCGTGCTGGTCTCGAATCGGATCAATATGCACGGAAACCGTAACGCGGCTTCCGTCCGGCTTTTCGATGACGACTTCTTGTTCGTGTACCGACGCGCCCGTCTCTAATGCAAGAGCTACCGGAGTATCGCTATGGGCCATGTGGGTGCCGTCGGCCCGGTAAAGCCTGTACGCCCCGCAAAAACGTTCATCCGTGTCATCAAGGGTGGGCACACGGCCCCAAAGTTCGGCCGCTCGGGAGTTGAACCAGGCGATCACTCCATCGGGTGCTCGGACCGCATAAGCGGCCATTGGAAAAAGCTCGATCAGCCGGCTTTGGCTGCCAGGATTGAGAAGATCAGAAGAAGTCGACCACGGCGTTGTGTTGTCGCTTTTCGCGTGGTCCTGATCACGTAGGTGCATGTTTTCTCGCCCGGTTTTGGAGTTGAGCAGACTGCGCCCACCGCAGTCCGGTGGTGCGCTCTCTTGCGCATCGTGGTAGCTGTTATCCATGATGGACGGTCCCGCTGACGCTAACACGGGAGGCTAACGTCTGCGTTAAGGCACAAGGCTACTGCAAACCAAATTTCAAAATCAAGGGCGAATCTTCGTTGCTTGGGGAGGCGCTTGCGAGCGCAATCACTTCGGTCGACCCGTCCACCAGAGAACTCGACCCACAATGCGCCACTTGGATTTAGCGCCTAACAAAATACTCTGGTTCTCACGATGATCCGAAATCAAAGCATCGGTGTGGTCGAATCGAATCAACCGCGAGACCAGCAGCCGCTTCTCCTCTCTATTCCAGGCCACAACAATCTGCCCCAGCACCTCGTCGTGCGAGACCTCGGACGTGTCGACCGCAATGAGGTAACCATCGAGAATCAGCGGCGACATCGAATTGCCTTTTACCCGAAGGCTGATGGTGCTGGCGGGATTCGGACACCATTCGGCTGGCGCCGCCCATATTGCTTCGGGTCTCAACTGCTGAAGGTCAACAACTTCCTCGGCATCCTCGCCGGGAGTGGCCGCACGAACGGGAAGAACTGGGATGGCAACAAAGTCTGTCGGCCTTAAGGAGCTCACCGTTTTTTCGCCCGCATGGACGACTTGCACGATTGCTGTCACGTCTTGGCGCAAACGGCGGCGCGCGACAGGCAGGATTTGCATCAGGTCCGCAGTACTAAGACCGGCGCGTTGCCAGAAGAACCAACAGAGCGGATCACCCGCCAAATGTCCGAGACGTATATAGGCATCTGCTGCGGGTTCCGCCTCTCCCCGCTCCCAGCGGGAAACGTTCATTGCGGATGTATTTAATCGCTTGGCGAGGGCGTCTTGAGTGAGCTTTCGGGCTTTTCGAAACGCCAATATTTTGCGAGACCACTCGCGAACCGAACTGGCAGATTTCCGAATCATCTGTGTCCAAGTCCGTCCTGTGGCGGCCCTCCTATGCCGCAATATACTAACGTTGAGCCACGCAAATGCACGGTCCTTGCAATGCCAATCGCGATTCCCGTCTGAAAAACTGACACCTCAGTGGGGTCGTACCTGTACTGAACCTGGGCATCGAGAAAGTACTGATTCGCCCCAGGGCGGATTCCCCGGCCCTTTCCTTTCAATGACTTACAAGCGAACTTTTCGCTCTTTTTGCGCTCTTTTTCACTTTTGCCAGAATAAGTCCTGTATTTGCCACTCCGCAAAACACCCCGAGGTGTACTCTTCATCCCGAAATTTGCCCGACGCCCACGCCATGACTCTCGCATGCAACCTGGGATCGGAATTCCTTTTCCCTCTCTGCGACGCACCGCTTTCCCAATTTGGCTCTTGCTCGCTCTGCCCGCCACGCGAACCATGGATCGGGAACGATAGAATGGATTCACTAGGAGCATCCATGGCCACCGCAACGACTCCCGCATCATCGACAACCGGCAACATCGACTGGCGGCAGGAGTGGCACGAATTCGATGGCGCAACATATCTCAACCTCGCTGGACAGAGCCCCGTCCCGAAATCCGCTATTCGCGCCATCCAGTCCGCGATCGAGTGGAAAAAATTCCCGCACCACATTCCCGATACCGCCTACTTCGATCTGCCGAATAAAGTTCGCGCCTCGATCGCCAAACTCATCGGCGGCAAACCCGAGGAAGTCGCGCTCACTGCTGGTGCCAGCACCGGCATGCTCGCCGTCGCTTTCGGTCTCACCTGGAAGCCCGGCGACCAAGTCCTCACTGCAGTCTCTGAATTTCCGCTGCAATACACCACCTGGAAACCGATGGAACAGCGCGAAGGCATTACGCTCGAAATTATTTCGCCGCGTGATCGCTTTCTGGCTGCCGACGATTTTATCGCCGCGCTGACTCCGCAAACCCGTCTGGTCTCCGTCAGCCTGGTGCGTTTCGATAACGCCGTGATGCTCGATGCCGCGCGCCTCGCTGCTGCCTGCCACGCACAAGGCGCTTTGCTTCTGCTCGATGTCAGCCAGTGCTGCGGGGCAATTCCGCTCGACGTAAATAAACTCGGAGCGGATTTCATGGTCAGCGCCGGATACAAATGGCTGCTCGGCCCGTTCGGCACAGGATTTTTCTGGGCCAAATCCGAGCACATTTCCAGAATGCGGCCCGGTCCTTTTTACTGGATGGCCGCAGAAGGCGCGGAAAATTTTGCTGCGCTCAACTTCGCCGATCCCAAACCCGCGCAAGCGGCGCGGCGTTGGGACGCTGCCGAAACCGCAAACTATTACAACCTCGCCGCACTCGATGCGGGCGTTGATCTGGCTTTGCGCATCGGCGCGGAAACCGTCGCCGCGCACAATCATAAATTGATCGATCTGCTTTTCTCGCGCCTGCCGCAGGATCGCTTCGTCGTCGCCAGTCCCCTCGACCACAAACAGCGCGGCCCGTATGGCTGCTTCCAGGCGCGCAGCCCGAAAAAAACCAAGGAGTTTTACGACAAGTTGCGGAAGGAAAATGTAATTACCAGTTTGCGCGAAGGAAAAATTCGCGTCTCGCCTTACATGTACAACAACGAGCGCGACATCGACCGACTGATCTCAGTGGTCACGGTATGAGTGCTTCTGAGTCCGCGCAGAATTGGCCGCGCATCGCGGTTGTTGGCGCAGGCGCTGTCGGCGGTTACTTCGGTGGAATGCTGGCCCGTGCGGGCGCTCAAGTAACTTTCATTGGGCGCCCGGCATTCGTTGACGCTGTGAGAGAAAACGGATTGTTTCTCGATACCGTTCAGTTTCAGGAACACGTGAAAGTACAAGCCTCCACAGATCTGACCACCGCTCACGATGCAGGAATTATTTTGTTTTGTGTGAAGACCACCGACAGCACTGAAACCGCGCGGGCGCTCGGCAAAGTGCTCTCAAATGATGCGGTCATCGTTAGCATGCAGAACGGGGTGGACAACGCCGAAAAAATCGGAGCCGCGTCTGGCCTGAAAGCATGGCCCGCGGCGGTCTACGTCGCTGCTTCCGTTCCTGCTCCGGGAACTGTAAAACACGTCGGGCGCGGCGATCTGGTTCTCGGTCCGCAGAACGAAATCACGCAACGCCTGGCAGCCATGTTCACTCGCGCCAACGTCCCGTGCCGCATCTCGGAAAATCTAGCCGGCGAACTCTGGACCAAGCTGGTTTGGAATTGCGCTCTTAACGCGCTCTCTGCGTTAGGCAAAGTGACCTACGGCGAAATACTCGCCAGCGCCGATGCAAAACAACTTCTCGAAACAACGGTTTACGAAGTTCTCGCGGTCGCAAAAGCCAGCGGCATCCAACCTGCCGGACTCCAAGATGCAAAAGCAGCGCTAGCTGGCGCCTACAAGGTCGCGGAACAAATGGCTGCCACACGCAGCTCCACCGCTCAGGACATGATGCGCAACAAGAAAACCGAAATCGATTCGCTGAACGGATTCATCGTTCGTCGCGGCCGCGAACTAAATATTCCAGTGCCCGTAAATCACGCGCTGTTCACACTGGTAAAACTTGCCGAAGGAAACTCTTAAATGTGGCCGGGAACTTTTTTCCAAGGGAGAGTTGAGGGAAGCGGCGACCATCACAGCCGTCGTTCTGGGGAGCCTGCCCGCCGCAGGCCGGCCTAGCGACGAATCCCTTTGGTTTTCTTGCGAGCGACTTTACTGCTGCTCCGGAGCATGAAATGGAATGTGCACAATCGCTTCCAGATCAACCGCTTGGCCCTGGCGTTCCGCGGGACGGAATTTCCATTGCGCCAGCGCGCGCACCGCGTTGCCATCCAGCTGCGGATCGATTCCGCGCACCACTTGAATGCCGTCCACCGAACCATCACGGCGAATTACCGCGTACAAAATCACTTCGCCTTCCACGTGTTCGGCCATCAGCGTTGGCGGATACTTTGGATCTACTTTATGCAGCGGCGCGGGCTCCGCAATTTCATCTGAGGTTTTTATTTGCGGCGCGGTTGGCGACGAACGCATTTCAGTAAAATTCAAAATCCAGCTTCCCGTCGCGCTATTCAAATTCGGCATGTTCACGTTCATCGAATAAACGCGCCGCCGGGCAAAAATAATTTCCGGTTTAGCTCCGGGAGCCAGCAAAGCAAAATTCGGCGGACCGGTTTGCGCCTCTGAATCTTGCGTCGCGCGGTCCGCTTCAGCTCGCGTATAAAGTGGACGCGAAGACGGCATGGCAATTTTCCCGCCGCTGATTCCAGAAGTAACATCCGCGCTGCGCGGCGCCCCGCCGGAAATACTCACCGCGGTCGGGCTCGTTCCCGCTCCGCCGGCAGAGCCTGCTGCAGAATTTCCAGAGCCGTTTGATTTTGCGTCAGGAGTTCCGCCGGGTGCGCCGGGCTTCTTCCCTTCCGGCGAAATGGTCACCCGCGCGGCTAGATTTCCAGCTGGAGGCGTGACTGGTGCCGACGGCCCAGGCGCTGCGGAAAGCGCGATCAGCGTTTGCGCGGAGCCGTTTGGCGAAGTGAGCTGCGCTGCAACTTCCGGCGCGGGATCAGCTGCGCCTTCCTGTTTTCTCTGTGAAGCACGCGGCGCGACACCGGCGTTGATTTGCAATTTCGGGCGCTCTGGTCCGGCATTGGTCATGGCCAGGGTCAAATCCTGTGTGCGCTGTTCGCTGAGTCGCACTTCCGGGGCGGAAGCGTTCGGATCCGTCGCGATATGCTTTTCGCGCGGGCGCAATTTCTTTAGAGTTTCCTGGCTGATTTCAAGATGTGGACGCGCCGGCGCGGCCGCTTGCGCTAGCTGCACCATATTGGGGAGCTCTGGCAGAAGTTTCGGCGCGAGCGGCGGAGCGGCAGGATTGATTAGAGTTTGCCGCGGATGCGTTGGGTGAACTGGATCGGTAAAAATTCTTTGCCGCGGATGAAATGCGTCTGCGCCTGCGGACGCCGGCAGTTGGCTTGGCGTGACGCGAGAAATCACTTTTGGCTTCGCTGCGCGAATCTCGAGTAGCGGAAAATCCTCAATTTGTCCGGACCAGGTGAGTTGCGCGTTTGCCAACGCGGGATTTGTTTTTGGCCCGGAGATTTGCGGAAGCGGCATGGCAATAAATGCAATGTGCCAGAGCGCTGCCGCGAAAATTGCGCGGCGTGGAAGACGGCGTTCGATCCAGATATCTTGGAAAAAACTTGCGGAGAGAAGATTTCTAGATAAGCCCGCGCGGCGGAATAGTTCCGCGAAATTGCTGGCGATGCCCTGGTGGAATTGTCCCCAGCCGAGTTCGAGTTGCGGTTCGTTCGAACCGTGTAGTTCGAGGGCGGGCGCGGGAGCAGGGGCCTGACCGAGCAGGTCGAATGGATTATTGGCTTCGAACGCAGACATGCGATTCCTCATTATAACCCGTAGTCAGTGATTTTTGGCCGGGCAGCCATATATTAGCGGGCGGGTGATCGGACGCGTGCTTCGAATAGGAGATAGATGATGATAGGCCGAGGAAAGTTGTGCGGGTCGGTGCGTAGGCGAATGCAGATTCCTCGCTTCGTCTGCCTGCGGCGGGCGGGCCCGGAATGACCACTATTGGGCAGCCGGGCGGATCCTCAAACTGCAGCGATTGAAGTTAAGCCAGCCTATAAAAACTGAGGGCGGCGTCGCCTTGTGTGAGCAGGCGAAATTGTTCCAGGCCGCCGATGGATTTTGCGAGTGGGGATTTCTTGCTGTGTTCGGCGATCAGGATTGACGATTCTGAGACTAAGGAAGAAGCGGCCAGGGAGTCGAGAGTTAATTCATAGTCGTTTCTGTTGGCGTAGGGCGGATCGAGGAATATGAAATCGAAGACCGCGGCTCGGTCTTTGTGCAATTTTTCAAGGGCTGGCGCGGTGGCGGTTGCGATGATTCGTGCTTCGGATTTTATTTCCAGCGAGGCTAGATTTTCGCGGATTAGGCGGACGGCTGCGGGATGATTTTCCACCAAGACGGCGGATATGGCTCCGCGGCTGATGGCTTCGATACCTACTGCGCCGCTTCCGGCGAATAGATCGAGGAAACGTGAGCCTTGGACGCGCGGGCCGAGGATGTTGAAGAGAGTTTCGCGCAACATGTCGCTGGTTGGGCGAAGCGAGAGTCCCTTGAGGGATTTCAGGTGGCGTGAGCGAAATTTGCCGGCAATGATGCGCATGTGAATCAGCCGATCTGAGCGAGATGGTAGCGGCGTTGCCATTGTGCGGGAAGCGCGCGCAGGGTTTGCCGTAATTCGTCGTGGCGTTGCGAGTCTTCGGCTAACGCGAAGGCTTCTTTGCGGGCATTTTCCAGAAATTCGCGGTCGCGCAGCGGGTTGGCTACGTGGAAACCCATTTCGCCGGACTGGCGGGTGCCGAAAAATTCGCCGGGGCCGCGCAATTGCAAGTCGGTTTCGGCGATTTCGAAACCGTTTGCGGTTCGAACCATAGTCTCGAGGCGCACGCGGGCGTCGTCCGTAGGCCGATATGGAGCGACGAGGATGCAATGCGATTTCTGCGCACCGCGTCCGATGCGTCCGCGCAATTGATGCAATTGAGAAAGGCCAAAGCGTTCAGCGTGTTCGATGACCATGACGGTTGCGTTCGGGACGTCTACGCCGACTTCGATGACCGTGGTAGAGACCAGGATTTGCGTTTCGTTTTTGCGGAAGGATTGCATCACGGATTCTTTTTCCTCGCTGGATAAACGTCCATGGAGCAGGCCTAGTTTGAGTTTCGGAAAAACCTGTTTTGAGAGGCGTTCGAATTCCTCGATGGCAGCTTTGAGTTCGAGTTTGGATTCTTCGATTACGGGATAGACGATATATCCCTGATGGCCCGCGGCGACTTCGCGCCGCAGGAATTCCCATACGCCGGTCAAGTGCTGTTCGGTGGTTGTGCGTGTTTCAATCGGCGTGCGGCCGGGTGGCAATTCATCGAGTACCGAGACATCCAGATCTCCATACAACGTGAGCGAGAGAGTGCGCGGAATTGGAGTAGCGGTGAGGACGAGAACGTGCGGGGAATGGCCGTGCGAAGCAGGCTTGTCCATGAGCTTTTTTCGCTGCAGGACGCCGAAGCGGTGTTGCTCGTCGATGGCGATGAATGCCAGACGCGCGAAGGCGACGTTGTCTTCGATGAGGGCGTGGGTGCCAACGACGAGTTGAGCTTCGCCATTGGCAATGCGCTGCAGCGCGGCGGTTTTTTCGGCGTGTTTCATTCCGCTGATTAGCAGTTCGACTTTGTAGCCGGATTTTTCAAGAATGCGTCCCGCGGAAAGAAAATGCTGCACAGCAAGAATTTCGGTCGGGGCCATGAGAGCGGCCTGGCAGCCGTTTTCGATGGCGATGACGGCGGCCTGGAGAGCGACGATAGTTTTGCCGCTGCCGACATCGCCTTGCAGCAGGCGATTCATGGGCACCGGCTTTTCGAGGTCGGCGGCGATTTCGGCGAGGACACGTTTTTGCGCGGCAGTAGGCTTGAACGGAAGCATTTTCTTTATAGCGTCGCGGATGCGGTCTTCGCGCAGGTGGAAGGCGATGGCATCGGCTCTGCGAGCGAGTTTGCGATTGAGCGCGAGACTTAATTGGTAGAAGAAAAATTCTTCGAAAATGAGACGTTGCTGCGCGGGTGAACGGAATTGATTGAGTGCGTCAACGGATTCTCCGGCAGGCGGGAAGTGAGTGTAGATGATGGCGTCGCGGCGAGAGGGAAATTTCAAGCGAGTGCGGATCGAAAGCGGGAGAAGATCGGGGAGTTGTGCGTCGACTTGCTGCAACGCTGCGTAAGTGGCGCGGCGGATGGCGCGAGTGCCGAAAGCGCCTATTCCTTCATAGATGGGGACGATGCGGCCGACTTCGGTGGAGTCCTGACCGTCTCCGGTTAGCAGTTCGAATTGCGGATTGATCATTTCAATGCGCGCGGGACGCAGGCGATCGACTTCGGCTTTGCCATGAAGCACCAGGAGCTGGCCGGGCTTCAGGCGGCCTTCGAGGTAGCCTCCGTGGAAAAATTTGCAGGGGAGCGAACCGCTGTCGTCCTGCACGAGAAGATGATAGATGGCGTCGCGGCCACGCATGCTGCGAACAGCCTGACCGCTGGCGACGCGGACTCGCAGAGTGAAAATATTGTTGGGGCGCACATCTTTGATTTGCGAAAAGTGGAGGCGGTCTTCGTATCGGAACGGCAGGTAGCCAAGGAGATCTTCGAGCGTGTGGATGCCCCGTTTGGCGAGGAGCTCGGCGCGCTGCGGGCCTACACCTTTGATCATTTGCACGTCAGTCTGCAGGCCGTCAGCCATGAAAGGAGTTATAGCCGAGAAGCGGAGGAAGTACAAAGCGGGTGCGATTGAGTGGCCCGATCACTGAATTTCGGAAGGCCGGAAAAATTATGTAGCGGTGGGTTTATCCCGCTGCTCTTTCTTTCCCGGCGGATGGTGAGGCAGCGTGGCTTAAATCGTGGCTAAGTTTGCATGCGCCGAAGCCTCAAGGAGGGCGCGCAGCAGTCTGCGCCCCCTGCACCGGAAAGCGCGATGTTTATGAGAACTATGGCACCAGCACAACTTTGTTCGCAGGAACGATTTGCTGCTGATAGGTGAAGACTTCGCGGCTGTCAGGATTGACAAACACTTTCAGCCAGTTGCAATCGTTGGTGCCGTTTTCCTGGTGATCGCCGAAAGTTTCGACGCGGGTAAAATTCGCGATCCTTTGGCCTTTGGAATCGAGGAACGGCTTATCGATACGGAAGTAGTGCGAGTCGCCGTGGACATACGCGACCGGCTTTCCGAAGGCGATGACTTCCTGCCGCAGCGCCACCAGGAAATCGTGGAAGCCGTCAGGAGTCGGAATCGGAATCGACGGCGGAATCGGGATGCCGCCGTATGCGGGATCACTGGCCGGCAGGAAATCCGTTTCGATCAGCGTCTTGGGATCGCGCACCGGGCCGCGAGTGGCGTCGGTGGCATCAAACCCAGGATCAGCCTGCGAGATCAGCATCACCGCGACGGAGCCGCGATCATTCGCCTCGGCAAAGGTAACGTGCAACCAGGCGATGTCGGCGGCATTGCGCGCCGCCCACTCATCGTGGTCAGGATTGGTGTCGCATAGGTTGTTGCACGATCCCTGGACGTTCAACGTGGCGTACATCACGCCGTGCAGCGTCCATCTCCGGTTCTCGACACAAGCCACCAGTTCGTTTTGTGCGTTGAGGCACAATTTGTCGGTCTGCACTTCCTGCAAAAGGTGCCGCTGCCCGAGCGTGTAGGGAGTCGAGAAGAAGAGTTGCCGCTCATGATCCAGCCGTCCCCGTGAATTAAAGCCGCCGTTCGATGCCCGGTCGCAATCGGTCCAGTCATTGTCGCCCGGCGTGAAAACGGACGGCGCCCGCAACGAGTTGAAATAATTGCGCCCTTGAACGTAAAGATCGTCGCTGCAGGTTGTCGGCGTAACCGAACCCTTGGTGGCGTTGCCGGCCTTCAAGTCACCGTCATGGGCCACAAATTCCAGGTCCTGCGAGTTCATGTCCGCAATGATGTTGGGTACACCGGTCTGGGCTTGCACATCGGAATACGGCAAGTCTCCCCACAGGCCGATCGCGTAAGAGTGCTTATCATCCTGATCCTTGTCTTTCGGATCGTCGGGTGCGCCATAGAAGCCTGATGCCCGGGCCATCGTTGCTGTCATCGAAAGGAACAACGCCGCAGTGCCGGTAAAAATCATTGCTCGCGTCAGTCTCTGTCTGATGTGATTCCAGTTTCTATTGTTCGTCACAATTGCCTCCCAGAGGTCGTCGGCCCATTCACACCCACACCGAGTCCGACCGCGATTCCTTCTCGCGCCCGTGCAATCTGACAATTCCGCCTTACGGAAATATGAATAGCCGTTTAATTCTCGACACCACTATTGCGAACAGACGCGAGGAGCGCATTTTTTCCTGGATCGATAATTCGCGCGGGCGGCGGAAACGACTCTTTATGTTCCTGCCAGTGGCAGCCACGAAGAATCGGCACAGGGGGGAGAGTCACCTCTCCTCCCCTGCCACAGTCGCGGTAGGGACGCGAATTAACCCCGCGCCCCCCGCGCTACAACGGCGGAGCCAGAAGAGTCGGATGCCCTGGGAACGTTTCGGACCGCTTGTCGCTCGGTGGATCCCGAGTGCTGTGATCCTGCACCCGCGTCCTGCCATGCGCTTCTTGGAGTGCCTCACTAGCCTTGCCGACGACAGGATCTACTGTGCCCTTTGCTGACTCCTGCGACATGATCAAGGTGAATCGCTTCACCTCCAGTCACGAGTCCGTGACATGCCGCAGATCTCCCGAGGTAAGTTCGACCGCCTTCGACACACAACCGCCGGATTTACCACCGGCGAGCTTGATGGATATGGGCTTCGCGATCCTTTGCCCGCTCGCCCGCCACCGTAGGCCTCTTATCCGGTTCTTGTTCATCGGCTCGCATCTTTGCTCCGCGCTTCTTTCAGGCCCCGCCTCACGGCGAGTGTTATTTCACCCTTGCGCTTCGCTATCACGTCACGTCCATCACGTTGTGAAGAGGATTTACACCTCCTAGCTGTCAAACCTGCTCGGCACACAAAAAAAGGGCCGCGGGAAACGCGGCCCATCGACAGTCAGTGTGTGCTGAGGTTATTGTTTGTCGTAAACAGCGGTGGCGCTGACTTTTTTGCCGCTGGCATCGGTGCCGCTGATAGTGACGGTGCGGGTCTTGCCGTCGGCCGAAACGGTGGCAGTTCCACTCATGGTGACCTTGTCGCCCTTTTTGTTGGTCAGTTTCAGGGTATGAGCGTCAACCCTCTTGTAGGAGCGGGTGTCTGCACTCGAATCGCCGGTCACAGGATAGTCTTTGCCGTCGACCTTGCCGGTCCATTCGCTGTGCGAAGGTTTACCATCGGCGCCGACACCGTCGACGGTGACTTTGACGCTGTCGCCAGCCGCTTCATAGACTACGGTAGTATTTTTTGGAGCGCCGGGGCTGAACTTGGACTTGGCTTCGTTGAGTTTCCAGGTACCCATGCTGGCGTCGTCTGCGGCAAGACATGCCGAGGCAGCTGCGAACAATACAGCGAACGTTAACAAGCAAATCATTCTTTTCATGGAATCTCCTAATGCGATTTTTTTTGCGTTTAAACAACAGGACTTTGGGGATGGATGGCCCCAGTTGGACCCTAGTGGGAGGAACGATAGCACCGTGACGCCCTAGTAGCAAATGAATTTGTATAGGTCCGGAACGGTGGTGGACATCGAACGCCTGGGCAGGCTGGGGCGCAGGGTGCTGCGCCCCCTACATGAAAAACGTCGCAAGAGCGGTGTTGAGTGCGACGCTTTAGCGGCGGAGCAATAAGTCCAGGGTGATTTCGCTCTTGGCACATTCGGCCGCGGTGATGGGCTGGAGGTCGAGATCGTAGAAGCGATCGATGCGGGAGAAGTAGGCGGAAAGAGTTTGGAAGACGGCGGCGGGCTCGATGTTGGATTTTTTCCAGTAGGCAGGAGCGAATTCGAGCGCCAGAGATTCAGTGCCGGCCAGAGTTTCCGCACCGCCTGCGAAGGCGAACGGTTCGAATCCCTCGACATCCATTTTCATGAGCGTCCAGGACTTCACTGCTGAGTCCTTCAGAAGACCGTCGAGGCGGCGCACGGGTACGTTGATGAATTTTTTGCAGGGTTCGAGATCGACGAGGGAGTGACGGCCGCGGTTGGCGGGTTTGTATATGCCCATTTTTGCGGTGCCGTCTTCGGCGCCGACGGCGCAGGCGTGAACGGTTACCTTGGTGAGGCCGTTGTTGCGGAGATTGGTTTCGAGGAGCTGGCGGTTTTGCGGTTCGGGTTCGACGGAGACGACTTGTCCGGTGGGTCCGGCAAGTTTGCCGAGCAGGCACGAGAAATAACCGATGTTGGCGCCGACGTCGAGGAAATTGCCGCCCGGAGAATTTGCATAGGTGTCGAGGAGATATTTTGTTAGGCCGGGTTCGTGTTCGCCGCGGCGGTAGAGGCCGCGACCGACGCAATCGCGTTTGTAGCCTTGCATGCGCAGGCCGAGCGGCAAGTGGCGCGCAGTGACGGTATTGCGGAAGGGATTGGCGCACTCCGCCCAGTAAGCTAGGCCGCGGATTTCGTAGCGGACACGACGGTTCATGGAGAGATTATAACATTTGAGTTTCGTGGCCAATGAGCGAAAGCCAAAGAGAAAAACAACGGCATGGAAAGGGATAGCGCAGAGACGCCGAGTGCGCAGAGGAAGAGAGGAGAAAATCCAGAGAGAGATTCCTTGCTCCGCTCAGAATGCCGGAATAGCGACAAGCGAGGTGTTTGCGTGGCCAGAAACACATTGCTGCCAAGGGTTACTTGCGTGAGTGAGGCGCGTATGAATAGAGTGGATATTCGTCGAACGCGCAGAACGCGAGCGAATGCGGAGGCAGTGTGGCCAAGGTGCGGTTGAGCGGGCGGGATAAGCGGGCGCTGATCCTGTGGGTGCTGGCTGGAATTGTCGGGTTGTGGTACGCACACGCGCATTTCTTTGAGGCGTTTCCCGAGGCATCGGTCAATTTTAAAGTTACGCGCGCAGAAGCGATGGCGCGCGCAAAGAGTTTTGCCGAGTCGCTTGGGCAGAATGTGAATGACTACCGATCGGTGATCGTTTTTGGCGTGGATGGTGATGCCAAGACGTATCTGGAACGGCAGATTGGACTAAAGGAAGCCAACCGGTTGATGTCGAGCGAAGTACACGTGTGGAGTTGGAATGTGCGGTTTTTCAAGCCGCAGCAGGAAGAAGAATTTCGAGTCGGAGTAAGCCCCGAAGGAAACATTACTGGCTACCTGCACAAAATTCCCGAGGCCCAAGCGGGCGCAGAACCAAGCCGAGAAACCGCGCAAGAGATTGCGCAGAAATTTCTGGTGGAGAGGCTTGGAAAGTCCACGGCTACCTGGGATTTCCTGCCGGAAGAAGCAAGCTCAGAAAAGAAACCAAACCGCGTGGACTGGAAGTTCACCTGGGAAAAGCACGGATTCAGAGCAAAGGATGCGCCGGAACGGCTAACCATTGAATTGAATGGCAGTCAGATTGGCACGGCGCGGGAAGCTCTGAAGGTGCCGGAGCAGTGGGAGAGAGACTACGAGCGACTGCGCTCGGGAAACACCATTCTGAATATCACCTTTGTCATTCCGTATGTTCTTCTTTTTGGATCGGTGATCTGGCTGGGCATCCAATTCACCCGTGCGGATCAAACGAGCTGGCGGCTGGCATTACAACTGGGCGTGCTCGTGACGGTATTTATGGCGGCGATGCAACTGAATCAATGGCCGCTGGACGTCAGCCGCTACGACACCAACGCAGCGTTTGGAAGTTTCGCTATCAAACGGATCATGTGGGCGCTGCTGGTAGGAATCTCGTCGGCGTTGACGGTGACTCTGGTGCTGCCGGGCGGGGAACCGCTGTATCGCGCGGCAAAACCGCAGTTTTTGCGATTGAGGAATGCGTTCACGGCGCGGGGGTTGCGTTCGAAGGAGTTTTTCTCATCGACGATTGTGGGATTCTCGCTGGCCGCTGCGCACATGGGAATCCTGGTGGCATTTTACCTGGTGGCTAACAAGCTCGGAGCGTGGGCGCCGCAGGAAATTAACTACGAAGATTCGGTCAGCACAGCGATTCCGTGGATTGGCGGAATTGCGATCGGGCTGCTGGCGTCGACTAGCGAAGAATTTTTGTTCCGGCTGTTTGCGATTCCCTACTTGCAAAATCTGACGAAGTCGCGAGTGCTGGCGGTGGTGCTGGCGGCGTTTTCGTGGGGATTTCTGCACACCACGTATCCGAATGAGCCACCGTACATCCGTGGACTGGAAGTTGGACTGATTGGAATCGTGGCGGGTTTCGTGATGCTGCGTTGGGGAATTCTGGCGACGCTGATCTGGCACTATACGGTGGATGCGACGCTGGTGGGGTTGCTGCTGATCCGCTCGCACAGCGTGTATCTGCGGGTTTCTGGAATCGTGATCGGGCTTGCGATACTGATTCCGTTCGGATTCGCTGTGTACTGGCGCGTTCGACGCGGCACTTTTGAAGATGACGCGGACCTGCTCAACGCGGCGCCGGATCGGACGGAGGCAGCGAGAGAGCCGGAGACTGTGGAGGAGCGCGTTGCGGCTCCCACCGGAACGCTGTCGAAGGGGATGTTGGGCTTGCTGGCGGTGTGCATCGTGTTGGGCGGGCTCGCCGTAGTAAAACTGAAGCCAGTGCATCTTGGCGAGTATCTCAAGCTTTCCGTCAGCGCCAAGGAAGCGACGCTTCGCGCCGACGATGTTCTAAAGAAGCGAGGCATAGATGCAGAGTCTTACCATACCGCCGCGACTTTTGTGGACGCCACAGACGCAACGGCGAATGAATTTTTGCGCGAGAAGATCGGCATCTCCGCGCTAAATGGCATCTACGACAAGCTGGTGCCAGGGGCACTGTGGCATGTTCGGTTTTTCCGTGACGGCGAGGCCGAGGAATACGCGGTGGACTTGCTGCCAGATGGCTCGCTGCAGAGCGTGAACCACAAACTGGCAGAGGCGGCGAAAGGCGCGGCGCTATCGAAAGAGGAAGCGCTGGCCCGGGCGGCCGCTTTCCTGCAAGACGAGAAGCATCTGGACGTTTCTCAGTGGGCTTTGGTGGACTCCAGTTCCGAGAAAAAACCCCATCGAGTGGATCACAATTTGATCTGGCAGGAGAATTCTCCGCTGGACGGGCCAGCGTCAACGCAGTCTGCGGACGCGACGAATCACGCATTCGCTCGGGTGCAAGTTGCTGTAGTGGGCGATGAGGTGAGCAACTTCCGGACATTCATCAAGATCCCCGATGAATGGCGGCGCAAGCAAGACCAAGAAACGATTTCAGAGACGCTGCTGTTTGTATTCAAGTTTTGCTTTTATGCAGCGATTGCGATTGCTGTGCTGGTGCAGTTTCTGAAGCGCATCAAGTCGCAGGCGATGAAAGCGATCCCGTGGAGGCGGCTGGCGGGATGGGGTGGATGGGCGGCGGCGGCGTTTGCTGCGGGATTCGTATTCAGCGATTCCATCCCGAAATCGCTGGATAAATATCCGACTTCGATTCCATTGAAAGTGATGTTTGGCGAGATTGGCGTGTCGTTTCTGCTGTTGTCGGCGGGCACGGTCGGCGCGGTAGGGATGCTGTTTGCGATGGGCTGGTTTTTCTGCCGGCAAGCGTTCGGGGATAGCGAGCTGCCCGGATGGCGGGGGATGCCGGGAACGTACTATCGCGACGCGGTGATGATTGGACTCGGCGGCTCAGGAGCGTTGCTGGCGCTGAGCCGGGTGACGGAGTGGGCGTCGAGTCATTGGCCGACTCCGCATAGGGCGCTAAGCGCGGCGTTTGGGTTTGACTTCGATTCGATCGTGCCGGGCCTCGCGATTCCTGCAGGCGCGGTGTTACATGGACTGCTGTTTACCGGGCTGCTCGCGGGAATAGGCGGTTTTATTCTCGCGCATTGCAAATCGCCAATCGTTCGCGGAATGCTGTTTGTGTTGGGTTCGCTGGCGATGGTGGGCGATTGGGGAAGTCCAACGGACTTTACGAAGCAGTGGGTGGTGAAGGCGGTATTTCTGGCGGTGGTAGTTTTTGGAATTATGAAAGTGGTGCGACTAAATCTGATGGGATATTTTTTGGTGCTGGCGATTCCACAGCTACTGCTTGGCGCAGTCGAACTGCTCTCCCAGCCTAACGCCTTTTACCGCCAGCAAGGAATGGTGTGCGCGGCGGTGTTAGGGGCACTTCTGGCTTGGCTGATTGCGGCGTGGCTGACAGCGAAAGACGCTCCTGAAGATCGCCTGGCGGCGTTGCGGCAGGGGCAATAAGCAGGGGCAACAAAACCTCCCAGATTCGGGTGCGCAGCGGGCAACGTGGAAAAGGTTTCCCGCTTCGGAAACAAATAGTCGCGGGTACTCGTTGTATAAGATGAAGGGTATGGCTGCTTACCTGAGGTGCGGCGGTGCGTCCAAATTGGATGACACCGCAGCGCTGCGTGTTTTGCCGAAGGCTCGGCTTGTTCGCAAGAGTATGAGAACGAACCAGTAGCCAGGCAAACTCGAAGAGAAAGCGAACATGCCGCTTCCCCATTGGACGTTGGCTTTGGCTGATAACGCAGGCAGGTCCGGCGGAACAAATGCCGTCCTGGCCACGGTGACCTCTTTGCCGGAACTTGACGAACGGTCCCTCGTCATCGAGGCACAGGCCGGGAATCGCGCGGCTTTCGAGGAATTGGTGCGCCGGTTCGACCGCGACGTGCTGCGGCTGGCCATGAACCTGATGAAGCGTCCAGAAGACGCGCGCGACGTTTACCAGGAAGCCTTCCTGAAGGTTTACCGCAATCTGCACCGCTTCCGCTTCGAATGCAGTTTCTACACCTGGCTGTACCGCATCGTGACCAACGTGTGCCTGGATCATCTGCGGCGGCGGCAGGCCCGGCCTGAAGATCAAGCACCCGAAATACATTTGAACCGGCAGGATGAAGGTTCGCGCGATTTTTTCGAATTTCAGCGTGAACTGCGGCCGGGGCTGGACCCGGAACGGCGGCTGATGGGGAACGAGATACGAACCAGGCTCGCGAAAGCGATGGAACGGCTGTCACCGCGGGAACGAGTGGTATTCGAGATGAAGCATTACCAGGGATTAAAGTTGCGTGCGATTGGCGATGCCCTGGGGACCACGGAAGAGACGGTGAAGAATTCGTTGTTTCGGGCGACGCGGAAATTGCGGCTGGAACTGGGAGAGCTGCGATGATCCCAGGCGAACACAAGATGAGCTGTTCGGAGGTAGGGCCGCTGCTGGTTTTTCTGGCCTGCGACGAGTTGACGGCAGGAGAACGGACAGGAATTGAAACGCACTTGGAAAGTTGCGCGGATTGCCGGGCGCTGCTTGCGGAAGAGGATGCCTTTCAGGAATGTGTTTTGACGATTCCGCAAACCGCGGATGAATTGGATCGCACCGGGACCATGTTGGCGCAATGCCGCAGCGAGCTCGCGGAATCGCTCGACCAGATGTCGGTTCCGGCAGAACCGGAAAGGTGGCAGCCATTTGGATTTATCCGGCGCTGGATGGCCCTGCGGCCGGGATGGAGCGCTGCCGGTCTTTTAGCGGCAGGCGCGATTCTGGGAGTGCAATTGCTGCAGTGGTTGCCGACCGACAACTCGAACTTAACTGGCAAAGCGATGACCGTATCGGCGGCGCAGAAGATATCTGACGATCAACTGGCAAAGATGTATGTTTCTCGAATTAATTTTGCACCCAGTGCAGACGCCGCGCCGGGAACTTTTCAGGTGCAACTGCGCGCCGAGCAGCCGCTGGTTCTTTCAGGGAACATTGATGATTCGGACGTGCGGCGCGTTTTGACGTATGTGGTAAAGAACAGCGAACGGTTTGATGCGGGAGTGCGGCTGGATTGCCTGGAAGCCCTGAAATCGCGCATCCACGACGTGGAAATTCGCGGCGCCTTGCTGGATGCGGCTCGCCACGATCAGAATCCCGCAGTTCGAATGAAAGCGTTGGAAGCGTTGCGCGATGTTGCCGGGGATGAAGATGTGCGCGATGCGCTGCTGGAATCGCTGAACCGCGATGCCAACCCCGGCGTACGGGTGGAAGCGGTTAATTTGCTGGTGCGGTCGTTGGAACTTGCATCGACTTCACAAATGGGCATGGCCAATGAAGCGCCAGAAGCTCCGGAATCCGATATGCCCATGATTGCGCCAAGTGTGCCAGCGGTTCCGCTTCCCGCCGCGGAACCATCCGTGCGACGCGTGGTGCGAGCTTTGCAAGACCTGCAGCGACGTGATCCGAACCGCTATGTCCGCCTGAGAAGCGCAGCAGCGTTGCGCCAGATCGGCCCGCCGGATGTGCAATAAAAAGTTTGTAAAGCGAAATTCAGAAGTCACAGGATGCTGCAAAAGAAAACGCAGGCAGAGTGGCCTCAGGATGAATCGGTTTTGTCAGGAATAGGAATGAAGGCATTCCCCATTTTCGGAATGGCGCGCGCCGCTGGACTGGCATGGCTGTTTGCCGGCCTGGCGATGCCATCCGGTTTTGCAGCAAAAGATCCGGCTGCGATTCTCGTAGAACCGGCGAAGGGGACCGAACCGGGCGGGGCGCACTTTTCCAAAGACCTGAACGGAGTTCTACAAACCAGCGAAAATCTGACGCTGCGTTTGAACACCGACCTGGGTTCGGTGCATGTGGTTCCGCTGCAAAAAGGCACCACCCCGGTGGTTCGCTATTCCGTGCATATCGAAACCGATGCACGCGAACCACTGGCATCGCAATTGTTGGACCGCTACGTTTTGAATGCCAGGAGCTTGTCGACAGGTACTGAAATCACCGGCAATTTACCACCGCAGGTTGCGCGCGGCGGCGGAGCGCAGTTCTGGGTGCATTTTGAAGTATCGGTGCCGGGGAGCTATGGGCTTGATATCAGCACGGGCGCGGGCGACATACTGACGGCCGAGGTTGGTGGAATGGCCACGCTGGCGACCGAGGGCGGGAATATCGTTACCGGAAAGCTTTCGACCAATCTTTCGGAAGCTTCACACCGCCATGAGCACTCCCGTATGCGAGCGGCGGCAAAACTGCAGACGCAGGGCGGACACATCCAGGTTGAAAGCGCAGAGGGTGATTTGAACGCGTTCACCGCGGGCGGACATATCAACACTGGTTACATTCATGGAGAGGCGAATCTGCACTCTGGCGGGGGCCACATCCGCGCGGCGGGAATCGGCGGCAAAGCCGAGCTTACCACCGAAGGCGGAAACATCACCGTTGGTAAAGCGGGAAATTTCGTGGTGGTGAAAACCGGCGGCGGACAAATTGATTTTGGAGAAGTGCGCGGTTCGGTGCATGCACAAACCGGCGGTGGCGGGATTCGCGTGATGTACGTTTCTGGACCAATGGACGTGGAATCGAGCGGTGGCAGCATTTGTCTGACGCGAGTTTCTGGAGCGGTGCGAGCAGAAACCGGTTCCGGGACCATCACCGCGTGGATTAACCCGGAAGGGTCACGAATGGGCAGCTCCGCGCCGCATGTTGCCAGCGCCGCGGTGAGCCTGAGCGGAGCTTCGCAACTTATTTCCGGCGAAGGCGACATCGTGGTTTTTCTGCCGCGAAATCTGGCGGCAAATATCGAGGCCATAGTAGAGCACGGCGGAGAACACCGCATCGAAGCCGATCCGGCGTTGGCGCTGCAAATTGCGAAATCCGCACAATCCAGCGGCCCGTTGAAAGCGGTTGCGGCGCTGAATGGCGGCGGTCCGATTCTGAGATTGAAAACTACCGGCGGAAAAATCAAGCTGCAGTATCTGGAATCGGAAACCGCGCTGTGGGACTCCATGATGCGCGATCAAAAGGCACGGATGGAGCGAGATTTGGCTATGACTCCGGTGGCGGCCCGGGCAATGCAGTGGCCAGATGCGTTTCCGCCTCCGTCGGCAATGGCGACGCCTCAGTTTGAGCAGCCGAGCGTGTGGCCGGGAGGCTGGGTGGATCGAATCGAGTTTCGCCTTCTGGGCGGCGTGCGCGAGGACGGAGACGACTTCCTGAAGCGAATCGTATCGGCTCCGCCGCCCGGGTATCCCGAAGTCGCACGTAAAGCGGGGGTCGAAGGTGTGGTACGGCTGCAGGTACGTTTGAAGCCGGACGGGCACATTGAAGTGGAGAAACTTCTGGACGGCGATACGGTACTGGCCGATGCGGCGATTGCGGCGGTGAAACAATGGCGTGGCAGGCCGGTGGCAATGGATGGCAAGCCGGTGGACGTCATCTCAACGGTAAAGTTTGAATTTCATTTGCGTTAGTTTTTGAGCTGTAAAGACGTTGCAGAGCATTTGGGTCCATGGTCCAGGATGTTCTTCAGGAGAAATGGAAACAGCGTGCGGTTGATCGAAGTCCGTCGCACGATGAATCCTCGAAGGGGAGCATTTATGAAACTTCGCAAGATGATCGTTCCGGCGATGGCGTTGCTGTGGGCGCTGGCGGTTACAGCCGTTCCTGGCTGGGCCATCAGCAAAGAGTTCAATCAGTCCTATCCGCTGCAGCCGGGCGGCACGTTTGATTTGCAGAACGTGAATGGAACCGTGGAAGTGCAAGGCTGGGACAAGGATCTGGTCGAGGTGCACGCGGTGAAGACGGCGAAGCTCAAGGAATCTGACCTGGAGCGGGTTTCGATCGATGTGAATGCCAATGCTAGCGGAGTTTCCATCGCAACGCGTTACCCGCAAAACGAAGGCGTGGAAGTGGCGGTGGAATACACGATCCACGTGCCGCACGGCGCAAAGCTGGAGCATTTGGGTACGGTCAACGGGACGCTGCGAATCGCGGGAGTGGACGAGGTAGATGACCTGCGTACGGTGAATGGCAATATTGAGGTGTTCGGCGCGGACAGCACGGTGCATGCGCGTACCACGAATGGAAATGTCCGGTTGGAACTTTCCCACGTACATGGCGTCGGCGGAACGCTGGCCGAAACAACGAACGGCTCGGTGGTTCTGGCGTTGCCGGCGGATTCGCAGGCAGATCTCGAAGCACGCTGCTTGAATGGAAATTTTCTTTCCGAACTGCCGCTGGAAATGCAAAGTACGTTGAAACCGCGCGAGATGCACGGGAAGTTGGGACAGGGCGGAGCGCCGATCAAGCTGCACACGATTAATGGCGGCATCCGCGTGGTGGCACTGCGCACGACGGTTTGAAACGGCGTGATTTGAAAAGCGGGTTTGAAATCACGCGCGTCTAAAAACCCAAGGAGGAAATCATGAACCGAAAAGACATTTTGTTGACCGCTGGAATCGCGGCCCTGGCCATAGGTCTGATCGCATTGCCGGGCCCTGCGAAGTCGCAGCAGGAAACCCCGCAGGCCGCCGAGCCAGTGCCCCAGGCGCCGGCTCGAGTCAGGATCATGCGCACGCCGCAGGCGGTGACCGTCGAGGGCGCTCCGGCGCTCGAGCGCGTGCAACAGGAACTGACGTTGCTTGAGGACCAAGGCGGTAGCTGGCTGGGAATCGAGACGCAGGAAGTCACTGCGGAAAAAGCAAAAGAGCTGAAACTCTCCGCCGAGCGGGGCGTGGTAATCGGAAAAGTCCTGGAGGATAGTCCCGCCGCGAAATCCGGATTGCGAGACGGTGACGTTATTACCGCGATAAATG
>Ga0193709_1000086_pt1 | contig 41433 bp, 41 predicted proteins | sample H3c2metaG_FD_160571 | JGI IMG/M metagenome (GOLD analysis project Ga0193709, IMG submission 160571) | Soil microbial communities from a riparian zone of the East river system, Colorado, United States - H3c2 | ecosystem: Environmental > Terrestrial > Soil > Riparian zone | place: USA: East River...
TCAATGCTTGCCCTTCGCTCGCACCGCGTCCTTGATGGCCAAAAGTGCTTCCGCGACGCCCGGTCCTTCCCATTGACCGCGAAAGCCCGCCGTAGAGGAATAATCCGCCGGGCCGATGAATACGATTTCCACGCCGGCGACCTGCAGGAGTGCCTGAATATTTTTCCCGCCGGTCACCGATTCGACGATGGGGACGACCAGCACGTTTTCATTGGCTTCCTGAGCGTGCTCGACGAAACATTGCCCCCAGGCCGTGGCGCGCTCCGCCCCGATGCCGCGAACGCCTTCGGGTGGATACGTCGCGAACGCGACGGCTTGCCTCAGTTGCTCCGCCGTTTCGATCCACGGAATAACGACGCCATCCGCGCCGATGTCGAGCGCGCGCTTGATGAGGCCCGAATTCAATTCTGCCACGCGCACCAGCACAACCGTGTCGCTGCGCACCGTCGCGCGGACGTGTTCGAGAATTTCTTTCCAATCGAGGTGGCCATGTTCGGCATCCACGACGATCCAGTCCAGGCCGAGGGCGACTGCCATTTCGGAAATGCTCGCCGATTCCAGCGTGACCCAAAGGCCAAACACAGCTTCGTCAGCGGCAAGTTTCCTGCGGAGTTTTTGCAGTGCGGCAATTTTCATTTGGCGGGAGGCTCAACCACCTTCGGTGCGTCAACGGCAGGCGCATGGTCCTTCGCCAGGTAATTTCCGTAGCCGATGACCACGGTTGAGGAGACCAGGACGACCAGCCCGAGCCGCATCAACCGGTGCGTCCGCTGGCTGGCGCCCTTCCATTCGGAAAGACAAAGACCCACCAACGTCCCAAAAATAATGATGCTCGCCATGTGCAGAGTCCAGCTCGAGAAGTCGTATCGGCCCATCTTGGTCGTCCCCATTCCGTAAAAGAAAAACTGCAGATACCAGAGTGTTCCGGCAACCGCGCACAGCGCGTAATTCGCGAGCAGCGGCACACGTTCAACTGGCGCCGACACTTCGGCGGAAGTCACTTTCACCGCGCGGCGAAGATAATTGCCGCCAGTTTTGTTGCGGATATTCAGAAAACCGCACCAGAGGAAATTCGTCGTGAAACCGCCGGCCAGAATGATGATTAACACCGGCAGATTCTTCCACAAATCGGAAGCGCCATTACTTACGGCGAGCGCGGCGATGGGCTTGCCCGCGGCAAAACCATACGACATACACGCGCTCATGATGCCGCAAAAAGTCGCCACCCACACACCTTTCTTGAAACTGAATTCCCGGATCGTTGCCTGCTTGTCTTTCTCCGGCACTTCGTCCTCCTTGGCGACGCCTGCCAGCCCGCTGATCACGATGCCCAGCAAACATACTGCAACACCGCCCATTACCACCAGCCCGGCAGTTGTCTTAATTACGGCCACAAATTCTCCGCTGAATATCGGCGGCAGCAACGTGCCGAAAGTCGCGCAATATCCCAGCGCCATTGACGTCCCCAGCGCAATCCCAAGATAACGAACCGTCAGTCCGAACATCGCGCCTCCGATTCCCCATAACATTCCGAAAATGAAACTCCAGCACGCGCTTTTCAGCGGCGCATGCGACAAAGTCTTCATCAGGTTGGGCACCATGAGTGAGGCAATGACCCAGGGCACTATCAGCCAACTGAAAATCCCACCCACCAACCAGTAAGTTTCCCACGCCCAAAATTTCACCCGCCGATACGGCAGATAAAAAATTGCCGACATCAGCCCGCCGATGGCATGGAGCACGACGCCAAGTGGAGGATTGGGACTCATCTCAAAATCACGCCAGCGCGCGCACAACCGATTGATTGCGCAGATAATCCGAGAGCGTCTCCGGCCCCAGCACACCGCCGCCACAGCCGCTCAAATTGCAACCTCCATACGGAATGCCGTGCGCGAAAAGATTGTGGGCATTGATCCAACTGTTCCCGGCGACCAGCCGTTCGGCCACGCGATTCGCCCGTTCAAGATTGCTGCTCCAAACACTGTTGGCCAGGCCGTAAGCGGAACTGTTGACAAGTTCGACCACCTTGTCTTCGTCGTTGAAAGTCATCACGTAGGCCACCGGCCCGAAGATTTCTTCGCGCGCGCAAACGTTGCCGGGATCGCCCGTCATCAACGCGGGCCTGACGTAATAACCCTGCTCATGACCCTTGACCTCCGCGCGCCCGCCTTCCAGCAAAAGTTTCGCGCCGGATTTCACGCCTTTGTCCAGATAACCCAGCACGCGCGCCCGCTGCTTCTCGCTAACGACCGGCCCGATGTTTGTGTCAGCGCCGGCGCCGTAACCAATCTTCATCGCGCCGAGCGTCGCGGTGGCCCTGGCCACAAATCGGTCGCGAATCTTTTCATGCACCAGCCAGCGCGTGGCCGTGCAACAAACCTGTCCCGCGTTCAATGTGACCGCGCCGGCGAGCGAGTCAGCTACAGCTTCGACGTTCACATCGTCGAAGATCACCGCCGCGCCCTTGCCGCCCAATTCCAATTTCACCGGCACCAGATTTTTCCCGCACGCTTCGGCGATCAGGCGCCCCACTTCCGGCGAGCCGGTGAACGACATCCGTTTGATTCCCGGATGGCGAGCGAGCGCCGCTCCGGCCGTTTCACCAAAACCGGTGACGACATTGACCACACCGGCCGGCACTCCGGCCTCCTCCGCCAGCTTCGCAAAGTAAAGCGTCGAGAGCGGCGTATCCTCGGCTGGCTTGATAACGACCGTGTTTCCAGCCGCCAGCGCCGGGGCGATTCCCCAGCCGACGAGCAAAAACGGAAAGTTCCATGGAAAAATGAATCCACACACCCCGTAAGGCACTCGCAACGTGTGCGCCTCAAAGCCAGACACCGCAATCGGCTCGCGGCGGCGCGTATGTACAGCCAGGTCCGCGTAATAGCGAAACGTCTGCGCCGCGTGCGGCACGTCGAACCCGGCGGCCTGACCCCGCGGTTTGCCGACATCCAGCGATTCGATTTGCGCGATAATCTCCTGCCGCTTCGTGATCAGATCGGCCAGCCGATGAAGAATCACCGCGCGGTCATTGACCGGCATCGTCGCCCAACCGCTCTTGCGAAACGCCTCGTGCGCAGCGGCTACCGCCGCGTCCACGTCCGGCGCATCACCCGCCGCGACGTTGGCGAGCACCTTGCCCTCGCCCGGATCGCGCGTCTCAAAAGTTTTTCCGGTCTGGGCGGTGACCCATTTTCCGCCGATAAACATCTTGAGCGGTTGAGCTGACAGGAACTTGCTGACTTCGGGATCTAATTGACTCATGGCTGGGGGGGTCCGGTGATTTCGCTCACGGAGCCGAAGGACTTCAAAGCACCTCGCGACGTGAGCGAATGGGTTTATTGTTCATTGGATTATTCTGCAGTAGAGACTATGTCAAAGGACTGAATGCAGAAAATGATATTTTGACGGATTTTTCACGCGCCGAAAATGTGAGAATCCAAGGCAATCATACCAAGCACGGGAACCCGATTCCATGCGACATGAAGATTCGCACGCAATTACCAAGGGAAATGCAATGACCTGAAAAGTCGCGAAGTGACGAAATAGTTTCAAGTCCTCTCGCGCGCACCACTGTTTTTCGGCGAAAGCAACGCAGACAAATCCTTGGCGCTGAACTTCTATGCGTCGCCACCCTTGCGCGGCCGATTCCCTTTCAAGAGTGCAATCCCATAATCACGGTTCATTTTGGCGATGAAACTTAGGCTGATTTCTTTCGGACAAACCGCTTCGCAAGAACCGGTCACCGTGCAATTGCCGAAACCCTCGACATCCATTTGCTTCACCATCGCGAGCACCCGGCGGTCTTTCTCTGCCTTGCCCTGCGGCAACAGATTGAGATGAGAAACCTTGGCCGCGACGAAAAGCATCGCTGAGGCGTTCTTGCAAACGGCCACACATGCGCCGCACCCAATGCACGCGGCCGCATCCATCGAGAGGTCGGCGTCAGTCTTGGGGACAGGGAGCGCATTTCCGTCCGGCGTGCCGCCGGTATTCACCGAAACAAAACCGCCCGATTGGATGATGCGGTCGAACGCGCCGCGATTCGTGACCAGATCCTTGATAATTGGAAACGCCTTCGCTCGCCACGGTTCGATCGCAATCGTCTGGCCGTCAGTAAAATGACGCATGTGAAGCTGGCAAACTGCAGTGCCAGGGTGACCGCCATGCGGGATCCCGTTGATCACGAGCGAGCACATGCCACAAATTCCCTCGCGGCAATCCGAGTCGAACGCAATCGGCTCCTCACCCCGGGCAATCAATCCTTCGTTGACCACATCGAGCATTTCGAGGAACGACATGTCCGGCAAAACGTCCTTCGCCTCGCAGGTCTCAAATCGTCCGGCTGTTCCGCTGTTCTTTTGCCGCCAAATTTTCAGAGTCAGGTTCATGCGAGGGAAAATTTCATTTATAGCTCCTCGTGCTCATATGGACCTCTTCGTACACGAGCGACTCCTTATGAACCACGGGCGCTTTGCCGACGCCCTGGTATTCCCATGCCGCAACGTACGCAAAGTTGTCGTCGTCGCGCCTGGCTTCGCCATCCGGGTATTGAAATTCTTCTCGGAAATGGCCGCCGCAGGATTCCCGGCGTTCAAGAGCATCGAGGCAAAGCAGTTCGGCAAATTCCATGAAATCGGCCACCCGTCCAGCGTATTCAAGGTTCTGGTTAAATTCGCCATTTTCTCCAGTGACGCTGATATTTTTCCAGAATTCCTCTCGCAATTCAGGAATTCGTTTCAGCGCTTCTTTTAATCCCGCCTCGTTGCGGGCCATGCCACATTTTTCCCAAAGCAACTTGCCCAATTCACGATGAAGCGAAGTTACGGTGCGCTTGCCTTTAATCGAGAGCAGCTTGTTTGTGAACGCGCGCACGTCCTCTTCCGCCTTTTTGAATTCCGCGCCGCTGGTGGATGGCTTCGGCTGTTTCGCCGAAACAAAATAGTTCCCGATTGTGTACGGGAGGACGAAGTAACCGTCGGCCAAACCTTGCATCAAAGCGCTTGCGCCCAGTCGGTTGGCCCCATGATCCGAGAAGTTTGCTTCACCCAGCACGAACAGGCCCGGGAGCGAGCTCATCAATTGTAGTCCACCCACGTTCCGCCCATCGTGTAATGGACGGCGGGATAAATGCGCATTGGCACTTTGTAACCGTTTTCGCCAGTGATTTTTTCGTACATGTCGAACAGGTTGCTGTAGCGCTCTTCAACCTTGTCCTGGCCGAGCCGATTGATAGCGTCCGCGAAGTCGAGATAGACACCCAGCCCGCCCGGGCCGACGCCGCGCCCTTCATCGCAGACTTCCTTCGCGGCCCGGGAAGAGATGTCACGTGGCGCGAGATTGCCGAAACTGGGATACTTTCGCTCAAGAAAGTAGTCACGGTCCGGTTCGGGGATGGAGGCCGCAGGTTTGGAGCAATCCTCTTTACGTTTCGGCACCCAAACACGGCCATCATTGCGCAGAGATTCGGACATCAACGTTAACTTTGACTGATGCTCCCCGCTGACAGGAATGCAGGTTGGATGAATTTGAGTGTAGCACGGATTGGCGAAGAAGGCGCCTTTCTTGTATGCGCGCCATGTGGCCGTTACGTTGCAACCTTTCGCGTTCGTCGACAGGAAAAAGGCGTTTCCGTAGCCGCCCGTAGCCAGCACTACCGCATCCGCAGCGTGCGAGGAGATTTCCCCCGTGACCAGATCACGGCTGACGATGCCTTTGGCGTGCCCATTGACCACTACGAGGTCCAGCATTTCGGTGCGCGGAAACATCTGGACTGTGCCCAAACTGATCTGGCGGCAAAGAGCCTGGTACGCGCCGAGAAGCAGTTGTTGCCCGGTTTGGCCGCGCGCGTAAAATGTCCGCGACACCTGTGCGCCGCCGAATGAGCGATTCGCCAGCAGGCCACCGTATTCACGGGCAAAAGGCACGCCTTGAGCGACGCACTGGTCGATAATATTTACGCTGACCTGGGCGAGGCGATAGACGTTTGCTTCACGGGAGCGAAAGTCGCCGCCTTTGATCGTGTCATAAAAGAGCCGGTAAATACTGTCGCCATCATTTTGATAATTCTTTGCCGCATTGATGCCACCCTGAGCGGCGATGCTGTGGGCGCGGCGGGGGCTATCCTGGAAACAGAAGCATTTGACCTTGTAACCCAGTTCGGCCAACGACGCCGCAGCAGATGCGCCGGCGAGACCACTGCCGACGACGATGATGTCGAATTTCCGTTTGTTGGCTGGGTTAACGAGCTTGAGATCGAATTTGTGCTTATCCCATTTTTGCGCGACAGGACCGGAAGGTATGCCAGCATTGAGACTCATTTCAGTGCCTCCTTTCCGAAACCCAGGAAAATAGCGACCGGGATAGAGGTATAGCCAATGAAGATGGCAACCGCCAGCCATCGTGCGGCTTTATCAAGGAAGGGGCCATATACGGTACTTTTCCAACCGATCGATTGAAACATACTGCTCGTGCCGTGGCTTAAGTGAAGGCATAGCAGGGCGATTCCAAGCACGTAAAATCCTGAAACCCATACGCTGTTAAATCCTACGACCATCATTTTGAAAATGTCGTGGCGTTTCTCCGGATCCATGAAGTCCACGAAGCTTTTGCCGGTTAAATTGACATATTGCACCTGAACCGTGAAATGCAGCAGGTGATAAATAATGAAAACGAAGACGATAATCCCGCTCATCAGCATGGTGCGTGAAGCGTAAGTCGAACCGACTGGCTGCCATGTGCCGTAGGAAATGGGCCGCGCCGCCTTGTTCTCCGCAGACAGTTTTATCGCGGCCCAGACGTGCAAGACCAACATCAGGAGCAGAAAAATCCGCGCAGGCCAGATAATTTCCGGATTGGATTGAAGAAAATGGCCATAGCGATTGATCGCTTCCGCGCCGAGGAAAATTTGAAGATTGCCCGCGAGATGACCGATGACGAATAGAAACATTACAAAACCCGTCACGGCCATGATGTATTTCTTGCCGAGTGACGAGCCAAAGATGTTTGAAAGCAAGTTCATCGAAAACAGCCAAGCCCCAGACTGCACCTCTGGTGCGGTTATTGAGGCAATCTAATAACATCTTCCCGTTCGTCAATAAGCATTAAGTAAAGTTAAACTAAACTGCATAACGTAAGTTAATCTGACTAATGCACTCGAGGCGCTGAATTGAATCGGAGCAAAATAAAATAATCACCGCGGATGGGTTGGGATGGCTGCGGATGGGCGCGGATCGGCGGGACAGTTACATCAGTTGCAAGGTTACCATTGGTGAAGAGATTGCGGTGTATTGGGAAAAGGAATGGCGAAATGGGCTGGTGATGGGATTGATTTTCGATCTGGAAATGATGGATTCATAGGAGTCGCGGATGAGGGGCCAAAATGTTTGCGTCCCTAATAACGGGAGAGGTGGACAGTAGAAATACGCCTTGACGTTCCAAGTTCCTGAGGTTCAGTCACTTAAGCCCAATTGGCCATGGCTAGTAGGGTGGCCAGTTTGAGGGCTGGCAAGGTCGTGTGAAGACGGCTCTAAACCCGGGAAATAACGCGAACGACGGTCTCGCGATAAGGACGGAAACCCATGCGATGGTAGAGAGCATGAGCGGTGGTATTATCGCGCATGACATGTAGGAAGGGCGTTTCGTTGCGCTGCATTTGGCGTCGAATCAGCTTGTTCATTAGCCGCCGCGCGAAACCGCGGCCTCGAAAATCCGGGTGGGTGCAAACGCCGCTGATTTCGCGAAGTAAGCCAGCATGCAATCTTTCGCCGCCCATGGCGATCATTCGCTCGCTTTCAAAGAAGCCGAAGTACTCGCCAAGTTCGATGGTCCTCAGCCCGAAAGGACCGGGACGGGTCAGCGTGGCGAGTTCAAGGGCCTGCGCTGCGTGTTGCAATCCGAGTTGGATGGCGTCGGAGACATCGTCAGATGCGGGCAGTGGAGCGTCCCAGACCATTCTGAGCACTGTGGATTCTTCTTCGATCTGCCAACCGCCCGGAACGGGGCCGGACCAATCGCCGCAGTAGAAGTGCTCTGCGGGTTCGCAGAAAGAAGCGATGGCGTTGAAATTCGGGCGCTCGAGGTTTGCAAAACCGAGGATGGGAGAGAAGCCGGGTGCGAATCGGCGGATGTCATCAGCGCCGACAGAAAATCTTTTCTGCGGTCCGGAAAGAGCGTGCCAAACGATGTTGTCGAGCAGATGGCTCATTGATGTTGCGAAGTGACAAAGAACGATTTTTTCAGGCGCCAGACAATAGTTCTTTAGATCTATGAAGAAGCAGAATGCGCCGGCCAGCTGGTTGCTGGAGACTGAATATTGGTATTCTGGAAGGTCAAACTACCATTGCCAATGAAGGAGGTTGGTCATTAGAGAATTTGTATCTGACCGTAGTCAACGCTGCGTCCGCAACCGATAATAAGCCTGCGGCGCATCGTCCGTGTTTTCCATAAGAACCGGCGACCACGTATTCATATCGAATGATTTTTCGACCATAATTGTGTAGCTGCCACTCGGGCCGGCGATGGCTTGCTGGTTGGGCAGCACGAAACCGTCTTCAGCAATGAAATAGGAAATGAATTTACTGTACGGAGGAAAGACACCGCTGTTGAGCGAGAGGGTTCCGGGGCCGGTGAATTCGGCCGGCTGGTTGGGTTGAAGAATGAAGCTGGCGAAACCGCCGCCGGGTCGCGAAAAGCTGGCGTTGACGGGCTCCGGGACGCCGAACAGGCGCATCGTTTTGTTGGTGGGAACCTGAATTCCGATGGGGTCATTGGCAATTCCCTGGCTGTGGATGGCCGAGTTCATCACGCGATAGAATGTAATGACGACTGCATTGGAGAAGATAAGTTCGGCGGGACCGGCGAGCGCGTATGAATTCCCACTTTCCAACGGTGCGAAATAGCTCTGCGTAAATTGATAGCCTTGCAACACAACCTGGGTGCTGTTGGTAAAGTCCCCGAGAGTTGTGGTGATGACAATTGCCGAGTTCGATGGCACAAGCAGGCGATTGGTTGCCGTGGTGGGGCCGATGAACGTTTCGGCGTGAGCTAGTGTTGAAATAAGCGCAACGAAAATTGCGATCGCAGGTCGGGGGTTCATAACAATCAGTCTGTGCTGTTTTTATCCTAACACTGCGTCAAGCGCTGAGCAACGGGTGATTCTCTGGAATTTGACGATCTGGCGCGGAGCGATCCATGAAAGTCTCATGCCATGCCTGGAACATCAGTATACCCCAAAGCATATAGGCACGGTTTCGCCTGCCCTGTTGATGGTCGCTCCACAAACGGCGCACCTCGGCGACGTCGAAAAAGCCCTCGCGCCGAAGCCGACTTTCCTCCAATTGGGCTTCAGCCCAATCCCGCAGTGGACCACGAAGCCAGCGATCCATGGGAGTGCTGAAACCCATTTTAGTTCTATCGAAAAACTGCGAAGGGACTCGCCTACTCAGGATCTGGCGCAGAGGCCATTTCGACTGGCCTCCGTAACGCTTTTGGATTTCGGGGATATTGAACGCGTGCTCAACAACACGGTGGTCCAGAAATGGCATGCGTGTCTCCAGACTGAAAGCCATCGCGGCGCGATCCACTTTGACGAGAATGTCGTCGGGCAGATAGGTGTTTAAATCCAGATAACTTAGAGAGGACAAATCGTCTCTCAGCGCAGTCATGAGAATGGCATCATCGGAAAACTCATGCATTGCCTGGGGATGATTCAGGTAGAGGTCCGCCTGCTTGTTGGTGGACATTCGGTAAGAGTAGTAAGAGGGGAGGCTTTCCGGAAGCCAATGTTTCTGGGCGCGATTGAGCTTGCTGAAACACTTTCGTTTGAAGGGAGAGTCAACAAGGAGGCCCAGCAGGACGCCCAATGCGTTAGTTCCGCATCTCAAGCCCGCGCCCATTACGGGATGACCGTTGATCTGCCGCCAGCGACGAAGACTCTTCGCATATCGTCCGTAACCGAGGAACAGTTCGTCTCCGCCGTCACCAGAAAGGCAAACGGTAACGGACTGCCGCGCGAGTCGGGCGAGAGCCAGAGTTGGCAGTTGTGAATCGTCGGCAAACGGCTCGGAATACGCCTGCGGCAACAGGTCGGCCAATGCCAGTAGTTCTGAATCCGCACAGTGCCAGGTGATGTGTTCTGTTCCCAGATGCGAGGCGACACGCTCAGCATGCACGGATTCGTCCATGCGAGCGTCAGTGAAACCGATGCAGAAGGTCTTCACTGGTGCTAACGACTCGGCCCGCATGAGGGAGACAATGGTGGAAGAGTCAACGCCACCCGAAAGAAACGCCCCAACCGGCACGTCGGCGAGCATCTGCATTCGGATTGCGTCCCGCAACAGCGCCTCCAACTCGTCCACACAATCCGCGGGGGAACTCCGGGAAGGTTCTCTCGAGTCCGGCTTCGGAAGTGACCAGTAAGGCCGGATTACTTCGTTTCCTGGAGACGCGCTGCCGCCCAGGGAAAGGGAGAACAAGTGCCCGGGCAACAGCTTATGAAAACCCTCAAAAATGCAGTGCGGAGATGGAACATAGCTATAGCGCAAGTAGAGCGTGAGGGCACCGCGGTCAACTGTGGGAACAAAACCGGGGTGCGGGCGAAAGGCTTTAAGCTCCGAGCCGAAGAAAAAATTGTTGCTGCTCCAGCCGTAGTAGAGCGGCTTCTCCCCGAGACGGTCACGAGCCAGCAGCAGGAGCTGTTTCTGGATGTCCACCAAAGCGATGGCAAACATTCCCACACAGCGCTTCAAACTGTCTTCCAGGCCCCATTCAGCTATTGCTCCCAACAAGACCTCCGTGTCAGAGTCCCCCACAAACCTGTGCCCGCGTCCCTCCAGTTCAACCCGAAGATCACGGTGGTTGTAAATCTCTCCATTCATTGCCAGAGTGAACCGCCCGTCCGCAGAGATCATCGGCTGATCACCCAACCTGGATAAATCGATGATAGCCAACCTTCTAAACGCCAGGGCGATTCCGAGGTTTGAAGATATCCACTCGCCGCCGCCGTCAGGACCGCGCTGCCACAACTGGTTTCCCATTTTCTGAACCAGAATGTCGGCACGTCGCGGAAAATCACGAGGCGAGTGGAACCCGGCAAATCCACACATGGCTAAACCGCTCCCTTGCTGTCGGAATCTGATCGCTTTCGGTTGCGACCTGGAACTTCAATTGACGATTTTGCGGGCGAGTTGACGTCGCACATAGTTGCTCACTCTCTGCCCGCGGGTACTCAGTAAAACTGATCTAACGTAATATAACAAACGATAATGACGAGTCTATGATTTCGGGATGACACAATTGTCATAGGCAAAGAGGATAACCGGAGGCTGGGTGAAGGCAGTTGATTGCGCTGCGGCGGGTGAGGTGAAAAGCCGCTTTCGTGATGATGCGCGGAAGAATTCGCCCGAATCCTTAGCAAAACACCAGGAAGGCGCGCGATTGGGTAGTTCAGGACTTCTTGCCTTCGCAGTTGCGCATTCGCAACTTTTTGCTATTGACGGTGTTTTAATTAGGCCCAAAAGGGTTGTTTTTTGGGTGAAAGATTAAGAGAATGCTGTTGCTTAATGAGCAGAGCGCGATCGAGAACAAGACGGTCCCACCTCGCAAAAGCGAGGGGTTAATGAGAGACGTAGGGTCATGCGACGCGCCCTGAAGTGAATTGAAGTTTGGAAAGATGCGAAATATTTCGAAAATTTTAGCGGTGATAGCGGCGATTGCCGCAATTGCAATTATCGGCACGATCATGCGTTGGGGCAAGGGTGGCGGAAATTCTGTTGGTTCCCAGACTAACGATGAGCAAACGGTGCAAACGCCAGAGGGGGCGGAGCGAGGTTCGACTTCGGCCGCGAAACAGATCGTCCGAATCACACCGCCCATCCAACCGCGACGCGGGCCAACCGTCGCCGGTGCGACCAATGAAAATCCGATGCCACCCAACGCAACAGCCGGAATTATCGCCGATTGGGACGAGAAAGTGAACGACATCCTGGGTCCAGAGGGCGATGAGAAGGAGAAATCCAAGAAGTTGATTGATCTATTTCCCCATCTCCCACCGGAGGGGCAAGAGGAAGTGGCGCATCATCTTTCGAATCTCGTCGCCGATGAGGATTATGCGCCGCTCTCAAATTTTGTGACGAATTCGGCTTTGCCGGAAGCGGTGCTGGATGTGTTTGTGGAAGATGTTTTTAACCGGCCGAATAATATCAAATTGCCGTTGTTGCTGGATATTGCGCAAGACCCGCAACACCCGCGCGCCGGCGAAGCGAAGGATGTTCTGGAATTGTTTTTGGAGGAAGATTTTGGGAGTGACTGGACGAAGTGGCATGCCAAGATGGAGCAGTGGTTGAAGGATAATCCGGATTAAAAAATCCCGTTAAAACGGGAAGAAAAACAGAATGGTAATCGTCGGCTCCGGAGTTTTTGGGAGGGGACAGTAGGGTCGTTTTCACTTTGAGCCTCCGCAATTTGCCGCTTTGCTCCGGAATGGCGCTTGCTTATTCTCAAATCGGAAATGACAACGATTGCTGAAAAAGCTCTGCCTGTTCCCTATCTCGATTTGCCACTGCAAATGCGGGGGATTCGCAAAGAAATCGATGCGGCAATAGCGCGCACACTTGATAATTGTTCGTTTTGCCTCGGACCGGATGTAGTTCAGTTTGAGAAGGATTTCGCAAAATATTGCGGCGCGGAGCATTGCGTCGCCTTCAATAGCGGCACCTCTGCGCTGCACGTCGCAATGATACTGCTGGGGATTGGGAGGGATGATGAAGTCATCACGACGCCATGCACTTTCGTGGCGACGAGTTGGGCAATTTCGTATGTGAACGCAAATCCGGTGTATGTGGACGTCGATGATGCGACGTTTAATTTGAAGCCGGAACTGGTCGAGCGCGCGATCACGAAGCGCACGAAAGCAATCATGCCGGTTCATTTGTATGGGCATCCGGCGGACCTGGAGCCGTTGCTCGAAATTTGTCGCAAGCATAATTTGCCGCTGATAGAGGATGCATGCCAGGCGCATGGCGCAAAATACAAGGGAAAGATGGTGGGCACTTTCGGAGAGATTTCCTGTTACAGTTTTTATCCCGGCAAGAATCTCGGCGCTTATGGCGAAGGTGGTGCATTAGTGACCAACAATGCGGCGTATGCGGCCAGGGCGCGGTCATTGCGCGAGCACGGCTCGACCCAACGCTATTATCACGATGAAGTCGGGTTCAACTACCGCATGGAAGGCATCCAGGGCGCGGTGCTTGGGATCAAACTGAAACATTTGGATAAATGGACGGGTGAGCGTCGCCGTGTGGCCCACCGCTATCACGAATTGTTGGCCGATACGCCGTTGCAGCTTCCCATCGAAGCCGATGATGCCGAGAGCGCCTATCATCTTTACGTCGTACGGCATCCTCGCCGCGACGATTTAAAGAAGCATCTCGAGGCAAATAAAGTTGGTTGTGCGCTGCATTATCCGTTGTCGCTCCATTTGCAAAAGTGCTACGCGCATTTGGGCTATAAAGCCGGAGATTTTCCTGTGGCTGAGAAAGCTGCCCGCGAATGTTTGAGCCTGCCGATTTTCCCGGAGATGACTGAGGCGCAGATTGAGCGCGTGAGCGAAGTTATTCACGACTTTTTTCGGGCGTGAAATCGGGCATGCAATTGGTTATGGGGTTGAGGTGATTCCATCTTATGTGAATGAATCACTTCATTTGATTCCACGCACCAAATCCTCAAGTCCGATGTTCAATGACTTGGCGATCTTTACCAACGAGTCAAATGAGGCGGTCCGCCTGCCATTTTCCAGCAGCGAAAGAAACACAACTGACAATCCCGCCCGCTCAGCAAGGTTCTCCTGTGTAAACCGGCGAAGTTTCCGGAAGGCGCGCAGGTTATCGCCGAGTATACGGCGATGCTTTGGGACCGAAGGCACGCCGCACGCAAACACAACTCAGGTTTTTTGAACATTTACACTCAGTTTAATTTTTCACTTGCTATTCCGCGCCGTTCGGGCGCTAATCCTGGCGGATCGGCGGAATATCTATGACATTTAACTAGAGGACATCTCAATCGTTAGCTGGCCTCGCGAAGCTGTATCTTGTCCATCGCAGAGCAACGGGTTTTGCGTGATGCTCACGCAAAATGCGTGGAGTCCACGCAATCGGCGACGCGACTCCGCTCGTTTTGGCCATATTTCTGGCTCAAAAGCGCTGGGCACGATAAATGCAGATTAACTCGGGTTCGAACTCAGAAGGAATGTATGAAGACAAGGAATCTGTTGGCTATGACTCTTATTCTGGGCGCATTCTCAGTGGCTTCGCCGACGCAGGGCCAGACCTCGCGGGACGTCGTCAGCGCCAGAATCCGCTCGCATATCAATTCGTCTGTGGCGCTATCGGCAAATGGCCAACAGAGTGGCGAGCAGGAGGAAGAAAGCTCCGACTCAGGCCTTTATAGTCTTACTCCGCTTCATGGTGTGAACGATGTCTGGTTAGACCTGACCGGTATTACGAATGACATTGTCTCGCTGACGATGCACAACACGACCTCGAACTTATTTTGCCAACTGCTCACCAATTTGGACCTGCGTCTTCCGAAAGAGTGGGGCTATGGCCGAATCGTGCGGGCCACGAACGATACGACGGTGTTCGCGCCCGAGCCAATGTTCGGCCGGGACAAAAGCTTTTATCGCGCAGTTGAGGGGTTTCCCATCGTCTCGATAGTCGGCAGTGTGGACGCTATGGAACCGAGTGGCAGTGACCCCGGCTTTCCGGGACTTTTTGAGGTGAACCTATCCTCTGCGGTTAGCACAAACCTTACAGTCTTCTACAAGATATCAGGTTCGGCGCAAAACGGGGTAGATTACTCTAACATCACGGGCAGTGTCATCATACCGGCCACTCTCAGTCAGACCCTAATCCAAATCGATCCAATTGCCGATAACATCATCGAGTTCGAGGAATCCGTGACGCTGACGCTGATTCTGACCAACGGCTACGTGGTTGATCCGGACAACTTCTCAGGGACGATACGAATTGCGGACAACTTCGGTTCCAACATTTTTCAAGTTGTAACGGGCGTCAACGGCGCGAACGGGATTGATTACAGCCCGACGGCCAAATCGCTGCTGGTATCCTTCAACCATTCCCTGTTCGGCAATGATGGCGAGCCGTTCAATTTCGAGAGGATTTTCACCAATGGCATTACCACCAACCTTTTTGTGACCAATTGGTCGGGCATTCACGGCATGCCCGATGAAATCAAGCTGGCGACGGCCAAAACGACGGCTGCCGGGTTTATCGCTGGAGAAATGTATTTCGGCACCGGAGTGAACGGAATCATCGGCAAACTCTCACCCGATGGGACGGTTTCCAACCTGAACTGCTTCGTTCTGTCGACGGACGTGACGAATACGGACACATTGATTCGGGGCGGTCTTTACGTAGATGACAGCGGCAGCTTTGGAGGAGATTTGATTGCTGTGACTGGCGCGGGCGAATTCGAGGGTGGCGGCGTCTGGCGCATCAATTCTTCAGGCGCGGCTACGCTGCTGACGACGATTTCCAACACCCATTTGGAGGGCGTAATAACTCTCACCAATGACGTGCAGAAATGGGGGCCGTTCGCCGGCAAGATAATCACCGGTTGGGAAACGGCCACGAATGAATATGGCCTTGGCCGGCCACTGGTTTATGCCATTTCGACCAACGGGACGGTGGAATCGTTTGACCTGGGTATCGCGCCGGAGGATTTCGACATCATCAAGCCAGGCCAGGACCTTTATTGCCTGGTTGAGAGCGATGAGCAGATCACGAAGATTTCATCGAGCCTGTTGACGAACTACTGGGGTGATCTGTTGATCACGCAGGAGGGTGTTTTCGGGCCGGATAATCTCGGCCGTTTATTCATTGTTCACTGGGACAATTCCAGCACTAATTTTGTTACCCGCCGCATTTCGATTTCCGGGGACTTTGAACATGTCACCTTCGCTCCGATCAACCTGCCGAGTCATCCGCAATAATTTATGAAAACCGAATTCGTTCAAAAGCTATTATTCACGACTGCGATATTTCTGCCGCTGCTCGCGATTGCCCAAGGCACATTCCTCTACGATCAACAGTCTTCCGACGAGTCGAATGGTGGTTCAGGTGCGAACGTTATCCAGAACAGTCAGCCGATTGGCCAATCCTTCACGCCGTCCCTCGATGGTGTCGCCTTCGTGAGATTGCACCTATTTGATGAGAACAGGAACAACGGCCTGGGCGCGACAATGTATGTGAATCTGCACAGCGGTTCAATCGCGGGCCCGATTATCGGTACCACTGACCCAGTCACTATGCCCGATAATTTTGGTGTACCATTGAGCGGCGGATTTGTGACTTTCTTCTTTCCGGCAACCGTGTCGATCCAGCCGGGAACCACGTACTTCTTTCAGCCGGTCGTGCAATCGGGGGACTCATGGGGCATGATCGGAGACCTCTTCAACTACTCCGGCGGAGACGCATACACAGCCGGTGTAGCGACTTCCATTACTGATTACTGGTTTCGCGAAGGTGTCGTCGTGCCCGAACCATCGATTTTTTCTCTTGGCATGCTTGGCGCCGCCGGCCTGTGGCTCGGATCCCGGCGCGTGAGCAAAGGTACTACAAGGCCGCGCTATGCGCGAAGTTTGCATCCCAACCAACCGAATGGTGGAATCGTTTGACCTCGGTATGAAAGCCGAATTAGTTCAAAAACTATTATTCACGACTGCGATATTTCTGCCGCTACTCGCGACTGCCCAAGGCACGTTCATCTACGATCAACAGTCTTCCGATGAGTCGAATGGGGGTTCCGTCGGCAATATAATTCAAAATGCGCAGCCGACCGGTCAGTCTTTCACGCCTTCGCTCGATGGCGTTGGATTTGTGAGATTGCAACTTTTCGATCAGAATAGGAGTAACAGCCTGGGCGCGACAGTGTATGTGAATCTACGCAGCGATTCAATCACCGGTCCGATTATAGGCACCAGTGACCCAATCACGATGCCCGATAACTTTGGTATCCCGCTGAGTAGCGGATTCGTGACTTTCTTCTTTCCAGCAACCGTGTCGATCCAGCCGGGAACCACGTACTTCTTTCAGCCGGTCGTGCAATCGGGGGACTCATGGGCCATTCTTGCAGGCGTGTTCAACTACGGCGGCGGGGCGGAATACGCATTTGGGTCTGCTTCGTCATCTGCGGACTATTGGTTTCGCGAAGGTGTCGTCGTGCCTGAACCATCCATTTTTTCTCTTGGTATGCTTGGCACCGTTGGCCTGTGGCTCGGATCGCGGCGCGTGAGCAAACGTGCTACAGGGCTGCGCTGTGCGCGAAGTTGCATCCCAACGAACGGCGCGGTGGAATCGTTTGACCTCGGTGCCGCACCCTAAGCAGCTTTTGCTTCGAGCCCGGCCATAAGGCGAAGGAGGGCGGGTTGCGAGAAATCAGCGCGAGCGAGTTCGCCGGCGACGTTGCCCTGGCGCAAAACGATGATGCGTCGGCTCAGGTTCATCACTTCCGGAAGTTCGGACGAGATGACCAGGAGAGCGAGACCCTGACTGGCAAGTTCATCGAGCAGGTGGTGAATTTCGGCTTTTGCGCCAACGTCCACGCCGCGTGTCGGTTCGTCGACGATAAGAATCGCGCATTCGCGAGCGAGCCATTTCGCGAGGGCGATTTTTTGCTGATTACCGCCGCTGAGGCCAGCGATCGGGGCATCCATCGAGGACGTTTTCACGCGGAGACGATCCACATACTTTTGAACAAGCGAGCGTTCCTGTTTGCGACGGACGAATCCGGCAACGCTTAACCGGCGAAGCACGGCCAGCGAAGTGTTCTCGCGACAATTCATGCTCAGGACGAGGCCAAGGCGTTTGCGGTCCTCGGGCAGCAGACCGATGCCCGCGCGCAAAGCGGTCGTGACGGAACCAAATGGGAGCTCTTTGCCGCGAACGAACACCTTGCCAGTCGCGGCTTCATCCAAACCGAAAATCGCATGGGCGACTTCGCTCCGGCCCGCGCCGACGAGTCCAGCGAACCCGAGAATTTCACCAGCCCGTATGCTGAAGCTGACGTTGTTGAATTTGCCGGGCGAAGAAAGATTTTCGACCCGCAACAATTCTTCGCCGAGCTGGCGTTGCAAATGTTGCGAAGTGTACTGTTTGAGCTCGCGGCCCACCATTTGATGGATGACCCGGTCGGGATTGGTTGCCGTGATAGGTTCGGTGGCGACGTGTTGGCCGTCCCGCAGGACAGTCACGGCGTCGCAAAGGCGAAAAATCTCTTCCATGCGATGGGAAACGTAAACGACCGTGATGCCACGCTGCTTGAGTTTGCCGAGCAATTTAAACAGGTGCTCGCTTTCGCCGACGGACAGCGAGCTGGTCGGTTCGTCCATGACGATGACTTGCGCTTTGGTGCCGAGAGCTGCGGCGATTTGGACGAGTTGCTCCTGTCCCGTGGAGAGCTGGCTGATGGGTTGATCTACATCGAAATCGGATTCAATCTCTCGAAGCATTGCGCGCGCCTGCTCGCGCATTTTGCGACGGTCAAGCCATCCGGCGTGGTGCGGCAAGTCCCCGAGGCAGAGGTTTTCGGCCACAGTAAGATTCGGGCAGAAGGCGAGTTCCTGATGCACCATGGCGATGCCGAGCTTGCGCGCAGCAAGCGGCGTGGGTGCATCGATGGGTTTGCCATCGAGGTGGATTTCGCCGGCATCAGCGACGTAAACGCCAGCGAGGATTTTGCCGAGCGTGCTTTTGCCCGCGCCGTTCTCGCCGATCAGCGCATGACATGCGCCCCGTTGAATCTCAAACGAAACACCGTTAAGAGCCAGGACTCCCGGGAATCGTTTAGTGATGTTACGAAAAGTGAGAAAGGCCATATTAGCCGCGAAAGAACGCAGAAAGGGAAAGTCCAGCGTTGCCCAAACGATCCATAGCAGAACGGTGGAGATCCTGGCTCAGAGCGTACTTCTTGATTTGAAATTTGGCGGAGCCGAAATTGATTAGCAGGCCGTGTTCGATGCGAGAAGATTTGAGGTAACCAAGTAATTGCGCGATGTGCTCGTCGGCCAAAGTTCTACAGGCTTTCAATTCGATGATCAGTCGGTTATCAATAAACATGTCCGCATTGTAATCGCCTATGGCTGTTCCATCTTCATCGTAAACGCTGAGAGGAAATTGTTGTTTAACGTCCAAGCCGATTTTTCGAAGGCGATGAGCAAGAGCATTTTCGTACACCTTCTCAAGGTGCCCATGCCCATGATAAATATGGATGTGGTAAGCGGTTTGGCGCACGGTGTCGCATAATTCCATAATATCCTTCATGACATTCCGTTCGAAAAATCGCTTTCCTTTGTGTTCTATGCGTTCTTTCGCGGCTAAGATTTTTTCATTTTGGCAGCCACTTTTCCCAGTTCTTGGCGTAACTTTCTACGTTTGCCTTTGAAACCGGAGTTAGAGGACTCACATCTATCACGGCTGGCGGGTTCTTCTTGAAATGGACCTTGTTGAAAAGATGCTCGACGGAGCGGTAACCCCATTCGAAGCATTGCTGAGCGAGAAGAAGTTGCACGTGGCCGCTGCGAACGTAAGCGAGCTCCGCTGGAAGTGCGTCCACAGAAACGCATTTCACGGTCCCAGGCTGCCATTTCAAGGCGTTGTCCGTGAAAAGAGGCCAGCCACCGATCATCGCCCAGCCCGTGATGTCCGGGTTGGCCTGCATGACTTGCTCGACCTTTGCAGCCGCGTCTTGCGGCGTTTCCTTATGGTAATAGACATCCCGGATTGTGATGTCGGGATATTTTTTGGCGACGTTCTTCACGCCTTGAACCCGCTTTTGGAGATTGGGCGCGTTCTGGTTTCCGGCTAGAATCGCCACGACCCCTTTGCCTTCCATGACTTTGGCGAGTTCATCCATGACCTGTTCGCCGCATTTGACGTCGTCGACACCGTAGGTGACGAAGCGTTTGCTGTTGGGGGCGTCAGAATCAAACGTGGCGACGGGAACACCGTTCTTAACGGCGGAATTGATGGCGTCAGTGAGTTTATTGGCGTCAGAACAACTCACGGCAATGCCGTTTGCGCCAGCCAGGACAAGTTGCTCGATGGCTTCGGCCTGTTTTTGGGCGTCTTCGTCGTTCGGCGTGCGCCAATCAATTTTGATGCTGACGCCATTTTTCGCGCTGAGATCTTTAGCTGCCTGTTCAGCGCCGGTTCGAGCCGCCTGAAAAACGGGGTTGCTTTGGGCTTTAGCGACCAGGCCGAAGGTATAGGAACTCTTCGGTTCGGCGGCGGTGGTGAAAAGAATGCCGGTAAAGGAAAGAAGCAATGACGTGATGAATTTCATAGGAGGGATTTAGGGAGCTTTTGGGCAATTTGCAACTATTTACAGGGGTTCAGGTTTTGAAGCCAGAAAGCATGGAGACAATCAAAAGGGGCAATTTACGGCGTGATTAGTGGAATTACCTGGCGACCAAAGCGGCGGTAGAACTTAAAATGCTGATCGAGAGTGAAAACGCGACAGTCGCGATGAAGCTCGGCCATGCGAACCAGACAAGCATCCGCCAGGCTCATCGGTGCATCGGCGTAACGATTCATTAGCGTGGCAACTGATTCGTAATTTGAATCCAAATTGAAAGCAAATTGAGCGACTCCGTTACGCACTACGGTCCATAGCGTTTCCGAACTCAGCCCGCGCTTGGATAAAAGAAACGCAGCTTCAGTCCAAATCGGTTCGCAGGTGAGGACTGGTTCTGTAAGAGCAGAAAATTGAGCGACGGCCCAGTCATGATGTTGGTCTTGCGAAATCAAATAGGCAACCAATGGACCGGTGTCCAGAAGCACAACGCTCAATCCTCACCGAATCCTTCCATATATTTAGGATTTGTGGACAGGTCGCGCGGTCCGCCTTTAATGATTCCGCAAACATCCTTCATCCGATCATGGAGGGAAAATCGCTTCTCACCATTGCGCTGTTCGAGCAAAGCCTGACGCGCGATTTCCGATTTGGTGCGTCCGAGGCGCTTCGCTTCACTGTTAAGCCAGCGATGAAGAGATTCGTCAATTTTGACCGTGAGCGTTTTCACAAGAGCAGGGTAATACGGATATGGCAGAAATGCAATACGGAACTTTGGGCGCTGGGTTTAAGATCGTCCGCCTTTGGTCAGTCGCCGCCGGGCAAGCCAATTATTGAATTGGTCCAGGAGCACGGCCACGATAACGACACTTCCGATGATGATTTGGCTGTAATTCTGGTCAATCCCGAGTATCACGATGCCGCTGCTAATCATCTGGATAATCAGCGCCCCTAAAAGTGCCCCAAGCGCCGAGCCTTTGCCGCCGGAAAGACTTGCGCCTCCGACGACCGCCGCCGCGATGACGTTAAGCTCGTAGCCTTGGCCATCGCCGGAAGTCGCACCGCCGTAATACCCAAGCGAAAGCAGCGCCGCGATGCCAGCCGTGAGGCCGGAAAAGAAATAAACGCTCAGTTTGACCCGTTCAATGCGGATGCCGCTGAACCGGCTGGCCAGCTCGTTGCCACCGATCGCATAAACGCGCCGGCCGGCAGTCTGGCGCGAAAGATAAAGTCCGCCAATTAACGCGACCAAAACCATGACTCCGAGAGGCACGAGACTAAGCCCGTCACCGACTTCCCAGCGAACAAGGTCTCTAAATGACTGGGTAAATCCGCCAATCGATTGGCCTTTTGTAATCACGAAAGCAATGCCGCGGAAAATTGCCATCGTACCCAGCGTGATAATGAACGGATGAACCCGCAGGGCCACGATCATGCCGCCGTTGAGAAATCCGCAAATGGATGCGACACCCAGGCAAGTCAAAAGACCGATCGGCACGCTCAACCACGGCGAAACTGCATTGTGAGGTCCGTCCGGCCCGTAAAGCCGGAACACAATCGCCGCGATAACTGAAGCCAGGGCGTAAGTCGCGCCCACGGAGAGATCGATGCCCCCCGAAATGATGACGAACGTCGCGCCCACCGCCATGATAGCGATGAAGCTGGTGTCTTTGGCAAGCTGCGCGAGATTCTGGGCATTGAAGAATTTGTTCTTTTCGACGATGACTGCCTCGCGCTCGCCCGCGGAGTTCACGCGAAAAACCCGCTGCCGCTCCCCCTGCACGTTAGTTTCGAAAAGCGGGACTTTGACTCTGCCGCCAAAGATTGAAAGCAGAACGCCAAGCACGACGATTACCACGATGAGACCGCTCTCCTGAAATCGCCAACTGCGCTTGGGCGGGGGTGCGGGTTCAGATTGCGGAGCGGTCATTGTTCGAGTCTAATGTCCAAAGTCCAAAGTCCAAAGCCAAAACATGGCTGGACACAAGTCGCAAACTCTCCTAAAAGTTTTTGCAAATTTATTTTGCAATTTCTTGAGATGGTGTTAGAAAAGCTCCGGTCAGATAATTCGTTGGGTTTAAGTTGGTTGTTTTTTGAGCAAGTTCCGCTTGGGCGCTTCTATTCCTCACGACCAAGTTTTCGGATCCGTGAGATCGTGTCGGAATGAACGCACCTGTTTTTTTAGCCGCCGCCACAGGCCCCGCCAATAAGGCGGAGTTGCTTTATGTGTGGGGGCAAGCCACGCCCGAAGCCAAAGTCATCATCGCCTGCCTCCTCGTCTTTTCCATCACCGCCTGGTCCGTCATGATTGGCAAAGCCGTCCAGATGCGGCGCGCCAAAAAGCTCAACCTGTTCTTCAACACCGAATTTCGGACGCAAAAAAAAGTCCTGGATGTCTTCGACCGCCGGCTCCAGGCGGAAGGTTGCCCGATGTTCAAGGTTTACCAGGCTGGCAGCGTCGAACTGGACACCCGCTTGAAAAACGCGGATGGCAACGGACGCAAGCGCTTCGTCTCACTCAAAAGCATGGAACACGTCAAACGCACGCTCGAAAACACCGTCGCCCAGGAATCGCTCAAGCTCGAATCCGGCCTGATTCTCCTAGCGATTGCGGTCAGCGGCGCGCCCTTTCTCGGTTTGCTCGGGACAGTTTGGGGTGTGATGAGCACTTTCGGCCACATCGCGCAACAGGGCAGCGCGACCATGGCCGCCATGGCCCCCGGTGTCGCCGCTGCGCTCATCACGACTGTCGCCGGATTGTTGGTGGCCATCCCGTCAATGTTCGGTTACAACTGGCTTGTGCATAACCTGCGCGTGCTTACTGTTGAATTGGATAATTTCGCGCAGGAATTGGTCTCCAAGATGGAAACGGAATATTTAGAAGAAGCATGACAAGAACTTGTCAAATTTCGATAGTAGAGTGCGAGCGGCGACGAAAACCAATTCGCCTGACCCGTCGCGTCTGTCGGACCGGTCCGACTCAGTCAAGGCTAGTCCAACCTAGTCCAACCCAGTCCAACCAAATCCAGCCCCCCCTCCCCCCCGTCTCATGAGACGCTTCTCACAACGCAACGCTCTGGTGACGTTGAACGAGATCAACATCACGCCTTTGCTCGACCTTGCGTTCGTGTTGCTGATCATCTTCGTCATCACCACGCCGTTGTTGGAAAAAGGCTTGCCGCTGCATTTGCCCAAAGTCGATGGCCAGTCCGACACTTCTATTAAGAAAGAGGACATTCGCACTGTAGAGATCACGCCCCAAGGAACGTATTTCCTTAACCGCCATTCATTAAGTCTTAGCCAAATCGAGCGCGATCTCGCTACGGACTTCCGTCTGAATCCGAATCTGGTCGTTTTTATCCGTGCAGATGAAGACAGCATGACCAAATACTTGGCAGCGCTCCTTAAGGTGTGCCAAAAGAACGGCATCACCCGTTATTCGCTAAGAACCGAACCGCCCAGAGGCCAATGAATCGCCTGAACAAAAAATGCGTCATAGCCTCGGCAGGAACACACCTGCTCCTAGTGGTGATTCTTTTCGTCGGCCCGGCGTTCCTGTCCGAGAGAACCAAGCTAACGGAAATACAACCTATTAAGTTCATTCCGGAGAACCTTGTCTTGGCCTCCGTAGCGGGCGGCGGCAATCCCCAGGCTGCGACGCGCCCTCCGGCTCCCCCTGCCCCAATCACACCACCATCTCCTCCTGAGCAACAACAACGGCAGCCCGATCCGCCGAAAGTAACAGAGACCAAACAAAGCAAGCCTGACCCGGATTCCCTCGAAACCGCGAAAGAACACAAGAAACCCCGTTTGCCTGACGTAAGTACGAAGGTCGTTACCCGCAAATCCGACAGCTCCAAGAAACAGAAGCAACCTCCAACCACAGAGTCACGAGAGCGAGAATTTGCGGATGCCAGGCACCAGTCTGAAGCCTTCAATAGAGCAGCCCGCAGTTTGGGAAACAGCTCACCATCAGCGACAATAGTTGATCAGGATTTTGGACCGGGCGGAGGGGGGCCTACCTACGCGAGCTACGCCTCGTGGGTTCAAACGGTTTATTTAGGCGCATGGGTGCCGCCAGACAGCACTGAAAGTGCTGCAGCGATTGCACGCGCAAGCATTACGATCTCTAGCGACGGTACAGTCGTTTCGTCTCGCCTCATTACCAAATCTGGTGACCGAGAAATCGATCAATCTGTCCAGCGCACCTTAGATAGAGTGACAACTATCGGCCGCCCATTTCCAGAAGGCATGAAAGAAAAACAACACACCTATATCTTGCGATTTGATTTGAAAGCTAAACAAGGCTTGGCATGAAGCGCGTATTTTACACTTATCTGATTTCTGGCTTGTTCACTACTGGCATTGCTTTCGCACAGGAAGAAATACCGATCCCAAAGTTTCTCGAAGGCCAGGCGAAGCCCATTTGGCTTTCTGTCAGTGGCATCAACGGCGAAGCATTGCAGGTTTTGCAGTTCGATCTTTACGTCCAAGGCTTTAACTTCACCAACGTGGATGGCGCGCAATATCTCATCAGTGGCAGCGCCAATGGCAATTTCCAGGGCCGCGCGACGGACAAATACAACAAAAGCACGCTCGTCTCACACGCCTACTCCGGCGAATCACTTCGGCGTCAAGTCCATCAATTCGTGGACGATTTTGTTTCAGCACTGCAACGAAAGCCTATTTGCCGCACCAAAATCGCCTTCAAAGGCGAGACGCGGCCCAACAGCGAAATCTTCGTCGCCGATTTCGATGGCCATAATTCCCAAAGTGTCACCAAAGACAACAGCATCGTCGCGGCGCCAGAATGGGTTTCTGGCCGAATGGCTTTGTATTACACCTCCTACAAACTCAATCACGCAGACATTCTTTATCACAACCTTTCTTCCGGCGACCGGAAGATGTTCGCCCGTTTCGGCGGCTCGAATATGAGCCCCGCGCCGTCTCCCGACGGCAGCAAAGTCGCCATGATCCTCAGCAAAGATGGCTGGACCGATCTTTACGTCCAGAGCGCCAGCGGTGGTAGCCCGGTTCGCCTTACTAAATCTCCGCAGGATGAATCCTCCCCTTGCTGGTCGCCGGATAGCCAATGGGTTTGCTACGCTTCAAAAGATGCCGAGCATCGCGTGTTGAAAAAGGTTTCGGCATCGGGCGGACAAGCGCAGCGCATCAACACCGGCGGCGTTCCGAATCCGACCGAACCGGATTGGTCGCCCGATGGCAAATGGATCGCGTTCACCTCACAGACGCGCTCATTTCAAATTTGCGTCGTTCCGGCAGGCGGTGGCGAGGCGACCGTCCTGACTGAAGGCGAAGACCCTTCGTGGGCGCCGAATTCGCGGACGTTGATTTTCGCACGCAGAACGGGAGAGGGTTACATTCTCTCCCTGCTTGACGTGCCTACCAAGCAAGTAAAAGATGTTTCCCGGATTTCGGGAAGTAATTCTCAATCGCAACCCAGTTGGGCGAAATAGCCCGCTTACGAAAGACTGAAAATGAAAGTGATCAAGTTTGCCACCCTGCTCGCGTTTGGAATCGCGATAACCCTCGGCTGTGTCGGATGCAAAACTCATAACACTCCGCCCGTCACAAAATTTGATGACCAGGGCAGACCCATCACGGGCTCAGGCGCTGACCAAACCGCCGGCAATGCAGGGAAACTGGATTCTGATTCCGGCGGCATCAGCAAGAGCGCCGGCACCGAAGGCATCGCCATGGGCAACGGCCATCCTGGCTGGCCTGAAGATCGCGAGGCATTAAAGGCCGACACTATCCATTTCGAGTATGACAGCGCCGTTGTGAAACCGGCAGAACATTCCAAAGTGACCGCTGTCGCCGACTATCTTAAATCCAATGCTTCCAACGCAGTAAAGGTCGAGGGCCACTGCGACGAACGCGGCACTGACGAATACAATCGCTCCCTCGGCGAACGCCGCGCACAGGCCATTCGCGAGGAGCTTGTCAAAGCGGGCGTCGAGGCAGGTCGCGTTGATACCGTCAGCTTTGGCCGCGATCGGCCCGTCGACACCGGCCATTCCGACGCCGCGCATCGCAAGAATCGCCGCGGTGAGTTTGTTGCCTTAACACCACCGAAGTGATTGACCAATCTCTGATTACCAGTCACCAATTACTCACATGAAATTGACCCGATTAACCAACTCACTACTGGTAGGGCTTGTTTTGGCCGTGGCTGGGGCCGGATGCCTCAAAAAACCGGTCAACGAAACGATACTGCCCGGCTATAAACCTCAGCCCATCAGCGATCCATTCGCAAATACCGGCGGCGACACGAACCTGGTCACAGGAGGAGGAACCAACAACCCGACGCCAATGACCGATCCGAATGTCCGCAAGGATTGGCCGCGCGACCATGAAATCTTCAAGTCGGACACCGTCCATTTCGACTACGATAGCTCAGTCGTAAGGTCCGGCGAAAAATCCAAAGTCAAAGCGGTGGCCGATTATCTAAAAGCCAACATGGCCGATGCAGTGGAAATTGAAGGGCATTGCGACGAGCGCGGCACGGAGGAATACAATCGTTCCCTGGGTGACCGCCGTGCCTTGGCCCTGCGCGAAGCACTGGCAGCGCAAGGTGTCGACCCGACGCGCGTCGATACCATCAGCTACGGCAAAGATCGGCCTGTAGACACTGGCAAAAGCGAAGCGTCGCATCGAAAGAATCGGCGAGGCGAATTCGTGCTCGAAAAACACCCGCAATAGGCGGTTTCGCATATCAAATTGAGCGTTTTTGGAGCTTTACTAATAGGCGGCTCGGGCTTAGCTTCAAGAAGCTAAGATTTTGCTAAGTATGAATACCATGTTCGCTGGATTTGTTGGTGGCTGGGAGATCATCCTGATTCTGGCTGTAGTTTTGATCTTATTCGGCGCCAAGAAGCTGCCTGAGTTGGCGAAGGGCCTGGGCCAGGGGATCAAAGAATTCAAGAAAGCCACGAAGGAAGTGACCGAAGAAGTGACTTCGGCCATGGACGAAACGCCCTCGCCTCCCCCGCAGAAGCGCTTGCCTTCCAGCACTCCTCTGCCCGAACAGCCTGAGACCGTCGCACATTCTTCTGTTCCGAGCCCCAAAGCGTAAGTCGCTGAGCGGTTTCTGCCATGGCCGATGAACCTGAAGCGGAACGCCTGAACATACATGGGGAAGAAGAGGGCGGACCAGTAAAATCATTTCTCGAGCACCTCGAAGATCTTAGTTGGGTTCTAATCAAGAGTTTGGTTGGGCTGGCCGTAGGCGTGCTCATCTGTCTTCTTGCCGGTGATCACGTCGTGCAGATTCTCAAACGTCCCCTGGACAAAGCGAAGATTTCTTACCCAGGCACCAATCAGGTTGTCACCGTACTCATCGGCACAAATCAGTTAGGCGTCTTCCCGCTGTCTCCGCAGCAGCAAGCCGCATTTGACCTCGGCACGAACCGGTTCGTCGCCGTCGGGATTGAACCAGCGGTTTTTGGCACGAACAGAGTTTTGACCTGGAACGTAAATACCGATTCCGAAGTGGCTCAGCGGGCGCAGAGACTCAAGATTGATTTGCTCAATCTGAGCCCGGCGGGCGGCTTTTTTGTTGCCTTCCAGGTGGCCCTTTACGGCGGAGTCGTCTTGGCCTCCCCTTTTATTTTCTATTTTGTAGCGGCCTTCGTCTTTCCAGCGTTGAAGCTGAAGGAGCGGCATTACGTTTATCGCGGCCTGGGATTCGGAATAACGCTCTTCATGATTGGCATCGCCTTCTGCTATTTCTGTTTGATGCCGGTTGCACTGGCGGCTTCTCAGCGGTATTCGCAATGGCTTGGCTTCTCCGCATTTCAATGGAAAGCCGATGATTATATTAGCTTCGTCTGTAAATTCATGATCGGGATGGGACTGGGTTTTGAAATGCCAGTGGTTATATTGACGCTGGTTAAGATTGGGGTCTTAAATTACAGGATTCTATCCAAGGGCCGGCGATACATGATTGTAATCAATCTCGTCCTCGGAGCCGTGCTGACCACACCCGAAGTCATCACACAGCTAATAATGTTCCTCCCGCTTCAGTTCCTCTATGAAATCAGCATCTGGATCGCCTGGTACTGGGAACGGCGGGACAAGAAGCTCCAGCAAGCTGCCGACGCCGCGGCAAGCGCATGAATGTGGATGTGACTGATGTAACGCCATCCCGCATGGCTCCTCACCTTCTCACAATTACCACTTTACAAACTCCGCTCACCCGCGCTAATGTGCCTGGAATAGAAAGCACAGATTATGCGTAACACATTGCCATTCCTTGCCGCTGCCGGCCTCGTCGCAGTCCTGGCCTCGGGCTGCACCACTTGCAACAAAATCGAAAAGAAATTTGGCCGTGGCATGAGCAACACGTATGAAATCGTTCGCGGTGGAGACTTTCACCGCACCATGGAGCAGACAGCTCTGTTCGAAGGACCTGAATACGCGCAGACCACCGGGTTCATCAAAGGGTTGAACAAAACTCTCGCGCGGACCGGCATCGGGATTTACGAGGTCATTACTGCGCCGTTTCCGCCGTACGATCCAGTCGCCACCGATTATCTTACGCCCGGGCCGGTGTATCCGGATAACTACGCTCCCGGCATTATTGCTGATTCCATGTTCTCGACCGATACACACATCGGCTTTAGCGGTGGCGACGTCGCGCCGTTCGTTCCCGGCAGCCGTTTCACCATCTTCGACACTCAATAGAAACGACCTTTGCAATTTCCCAAGCGCCAACAATCTGTTGGCGCTTTTTTATTATGATTAGTGATTGGTAATCAGTGGACATCACGAGTGGCGCTCGAAAAACAATCTCCCTGCAAAGTTAATCTCTTGCTGAACATTCTCGGCAAGCGCGCCGATGGCTTTCATGAACTTGAAACCGTGATGCACCCTGTGGCGGTGTACGATCGGCTGTCCTTTCAACGCGCTAGCAGCGGAATCCAACTGACCTGCAGCGAACCAACTCTACCAACGGATTCGCGAAATCTTGTCTATCGCGCTGCCGAGTCATTTCTCAAAGCGGCGAATATCAATGATGGCGTCCGTCTGCACCTCGAAAAACGAATTCCGCTCGCTGCGGGTCTCGGCGGTGGCAGCGGCAACGCCGCAACCACGCTAACTGGCCTGAACGAAATCTTTGCCAATCCGCTTGCCCCAACACAATTGGAGACTATCGCAGCCTCGCTCGGCTCGGACATCCCGTTTTTTCTTCAGGACAAACCCGCCCTGGGAACCAGCCGCGGAGAAAAAATTCGACCGCTCGAATTTTTTCCCGCGCTTCGCGGAACGGCGCTGCTGCTGATTCATCCCGGCTTTGGCATCGCGACGGCCTGGGCTTACCAGCATCTTGCCAGATTCCCAAACGTCCTCGATGGCCAGCCGGGCCGCGCAAAAAAACTGATCTCACTTCTGCAGTCCGCCGATCTCACAACTGCAGCCGCGGAATTCTACAATTCTCTCGAAGCTCCCGCTTTGGAGAAATATCCGTTGCTCGCAGTGTTTCAGGAATTCCTGCGCGAAAATGGCGCAGCCGGCGCATTAATGTCCGGCAGCGGTTCGACCACCTTTGCTGTGATTGAGAACCAAGCCGCCGCTCACGACGTGGCGGAAAAATTCAAAACAAAATTTGGCTCAACAAACTGGCTCTCCGTCGTAAACCTTCCCTACTAATCAAGCTCGAAACACCAATTACTGTTAGCGATTACCAATTCCCTACCGATTTCCATCCGTTTTTTGGCGCGGCGATTCCAGCGCTTTCGAAGGCTGTTCGACTTTCTTTTTCAACTGTTTCACGCGCTGCTCCCAATCGGCCCAACTGGAATTCCACTCTGCGCCAACGAAGTTGGTCCGCGCCATTGGCAAAAGTTCCTCCAGCGCCTTCAATTCCCGGCGAGCGCCGTTGTGATCGCTCCATTTCAAATCGCCTTCCGCGAGGTTCAATCGATTCTCCGGATAACCTGGAGCCAGTTCGACCGAGCGCAGGAGATGCTTCCTCGCTTGGCTCTTGCTGCCGATACTGATCCACGAGGGCGTGTCTCGATACAACAACCCAAGATTGCGGTCGGGCCCCGCATAATCGAGATGCTCGTCCATTGTCCGCGCCAGTTCGAATTCTTTTTCCATTTGGTCCACCAGCTTCAGAGCGCTCAGCCCGCGCGTTTGCGCCAATTCCCCAAGATTCATTCCGAGATAATAATGGGCCACCGCCGAATCGCGATTTCGCGCCAGGGCTTGTTTGCAAGCGGCGATTCCTTCCTCCGCAATTTCAGCGCGCTCCGTGCTATTCGTCGAAAAATCTGCCACATCGAAACAAGCACGGCCAAATTGCCAGGCAGCCTCGACGTTTTTCGGCTCCTTTTTGTAACGAGCTTCGGCTTCCCAATAAATGCGCCGCGCACGCGTTGCGGATTCGCTTACGGCCGAAACATTCGATTGTTGTGCAGGACAAACCAGGGAGAAGCTCCATACTCCCACGAGCAAGCTCCAAACTTTCGCAAGCAGGGCTAGATGCCCGGCGCTTCTTTGCGGCCTTCGCGGCCTTTGCGTGAGGTTCGAATTCGATAGCCACGAGTTGGCCATGGCCAAAACCTTAAATAACCGCCGTAATAATGCAATTTCCGTGGGGTCAAAAACCCAAATTTTACCTATTGCCAACCGCATGACGTCACTTATACTGGCTAACCAGTGAGATTACATTGGAAAATTCTGCGGTTGGGGATAATCACGGCCGCTTTGGCGCTCGGCGCCGGATGCGGCGGGATCAGGGCTTCGCATTCCATTTCGCCCGCGTCGTTTTTCCTCCCGGGCCTGCTCAAGGCTGATCCTCCTCCAGCCAGTCCGGATGCCGAACTCCCCGCAGACGAGCCTGTTAAGGAACTAGCTCAATCCTGATACTCATTACTCCATTTTAGGACTTAACCGTGAGATTGCGTTGGAAAATCTTGCAGTTTGGTGTTTTTGCAGGCCTGACGATCCTGGCAGCAGGATGCGGCGGCTTTCGGGCGAAATATGCCGTTTCGCCACTCACTTTCTTGTTGCCCGGTTTTGGAAAGGTTGACACCAAACCAGCTAATTCGAACGTGGAACAGCAGCTAAACGAACCTGCCAAGGAACTGGCTCAAACCGAAAACTCACAAATCCATTTCTAAAACTATGCGTTTCCCACTCGCTTTGACAGCGAAGATCGCGCGGCACATCATCAGCCACAAAGTTCGGCGGACACCAAAATTCGCCCTCGTGCTCCAGCTTGAGCCGCTGCATACGTGCAATCTCACTTGCACCGGTTGCGGCCGTATCCGTGAATATTCAACCAGCCTCAAGGACATGATGAGCCTGGAGGATTGCCTCGCCTCTGCCAACGAGTGCGAGGCGCCGATGGTTTCGATTTGCGGGGGTGAACCGCTGATTTATCCAAAGATAGAAGAGCTTGTTGCAGGATTGCTCGAGCAGGGCCGAATCGTCTATGTCTGCACAAACGGCATGTTCATGCGCAAAAAGATGCGGGAGTATCTCGCCAGCATCTATGCTCGCGACCAGGAACACATCCTTGCGAAATTACTCGATGAGAAACTGATTTCCGAAAAAGACATCGAAACAATTCGCAAAGGTAAACAGGACAGTCGCCCAGTGATTAAGCCTACCAAGTGGATGTATTGGAATGTCCACGTTGATGGGCTGGAATATACCCACGATTTAATCGTCGAGCGCGAAGGCGTTTTCAAAGAGTGCGTTGAAGCCGTTCGCATGGCGAAGATGTTGGGCTATCAAGTCGCGACGAACACGACCGTCTATAAAGAAACCGACGCCAAAGAAATCGAACAGATGTTCGAATACTTCTCTTCACTGGAAGTCGACGGCCACACGATTTCCCCCGGTTACGAATACGACGCCGCAAAAAAAGACATGGTCACGCGATTGCACAAACAACCGGAGGACTTTTTCCTAACCCGCAAGATGACGCGCGAGAAATTCGCTAAAATTCAGGAATGGGGCGAGCGCTTTACTCTCTTCGGCACCGTCGTTTATCAGGAATTCCTCGCCGGCAAACGTGAACTCACTTGCACCGCCTGGGCGATTCCGACCCGGAACATCAAAGGCTGGAAAGCGCCCTGTTACTTGATGACCGATGGCCATTATTCCGGTTATCAGGAAATGCTCGAGAAAGTAGACTGGAACAAATACGGCGTCGTAAACGGAATAGCCCGCGACTCGCGCTGCGAGAATTGCATGGTCCACTGTGGGTACGATCCCAGCGGCGCGCTCGGCACCAATTTCCAGCGAGGCGATAATTGGAAAAATTTCAAATATAACTTTGGAGCAAAACCAAAGCCTTACTATGAAGGCCGGAAGGTCAAGGCCTTTAACGGCGTCTCCATCGGCAAAGGTCATCTGGCCGAAGCCAAAGCCGCCATCAATCCCAAATTGGCTGGGGCAAAATCCGTTTTCCAGAGCCACGCCGAAAAGGAACAGGGTGGCGGCTCCTGCGGCACCGGCGACACTTCGCAGCGCGATGAGTTGCTTGCGAAAATTCGCGATGCGGGGAAAGTTGGTTAAGGACTGATAGGTATTTTTGGATATTGGACACCTAACTGTGCTATTTTGAAGATGCTATGAAATGGACAGCATCAGCCAAGAAACTCGCGACTGAATGGCGGTTCTTCGAGGAGAATCGCGAACGATTCGTCGAGGAAGCCGAAGGAAAGTACGCATTGGTCAAAGGCCGGAAGATTTTTGGTTTTTTTGAATCCGAGAGGGATGCGCTAGATGCTGGTTATCGACGATTCGGCCAGCCGCCGTTCCTCGTCAAACGGGTACTGCGTGTTGAGTTGCCGGTTCACCTGACGTCAAACATGATTAGTGTTTGATGCCGTTACTAAGCATTCAACTCGACGATTTGTGCAATGGTGGCCCGGTGCTCGAGTTGCGGGTATTGCCGGCAGTTCGTCCAGTAGAGCGGAAGCGGTCAGCGCCTGAACCAATTTCGGTGACGGCACTGATTGACGCTGGCGCGAGCACAACTGTTTTAAAAGAAAGTGTCGCCGAGGCCTTAGGATCGGCAGCCGTATCTTTAACTACCGTCCACACGGCATCTGCTGCGAATGTGATTTGCGGCGAGTACGACATTAGCCTTGTGCTTCGACCTGATATGATTTTTAACGTACGCGCGCTCGGATTGCCAATGCATGGCCAGAGTTTTGGATGTCTTATTGGCCGCGATATGCTGGCTCAGTGCGCGATGATTTATTTAGGCCCACAAAATCAATTTATTTTAAGCGCTTGAAAACACTATGAGCAAAACTCTATTCCTTTCTCCCCCCTCCTTCGACGGCTTCGATGGCGGCGCAGGTTCGCGCTATCAAGCTCGCCGCGAAGTCACCAGCTTCTGGTACCCAACCTGGCTCGCGCAACCGGCCGCGCTCGTGCCGGATGCCAAGTTAATGGATTGTCCGCCGCACGACATCCACATCAAACAATGCCTGGAGGAAGCCAAAGGCTACGATCACGTCATCATTCATACCTCCACGCCGTCGTTGAAAAACGATTCCAAGGTCGCCGAAGCCATCAAGCAAAACCGACCCGAAACCAAGATCGGCTTTGTCGGCGCCCACGCTGCAGTGCTTCCGACCGAAACCCTGAAAGCTTCCTGGGCCATTGATTGGGTCGGGCGCAAAGAGTTCGATTTTACGTGCAAAGACGTTGCCGATGGCCGGCCGCTGGAGACCATCTCGGGCCTCTCCTATCGAGACAAGGAAGGCAAAATTAAGCACAATCCCGAACGGGAGATGATCCAGAACATGGACACCTTGCCATGGGTGGCTGATGTCTATAAGCGCGACCTTCAAATCGAAAAATATTTTATCGGTTACCTGTTGCATCCTTACGTCAGCCTTTATACCGGCCGCGGTTGCCCTGCCCAATGCACCTTTTGCCTTTGGCCGCAGACCATTGGCGGCCACAAATACCGCGTCCGTTCACCGCAAAATGTCGCCGACGAAATGGCTTACATGAAAAAGCTATTTCCGCAGGTGCGGGAATTTTTCTTCGACGATGATACCTTCACCGCGAACCTGCCTCGCGCCCGCGAAATTGCAAAAAAACTCGCGCCACTCGGTCTGACCTGGAGCTGTAACAGCCGCGCCAATCTCGACTACGATACCATCAAATCCTTCAAAGACTCCGGACTGCGCCTCTTCCTGGTCGGCTACGAAAGCGGCAATGAAGACATTCTCACTCGCATCAAGAAGGGCGTGACCATGGACGAAATGCGACGCTTCACTAAATCCTGCCATCAGGCCGGCGTCGTCATTCACGGTACCTTCATTCTCGGTTTGCCGGTTGAAACTCAGCAATCCATGGAGAACACCATCCGGTTCGCGCAGGAACTGGACGTCTTCAGCATCCAGGTATCGCTGGCTGCGCCCTATCCTGGGACGGAACTGTTCGAAATGGCTCGTCAGAACGGCTGGTTCACCAAGAAAGATAAAACCGATCTCGTCGAAAACGACGGTTTCCAGCAAAGCGCCCTCGAATATCCCGGCCTCAGCAAAGACGAGATTTTCGAGGCGGTGGACCGGTTCTATCGTGCCTATTACCTGCGGCCCAAACCGATCCTTCGCATCATCAAAACGATGCTTGAAGACAAAGACGTTTTCGTCCGCCGTTGCCGTGAAGGTTACGAATTCTTCAAGAGCCTCAAGCAACGCAAAGTCGATCTCGAAGCTTCGAAGAACGCGGCCTTGTCCCCGGCCGCAGCCTGATAATTCTCAGGCTTGCGGCAGCCGGATGGTGAAGCTCGCTCCTTTGCCGAGTTCGCTGGCAACCTGGAGGGTGCCCCCATGGGCGTCAATGATCGCCTTTGAAATCGAGAGCCCGAGCCCCGTCCGTCCAGCCGTCCTCGATTTCTCCGCCCGATAAAAACGCTCAAAAATGTGCGGCAAATCCTCGGCCGAGATCCCCTGTCCTGTGTCGCTCACGGTGATAATGGCCGACCCATTTTTTGATTCGCCCGCGATGCGCACCTCCCCGTTCTCCTGGTTGTAATTAACGGCATTCGTCAGCAGATTCGTGATGACCTGTCCGATTCGTTCGAGATCACCAGTGCATTCGAGCGGGGGAACCGCGCAAACGATCTTAACTTTGCGCTCTTCAGCCAGAGGTTGGACGAGCCTGGCGCAGTCAAACACGCCCTGTGCAAGATCCACGCGCTCGCGTTTCATCGGTTCCTGCCCCGCATCGAGCCGCGCCAGTTCCAGCAACGATTCGATAAGGCGTCGCATTCGCTGCGCCGCCCGCTGGCAGGATTCAACCGTTTCACGGTACTCCGCTGCAGTTCGCTCGCGGGTTAATGCTGTTTGCGTTTGGGTCAGCACCACTGACACCGGTGTACGAAGTTCGTGCGCGGCATCGGCGGTAAATTGCTTTTGTTCCTCCAACGCAGCTCCAAGACGGTCGAAAGTTGAATTGAGCACGGTGCCGAGCCGGCCAAGTTCGTTTGAAGTATCGGCCAGATTGATGCGTTGCGAAATATCGCCGGCCGCGATCTTGACTGCAGCGGCGCTGATATCGTTTATGGGATTAATGGCGCGGCCGGCCAGCCACCAGCCGCCCGCCAAACTCACGAGCAGGATCAGCCCGCCAGCACCGGTCAAGGTCAATGCGGTCCGTCGAAGTTCATTGAGTTCTGGCGCGATCAAACACCCGGCCAGGAGAATCTCGCCGGGTGGCGTGATCTGAAAGCATTCACGAAAGGCGCCGCGAAGCCTCGGCGGGATGGGTCCCGCAGCGGGCGGTTTGTCTGGCAAAGGAATGTTTGTTGGCGCATTAGTCGAATGCCCAAGAATCGTGCCGTCGCGGGACCAGACGACGTAATAAAATCCGTTCGTGTCGGTCTCGTCAAACAGCCCAGCCTGGCGAGGAAGGAGATGAAATTCTCGAGGGGGACGGGAGAGCGGATCGGGACGATCTTCGGGAGCGCGCAGCGGAGGTCCATCGTCGATTTGGCCGTCAGGACCCGGGCGGTCGCGAGGCGGCCTGCGTGGCGGAAGGCCGCGGTCGCGAGGCGGCCCATTGGCGCGAAGGGCGTTGCTGAGTTCGGCGACACGTCGACGCAGTTCGTCGTCAGTGCGGCGAAATTGTTTGCCACGCTGGAGTTCATAGGCAGTAAATCCGAACCCGGCGAGGACTCCGAGAAGGAGCAGGCCGTACCAAAGCTGCAATCGCCAGCGGATGGACTTGAAAATCATGATCAGCCTTCGATGCAATAGCCGTGACCGCGACGCGTCGCGATGAAATCGTGGCCGAGTTTCTTGCGGACGTTCGAAACATGAACATCCAGCAGATTTGAGAGTGTGCTGTCGTTCTCGTCGAAAAGATGTTCGTAAAGTGCGGTTCGGGTGATGACTTCGCCGCGATGCAAAGCCAGGTATTCGACCAGCACATATTCGCGCGCGGTCAGGACAACCGCTTCACCGGCCCGTGAAATGTTGCGGGCGGCGGTGTCGATGATGACGTCGCCGATTTCGATAGTGGCGCGGGTTTGGTTGCTGGTGCGGCGAATGAGGGCGCGGAGACGAGCCAATAACTCGGGGAGATCAAAGGGCTTTACCACGTAATCATCCGCGCCAGTGTCGAGGCCCCGGACACGATCACGCGTTTGGTCGCGAGCGGTCAGCATGAGGACCGGGGTTTTCTTTGCTTTGCGCAGACGGCGCAAAAATTCCCAGCCATCCAACTTTGGAAGCATGACATCCAGGACAACGGCGTCGTATTCCCAGCTTTCCGCCTTAAAAAGGCCGTCTTCGCCATCGGTCGCGGTGTCCACGGCATAACCTTCTTCGCGCAAGGCCTGTGCCAAGGCACGGAGGAGGTCGGGTTCATCTTCGACAATCAAGATTCTCATCGCGAGCTGGCCCTGAAAGCTTTCCGGGCTGGCGTGAGTCTGCCACAAAGCACAGCGGGAGGCAGGTGGATTCTGCCGCGACTCACTTGGAGCAAAGTAAGCGAGGTAACATTAAGGGGAGATTAAGAGACTCGCGATACACAGGCTGGGCCAGCAAGAAGGGAAATGGTCGGGGAAGGAAGGTTCGAACTCTTTCCGGCAGAAACTACTGAAACCGCGAAAACTACACGAAATTGCGTGTTTTCTGGCCTATCCTGCGCATTTCCTCTTCTGCTGCGAAGGAAAAACGGAAACGTGAAACGAAAAGAGGTTGCTAGAAATTGCCCGATGGTTCCATCCCGATTAATGCATGTGAATCTTGCGAAACGTGGGGCGCAACAGTTTCATTTTTGGATAGAGCGCCCTTTTCTTGTGTAAACCTCTTTCCTATGACCTTCCTCGTAGGCTGTGAGAGTCCATCCTTTAGGGTCATCCTCCCGCTGCCGCCATATAATATGGTGTGAATCTAGCGTGATCAGTACAAAATTCGAATTAATTTGAATCCGACTTGGCTTTAGCCCTCGGATAGTCGGCGGTAGCGAATTTGTCTGCCGGGCAAATTGCCTTGCCTCCGCATTGCCAGCTATTGGAGGGTGCGCCAGCAGGCTGTCACATTCGCCCGCTATCTTTTCATAATATTCCGGTTTTGCGTTCAAGAAATGGCGGTATTCCGCAGGGCCGCACGAACTGAACAAAACTATGACTGCCCAGCATACATTGTGAACCTTGATCTTCATGCGTCATCCTCAAACTATTGCACATGGTACGGGACCCACTTCCCTTCAAATGTCTCATCCTCTGCTAACGCGCAACGCAAAGTTGCTAGAATTTTGCTAGAAAACATGGAGACCCTTTGAATTTCCGCGGATTTAGTGGTCGGGGCGGTGAGATTCGAACTCACGACCTCTTGTACCCGAAACAAGCGCGCTACCAGGCTACGCTACGCCCCGACTCTGGGCAGGAAAAGGTGCCGGTAGATACTGCGCTTGGCAAGTAGTTTATCGCGTCGCGGCTGTTTTTTGGACCTTGGATCTCGCAGATCTTGTTGAATTTGCCTGCTCCGTCATTTGGGCTGATGTTACTTCGGCCACTGCCTCGGCCAGCACTGCTAATCCCTCGCGCAAAGCTTCTTCGGTTATCGTCAACGGTGGCGCAACTTTCACAGTTTGGCCCCAGGCGCCGACGGGTGAGAAGAACAGCAGTCCCTTGTGGAAGCAGCTTTCGATGATGGCGTGCGCCAAGTCGTGATTTGGTTCCTTTTTATCAGGTTTGATGATTTGCAGGCCGCCAACTAATCCGCGGCACGTGTAATGGCCAATGACATCGATGTGGCGCTTCTGAATATCTCGAAGGCCGGCTTCGAGGATATTGCCCATCCGCGCCGCGTTCCCAGTCAAGTCTTCGCTGACAATTTTTTTCAAATTCGCCAGTGCAGCGGCGCAGCAAACCGGGTTTCCGGTGTGCGTGCTGGTCATCGAACCGGGTGGGAACTGGTCCATGATGCCGGCGCGGCCGATAATTGCCGAGAGCGGAAGTGAGCTGCTGATGCCTTTGCCACAGCAAACCACATCCGGTGTAACGCCGTAATGTTCGAACGCCCAGAATTTGCCCGTTCGTCCGAAGCCTGATTGCACTTCATCGAAAATAAGCACAACGTCATTTTTGTTGCACCATGCGGCCAATCGGCGAATGTACTCCGGAGGCGCGAAATCCGGTCCGACGCCTTGATAGGTCTCGAACATAACTCCCGCGACGTTCTCTGGCCGCAAGCCCTTCTTGTCCAGAGTGGCGAGAAATAAATCGAAGGTCGTGTCTTCGGTCCAGTAGCCATCCGGGAACGGGACCTGCACGATTGCCGGATCTTCATTGACGATCCAGCCTTTCTGGCCGGGAATACCGCCTGCCTGCTGCGCTCCGAGTGTGCGCCCGTGAAATCCGCGTTCCGCGCCGACGATTCCGATTTTTTTGTTTCCGCCCTTTCGAATGCCATGCGAACGGGCGAGTTTGATGGCGCATTCGGTTGCTTCTGAACCCGTTGTCAGCAGGAAAGCTTTGTCCAAACCTTTCGGCGCGAGCTTGAGAAGATATTCAACCAGGGCCGCGCGTTCTTCACTCGGAAAAACGTAATTATGCAACAGGCCGCTATTGACCTGATCGATAATCGCCTGCCGCACTTCTGGCGCGCCATGCCCGCAGTTAGCGACCAGTACGCCGCTGCTCCAATCCAGCCATCGGTTGCCGTATTTGTCATAGACAAAAATGTCTTCCGCCCGATCCCAGACGAGCGGCGGCTGGCCGCGCATGGATTGAGGTTCCAATTGCCGAAGCTTTTCGAGCGTCGCTACGGAATCCGGATGCGGCAGCGGCGAAACAATCCGGCGATATTTTGTTTCGACCGGCGGCACTGCGCGCGGTGTGATACTGAATTCTTTGCCCATAATTGTGGAAGTAAATTAACCACGGATGGACACGGATGGACACAGATAAATGGTCAGAATCAGCCCCAATCCTGGTTTAAATGGCGCGTTCGTATATCATCTCAAACACCTTCCCTGCCCGATTCGGATCCACAATCGCAATGCCATCCTTCCCGAATCGCGCTGTCACTGCGGCTCCCTTGCCCTGTTGCAAATATTTGAAATTCAAATCGCGGACAATCCGTGCAGCGTGTACGATCGCAACCGTAATCCGCGCCTCTTCGGCGGTGGGATAAATTTCGGCGACGTCTTGTCGGCTCGCGCCAAAGAATTTCATCCGGCAAATCGCCGCCAGTCCAACCGTTAAACTATCTACCCCGTAGCCAATGTAAGCCTGAGTCTTGTCGGGACGCTTTACGCCACGCGTGAAATGATTGTTTGCAGTCCGACTGCCGCCGCCTTTGTTCCACCAGCGAAAGCCGCGGTATTGCTGATCGCTTTCGACTTTGCCATCCGCGCCAACAATTTCGTGACCCTGATTCACCGGCCCTTCGAAATCCGGCGGCGTAATCCAATTATTATGGAAGTTGATGCTCATCCCATTCTCAAAATCGACCCGCACCTGGACGGCGTCATAGGCGTTAATTCCGTCACGCACGAGACGCTTTTTTTGGCCGACGGCAGTTAATGAGACTGGCTTGCTTTTGTAATAATGGTAAATCAGATCAACCCAGTGTGGGCCAACATAACTGAACGGATCGCTTTGCTCGACCCATTTGAACGTGCTCGTCGAGACCTCCAGCGGTTCCTCCAGATAAGCCGTGCCGTAAAGCGGTTCGCCAATTCGATTTTTGATGTCATCACGAATCCGCAGATGGTCGGGATCGTAGCGTTTGTGCATGTCCACCGCGACGATGCAGCGCTTTTTCGCAGCGAGATCGATGATTCGATCAGCTTCTGCGATGTCCAGGCACATCGGTTTTTCAGTGATGACGTGAACACCTGCATTGAGCGCCGCGAGAATAACATCGGTGTGTAGATGATCGGGAGTCGCAACCGCCAGCACAGCCAGATCGGGGAAATCTCGCAGAATCTGCAACCAGGGCTTCTCTCCTGAGTAAGTCTTCGGCCTGGAGCGGGTCCAACCCTTGTAATTCTTTTGCGCGCGTCGAGCTGATTTCTCACTCCGCGTGGCCACGGCAACCAACTCGAATTTGATGTCGGCCATTGCCCGCCCCCACTTGTCCAATCCGACGCGTCCAAGTTGCGGCGAGATGCCCGCGCGCTGCAAATCAGCGTAAGCACGGGCGTGAACGTCTCCCCCGAACATGCCCGCGCCAACAAGCGCAATTTTTATCGTGCGGTCCATCGCGGGCGATGTGTATTAAACTCGCTCCTTGCCCGCAACCCATTTTAACTTCACCGCGATTGCATCACGGCTGCGATGCCCGGTAGAAGGATTGATCGTTCGTCGCTGAGCTATCCAGGAACAGAATCGTTCCAGTCGGATTCGCAACGGTGCTCAGCTTTATCCAGCTCGTGAAATCTTCCGAGCGATAGATTGAAATGCTCTTGCCGGTCAAGCCCTTTAGGTTCAATTGAAATTGGCTGTTCTCCATCGCCTGCACGGCCGTGAATTCAGGCACATGGACGAAACCCGCAACACCCGCCGAATGAAGAGAACTTACTTCCGCCGCACTGAGCGCCCGA
>Ga0193709_1000087_pt1 | contig 41197 bp, 20 predicted proteins | sample H3c2metaG_FD_160571 | JGI IMG/M metagenome (GOLD analysis project Ga0193709, IMG submission 160571) | Soil microbial communities from a riparian zone of the East river system, Colorado, United States - H3c2 | ecosystem: Environmental > Terrestrial > Soil > Riparian zone | place: USA: East River...
TGGCACGGATAATCAATCTTTGCTGGCCGCGATTCATAATTGGAGTTATCACAATGTGCCCAGGTCTAAGCGCCCGAAAGAGGCGGCCCCGACCGCTCGCAAGGTGGAGTATGGAATTGGCGCACTGCTGTTTGCCGTCCTGTTGATGAGCTCCTGGCGGCCGCGCGGTGAGGTCTCGTCAATGCACATGATCCTGTGCATCACAGGGTTTACCGCCGTGTGGCTGGTGGCCACGCCGGTGGCGCATAATTTTTATTACTTGCTGATGTTACCGTTGGTGTCGGTACTGCTCGATAAGAGCGGCCTGTTTGAGCGGCGCAACCTTGATTGGAAATTGCTCGGGCCGGTGGTTGCTTTCATGATGGTTGATTTGGTGGCGCGGCTGCCTTCAATCGGGAGCTGGCTGCGAGATTGTGGCGCTCCATTGGTGAGTCTTTTAGTTCTGTTGGCTTGTGGAATCTCTTTGCTCATTAAGGAGCGACGAGGCGAGATTATCGCCCTGCAAATTCATCAATCGGCCGGTCCGTCAGCGGGTGCATGACAAAATTCTTCGTTTCCTTCGTTTGCCTGGTGTAAAGAATTCTTGATGCACTCACTTTTCAAGAGAGCTGATGAACTGAGCCGTGCTGAGCTACATGAAACTGCTGGATATTCCGCTCGGGCTGATCATCAACGTCCATGAAATGAAGCTGATCGATGGTGTCGTGCGCATGATCCTGCCTGACGCCAATCGGGAAGAATGAACAGAAGCAAACAAAGGAAACGAAGAAATTCGGATGTATATGTGCGCACATATACGATCTGGCGTGAAAACCCCGTAAATATTGGGGCCTGAAGATTCCTGTCATGCGCCCAATGAAAATGATTACAACCTCAACAAAAAAGCCACGCATGAAAAAACCACGCCGTGGGACGTGCTCGCCTTTGCCCAAGCGCTGAATCACGGGTCCGGCAACCAGAGCGTTTAACAGGGCCGTGCTATCCCAGTAAACGCGCATTTTGCTGCTCGCGCTCAGCGTGGACTTCGCGGACAAGCTGCTCCTGGTCAAGCTCGCCATCGATGACCGGCAGCCCTTTATAGGGCACCGGCTTCACCAATTGGGCTTCCCTGGATTGCTTCACCAGCCTGGTCAGGACGATTTTTCCATCCTCGGATACCTGGACATCGAAGCGATCCCCAGGCCGAGCCGCGCGGATCGTGCCCCGCTTTTTGTTATCGGCTACTGCAGTCATGGTGGGAGTCTCCCACAGGACATCCCCCATTTCAAGCCCCATAACCTTTCAATCCCAACGGGATTGCGTCAATGCGAGGCCGACGTTCGGCAGCCCAGCGGTTGCCGAGTATGGGCCAGTCCGGCTCGGACCGAGGCTACCCTGGCAAACACGCCACAAATCTCAATCAACAACCCTGAAAGCGATTGCATCGGTATTGCCAATCTCCAGCAGACGGGATAATTTCAATGCATGAGCACACAAGAGATTTTGGTTGAAGAGATAAAGCATCAGCCCGAGTCCGTGCTGCGCGAAGTCTGAACTCGTGGAGGCATAACCCCCTTTGGCCCGTGTAACGGTCACAAAGGCGACACGGCAGGCGTCATAAAGCAGCGTGATCGATCGTGGAAGCACAAATGATTGGTGAAGTCAGGTGTAGTTGGATGAACTTAGGTGAACCTAGGTCAAGTTGAGGTTATCAGGAGCTTAAGCGAGGCGGTGCTCAGGTTGCCGGTCCTGGAGGGAGAGGAATCTCATCAGCGGGGGACCAAAATGTTTGTGTCCCTAATAACGGGAGGGGTGGTAAGTAGAAATACGACTTGACGTTCGAAGTCTTTGAGCCGCAGTGGTTTAACATCAATTGGCCATGGCCAGTAGGGTGGCCAGTTGGTGAAAGAAACAAAGGGTTCGCGGTGGTTGGTTTTGGGGTGATGCTTGCCCACTTTCGAGCTTGTCTGGTTCGGTGTCCAAGCTTTTCCAACTGCCCATTTGCAATCGCGCGGCAATTTCCCAAATCGTCAGCGTCGTCACCTTCCGTTTAGCACCCGTGCCAAGCTGTCTCAAGTGTAAAGTTATGGTTTGACCCCTTTATTGGCCGAATCAAGTCAATCACCGAAACGAACCTGGCTATGGTTTGACCCGTTTTCCGCGTTTGCACCCGCGCTCCAATCAATTGGGCCAGCGGCATGACCAGGAGTTTGCTGCCCGTGTCGCGCGGACTCAAGTGTAAAGTTATGGTTTGACCCCTTTACATGAGTAAACAGACTTCCAGTATTGACCATTTGGATCTCCGTTGATGATGGGTTGTGGTTTCAATTTTCCACCCGCATTCTCATCAAAGACGGAGATCTTTTTCACTCACTTTTTAAAACCTAATTTGGACACTAGTGATGATATCACTCACAGTCCTCTTGCCGAGAATCTCAAACCAGCGGCTTCTTTTATATCGAAGAGCTGCCTGAAAATAGATACACACAAGAGTACGGTGGCATTTACATCTTCGGGCATCTCGTAATGCCACGTTCGCAGGCTGGCTGGAACGGTATTATATGCGGTAACGCGATCTCGGACAGGCAGCATCATTAAGTTACCAAAGAAATCCATGATGCGGGACTCGAACGCGTCTTTTCGGCTGGTTACGGCGGAGATGGACAGAAAAGTTCGTCCATGATCCCGAACCAAGAGAATTGCTTTCTGATCGTCTAATGTTGAAATTATCAGCGACGTTCGGTTTTTTGATGCCGTTTGCATGCGATCGACAAATAATCTTATATGAGCGATGCCGTTTGTTGGATATTCTTCAGTCAGGCGTTCGCCAGATATCCGTGTACTCGTAGTCGGCCGGCCATCGTCCCTTTTCGCATCGTGGGCCGACATTTGTGACATTTGTAATTGGTGCTCGACCCCCACAAGAATGTTCGAAATCCCTTCCGCCGGAAAGCAAAAGCCAAACTTTATTCCAGCATGTTGCAGTCCGGGAGGCACGTACTTAGCGCGAATCAAAATCTCTGAGTCGGGGAGATAGTGGGACGACGTCGCTACGCGAAGCGCGACGACTTCCGGTTCCACTCTTGAGACGACGCCCACGACAGAAAAAGATTCACCGCCTTTCTCATCCCAAGGAAACAAAAGTAAGAAGTCGTTGGGTATTTCTGAAAGGCCCAAATCGTTGAAACACGGATCGCAATAGTGTCTAGTCGCACTGGCCTCACAAACCGTCTTGGTGATGTGCCTAGTTGCAGCGTTTTGTTTGCATCGGTCGCACAACATTGAAAGCAACGCAACTGAGCAAGACAGTCGCGTTCGTATGGTCAGTGACACTGATAGATTGGAGAGAATGGGAGCGTGAACGGTGGCGCCTTAGGAACGGGAAGAATTGGGATGGGGATGGGGATGGGATTACGCTCAGGGGGAGGTTTGCCGCATCCGCAGCTGACGCCGTAACCGGTAACTTCTTCAATGCTATGGGTACCGGGGGTAAATATGACGTACTCCCAGCACGTTGGATTGGCTGCCTCTGGCCAACATTCATCCTCGCATCCCTGTATTTCCGTGGCTGTGCACTCACGGAACACGACACTGTCCAAGCCTAATAGGTCGACTCTACTTTGTGGATCGTTTGCGACAAATAAATACGAATTTGGCTCGCCATCGCTTTTTCCTTTTCTGAGTTTCTTCAGAATCCGGAATCCGATTTCGTCTTTTGGATCCCTATTTATCCATCTCTGCAAATTCGGATCATAAAACCGATAGCCGTAATAATACATTCCGCTGTTAACGTGGGTTTCTTTGCTGGAGAAACGATAAACGTTGGCGCTGGCGAGGGTGCCGCTGGAGGAAATGGTGTTGCCGTATGGATCGTAACGGTAGCTCGCGACCATGGCTTGGCTGCTATCGAGCATGTAGGTGATGTTCCCGTTGCCGTCAGCGAAGTAATAGGCATGACTTGTCCAGTTGCCGGAAGAATAGCCATCACTGCGGGCGAGGAGGCCGCCGATGCCGCCTGCGCCTTCGATTGAGCCGCTGAGATCCGTACCGCGAGTGTAGCTGACGGTGGGAACATTGACACCATTGCCGTCGCGTTCCTGGATGACACGCCGGCCGTCGTAAATGTAATGCGTTTCGGAGTTCAGCGTCCAATTGCCGACAGGCGAAGAGCCAGGCGTGGGAACGTATTCGAGCCGCTTGCGCAAACGACCCAGACCGTCGTAGATGAAATCGGTCGCCGCAATGTCGCTGGTGCTGTTGGTGCGAATCAGCTCGATGAGACGGTTTTCGTCGTCATAAGCATAAATCCACTTGCTGCGAGTTCCAACGTGATTGGTGAGCAGGTTTCCGTTGCCGTCGTAATTCTGATTTCCCACCGGGCTGGGCGCATTGGTGAGTTCGTTGAGGCCATTGACCTTGAACTGGCTGGCAGCACCGTTGTTCGTGCGCCAGTTTAAGTTCCACGCGGCATCGTAAGTGTAACCGCGATCTTCGGCAGGGACAGAACTATCCGCAATTCTCAACTGGCCGATCGGGTCGTATGCGTAGCCGACGGTGCTGGAATCGGCGCGGGTGAGATTGGTGCGCTGGTTGGCCGGGTTGTAAATGTAAACGTAGTAGTCGAAATCGCTGCTGTCGCTCTTTTTGAGATAAGTGGATGTGAGCCGGGCGTTCCCATCATAGACATTCGTGATGTACGAAGTGTTGGGCAGCAGCAGTTTTTTGATGAGCGCACTGCTCGGAGCCGTCGCACCCGGGGTGTAACCAAAGGCTCCTGCCGGCGAAGTCACATTCGTCAACCGGCGCGCGTTATCATAAACGAACTTGTTGGTCCACAAGCCGAGCGGCTGCTGCAAATCGAGTTCGGTCCTCAACCGGTTCACGTAAATATTCGTAATGGTGTCGCTGGGAAATGGGCCGTCTTCCGTCAGCAATTGATTGCCTAACGTGTAAGTGTAAGCCGTGGTGCCTGAGGCGTCCACCATGTTCGTCAGCCGGTTGAGGGGATCGTAAGCCAGCGCAATGTCGGGACTGATATTGTAATCGATATTCGTCAGATTCCCGACTGGATCATAAGAGTACTTGGTGTTTGCTTTTGCGACGCTCCAGCGATTTGTGAGGCGATTGTTCGGATCGTAGGTGTAGCGCAAAATCTCGACCCCAGCCTGATCCAGCTTGTTTGTGACCCGACCATACTCATCATAATTCCAGCGAGTCACCTGCGCTTTGCCATCGACCAGCGCGAGCAGATCGCCAGCAGGACTGTTGGTGTAACGAATCAGCTCATTGTTCGCGTTCGTTTCGAAGGTTTTGCGCCTGCCCTCGTCATAGACAAAGAAATTGGTCATGCCGATTTGGTTTGTGTAGGCGACGAGACCACGAGCCGAGTAGCCGAATTTTTCAACCCCGCCGTCGGGATAGCCTCGAGTGAGTAGCCGATTCAGATCATCGTACGTGTTGGTAACCATCACACCGTTAACATCGGTGATGTAAATCGACCGGTCTTCGATATCGAAGACAGTTTGCTTTTCCGCTCCAACGGAATTTGAGATATTCGTAACGAGACTTTGATTATTGTAGTCGAAGTAACGGTAGGTGGTGCCATCGCTGGTGGTTATCACACGCTGCAAGGAATCGAACCAATTGGTGACTGAATATCCGTCTGAATTCGTGCTGATTAATCGGTTGCCCTGGAAATCATAAGTGAAGAGAGAAAACTGTTGCACGCTGGTATTCCAGGCATTTGTTTGCGCCAGGAGAGCACCGCAATCGCAGTAACCGTAGCGGGTGACGACGCCGCTTTCATTGGTGGCAGCGATTATCTGCCGGATTGGGTTATAACCGAAGGAGCGCCATTGGTTCAGGCGATCCCGACTCGCGGTGAGGTCGAGAAAGGTATAGACATTCGAAATGTAAGTGCCGTCCGGATAATTGACAGCGGTGAGCCGTTGCAGGTTGTCCCAGGAATTGGTGATCGTTAGCCCCCGTGGGTTGGTATGGGTGAAGACCAAAGCGTTCGTGTAGGTGTAGGAATTTGTGCGCGAGATTTCGAAGTCAATGGTTTTGGAGAGTCGGTTTGCGTCCGTGCCGCTGGCGAAATAGATGTTGGTAGTCGTCAATCCGGCAGGGTCAATGCTCCGGATTAACTGGCGATTGGCGTTATAGAGGTAGAGGGTCGCCTGGTTCAGTGCGTCATAGCTGGCGTCTGGTTGATGATAAGTCGTGCTGAAATAATTGCTGACGACCTGCTCTCCGTTCGGACCGATGTGCTGGAAAAGATCGATATCGTTCGCGGCGTAAATCAACACGTTAGTCCGCCGCGCGACTGTTCCGTCTGGAGCGGTGTAAGTGGCAACGAAGTTTGTTGCCAGGTCGAAGCTGTTGCGGATGGACCGTTCAAAATGCGGCGAACCGTCTGGGAGCACCCACGCGCGAAGCGACTCGAAGGAACTGCCACCCGCGTAATTGTTGTGGCCAGCAGCTTTGCCGGGAAAATCGTACCAGAACAGTTGACCTGGGGTCGAGCCGTCGGCACTGGGCAACTGTTCAAGGGAGAGAGCCTGAGCGGGTTGGAACGTATTCGAATCCATCAACCAGTGGCGCAGCCGGCCAATACTGTAATCGGTTGAGGTGAAGCTGGCCGGGTCGGTTGTGGACAATTGTGAGTATTGCAATGGACTCCAGTAAAAGCTGTTTCGGTTGCATTGATCGACATTGTCGAGGGTATTGCCGAACGGTGAGGTGGAGGGGAAGGGGGAGTTGGTTTGCGACATGAAATCGTCGCAGTTGGCGCGATAGACGTAAAGCTCTTTGCCAGCATTGGGCAGAGTAATTTCAATGAACCGGTTGACCGAATGATTCGCATTGGGGTAACCGTCGGCATCGACATCGATACCGCCGTAGCGGAAAGAGGTTGTGCCGTATGGAGTGGTCATGTTGGTCAGCCAGCCGATGTGCGTATCAGAGTCGTATTTGAAGGAGGTGACCAGTCCCTGGGCGTCGGTGAGATTTGTGATGTAGCCCAAGTTATCGTAAGCCAGTAGGTTTGTGCGGTTGAACGGATCGACAACCTTGGTTACGCGATTGGAGAAGCTGGTATTTTCGTAGTACAGCGAGGTGCTGTGTCCATCAGCATCGGTTACCGACGTAAGCTTCAGAATTCCCCCATTGGTCGAGTAGTTGTAGGTGAGGGCGTTGCCTTGTGGGTCGAGTTTCTGACTGATGAAAATCAATACATCGCCGTCGGCGTTAGTGTAGGGCTGTTGGAAGATTTCTTTCCCGCCGCCTGGTAGATCGCGTTCATAAGAGATCTGAGGGCTGATAATTTGCACGATCGAGGCGTCAAATGGATGGGTTTCACCGCTGGTGTAGTCTACGAAACCAGCGCCTCCACGATGCATGCGAACCGTGCCGCCCTGGTCGATGACATACTCACGCAACGAGCAGGACCAGTTTGTGCCGAAACTGAAGTAGGCATCTTCTTCGGGCGTTCCGCCACGATGGCGATAGGATAATTCGTATTCGGGCTGAGGGCCCAGGCCGGGCATGTAGCTGCCCAACGGAGCATCTTTGAGGCGAAGCTGAAGGGCTGGCTCGCTGACCCAAAAATCCGGCATCCCAAATCTCGTCTGACATCCTGCTCCTCCGCATCCGGCCGCCCCCGGAGCACCACCACCACCGCCTCCGCCGCCACCGCCTCCAGCCCCGCCGCCGCCACCGCCACCGGCACCGCCAGCGCCGGGAGGACACGGGCACGTGGTACATGGTGGCGGATCCAGTGGCTGCGCGCACATGCCCCAATATGTGTATCCCGGACAGATTTCTGCGAGCGCGCGTCCTGAGGTGAGCAACAAGCCAATTGCGAGAATGAGATTGTGCGCTGATGTGGACGCGGGCCGAGTTAATTTGAGGGTGGGCTTTTGGAACATAATCTCCTCCTGGATTTTACTGAGTGGTTGAGCGATTTTAACCTACATGTTTTTGGTTCTTTCCCTTCAGAACTTCTCCAACAAACTTGTACCGACATTAACTAAGCATTAGCGGGAGACAATGGGGTGTTTGCCCTAGATCAATAGACCCCATTTTGAGTATTCGGTGTAGCACTCTCATTAACAGACCATGCGAACAGCAAGCAAAGTTCCGCGAGATTCCGGAAACGGGTCAAACCACAACTTTTCACTTTTTCGCCTTCTCATACTGTGGCGTTTTGCTCGCTTTGCCAGCCTCTGCGCCTCCGCTACGGCACGCGCCCCTCGTAATCGCCGACGCTCGGGAGCGTAGAATTCTTTGTATAGCTCTATCCAGCGCTGAAGCCAGGTCCTATGCTCCTCACGGGCAAGTTCCCGCCACGTAACTCGACAGCCTTCCAGCTCGTTAATAATTTGCGTCTGCGGAAAAACCATACGAGCCGACTATTATTAACCTGGAATCGAAGGGACGTCCTTAACCATGTTTTGAAGCTACGAGCATAGGGCAAAACCGTCAACGGAAAAGGGCGTCAGCAGAGCGGCCGGGGGAAGCGTTTGGATATGAGTGAGTCCTTGACTCCGTTACTCGCTCACGCCACTCCCAGTGAGCCGAGCCCAGACTTGACCAACCCGAATCCTTAGCGAAACACGGGGAGGCGCGCTAAGGATTCGAGTGACCGATCCAGGGTGAAGTTTAGGATTGACCCTGAAAAAGTGTTTTGTAGCTTCGGGTGTGGAAACGAGAACCAGACTTGGCATTATGAAGAACCGGCTTGTAATCAGATGGCTTGCGGGAGGAATGTTCGTGGTAATGGCGGCGATATTGTCCGGATGCAATTCGTGCAAACCGGGGAAACCTGGGCCGATAGGGAAGTACACTATTGAGGTGAGCCTGGATGAATCACTGAAATCTTCATCTGTGTTAGTGGATCTGGTTGGCGTTAATCCGTCGGGTTTGCCGCGGTGGGAAGCTTACAATATGGACAACTATTGGCGGGCAGGGGATCCGATGCGGCATGACGCAGACAAGGTGGTATTGAATTTTATCTCGGCTCAATCGCTGACAAATTCGCTCTCCGTAACCAACTCGCAATGGGACCGGTGGAAGAGCGAAGGTGTTACTCACGTGCTGGTGCTCTCAGATATCCACGTGCCTGACGACCAGGGTTCGCGCCCGGGGAATCAGGATGCGCGACGGCAAATTCTGCCATTGGATCAATGCCAATGGGAGAAGAAGACGAAGATCCTGAAAGTGCTTGTGCAGCGCAGCGGAATCAAGGTGTTAACACCACCGCGCATTGTCCAGTGAAGCTTTGCCAACCGCCGCGGGCGGGGCAGGGACGTCTCGTCAGAACCGGCATCGCACGATGCGCTGGTGATGAATCGTCGGGCGAGCGTAACTTTTATAGAGCAATCTGATGGCGTCGTTTGGATCCTTCGAAACCGAACGGGAAACTTATTCCGGGCCGACTTACACTGTTTATACCGCCAAAAAGCAGGGCGATCCAAACGTCGAATATGCGGTCAAGGTTTTCTCCGTCCATCACATGGGGCTGGAGGCCGAATCGGCGGCACAGCTCGATCCTCTACTAAGCGAGATTGAGCGGGTGTGCGTCGAGCGCGTCGCGGTGCAACAAAAAGCGGCCGCGACATCGAAGTTCGTCGCGCCCATTTTCGAAACCGGCCGCGACGATCGGGGGGTGTGGTACGCCACCAGCTTTTACCCGCGCTCGGTTAACAAGATAATCAGTGGGCGAGTGGCGCTGAATCGGGAGGCGTTGCAGCACATTATATTTTCGATGGCACAGGGCGCGTTGGACATCAAACGGACCTGTGGCCGTTCGCATGGCGAGATTCTTCCGTCCAACGTCCAGATCAGCCGGAGTGAAAAGCTGGTGGAAGCCGAGGTGGTGCTTTCCGACCCAATGCCCGGAGGGGAAGACGACGCGGTTGGCTTTGAGCTGTCGGATTTGAGGGCCATTGGGCGAATCCTGCTGCAACTGGTCTCGCGACGTGAAATCAATCACGAAGAAGATTTTTTAATTCTGCCAATTCTGGCGACACCGGAGTGGACTCAACTTTTCGAAAAGGAGACCGATGCGTGGCTCGGGCTGTGTAACAAGCTGCTCGATCCGAATTTGTCATTGGAACGGTTAACACTCGAACAACTCGTCACCGAGTTGCAGAAACTCCAGCCAGAGACAGGAGTCTCGCCGAAGATAATTATTGCCGCGGCCGCCGGAGTGGTCGTGCTGGTGGTGATTGCGTTTTTGATCCTGCGGCCACGAACGCAAACCGTCGAAGTTACCAGCGATCCGCCAGGGGCGACGATTCTGGTGGATAAGAACGAGCAGGAGGGCAAGACGCCGCTCAAGCTGAAGTTCAAAAAAGGAACGTACGGGATTGAGGCGCGCCAGGATGGTTTGCGGTTGCTTGAACAGACGACAAACTGGGTGGCGGAAGGCGGCGGTTCGGCCAAATTGCATTTTCAGTTTCCCTACGGGAGCCTGACGATTAAAAGTGAACCTCCAGGCGCGACAATCAAACGCAGTGGCACTGAAATCGGAAAAACGCCGACTGAAATCCCGATTTTGGCTGCGGGTACGGAGGTGATATTTGAACTGACCCTGCCAGAGCATGTTGCTCGGACGGTTCGGGGCGTGATCACGAACCGCCAGCAACTGACATTGAGCGAATCGTTGCCGTTAGATAGGGACGTCGGCACCGTTGATATGGACAGCACGCCGCGCGGGGCCAAGGTTTATTGGAAAGACAAGCTGCTGACATCGGCGACCCCGGAACCGGCGCGACTCGAGCAGGGGACGTACACACTGACAGCAAAATACAAAGAGAACGAAGGTTGGCCGCCGAAAGAGATGACGGTAGAGGTGAAGAAAGGAACGATTGTCCCGGTAAATTTCTATTTCGAAAATGGCAAGGTCGCAATCGAAAGTGATCCACCTGAAGCGGAAGCGAGTGTTTGGATTGGAACGAATTTATACGGAAAGACTCCTTTAACGATTACGCGGCCCGTTGGGAAAACGACCTTTCATTTCGAATCGGCGGGATTCGAGCCGACCAATGAGACAGTCGCGGTCCTGGATAAATCCATCGTGCGCGCCAGACCGAGCTTGCTGACGAGCAACGGTATCTTCGAGCTGACCACAGAACCGGCGATTGGAACCGCGCACATACTCGATGCCAACGGGAAGGAGCTCGGTCTGAGCGATTCGGGCAAACCCCTTAGAGTCACATTGGCTCCGGGACAATATTCATTTGCTGCTCGCATGGATGGTTTGAGTGATGTGGCGGCAACGTTGCAGGTTCAAAAGCGGGAGGTCAAAAAGCACACTTTCGTGTTCGACTATGGAACGGTGAAGTTGGAAAGCGTACCGCCGGGCGCGACGATTTCCGCCTACGGCAAGCGAATGGGAGTGACGCCTGCGACCTTAGTTCAAAGGCCGGGGACAAAGTTCAGCTATCAGATAGCCGCGCTAAACTATTTGCCCGTTGTGACTGACGTTACGCTAAAGAGCCGCGAGTATGACAAAAGCGTTTTACTCGCGCTACAACCGGAGCCTGCCAGTGTGGCGCTGGCGAGCGAACCGCCCGGAGCGGAGTTCCTCACTGAAGCCGGGACGGCTCTGAAGTTGAGCGGCGAATACTACACGTTGCCATGGGGACCAACGAACCTGATCGCGCGGCACCGTCGGCTGGGCGCTCGAACGAATGCGGTAAATATTCTTCCCGGAGTCCTGAATAAAATCGACCCGTTTAAATTCATTTATGGCACTCTCATCTTAACAAATTTGGAGGGATACACGATCAAAGAGGACGGGGAGGAAGTGCAAGGAGCTGCGACTCCGTTGAATGCTTCGTTCGAACCCCCCGGGACGCACATTTACGAACTGTATGATGGAGGCACAAAAGTCGACACGCTCAAGACCAATATTGAACCGGGACTTTATACAATTTTGACTTCGGCGCTGGCCGGGGACAAACGAAACAGTATTGGCATGCGGATGGTGAAAGTGCGCAGTCTGCTGGGGCCGGGACAGGATGCGTGGGTGGGAAAAAGTGAAGTGACACAAAAAGAATATCGAACTGTGATGGGCGATAATCCCAGCAGCCCGCCGATCGGAGATGATTATCCGGTCGAGAATGTCACGTGGAAGCAGGCAACAAATTTCTGCGATAAATTGACCCAGATGGATAAGAGTCCGCCGGGCGCGCGTGGCAGGTACATGCTGCCGAGCACGGAACAGTGGTCGAAATACGCGGCGGGGACGGACTTGAAAACGGCCGTATATGGACAGGCCAACCCGGTAGCGGTCGGCACCAAGCCCGCGAATGCGTACGGTCTTTATGATGTGCTGGGAAATGTGCGTGAATGGCTGGCCGGAACCGATCCGACTGAGAAGGATTTCATTGGCGGCAGCTTTAAGAGCCAATCTTCCTTCAGAGGGATGGGAGCGTTTACAAACGCCGAACAGCTTCAATTCGATCAAGTTTCTCCCGATCTCGGTTTTCGGGTGATTTGGCTGCCGGGGCGTTAATCCGCAAACCGGGATGGAACTGCTCTTCTTCCGGTCCGCTCGATGCGCGGATACGAGGGAGATGGCGGCTTTGGAGGTCCGAAAGCATGCGGAAATTTTTTGTAAAGTTCTGACTGTTCCTTCGTTATATAGGAACGGGATCGACGCCAAAAGCGAGCCCCGATGCTGTTCGAAGCGCATAAATACCTTGACGCATGATCCAACGTTGAATAAAAGAGCAGCGAAATCACTGATAGTTGTTGGCGTAAGTCTGTCCGGAAGCTCCTTTGGAGCATTCTGGCGTAATCCGGGAGTGCATGTATGAAAATGAGAATCGTATCGTTGTGTCTGGCCAGCTTTGTGTTCACCCTCGGCATCGGCGTATGCCCGGCTAACCCGACCGGAGGAACGGTCGTTGGGGGAGATGGAAATGGGACAATTAGCGGGAGCGGAACGCCGGTTACCATCATTAATCAACACGGCAACCGCGTCATCATCAATTGGCATGATTTCTCGATCGGGCCCGGGGAGATCACGCGGTTCGTCCAACCGTCGGCGTCATCGTGGGCTCTGAATCGAATCATTTCCGGCAACCCATCGCTGATTTACGGAACATTAGAAGCGAATGGGCATGTGTTGGTGATAAATCAGAACGGGATAATGGTCGGGGCCGGGGGCAAAATCGACACAAAGGGATTCGTAGCTTCGACATTGGACCTTCGCGACAGCAGCTTTATGAAAGGCGGGGCGTTGACGTTGTCGGGAAATTCGACGGCTGGCGTTCGCAATGAGGGGTCGATTCAGGCGCTGGGCGGCGATGTTTTCCTGATTGGTAATACCGTCGAGAATTCGGGAACCATCAGTGCGCCGCAGGGGACGGTCGGTTTAGCGGCGGGATCAACGGTTCGGCTCGTGCAAGCTGGCAATGAACGAGTTTCAGTTTTGGCCGGGAATCCTAATGGTGCGGCGGCCAACGGCGTCAACAATGTTGGAACGATCTCAGGAGCGTCAGCAGAGCTCAAAGCGGCGGGCGGAAATATTTATGCGCTGGCAATAAATAACCAGGGAGCTATCCGCGCGAACAGTGTCGTCAGTGAGGGCGGGCATGTTTATCTAAGGGCATCGGGAGGAAATATTCAGAATTCCGGAACAATCTCGGCGAATAAGGCGGACGGTTCGGGAGGCACAGTGATTTTGGATGGAGGGCACAATGGAGCGAATCCTTCAACGGTCGTCAATTCGGGGACAATTGAAGCGCGAGGGGATGCTGCGGGGAGCAAAGGCGGCAATGTGGAAATGGTTGGGGATCATGTCGGGCTTTTGGCGCATGCGGTTGTGGATGTAAGTGGCGATTCAAAAGGAGGCACGGCGTTGATCGGTGGGGATACGCATGGGGCCAATCCGGATGTGCGCAATGCAGGACGGACGTACGTTGACACAGACGCCATCATTCGGGCGGATGCACTTTCGCTTGGCAACGGAGGAAAAATTGTGGTGTGGTCGGACGATATTACGCGTTACTTCGGTTCATTGAGCGCGCGCGGAGGGGCTCAAGGCGGGCTTGGGGGTTTTGCGGAAGTGTCGGGTCACAGCCTCACCTATGACGGGAATGTTAATCTACTGGGCGCCAATGGCTCAGCGGGGATGCTCTTGCTCGACCCGCACAACATCACGATTCAGACGGGTGGGGCCGATCCGTTGGCGGGGAATTCGCTGTTTGGTGATAATATTGGAGGCAACGTGACGTTCAGCCCAACTGCAATTATCACAGCGCTGAACACAGCCAATGTCACACTCCAAGCGAATAACAATATATCGATCAAAAACAGTGTCGATGCTTCTGGTAATGCCAGCTCGCACGATTTGACGCTGAATGCGGGTAATTCGATCAGCTTTGATAATGCGGTTCAGGTAACGGTGAAGGGGTCATTCACGGCAACGATTAATGATGTGGGAGCGGCGCCAAATCCTGCAGATCGCGATGTGGGCGCCGCAACCTTCACGATGGGCACCGGGTCGGGCATCAATGCGCCGGGTGGAATCAATATTCAAGCCGGAACCTTAGCTTTTAACAGCGGTGGGCCAACAACAGTTGCAGCAAACACGGGAGACATGTCATTGGGAGCCTTGAGCACGCGCGGCGCCAACGCGGCGAACGGTGTGGCTGGCGGCAACATAACTGTGGCCGACAATGCGGCAGCGGGCAAAAACGTGACGGTCTTCGGAACGATTAATGCCAGCGGATCTACCGCTACAGGAAATAATAACAATGGAGGCAATGGTGGAGCAGTGACAGTGACCGCGAGCGGAGCGTTAGCTGTAGACGCTATCAATGCGAATGGCGGTGACGGTGGCGGCGGCTCGGGCAACGGTGGCGCAGGGGGAGCCGTGGGTCTTACTGCAACGGCTGGAAGCGTCACTGTGAACAACAGCATCACGACGATCGGCGGCCAAGGGAGCCCGGGCGGTGTCGGTGGGGCGCTCACGATTACGGCTGGCACGACATTGGGTGTCGGCGGGGCACTGACTACCAGCGGCGGTGCTGGCCTGGCAAATAACAACGTCGGAGGAAACGGGGGCAACATCGATCTGACAGCCGTGTCTGGTATTTCGGTCAACAGTCCTATCACGGCAAACGGCGGCGACCATGCTGGCACTGGTAATGGTGGGAGCGCAGGAGACGTTACGCTTACGGGAAGCAGCATTGCGCTCGCTAGTGGAATTAGTTCGGTCAAGGGCTTGGGTACGGTGGGGACGAGCGGAACGATTACTTTGGACGCGACCGCAGGCGGGGCCAACCAAACTGCTGGTGCGTTGACTGCCGCCGCTCTGCTGCTGCAGGGTGCTGGTGCGTTCACCCTCAATCAATCGGGCAACAACGTGGCAACCCTGGCAGGCAATCCGATTGGCTCGGTCAGTTACGTGGATGCCGATGCGCTTACGATTGGCACAGTTGGAGCAGTGAATGGATTGAGCTCTGGCGGGAATGCCATCAGCGTGTCAACGGTTAATGGAAATTTGACAGTCAATAATACGGCTGCTGCGAATGATGTGGATGCCGGTGCTGGGGCTGTGACGCTGACCTCGGGAAGTTCAGGCAATGACAACCGTCTGACGGTTAGCTCGAGTGCGACGGTTCATGGCGCAGGCGGGGTTACGCTGGTGGGAGATCACATGACTTTGACCGGCTCAACAATTGACGGCGGGTCTTCGACCGTCACGCTGCGCCCCTTCGAGAACGGCACGGACATCAGCCTCGGTGGCAGCGAAAACCCAGGCGTGCTGGCATTGACTTCCGGTGAATTGGATACGGTGACCACGACGGGAACTCTGAAAATTGGCGATGCGAATAGTGGCGATATCACGATCGACTCGTCGATTGCGCCTGCTAATGCCGCGGCGCTTTCCCTGCAAACAGGGGCAAGTATTAGCCAGGGCGCAGGCAATACGATCAATATCGGGAGCCTCGCTCTTCGGGCCGGCACAAGCATCACACTCAACCAGAATAATAATGCGGATACAGTTGCTGCGACTGCCGGTGGCGACATCGTTTACAAGGATGCGGATTCAGTGACTGTCGGCACGGTGGACGGATTGACCGGCGTTTCAGCGGGAGCCAATTCGGTAACGCTGACCGCTGCGGGGATCAACAATCTGCTCACGATTGCGTTGGGAGCAAATGTTCACGGAGATGCCGGCGTGACACTGATTGGAGATCAAATGGATATTCAAGGCACAGTCACAACCGCGGGCACAGCGCTGTTGCATGGAAATACTGCGGCGCGCGCGATCACCATTGGCACGGACGATACGGCTACGACGCTGGGTCTCGTGGGAACAGAGGTTAATAATATCACGGCAGGCGTTCTTAAGATCGGTGATTCGAGCAGCGGAGCGATAACGATAACCGCCCCGATTACGGTGCTGAATGCGCCCTCATTATTTCTGGAATCGCAATTTCAAATCAGTCAAAATGCGGGAGCAACCCTTACCGTGAGCGGCTTGACGACCTTCAAATCCGACGGTGCGGGCGTGGGCGGGAATATCACAATGAACGAGGCAAACAGTTTTGGCTCACTCAGCCTGCTCTCTGCGAATGGCCTGTCGGTTCAGGTAACGGAAGCGAATGACACTGCGTTGGATACTATTGCGGTTAATAACGGTTCCCTGACGATCAATTCTGCCGGCGCAATCAGCCAGGTTTCCGGCAAGACAATCACGGCGGGCGGACTGGCTTTGTTTAACTCCACCGGTATCGGCCTCAGTGGCAATATTGCGTTGAACAATTCCGGTAACAATTTCGGTTCGCTGGGGGTGAACTCGGCCAACGGAAATTCGGTTTCGGTTTCGGAAAGCAGTGCGACAGTTCTCGACAATATTGCAGTGAGCATTGGCAGTTTCACGATCAATTCGGCTGGCCCCATCAGCCAGGCGGCAACGAAAACGATTACCGTTGGCGGCCTGGCCTCGTTCACGTCCAGTGGCAGTGGGGTGGGCGGAAATATCACGTTGGACAATTTGGGAAACAACTTTGGCTCGCTGGCTTTGGATTCAGCCAATGGTTCGGCAGTATCAGTTCACGAAGCGAGCGCGACGATTCTGGACAATGTCTCGGTGGACACCGGGACGCTGGCAATCAATTCGGCTGGGGATATTTCGCAAGTTTCCGGCAAAACCGTTTTCGTAGGGGGAAACGCGAGCTTCACCGCGCCAGCCGGCAATTCGGTCGATTTGGGCAATCCCGGAAATACGTTTAATGGTTCGGTGAATTTTCTGGCCAGCGGGGTTGGAAATCTTTTGAACGTGACGGTATTTGACACGGCTGCGCTCAACCTGCTGGCGCTGACCATTGATGGAAACCTGCTCGCAACTTCAGGTGGCGCGATCAGCCAAAGTGGCGCGTTGAATGTTGGTGGTCTGGCTTCGTTTGCATCCACCGGCAGCGGTGCAAACGGAAACATCACCCTGAATGACAGTGGCAATAACTTCGGGTCACTGGGCCTGAATTCGGCGAACGGCTCCGCGGTGTCGGTGACCGAGGCAGCAGGAAGCGGGACGACCGCAGGAACTTTACTGGATAATGTGGCTGTAAATAATGGGACGCTGACAATCCATGCCGACGGAGCGATCAACCAGGTGAGCGGCGCGACCATAAATGTGGAGGGGTTGGCCGACTTTACCTCGACTGGCAGCGGCGTGGACGGAAGAATCCTTCTGGCAAACGGCGGGAACAACTTCGGCTCGCTCGGTTTGCATAGCGCCAACGGAGACGAAATCGGAGTTCTGGAGGCCAGTTCCACTGCGCTGGACAATGTGAACCTGGGTTCCGCCAGTGGTATCTTGATTATTGGTTCTGGCGGCGACCTGACTCAGGTGGCGGGCAAAACGATTACTGTGGCCGGCAATACGCTTTTAGGAGCGCCGGCCGGAAGTTCGATTCTAGTGGCCAATTCGGGAAATACATTCAACGGTTCGGTTGGTTTTGTCGCGACGACGACGGGGAATCTTCTCAATGTTGCCGTTTCGGATACGATCGCATTTGATCTTCAGGCTCTCACGCTTGACGGAACTCTGACGGTCAATGCCGGTGGCCCAATAACCCAAAGTGGGACGCTGAATGTTGCCGGTTTGGCGTCTTTCACAGATACTGGCGCGGGCGCGGGCGGAAACATCACCTTAAACGACGCTGGCAACAATTTTGGTTCACTCGGCTTGAGCTCGGCGAATGGAGCATCGGTTCAGGTCACCGAAGCGAGCGCCACAGCCCTGGACAACGTGGCGGTGAATAATGGCGATCTCTCGGTGACGTCCGGCGGAGACATCACTCAGGTCGGTGGAAAAACGATTGCGGTCAGCGGAACGGCGACTTTCACTTCAGTCCCCGGCGCGTCGGTGCTCCTTGGCAACCTGGGAAATGCTTTCAGCGGCCCGGTCGGCTTCGTTTCGAGTGGCATTGGGAATCTGCTTAATATTATGGTGCAGAACAACAGCGCTTTCAATATTCAGGGCCTGAACATTGACGGCAATTTGAATGTGACGGCCAATGGCGCAATCACCGATAGCGGCGCGCTCCGCGTCGGTGGAACGACGACTCTGGCTGCAGGCTCGGGCAATGACATTACGCTGGACAACGCAAATGATTTTGTTGGCGCGGTCGATATCGTTAGCGCACGAAACGTTACTTTGAATGACATCAACGGTTTGACGGTTGGGGGAACGCTCGCCGGAGATCTTTCGACTGTGTCTGGCGGTGCGACTGCATTCAATACGCTCAATGTTGGGGGACTCCTGACGGTCGTCGCGAACGGCACGATCAGCGACAATGGCAATGTCACAGTCGTCGGAGCCACGACGCTCAATGCGGGAATTGGCGATATTACACTGAATAACGCGGACGACTTCGGCGGGGCGGTCAGCATCGTCAACGCGAACAACGTGACGCTGGTGGACGTGAACAGTTTGACTGTAGGCGGAAATGTGGCGGGCAGCCTCTCAACGACAGCAAATGGGGCGACGGCGCTCAATGCTTTGAATGTGGGCGCAAATCTGACTGTTTCGGCTAACGGTTTGATTAGCGACAATGGCAATGTGACCGTGGGTGGAACGACGACGTTGGCGGCAGGGGCAGCCAATGACATCACGCTGAATAATGCGGATGACTTCGGCGGGTCGGTGGACATTGTCAGCGGTCACAATGTGACGCTGAACGATGTGAACTCGCTGACGCTTGGCAATTCGACCGTTAGTGGCAACCTGAACGTTACTGCGAACGGCGCCATCGCCGATTCGGGAAACGTAACTGTGGCGGGTTCGACCACGTTGGCGGCAGGCGTTGGCAACAATATTTCTTTCACTCACGCGGATGATTTCGGCGGTCCGGTCAGCATCGTCAGTGGTAACAATGTATTCCTGAGGGATGTGAACGCGATTGACCTTGGCGCCTCGGCCGTCTCGGGCGGGTTGACGGTGGTTGCAGGCGGCGACATCAGCGACAGCGGCAATTTGACCGTTGCCAATGGCGCGACGTTCCAGACGGCAGGCGGCAGCTCGATTATTCTCGATCAAAGTGGCAACACGTTCAACGGACCCGTGACCTTTGCCTCGACCGGCGGCGGTAATCTCAACAACGTGACCGTAGTGGATACGACTGCTTTCGACATTACTGGCCTCACGGTTGATGGAACGTTCAAGGTAACCTCGGGCGGGCCGGTGACGCAATCAGGCGCAGTCATCGCTCCGAACCTCGCGGTGACCTCAGCGGGCGACGTTACCTTGAACAGCGCAAACCAGGTTGGCACGCTCGCGATAGACGCCAATGGGGCTGTGCAATTCCGGGAAGCAAATAATCAGAGGCTGACGATTGGAACGGCAGGGGGAGTCAGCGGCATCAACTCTCACGACAACAACATTACGATCAGCGCTGACGATATGGACATCGTCGCCTCGGTCAATTCCGGAACGGCGGACACTTTGTTGCAGCCGGTTTCGAACGGACGCAACCTGCATTTTGGTCCAACGGATGTTTCCGGCGACCTGAACTTGAGCCAGACCGAATTGAACCACGTCACAGCTCATACCTTGACCGTTGGTAACTCATCGTCCGGCGACATCGTCGGAGCCAACAGTGTAACCAAGCCCCCGTCGGTTGACATCTTTCATATCATTGGCGGCACCAGCATATTGAATGTTCAGTCCCTGGCCGGCCAATTGGCGAGCTTCCTGGCCGGCACGTCACTGCCGACGCCAAGGCTCGAAGTCTCAAGCTTTGGCGGAGCAGCGATCGACCTTGAAAAGGCTGCGAAAATGTTGCCACCCGGTTCAATCGGAACGTTGTACCTTCAGGTGCCTTTCGTGGCGGTTGAAGAGAAGAAGTACAAGGTCGAGGAAGTCTCTAAGTGGACAACGGGGCGAATCGCAGCCAGTGGCACAACTGCCGGCCCTCAGACTCCGCGCTAAGCTGCGGAGTTCGATTGGCTGAATCGGGAACCAACTAAACAATCAGAAAGGACCAATTAATGCACAAATATTTGTTCGTGAGCGGTCTGCTGCTCTCGGTGCTCTGCGGACGCGGACAAGTCTTCAGCCCGCTTCCACCCGAGGTGGCCCCAAAGGGTTCCCCCCCAGGGCCGGCTAGTCCGCTGGTTGTGCAACCTAAATCGCCCCGCTCGCCTTCGGGCGACAAGCCAATCAATCCCGACCAGCCGAATCTTTCCATCCAGGCGATCATCATTGTCAAAAGCCGAGCCGAGATTCAGGAGGCCGGTGTTGCCGGGGCAAAGGGCCTGCAAGTAAAAGATATACCTGTTCTTGAGCAACCCGATTTCAGACAGATGGTGGAATCCCGTTTTTTGGGAAAAATTATCACGGAAAACATGATTCGAGATCTACAGGATGAGACAATTCTGTATTGCCGGGCCCACGGCAAGTTGTTGATAGACGTGATTCTGCCCGAACAGAACATCGACAATGGGGCTCTCCAGATGTGGCTTCTCGAAGGGAAAGTCGGCAACGTAACGGTGAAGAACGAGGGTCACAAATGGTTTCAGGATCAATTCATCAAGTCCAATGTCCGTCTGCGGTCTGCCGAACCACTGGACTCCGTGGCGCTGAACAAGGATCTCGATTGGCTGAACAACAACCCGTTTCGCCAGGTGGAAGTCAACTTCAAGCCTGGGGAAAAGCTGGAATTGTCAGACGTCGAATTGGATGTCACCGATCGAATTCCATTCCGGCCGTATGTTGGCTACGAGGACAGCGGTACTCAATTCGCGGGGCCGGATCGCTTTGTTGCTGGCTTCAATTGGGGCAACGCCCTTTGGCTCGATCATCAACTTAATTACCAGTACACGACCGATGTAGATTTCAATCTGGTCAAGGCGCATTCGATGAGCTACGTCGCGCCGCTGCCCTGGCGGCACACCTTGATGTTGTTCGGCGCTTACGTGGACGCAAAGGCAAATTTCGGCGCCGGTTTTGCCGGCACAACCGGAGAAGGAACCAGTTGGCAGATCAGCGGCCGCTACTCTGTTCCTTTGCCTGATATCGTGAAATACCGGCACCAGATAGCCGCTGGTTTCGATTTCAAGCGCAGTGATAATACGTTGCTTGCCGGCGGGATACCTCTCATCTCCAGCAACGGCATAGCAACCGACGTCGCGCAGTTTGTTCTCTCGTACAGTGGAAGTTTGCCGGACCGACATGGGAAGACCTCTGTCAGTATGGAACTCTATTACAGCCCGGGCGACTTGACCTCTGGAAATAACAATACGGATTTTGGCCTCTTGCGCCAAGAGTCGAAGGCGGATTATTTTTATGGCCGCATCAACGCTGACCGCATCACTCAATTGCCCTGGAACTTCTCTTGGATCCTCAGCGCATCGGGATTGTATTCGACGGAACGGCTTCCCCCAAGCGAAGAACTCGCCCTCGGCGGGTACAACACAATTCGAGGATATGACGAACGCGTCCTCCTTGGAGACGTGGGCTGGATCATCAACAATGAAGTGAGGACCCCGCCGATTCCACTCGTTGGGCTGCTCAATATTCCAAAGATTACCGACCAGGTGCAATTCCTGGGATTTTTCGACTACGGTCATTTGCACGTGAAGAATCCCCAGTCGGGCGAAGCTGATAACTCGACCTTGTATTCCACCGGTGTTGGCCTCCGCTACAGTTTGCGACATAACCTGTCCGTTCGCTTTGACTACGGCTTTCCGCTCACCGAAAAAGGTTTGAACGAACATAGCTCGCGAATGCATCTAGGTGCATTGCTGAGTTTTTGAATCGGCAAATCGCATTGCATCCGGCATTCTGTTTGACTTTCAAGCGCGCTTTGGTTGAAGTAAGCGCAGAATCCTGTATGGAATCACATCTGTCTGAGGAAGCTCTGTGGGCCAGTGGCGTCGCTTCGCGACTGCGATTGATTCAGGCTAATTTTGCGGATGATCCTTCTCCTGTCAGGCAAGGCTATATCATCGAGGAAATTGAACGGGCTCTCAAACCCGTGTCTCCCACGAGGCGAAAAGTTTATCTCGATAACCTCGCGGAACGTTTTCCGGCCTGGGAAGGTGTACGCTCTGCGCCTCGCAGCGACGTCGCCGTGGGCGCTGCGCCACTAACACCCGAGGAACTTGTCGCGCGGCTCGTCGAACTCGCGCCGACTCTATCGCCCGAAGCGCGGACAGCTTTTGCGAATCAGTTGCAAGCCGTCGGGCTGAGCATCAAAGAATCGCCAAACGCTTTCCTCGAGCTGCCGCCTGAACTGCAGAAGAAACTCGGTTTGGCTCCAGGAAGGCCGCTTCAATTGGAGCGAGCGGTAAAATTGCTCGTAATCACAGCCGACCTCGCGCTCGCTCTCGATCAGCTTGCCTGGGCGCTCTGGAAGCAGCTTGCTCCCAAATCGGCCATTCGTAAAGAGACCGAGCTCAACAAGTTAGCCGGTTCTTACCTGGCCGGTGACGCCGATGTCTCCACCGCGCAACTGGCGCAACCGGTCGAGAAAACGCGCCGGTTGATTGCCGGGTTGCTTGGCGCGGTCGGCCGCGCGGGCTCGTCTTACGCAAAGAAATACGTCTCGCGGCTGTCGCCTGAGGTGATTGAAGACTGGGCGAAAATGGAAAAGAAAACCTTTGAAAGCCTCGAATCGGCTTGTTGGAAAAAATTCCTTCAGCAATCGAAAGAACACGCGTCCGAGCCCGCGATTGAGCATGAGATCCAGGAAGCCATCGCCAAGGCTGCTGAAAATCTGATCCTGGGCCGGGTTTCCGGTTAGTTAGAGAATTATGTCTGTAAAAATTCACTGGCAGGAAGGGCTGTTCCTCCAGCCGCATCATTTTCAGCGGATGCAGAAAAGCCTTGAGGACGAGATTGCGTCCGAGCGGCGGCTGGCCTGGGCGTACCCGTACGGCGTTATCGAGGCGCGCCTTTCGCGAGATGAGTTGGAAAACAAACGCGTTCGCTTTGATAAGCTTCGAGCCGTCATGCCCAGTGGCCTTGAAGTAAATTATCCTACGGCTGCCGAGCTGCCTTCACTGGATATTGCGCAGGCATTTTCCAAAGGCGCAGGCAGCTTTACCGTTTCTCTGGGTGTCCCCCTTTGGCAGGAGACTCGCGCGAACACCGTGCCCGTCACGCATGATGCCGACACGAGAGTAAAACTCCTTTATCGCGTCGGCGAAATCGAATGCCACGACGAGAACACGGGTGAGAATCCGAAACCCCTTCAGGTTCGGAAAATCAATTCGCGCCTGATGTTCGAGCATGAAGACGTGTCCGACATGGAAGTCCTGCCGCTATTAAAAATCGTTCGTGCTACGGGTGAAGATGTCGGGCTGCCAAAAGAAGACCCGGAATTTGTCCCGCCTTGCATGCTTCTGAGCGGTTCCCCCGTTTTGCGCGAGATGGTTCGAGATTTGGTGAGCCAGGTCGAGGCCAGCCGAAAAGAACTCGTCGTTCAGGTAACCCGTGGCGGGTTCAGCATTGATACCATGCGCGGCGTGCAATTTGAGCAGGTCATGCGGCTGCGGACGCTTAACCGCTACAGCGCGCGGCTGCCCTCGATTATTCAAGCGCCTGTCGCGACACCGTTTAGCCTCTATCTTGAGTTGCGTGAATTGCTGGCTGAACTCGCGGCCATGCACCCGGACCGCGACGAATTCGAAAGCGCCCCTTATCGCCACGACAATCAATTCCTTTGCTTTCGCGAGTTGGCCAACAAGATCCGTTCATTTCTTCGCGGCGCAGTGGCGCCCAGTTTCCTCAAGCTGGCGTTCAAAGATGTCGGCGGGGTGCTCACGGCAAATTTCTCGCCCGAACATTTTACTCAGCCGAACGCGTATTTTCTCGGTATCAAAACCAAACTCGATCCCACAGCGGTCGCCCGCTATGTCGAGGACGGCGACAAATTCAAGCTCATGCCGCAAAGCCTGGCGACCCGCGCCATTCGCGGCATCGAACTCAAAGAAGAGCGCCACGCGCCGCTTGAACTTCCCGCTGCCGCCGATCTTCATTATTTCCGCCTCGAACGCGCCAATAGCGCCCGCATGTGGCAGCAGATCCAAACCGAGAAGACCGCCGCAATCCGTTGGACCGGCGGCGAACTCGACTGGGCCGATGCTTCATTCACTCTTTATATGACTGTGCCCGCAGGCTCCGCAAAAACATGACACGCAATTTTTATTCGAATCCAAAAAATGCCAGGTGGCCCGAATTCCCTTCACTTGGAACCAGCTATCGATGACACTACTTCAATTAACTGAACCTCTTTTCCAGCATGTCTGCCGACTGAACCGCTTCTCCCGCCGGGCGGGAGCGGCCAAATCGGGTGGTGGCGACACGACGTACATTTCACTCAAGCCGGAGGCGCCCGGTGCGGCGGCATCAGCAGCGGCAAAGACGGCAAGCCTGGACTACACCGTCGCGCGCTCGGAAATTAAAGCGCTCTTTGAAGATATGATGGCCAAGGCGGCTTCGGATATTCGCGTTTCACAACAGGCGAGAACAGTCGAACTGCCGTTAATCTTCTTCGTGGATTCGATGATCTCCGAAAGCAACCTCCCATTTGCCGCGCAATGGAACCAGAATCGGCTGGCCTATGATCGGCAGGAGCTGGCGGGGGACGAAAAGTTTTTTGATCTCCTCGATGAAACTTTGAAGGAGAGCGGCGAAGATGCTGCCGAACGGCTGGCTGTATTCTACACCTGCATAGGATTGGGTTTCACGGGAATATATTTCAAGCAGCCTGAGTTCCTTCGCAAAACGATGCTCGGCATCGCGCCTCGTATCCGCCATCTAATCGAGAACGATCAAAACGCGCGCATCTGCCCCGAGACGTATGAAAAAGTGGATACGCGCAACCTTGTCGAACCTCCCAGCAGCCGGATGGTGATTGTTGGAATGGTCTTTGCCGGGTTCACACTCGCGGTTTTGATTTCTTACTTTCTGATGTATCGGCAGGCTTCCAATCAACTCAATTATTCGATCGAAGAGGTGCTCAAACAAGACCTTGCGGCGCAGCGATAGAATTAGCACGGACTATGGAACAGATTCTAAAGATCGTAAAACAGTTGATGTCAACCGGCGGAATGCTCGGGAGCATTCCAAAACCGATTAAAATCGGCGTTTTGTATTTTTCCGTTTTCGTCGGAGTGATGGTGATTTTCAGATACGCTGGCCTCGGCCAAACTCAAAGGACCTTCCTCACAGTCCTGATTGGACTCCTCGCGCTCCTCACAGGCGCGTACTTCGCATGGAAATCGCTAACTCAAAAGCAGCAAAATAAGCAATTCGGCGGCGAGCTCTCCCAGCATAGTTCGGCAACGCCCCGCGGTGTCAGCGATCCCGGCCAGCGCGCGCGCCTGGATGACATGCGGAAAAAATTCCAGTCCGGCATCGAAGCTTACAAGTCCCGCGGGAAAGACCTCTACAAACTTCCCTGGTATGTAATCGTCGGCGAACCTGGCTCGGGAAAAACCGAGGCGATTCGTCACAGCAATGTCGGTTTCCCGCCCGGAATGCAGGACGAATTCCAAGGCGTCGGTGGTACTATCAACATGAATTGGTGGTTCACCAACCATGCTGTCCTCCTCGATACCGCAGGCCGTTTGATGTTCGAGGAAGTGAAACCAGGCGAGACCAGCGAATGGAAGGAATTCCTCACTCTGCTCAAGAAAAATCGCCCCACCTGCCCGATTAATGGTCTTTTTCTTGTTATTCCCTCCGACAGCCTGATCAAAGACTCCGCGGATTCGATTCAGAAAAAAGCCGGGAAGATCGCGCAACAACTCGATGTCATCCAGCGCGTTCTGGATGTTCGATTTCCGGTTTTCATCGCCGTCACCAAATGCGATAAAATCAACGGCTTCCGCGAATTCTTCGACACCCTCACCGATCCGCAGCTTCAGCATCAGATGATGGGCTGGTCAAATCCAGATCCGCTCGACGAACCGTTCAAACCCGAAATGGTGGAAAAGCATCTGGAGCAGGTTGCTGCGCGCCTTCGCCGGCGTCGCCTGGGTTTGCTCCGCGATCCCGTGCCTGAAAACGTTGAAGGCCGCCGCACGGATGAAGTCGATTCATTGTACGCTTTGCCGCACAGCCTTGAATTGCTCAGTTCCCGGCTGCGCCGGTATCTGGAAACGATTTTCATCGCCGGCGAATGGTCGGCCAAACCTCTGTTCCTGCGCGGCATCTATTTTTCCTCGTCCATGCGCGAAGGCGCGGCGCTTGATGCGGAACTGGCGGAAGCCATCGGCGTCAGCGTGGACGAGTTGCCCGAGGGCAAAGTCTGGGAACGGGAGCGGGCATACTTTCTTCGCGACGTTTTTCTCGAAAAGGCTTTTCGCGAAAAAGGTCTCGTCACTCGCGCCAGCAACACCAAGCGGATGCTGATGGGCCAGCAGGTGGCGCTTTACAGTTTCGGCTTCCTCGGGCTGGCCTTGTTTTGTGTTGTGGCATGGTTTGCGATGGGCAGTTTGCGCAGCGGTGTCAAAGATCAAGGCGATTACTGGCATGTGGTCTCAGAGACGGGTTGGGACAATAAATATTGGAAAGGATACCTGGTTCCCATTCGCGGCGACGGTTCGTTCGCGTCAACCATTTCAACTAACACGCTGACGGTAGACGGCAAGGCAGTGACATTAGGCGAATTTCACGCGAAACTGCGCGACCTGTCTGAAAGGCCTTTGAAGAAGAGCCTTTGGTTTCCGGGGCTGGCCGATAATTACAATCGCAACAGGCACAATGCGCAACGGATCGTTTTCGAGGCTGGGGTCATTCGGCCATTAATTGAGGCGAGCCGTCAGAAAATGATGCACGACGACGGCGATTCCTCTTCGGCGCAACGGGAACCAGATGCGCTCGCCGCCCTGATTCAAATCGAATCCGACATTCTTAACCGCGGCTCGGGCACGAATAAAGGTGAGTTGAATGAGGACCAGGCCAGGAAATTCCTGGGCGCATTTGAAAATTACGTCGCCGCGGCAGATGTGACACTGGATACGAATATCGTTTCCGTCATGGCGTGGACTTACTCGACGAACGAAGCCGCGAAAGGGTCATGGGCGCCGCGTTGGTTTACCGGTGGCCGTGGCGGGACCAACACACTCGCCGTGAATTCGGGCATCAGCGCCGGCCTGGATGTCTTCGCGCGCAGTGCGACCAATGGCATCCAATCCTATCTGGCCGACTGGAAACAAATCTCAGCAGTGCGTGATGCCACGCGCACTTTTTCAGATAATGAACATGCGCTGTTTGCGGCCGCATCCGGCAATCTGGAAGCCAAATTCACCGAAGCCGAGCATGCTGTCGAAGCGGCCCGCAAGAGCATTGATGAAGAAGTGGCCAAAACTTCGCATTCGCCCTTGTTCGCAGGGGGCGTGTCGCTCACCAACGCGCAGCAGAAATTTCGCTCCGGCGTCACTTCCAGCGCCGGAGCCGCGTTTGGCCGGGTTCGAGAAGTGGATGATGCAGCCCTCGCCGCCAATCGCGATTACCCGCTCTTTAAAGAAATCAAGGCGCGGCTGGACGGCATCCAATCAACCCTCAGCGATCGCCTGACGAAGTTGCTGGAGAGTGGCGATCCGAAAGAGTTCCAAAGTCTCGATGAGACTTGCCTCGGAGGAAATTCATTTGCTACCCGCGCGGACCTTTACACCCGGGCGGAGAAATTCATGACCGATAATTCGTTTGCGAGTGGCAAGCTTGTTGGTTTAAAGGGCGAACCCCTCGAAAAAATTCTGAAGGATGGCGCTGGCGAGATAAAAAATCAGGCGGCAGCGTACTCGGGCAGGCTGACCAACGAGTTTATGCGAACCATCTCGTATCAACTCAAACGGGTTGAAAAAGCGCAGAGTGACGCATTCTTCGCTGCCTACCTCGCAGAAGCAAAAAAGGTGCTGGCCTCCGACAGCGGGTTTCCACTGACACGGGACATCAGCCACCCCATTACGGTGGACAATTTCAGGGCTGCGGGCAAACAGTTGAAATACATATCCGGGGACATCAATTCTGAGATTTTCAAAAAATCTTCGTTGCCAGACCGGCCTGAATGGCAACCTTTTCTTCCGAACATCGATGGGCAGCAGGCCGTGGCCAATGCATTGCTTGGCGATGAAGGCATTGGCTCCTGTACCATTTTAATGGCAGGAACAACAGACGCTACTCGCGCGAAAGACGAGTGGCGCAGTAGTTGGCGTGATATCAAGTTAATTGTTGAGGGCGCCACGAGCGAGACCATTCGCACTGAAACAGAGAAGGATAAGCCGATCGGTGATGCGCCCGTCCAACAAAAGCTCGAATTGCGCCTGTTCAAAAACGGCGGCGATCCCAGTTCACCAAACTTCTCCATCTCGACCGGCGAATGGGGACCGTTATGGCTCATCCATAAGTACAAAGGTGAGCGCGAGAAGGGCGATCCGAAAACGTGGCTGGTGGAATTCCCCGTCGGTGCGCCGGGCGCTTCAGGTTCGATTCGCTTGAAGCTCAAGTTTGAACGGCCCCTCCCCGAACTCGACAAATGGGCGATGTGACGACCCATAATCGCACGCGCGAGTAAGATGAGCGATTTTTTCAAAAAATTTCTCATCGAAGACGCCCGCCGTTTCGCTCCGGGCGGGCGCTACGCGGGGCTGGCCGCTTTTGGCAAACATCCCGGATGGGACGATCACGTCGAAGATCTGGGCTTGGAAACGGAGAGTTTGATCCTCGCCAAAACGTTGTTCTATGTAAATGGCATCGGCGGCCAAATCGATTCCGGCGCCTGGGAGAAGCTCGATCCGGCGCAGCAGCTTCCTGCTTTCAAACACGTTTTTCTTTGGCAACGCTCCGGTCAATTCCTGATTGGGCGCCTTTGGTCCTCAAGCGATGGCAAGGGGCGCAAGCGTTACCCGATGGTCGTCTGCCTCCATTTCATTGGCGTCACTCTCGGTTGGGCATTGAAGCAAGCTTTAGCGGCCCTGGCCGAATTGGAGGAAGCCCTCCTTCGAACAAATTCGGCCGAAGAAGTGCGCGGAATCTTGAATCGCAAACGCGCCGCGTTAAGGGAAGCTTTGGCGTCCGCCCAAATCCAGGGCGAATACGCTCCCGTTTCGCCTGACGCCCTCAACAACATCATTCAAAATGGCGCCGGCGCCAATCGCGAGGGATTCCTGCGCGTGCTTTACCAGGGCAAAAGCCAATTGGCCGCCATCGCTCCTGGAAAATTCAACCCGCGCGCTCAACCGGCGGGCTTTCGCGCGCAACAAATCCGCGTCCCCGCCGCCGGAGCGAATCCTGAGCAGACATTGCTATTTTGGACCCGGTTTTTCATGACGCAAGTCGATCCGTCGGTCCCGCTGCTGCTGACCTTGCCTTTGGAAGCAAACTGGCTCGATGTGACCGTTGGTGAACCTGAGTCGCACGAATTCTTTTGCCTGCGTGCCTCTCCTAAAGCCGTTCCGCTCGTCAGCGAAGTTCCCTACACCATGGACGATGCATTTCGTTCCGGCGCGACTACCTTCCTCCAACGCTTTCAACACGGCGAAACTAAAGCTGCGGAACTGCCTGCTCCTGCAACGGACCCGCCCTTCGCTACTCCCGCTCCTGCGAAAAGCGGTTGGCGAAAATGGCTTGGAGTTGGCCTGTTTGTCATTTTTGCGGGCGTGGCGGCTTTCCTGTTATTGCCCAAAGGCGGGCAGAACCAGAAAACGACAGATTCACCTGGGACGAATGCAGAATCCTCCAGACCTCGCGCGAATCCCAGCGCCTCAACTTCACCTCCGCAAAAAATCGAAGCCGCCAAAACCGAGACCCCAAAATCTGACGTTCCCAAAGAACAGCCCCGCAACGACCCGGCGGCCGAGGCCGCTCGCATTTCCCAGGAAAAGAAAAATTCCGATGCCATGGCTGCAGCGGCGAAATTGAAAGCGGACACAGAAGCCGCGGCGGCAAAGGAAAAGGAACGCCAGACCCTCGCAGAAGCCGCTCGTCTGGAGAAAGAAAAACAGATTGCCGCGCAAAAGCTGTTGGAAGAACAAAAGCGCAAGGAAGCCGAGGAGGCCGCTGCAAAAACGAAAGCCGCCGATGAGGCGAAGGCCAAAATGGAACTTGCCGCGGCTGCAGTCGCTCCAAAGCCGGCGGAGTCGAAGTCTTCAGAAGGATCCGCCGCTTCAGCCTCACGTCCCGAAATGACTAACAGCATCGGTATGGTGCTCGTTTCAATGCCTTCTGGTATCTGGGTTGGCAAATACGAGGTCACCCAGGGAGAATATCGCAAGGTAATGTGGTCCAATCCCAGCCAATCGATCAACGATCGCCAACCGGTCGAACGGGTGACCTGGAATGGCGCGAAAGCGTTTTGCAGCAAACTGACCGAAATGGAGCGTTCCAGTCTCAAAGCGGGCAGCGCCTATTCGTTGCCGACGGAAAAACAGTGGCAGGAGTTTGTTGCCGGCCAAAAGTTTGAGGATTTGCCCAGCCCCGCAAATGCGAGTCGAACGCAGCCTTCGATGGTTGGTCAAGCCGGTGCTCCAAACAGATTTGGATTATTTGACGTATTGGGCAACGTCTGGGAATGGTCCCTCGATGGCGGTACGGGCAGTGACAAGCTGCTCAAAGGGGGTGCCTTCGATAGCACAAATTATGATCTTACGATGCCTCCCGACCGCCCCCTGCCAAACTGCGGATTTCGCTGTGTTCTCGTCTCGCAATAGAAAGTCTTTATGATCGACGTTGATGATTTGCTTAAACCGGTTGCCGACGATAAACCGTGCGGCGAGGATTTCACCTATCACCCTTCCTTTCAAAGTCTAGAGACCCTTTCGCGCGGCAAACCGGAAACCCAATTCAGCCAGGCCGAAGAGCCAGACTGGAAGGAAGTGCGCGACGCCGCATTGGAAGTTCTGGGCCAGTCGAAGCATCTGATGGCCGGCGTGATTCTGACGGTCTCCTTAGTTAAGATTGGCGGTCTCGAAGGTCTTCGAGACGGTTTAGCCGCAATTCGCGGGATGACCGAAAAGTATTGGAACGACATCTACCCCAGGCTCGATCCGGACGACAATAACGATCCTACCGAGCGCCTGAATATCCTGAATAACCTCTCGTCCGCGGGTGAACCCTACAGATTCACCTCTCATGTAAAGCAGATCGTTTTGTGCGAATCCCCAGCCATGGGGCGCGTCACACTTGGGCAGATCATTGCCGCAAAAGAAAAGACCACCAAACCGGAAGGAGAAAAGCCCAGCGGCGATTCCGGACCCGATCTGAATCAGATTCAGGCTGCGTTTCGCGACGCCGGACCGGATGCCGCCAAAGCTACACTATCCCTGGTGGCCGATGCCATCGGCCAGTCGCAAGGCATTGAGAGTTTTCTTGACTCAACCATAGGCGCAGGCAGCGGCGTGAATTTCGAGTCATTGAACAAATTGCTCGAAGACATGAAACGCGTTATCGAGCCCTTCGCTGGCGATGGCGCAGGCGCTGCCGAAATTCCGGCGGACGAAGGAACTGTTGCAGCCGGCGGGACACCCAGTGCGCGGCCAGCCGCTCGCGGCGGTGCGGCTATGTCTGGCACAATTCAGTCACGCGCGGATGTCATCAAGGCTCTCGATTTGATCTGTGATTACTACCGCGACAATGAACCGTCGAGCCCCGTTCCCCTTATTATTCAGCGGGCGCAACGCCTGGTCGACAAAGATTTCATGACCATCATGTCGGACCTCACTCCTGATGCTTTGAGTCAATTGCAGATCATTACCGGAAAACCTAAAGAATAACCACATGGCGCTTCAGTTAATCGCAATTCGTCTCATTAACACCTCGCTTTAGCGAGGTGTTGCGGACAAGCGTGGCTGGAAACCGTTTTAACGGTTTTCTCAGTCACGATCATCTGAAGCGCGAAACCCACAATCACCATGGCGAAAACCACAACCGCAAAACGAACTTTCAAAATCGTCGATCTGATTCGCAAACGCGACCGGTTCAAATACATCGAAGTTCCTAAATTCCCAGTCGAAGTGAACATCGAAGTCACGACGACCGCAGCGCTCACCACTCCCAAGCCGGCGCCGTCCTCGGTCCTCGATCGGCTGGAAGACGCAGCCCGCGCCAAGCTGGAAGAGTACGAAGATATCATTACGGAGGAGTTGGTTAAAATTGAAAAGAAGATCGACGATCTGATGGAGCATCCGAGCGGCGACGCTCAGGATCAGGCGGAAAAAATGGTGCAGGCCACTACGGCCACCGTAAAAAAGGCGCTCGCCAGCGCCGAGGCCGCCGCGGACAAAGCAGTCGAAGATCGCCTGAAGAAAGAGGCCCAGGGCGATGATCTTTTGACTGAAGCACGCGTTAAGACCGCCGTCAAAGTTGCTTCCGGAGCGATCTCGGTCGGCGCGAATGTCGCCAAACTCGTCGCCACCATGGGTGCGGATGTCACCTCGTACCTTTCCATCGCCAAGACATTGGTCAGCCTGGGCCTGGAACTTAAACAACAATTGAAGGGTGACGAAAAGCTCCGCAAAGATCTCAAGGAGGGCGTTGAGGCATTCCTCGATACGCGGACCAGCACGATTGTGCAGGCGTTGAAACGGCAAAATCTTACCAGCACCAGCGGCATTCCCAAGAATCCAAAGAAGGCCGTTGAGTTTATCGCCAATGGCGTGATGGCTGCGGGACAGGAGGTTACCAAGGGCCGCACCGCAAAAGAGGTCGCTTCGGAGGTCATGGATTTTGTCGTCAAGGGTGTCAAAGGCAAATTGAATGATGCCGAAAGCGCTCGCGTGGCTTATCGAAATCATACCGCCAAGATGCGGCACAATGTCGACGACGTTTCGCGCAAGGCGGATGAATTGGAAAAAGCGATGAAGTCCGCGAAAAATTTGACGGACGGTGTCAAGGTTGGCGCGGAATGCATGAAACTGAAAGGAAAGGTGCGCGGCCTTGCCGGAGGATTGAAGGACGCAGAAACTTATCTTGGCGAAATGCAGGATGTTATGACCGGTGGCGGCCTGGAATGCGACGACTCGACCATCATCCAAAAACTCAAAGCCCTCGACGTCTCCACTATCCTATCCCAAGGGAAGGAGGTCGCCGATATTATCGACGACATTCATTCCTTCGTCAGCAACGTTGCAGCAGCGGTGGCGTAGTTCGACAAATTCGTGCCCCGAAATTAACGAACAATCATTCCAAGAACATTCTGCCTGGGAACCGGCCCGTAAACACGGCTGTCAGCCGAGTTCATGCGATTATCGCCCAGAAGAAAAAATTGGTCCTTGCCACACATTATGAGTTGTTCTTGGACTTTGCCGCAGGCGTACGTCGGCATGCCATTGAGCAGGTAAGGTTCGTCAAGTTTGGCGCCATTGACATATACCGCGCCGTCTTTGAGGAAGACAGAATCACCGCCGACACCAATGATGCGTTTGACTGAGAAACATTTGGCTGAAGGATCACGTATGACCACGATGTCTTGCCGCGAAGGAGAACGAAAATGATAAACCCAACGATTCAGCAGGTAGTGATCGGCATCGTGAAGAGTGGGAATCATGCTTGAGCCAACTACTCTGACGGATTGAACGAAGTAATTACTGATGACATAGTAGCTCGTCAGACCCAGGCAGGCGACGATGACACACTGAAAAAGCTGCCGAATCAGGCTGGCGCCGGCCCGCTTGGATTTCGTTGTGGGTCCGGCAGGTTTTGCCGGGACCGGCTCAGGCTTTGACATTTGCAGGTCCGCATACATCGCAGTGACCAGAGTATTCACTGCTGGGGCAATTACAACAAGGGGCAAAATTACCTAGGAGGGGCGGGCAAATTACGGAAGGCAGTGTAGTCCCGAAAGTTTTCGGGATAGCACTCTGTGCGGAGGGTGAGGGTATGCCTGCCAATCCCCGATGAGACTTTTTCTTGCTGGGTATGGCTTGGTATTCACCCCATTGAGGAAGACGGCAAGATGCTTAGGTTATTCCGGGATATAGGAATGAGTGAATGAGTCAATGAGTCGGTTACATGAGGAAATACAATTTCCCGGCTCTCCGGTTGGATAAATCGAAGCCTAACCATCCACAATACATGCCATGAAATTGTCGCCCCGTTACTTGAAGCGCTACAAGGATATTGCCATGTTGTTGATGAAGTATGGCGAGCCGGGGATGGTATCGCGGTTCAGCGCCGAGACGGCGCCCCCTGCCGTTTCGGGCGCCCGCTCGAATGGCAGCGAGTTGCCGAATGATTTGGAGCGGCTCGGACCAACCTTTGTGAAGCTGGGGCAATTGTTGTCCAGCCGGGCAGACTTATTGCCGGAGCGTTACTTGAAGCCACTTTCGCGCCTGCAGGATCGTGTGAAAGCCTTTCCGTATCAGGATGTGGAATTCATCATCGAGACAGAGCTGGGCACGAAGATTAACAAGGCTTTCTCGCATTTTGATCCGGAGCCGCTGGCCGCGGCCTCACTGGGACAAGTCCATCGGGCTGCCTTGCATGATGGCCGGCCAGTGGTAGTCAAAGTGCAACGCCCAAACATCGCGAAACAAATCGAGGAGGATTTTGGGGCCTTGGAGGAGATCGCGCGGTTTCTGAATCGGCATACAAAGCTTGGCCGGCAGTATCAACTTTTGAGGATATTGGGTGAGTTCGAAAACACGTTGCTGCATGAATTGGACTACCGGCGGGAAGCGGCGAACCTCGTGACCCTCGAAAAAAATCTTCGAACGTTTAAGCGCATTCGAGTGCCGCTGCCCATTGTGGATTATACGACCGGGAAAATTCTGACCATGGAGTACATCGAGGGCAAAAAAATCACCGAGCTTAGTCCTCTGGCCAGATTGGATTTTGATGGAGGCGCGTTGGCCGAGGAATTGTTTCGGGCTTACTTGCAGCAGGTGCTCGTGGACGGTGTGTTTCACGCGGACCCGCATCCCGGAAATATTTTTCTGACGGAGGACCATCGGATCGCGCTTCTGGATTTGGGCATGGTCGGTTATACGACCCCTTCGATGCAGGAAAACCTGCTCAAACTGCTGCTGGCTGTGAGCACAGGGCAGAGTGATGAGGCGGCGGAGACCGCGATCCGCATCAGCGAGCCGGGGGATAATTTCAATGAGATGGATTTCCGCCATAAAATTGCGGAACTCGTGGCCGAGGAACAAAACAGCTCGTTGCACGCGATTGATATTGGGAAAGCGATTCTGGAGTTGGGCCGGACCGCCGCGGACACGAGTCTTTACGTGCCAGCCGAACTGTCACTGCTTGGGAAGACGCTGCTTCAACTGGATCAAGTCGGCCAGATTCTCAAGCGCGATTTCGATCCGAATGAATCCATTCGCCGCAATGCCAGCAGTTTGTTGAACGAACGGTTGAAGAGCACTTTCTCCGAAGGAAAGTTCTTCTCGAGTTTGTTGGATGCGAAACAATTTCTCGGCGCGTTTCCGCTTCGCCTCTCAAAAATTCTCGATGCCATCGGCAACGCCGAGTTGAAGGTGAACATCAAAGCGAGTGAAACCCAATTTCTGGTTGAGAGTGCCCAAAAAGTTGCCAATCGCATAACCACGGGACTCATTCTGGCGGCCTTGATTATTGGGGCGGCATTGCTGATGCGGGCGGATACGAGCTTTCATCTTTTTGGCTATCCCGGGCTGGCCATGATTTGTTTTATTGCGGCTGGGGGCGGCGGGTTTTGGCTCGTGTTGAATATCCTGTGGCAGGATCATCGGAGTAAGATCAGGAGCCGGCGCTAATTGTTGAATGCGTTGAAACGAAAAAACCGCCTCGGTTGCCCGAGGCGGTTGAGCGCTAAAATCGAACAGCTTATGCCCGTCTTAGATTGCCGCGTTTCACGGATTTCTTCGAAAGGCTGGCGCGGCTGATTTTGCCGTTTGATTTGGTCGCCTTGCCTTGTTCTTCGAGGGCCGCCTGGGCTGCGGCTAATCGCGCGACCGGCACGCGGAACGGTGAACAACTGACGTAAGTCAGTCCAATGCGATGACAAAATTTGACGCTGTCCGGGTCCCCGCCATGTTCGCCGCAAATGCCAAGCTTGATTTCCGGCCGAGTGCTTTGGCCTTTTTCGACGGCGATTTTCATTAGCTGCCCGACGCCGGTTTGGTCAATCGAAGCAAACGGATTCTTCTTAACGATCTCAAGCTCCTGGTACGGCGGCAGGAACGAACCGGAATCATCCCGGCTCATGCCGAGGCACGTCTGCGTCAGATCGTTGGTTCCAAAGCTGAAGAACTCGGCGGTTTGGGCAATTTCATCCGCGGTCAGGGCGCCCCGTGGGATCTCGATCATGGTGCCGACCATGTATGTAAGCTTTACCTTCTTTTCGGCCATGACTTCCTTCGCGATGCGATGCACCAGTTCGACTTGCAGATCGAGTTCTTTCTTGAAGCCAACCAGCGGGATCATGATCTCCGGTTTAACTTTGGTGCCGGACTTTTGAACTTCGGCGGCCGCTTCAAATACAGCACGCGCCTGCATCTCGGAGATTTCAGGGAAGACCAATCCAAGGCGACAGCCGCGAAAACCGAGCATCGGGTTGAATTCGTGCAGTTCCTTCACGCGTTGCGCAATTTTCTCGACCGGGATGCCCATCTTTTCCGCCAGCAGATTTTGCGCTCCATGGTCGTGGGGCAGGAATTCGTGCAACGGCGGATCGAGGAACCGAATGGTTGCGGGCAGCCCCTTCAATTCTTTGAAGATGCCCGCGAAGTCTGCCTTCTGATAGGGCAGGAGTTTGGCGAGCGCCGCTTTCCGATCCGCTTTGTTTTCGGCGAGAATCATTTCGCGCATCGCGTCGATGCGATCACCTTCGAAGAACATGTGTTCAGTCCGGCAAAGACCGATCCCCGTCGCGCCAAAAGCAACGGCATTCGCCGTTTGCTCCGGCGTATCCGCATTGGTGCGAACCTGCAGGCGCGATACCTTGCTGCACCAATCCATCAGCTTCTGAAACATCTGATAGGTCTGGCTCTCTTTTGGAGCCAGTGACTTCTCGACCAGTACTTGAACGACCTCCGAAGCGGCAGTCGGCAGAGCGCCGGGATAAACCTCTCCGGCGGTCCCGTTGATCGAGATAAAATCACCCTCGTTGTACGTCGAGCCATCCACCGACATCGTTCTCGCCGTATAATCGATTTGCAACACGCTCGCGCCGCAAACACAAACCTTGCCCATCTGCCGGGCCACTAAGGCCGCATGCGAGCTGACGCCCCCTTTAGCCGTAAGAATGCCTTCGGCAGCGATCATGCCGCGGAGATCTTCCGGCGAGGTCTCGTTGCGGACCAGCAACACTTTCTCACCTCTCGCTGCCGCCTCGACGGCGCGCTCGGCATTCATGTACATCTTGCCTGAAGCAGCGCCCGGACCGGCAGGCAAACCTTTGGCGATGCATTTCGCGTCTCGGACCGCTTTCCGATCAAAAATTGGCGCCAGCACCTGGTCCAACTGATCGGCGGGCACCCGCCGTATCGCCGTCTTCCAATCAATCAGCTTCTCCTTCTCCATTTCGATGGCGAACCGAACGGCTGCCAGGCCCGTCCGCTTGCCGTTGCGCGTTTGCAGCATAAAGACTTTGCCCTCTTGAATCGTGAATTCAAAATCCTGAACGTCCTTGAAATGTTTTTCGAGCGTCTTGCGAATGTTGTCCAACTCGGTGAACGCTTCGGGTAGATGATTATTTAGTTGCGCGACAGGCTCAGGCGTCCGAACGCCGGCCACAACGTCCTCACCTTGCGCATTAATCAGGAATTCGCCATAAAATACCTTTTCGCCAGTCGCCGGATCGCGCGTGAAAGCAACGCCCGAACCGGATTGGTCACCGGTATTGCCATAAACCATCGCTTGCACGTTGACCGCCGTTCCCCATTCGGAGGGGATATTGTATTTGCGGCGATACACCATCGCCCGGTCATTCATCCACGAGCCGAATACTGCGCCTGTAGCGCCCCAAAGCTGTTTCCAGGGATCTTGTGGAAACTCTTTGCCGGTACGCTCCATGATCAGCGCCTTGAACCGAGCGACGAGTTCCTTAAGATCGTCCACGGATAGCTTCGTGTCCTCGACATCTTCCTCGTGGCGATCATGTTTGAGGCTATGAATGACGACTTCGAACGGCTCGTCATCTTCGCCGGGCCGTTTCTGCACACCCATGACGACGTCGCCGTACATCTGGATAAATCGGCGATAACAATCCCACGCGAAACGCTCATTTTGGGTGGCCTGGGCTAGGGCGAGCACGGTTTCGTCATTGAGACCGAGGTTTAGAATCGTATCCATCATGCCCGGCATTGAATCGCGGGCACCGGAACGGACCGAGACCAGCAAGGGCATTGCCGATTTGTCCCCGAACTTTGTGCCCATGATTTTCTCGATGAAAGCGATGCCCGCTTTGGCGGCCGGTTCGAGTGTTTTGGGATACGTCCTCTTGTTTTCGTAGTAATAGGTGCAGACCTCGGTCGTGATGGTAAAGCCGGGCGGCACCGGCAGGCCAATGCGGCTCATTTCAGCCAGATTAGCCCCCTTGCCGCCGAGCAACGGCTTCATGCTGCCATCGCCATCGGCCTTTTTATTGCCAAACAAGTAAACGTATTTTGCGGACTTCGAATTCGTAGCCATAAGATAATTTGTGGTATCAGGTTTCGACGGATGAAATTCCTAAGAAACAGTGATTGGACTCTAACAAAGCGGCCCGCCCTGTCAATGAACGAGTCGCTGATAGCCCAGCGATACTGGGTGTCGCGCGAAAAAATGTTGGCCAGGTAACTGACGACTGCGTCCGCGATAATACATAGAGTTGTCAAGTTAAAAAGGGGGTTATGCTATACGGTGAATCCCCCCGGTTGCCGCCTTGGTTCCTCCTCCTATACTGCCCACCGGTCTCATAGGGCTTCCTGCGGGGTGGCGGGAAGGAGTGGGAAGGTCGCAGCACTGAAAGTGTGCCACGAGAATCCCAGTGGACGGCAATCAAACGCAGTTATGTATTGGCATTTGAATTACGAGCGCGAGCTTTCGTCTCGCGTAACAAAGGTCCTCAAGCGACGGTATTCCAGGTTTCCAGGCCGAACGGCATCGTTTCGGCTAAGGGACTCCCTCTCTGGCGGCAGGATTCGGGACCAGTCCAGCCCCGGTAGCGATTCCGTCCGGTGTCCTCGATTAAAGTTATGGCCCGGCTCGCTCAGGCACTGGCATGGTTTGCCAGTTAGCAAGAGCGTCTCGACAGAGCGTGTTTTCAAATGAGTCAGGTTACTCCACGAATACGGAATTTCGCCAGGCGTCTCCTAGTCTATGAGATGCGTAACAAAAACTCTTCCGACGTTCAACCCCATGACACGTTTCACGTTTGTGAGAAGCTGCGTCCGCTCCTGGCTACTCTGATGGGGACCGGCGGGTTTCGGGCGCTCCTTTCGCGCGCACTCGTCCTCACGAACGCGGAAGTTTCTGGGCTGCGCGCGGTAGGTGTGAACGACGTCGGGATTTTGGAAAGCCATGAGGAATCTCAGTCCCAACTTAACTCCAGGAAGTTTTTCGAAGGCCAGGTTGTTTTAACCGCGAATTTACTGGTTTTGCTGATGGCGTTCATCGGCGAAGATCTAACGGTGCGCCTCGTGCGCGACGTCTGGCCCGATTTTCAGATCGATGATTCAGGATTTCGGTAATCGAACAAAAGAGTGAAAAAACGAATTAAGCATGGTGAACTCGACGCTTCCAAATTCCTCATGAGTAAACGAACCAACGTCATGAGTAAACAAACCAACGTCATGAGTAAACAAACCAACGTCAAGGGTAAATCCGCCAAGGTCACCATTCGGAAACTGCCAACCGGTGTGCGCGGACTCGACGACATCCTGGGGGGCGGCCTCCCGGCATTATCCTTTAACATTGTTGCGGGCGCGCCCGGTTGCGGCAAAACCACTTTGGCCCATCAATTCGCCTTTGCCAATGGGACGCTGAAGAAGCCGGCGCTTTATTTTACCATTCTCGGTGAACCTGCCATCAAAATGCTGCGCTATCAGCAACAGTTTACTTTCTTCGACGAATCCAAAGTGGGCAAGTCCGTCCGCTTTATCAATCTGTCCGACCTGGTGCTGGAAAAAGATTTGAACGTGGTGTTGGCTGAAATCATCAAGCAGGTTACTGAGGCCGACGCGGGCGTCGTGGTGGTGGACTCCTTTCGTACCCTGGCGCACAAAACAGCTCATGTTGCCGGTGCAATAGAGATCCAAACGTTCATCCACCGCCTCGCCCAATTTCTTAGCGGTTGGGAAGCCACGGCCTTTCTAGTCGGCGAATATGTCGAGGAGGAAGTCCGCGACAATCCCCTTTTTACCATGGTGGATGGCATCTTGTGGCTCTCGCAGGTCACCGAGCGGAATTCCGTCGTGCGGAAAATGCAGATCATGAAACTTCGAGGCCAGGCCACCGTGCCCGGCCTGCATACCATGCGCATTGGCAATGACGGCGTGCAGGCCTTTTCGCGCACGCTCGGTCTCATCGGCCACAAGACGGCTACGCGAACCCGGCGTCTTTCCATCGGCATCTCTGAGTTGGACAAGATGTTAGGCGGAGGCATTGTCGAAGGCGACAGTCTCCTGGTGGCCGGGCCTTCGGGCACCGGGAAATCGGCCCTGGCGACGCAGTTTATCGCCGAGGGATTGCGCCGGGGTGAGCCGGGAATTATGGCGATCTTCGAAGAGCGGCCAGAAGGGTATACCCACCGGGCCGGCAACTTCGGTCTGCACTTAA
>Ga0193709_1000088_pt1 | contig 40978 bp, 32 predicted proteins | sample H3c2metaG_FD_160571 | JGI IMG/M metagenome (GOLD analysis project Ga0193709, IMG submission 160571) | Soil microbial communities from a riparian zone of the East river system, Colorado, United States - H3c2 | ecosystem: Environmental > Terrestrial > Soil > Riparian zone | place: USA: East River...
TGGGCCGGCCTCGGGCACTGTGCGATAGAAACGGCTTTGGTTGGCCTGGGTGTCCGGATCGATGAAATCAATCGAACCATTGACGACCTGATTCGTGCAGAGGGAGGTCCAGTTGACTAGATCGGCCGAGGATTCTATATGGAACCATGCGCCGTCGGGGCCCGTCGCGTTCACGTGGAATGAGAGACCGGGCAGCACGCTGGTGCCCGAACGCGGGCGGTCGCTGTCGATAATAATGGCCGCGGCCTGTGGCGGAAAGCCGATGACGTAGTTTGTATCCGGCTTGAGCTTGAGAATGACAGTGCTGGTGATGTCCGGCGGTCCATCATCGATGGGCACGACCGTGATCTGTGCGCTGCGTTCACCGGCTGGAACCGTCACCGAACCGGGCAAAGTAACATAGTCCACTCCGTTGGAGGCGGTGCCGCCGATGGCGTAATCAATCGTAACCGGATCGTTCGTGGCGCCGAAACGATGGACCGTGAACGTGGCATTCTTAGGTCCGCAATTGGTGAAAAAGCGGAAGGCAGCTGCTGAAGAGACCCAGTTGCTCCAGGCAGGCAGGGGATTGGCCAAACCGAGCCACGGCCAGCAATTGGTCCCCTCAATGGCGATGGGATCGGTCGCAAGTATGTTCACTATCGGTGGCCGATTTGTCGGCGGCGGTGGTAACGGGAGGATAGCGATCTTTACCGGCTCGGACAATCCGACTGCGCCTCGCGAATCAGTGGCCTGGGCAGTGAGAATATGTGTGCCAATCGGTGCATTGGTCCAGACCAGGCGATAGTAATTGCTTGGGCAAATGGTTGGACAGGTCGCACAAGTGGAGATACTTATGCATGGGAGCACGGTGCCGAAGCCGAGACTGTTCGTGCCAGCAAAAAATTCGACCGAGGCGACAAGATCATCCGGGTCGCGCGCAAAGGCGAAAATGGGAACGTCCACGGGCGCGCGGAAAATCGTCTCATTCGCCGGGCTGATGATGCGCACAAGGGGCGGAATGTTCGTGCGATCGTTGTCGGCGATGTAAACGACTGCGTTGCTTGGATTGCCGATGATGTAATTGACCGGATTCGCCATCGGAGATGGAGAGAGCCTCAACTCGACGGTTTCGGTCCCTTCGACCAGCGCATCGTCAATCGGCTTTACCACGACCGGGGTTGTGCGGGCTCCGGCGGGAATGGTGATGAAATTCGGCAAGGTGGCATAATCGACGCCGTTCGAAGCGGTGCCACCGTAAAGGCAATAGACGTTCAGCGTCTCATTGGTGGAACCTTCGCGAAATAATGTGAACGTGCCGGTATCGCCTGATTCGGACGCGAACGGATCTGTTGCCCGAACAGTGACGACGGGCACGAAAGTATTAGTGGGCTCGGGTTGGCCGAAACTGGTGGAGGAAGAAGCGCCGAGAATGCTAATCAGTCCGAACGTTTGCCAGGGAAGCAACGAATGAAGTTTATTCATACTATTCAAGCCTTTCTATGTTCCGTGCCCGCTTGATTAGTGATTCAGAGTCTACCAATAGCCAGAATTCGAATTATGTCAAGCGCCTGCTTTTCCTGAGTGCCATTAAAACCGTCGGTCACGCGACATTAGCGTAAAGCGGCATAGGGCTGCCGCACTCCAAAACCTCGCGGACATAGCCGTGTGCGAGACGACGCGTCAGCCCCGAAAGCTTTCGGGGGAGTGCGGCTGTCCTCTGCCGCTTTATTTTGATGCGATGTGCCCGACAGTTTTAATCGCTCTCTGACTGCGCCACAATGACCAGGATTCAGGCAATCTTCTGCTCGCCTTGTTTATGTTCCATGCTAGGTTGCGCCCATGGGTCTGGATGCTACTGCTCGGCGACGCTGGTTTGGAGCCATCGTTCTCGCCCTTGCATTGTCGATGCTGGTTCTGGGGCAAACCATCCTCCAGGACAAGCTGGGGAAGGTCGCCTTTGTCTTTTACTGGGCGATTTGTTTTATCTTCACTGGCCTTGCGATTGTCGTCGCTTTCCGCGATGTCAAAGCCGTCAAGAACGAGGTCCGGTCCGAACAACGCACCCTGCTGGAATCAACCCTGAAGGAGATTGAAAGCGAAGCACGGGACAAGGAGAAACGGGCCAGGCGAAACGGAAAGGGGCGCGGTCGGTGATATCGACGGGAAAAGGCCGCGATAGGCAAGTCGAAATCCGAATCCCGAAGCAAACCCGAATAACGAATTTTGAGAGAGGCAGCCAGTCAGAACATACTTTTTGGGACCTCGAAATTCATTCGGATTCCGACATTCGGATTTCGAGTTTACCTGAACATTTGTTCCCCTTGCGCAGATCGGCATCCGGGTGTAATTGTTTCGTTCAGCTATGAGTGATTCCAAACCGAAGGATGGCTTTTCTGTTTCCCGCCGGTTTTTTCTGAAGAGTTTTGGCAGCACAGCCGCAGTCGCCGCTACCGCCCAGGTCGAAGCCGTTGCCGCCGAACTCGAAAAGGCCAATTCAGAAAAAGTTTACGGCCCTGGAACCGTGCCGATCACGTTGCAGGTCAATGGCAAACCGCTGAAGCTCGAAGTCGAGCCGCGCGTCACTTTGCTCGAGGCTTTGCGCAACCATTCCAATCTCACCGGCGCAAAAGAAGTCTGCGATCGCGGCACCTGCGGCGCGTGCACGGTCTTGCTGGATGACAAACCGGTTTATTCATGCTCCAAGCTCGCGATTGATTCACAAAACGCGAAGATCACGACCGTCGAGGGCCTGGCGAAGGACGGAAAGCTTACGCCGGTTCAACAAGCGTTTATCGATCAGGACGCTTTAATGTGCGGGTTCTGCACGCCCGGATTTATCATGAGTGTGACCGCGTTGCTGAAACAGAATCCGCGTCCGACCGCCGATCAAGTTAAACACGCCTGCTCCGGCAATCTCTGCCGATGCGGCACCTATCCGCGCATTCTCCAGGCTGCCCTCAATGCCGCCGGAGTTGCTGTCGCAAGCAAAACCGAGGTGATTTCCTATGCCAGCCTGGCCTGAAAAACGAGTTCATATCGGCTCCCACGCCAAACGCATTGATGCGCCCGCGAAAGTCACCGGCGCAGCCAAATACGCCTCCGATGTCCAGCCCGACGGCTGGCTGTACGGCATGATTTATCGCTCCAAATGGCCCAAGGCCAAGATCGTCAATATTGATCTGGCAAAAGCCAAAGCTGTTCCCGGCATCAAAGCTGCCGTGTTCGCCCCGAGGTTCGATCAGCCCGACCAAACGTCCCGCTATTACGGCGAAGAGCTTGCGGCCGTCGCAGGCACAACCAAACAGGCGTGTCTCGATGCGTTGCGCGTCATTCAAGTCGAAGTCAAAGAGATGGCCTTCGTTGTGCGCGAGGAAGATGCTAAAGAAGACACTTCGCCTCGTGTATGGGACGACCAGCCCAATCTCTCCAAACCCAGAGTCAAAGAAAATGGTGAGGTAGATAAGGCCTTCTCCGAATGCGATGCCGTCGTCGAAGGCTTTTACACGACTGCAGTTCAATTGCATCACCCGCTCGAATCTCATGGCAATACGATTTCTGCCGGGGGTGACGAAATTACGGCATGGGCTTCGACTCAGCATGTGGTTGGCGTTCGCACCGATTTGGCGGGCCATCTTAAAGTCCCGCAAAGCAAAGTTCATGCAATCTGCGAATACATGGGCGGTGGGTTCGGCTCAAAGTTTGGCCTCGGCGCAGAAGGTGGGATCGCCGCGCGCCTTTCCCAGGCGGCCAAAGCGCCGGTTAAGTTAATGCTGACTCGTTTCGATGAAGCTTTGGCGGTGGGCAATCGTCCGTCGAGTTTTCAAAAGATAAAGCTCGGCGCAAAATCCGATGGCATGCTTCACGCCTTCGAACTCGATTCCTACGGCACAGCCGGTTACGGCAGTGGAGGCGCTAGTGGCGGCGGCAGCGCCAGCCCCGATTTTCCTGCGCCCTACATCTACAAGGTCCCAAATACGCGCGTCAAACAGGCCACGGTCGTCGTCAACGCTGGAGTCGCCCGCGCTTTTCGCGCACCGGGCCATCCGACCGCTTCGTTCGGCATGGAATCCATCATGGATGAAATGGCCGTTAAGCTGAACATGGATCCGGTCGAGCTGCGGATCAAAAACGATACGTCGGAAGTCCGGCGAAAAGAATACACCCTTGGCGCTGAACGATTCGGCTGGAAAGAAAAATATAAGAAACCCGGTAGTTCATCCGGTCACATCAAGACTGGCGTTGGCTGTGCCGGCGCAACCTGGGGCGGTGGCGGCCAGGGCACCAAAGCCGAAGCGCAAGTAAATCCGGATGGCAGTTTCGAAATCCGCTGCTGCACGCAGGATCTCGGCACCGGTTCAAGGACTGTTATCGCGCTCATCGCGGCGGATTTGCTGGGCCTCAAACCCGAACAAATTACGGTCCGCGTCGGCGATACTCACTATCCTCCGTCTGGCGGCAGTGGTGGTAGCACCACAACTGCTTCTGTTGCTCCTGCTATCTACGACGTCTGCACCAAAGCTCTCGCGGAATTGCAAATGCAATCCGGCGTCGAAGATGCTCGCGGTGACAAATGGGTTGGCGCTTGCAAAAAACTTGGAATGACGCCTCTCACTGTCAACGGTCAATGGCAGGAAGGTCTTTCGTCTTCTGGCGCAGGTGGCGTGCAATTCGCCGAGGTTGAAGTGGATACTGAAACTGGCTTCACGAAAGTCAAAAAGATTACCTGCGTGCAGGACGGCGGCCTCATCATCAGCAAACTGACCTGTGAAAGCCAGGTCAACGGCGGCATTCTCATGGGCATCGGCTATGCTCTTTACGAAGAACGGGTCATGGACAAAACGTCTGGCGTGGTCCTCAATCCCAACTTCGAAACGTACAAACTCCTTGGCCTGTCCGATGCCCCCGAAATCGAGGTTATCCTGCTCGACATGCCCGAACGTGGCGTCATCGGCATCGGCGAACCTGTCACCATCCCGACCGCCGCAGCAGTGGCAAACGCTGTCGCCAACGCTCTTGGTGTCCGCGTCAACAGCCTGCCTATTACTCCGCAACGCGTCCTCGACGCCGTCGGCAAACTCAAAAACATCGTCCCCGCCGCCGCCGCATGAAATCTCTAATTCGCATTTTCCACGCCCGAAGTAGCCGCCGACGTAAGGAGATTCAGAGCCGCTTTTCAGTCGAGCATTCGTTGGCAGGCTCCATCCTCGCAATTTCTTACGTTTTACGTATTTACGTCCTAGCCGCCTCCACGTCCCGGCAACTTCCCCGTTTTAACTTTTAAACGCTCCATATGACTCCCTTTCAATACGTCACTGCGACCTCGCCGACGAGCGCACACGAGCTGGTCGGCACTGATGGCCGTTACCTCGCTGGCGGCATGGACCTTCTGAGCGAAATGAAGGAGTACATCGCCCAACCGAAGGTCCTCGTTAACATTAAGTCTCTCCCTGCGCTCAATAAAATCGAGCCCGGCGACAAAGCGTGGAGCATCGGCGCAAATGTGACGATTGCCGAACTCGAAGATCATCCCGAACTCAAAAAAGTTTTTCCTGGTATCCAACAGGCAGCTTCTGAAGTCGGCTCACGCCAAATTCGCAACTTCGGCACCGTCGGCGGCAATCTCGCTCAACGCTCCCGTTGCTGGTACTATCGTCACCGCGACATTCATTGCCTCAAAAAAGGGGGCGACATGTGCTTCGCCCGCCATGGCGACAACCGTTATCACAGTCTGTTTAGCGGCAACACTTGCATCAGCCCGGTCGTTTCAAATCTGGCAATCGCTTTTGGTGCTCTCGATGCGGCGGTCATTGTTCAAAAGAGTTCGAAAGAGCAAAAGATGACCATCGACGAATTTTATCACGAGGCCTGGCACAATCCCGAAGCGCATAATTCCTTGGAACCCGGCGATCTCATTCTCCGTGTCGAAGTGCCGGTTCAACAAAACCGCAGCGCGTATCTCCAAATGAGTTCAAGATCCGATTTTGATTGGGCTCTGGTCAGTTGCGCGGCTGCGGCGAAAATGGATGGCAACAAACTCAGCAATGCGCGCATCGTCATGGGCGCAGTCTCAAATATTCCCTACCAGGTCGAAGCTGCGAACACATTCCTCGAAGGGAAAGAACTGGGCGAAGAAACGTCCGCCAAAGTGGCGGATTTGATTCTCGAAAAAGCGCATGTCCAACCCTTTAACGGTTACAAAATCCCGATCGCCCGCGCCCTCATCCATCGTACCTTGATGAAACTCACTGCTTAATTACGCATCACGCATCATGCCTCACGTTTCATTCATTACGTTTTACGTTTTACGTTTTACGCCTTGCGTCATATGAAACCCGATCACATTTGCCGCCACATTCGCACCAAGAAAATGTACATACCGGCCTTGGCGCACGAAGCCTTTCCCAAAGACATATCCGATGTCGAGCACGCCCCCCATTGCTGGTGCAACTGCACCTTGACCGAAACCGGCCCTGACGACCGTCCTGTCGGTATGCAGGTCTGCACTAATATCCGCTCGTGCTTTGAGGAATAGCATTTTTTTCGCACTGATAATTAATTGGTCAGGCATCTACCGTTGAGCAACGTGCCTCCAATTATAAGCCCTCCGGTCATGCCGTCACCGTTTCCGACGGCGCTCGCTGAACAACCCCTTCAGAATTACATCGGTCGTTGCAAGGTGCTTTGTTTCGTAGCCGCGAGTTTGTTTCTTGTTGGAGTAGCAGGCGGTATCATCCATTACATCGAAGAAGGCTCGGTCAACTTCGGTGCGCTTGGATTTGGGGGCTGGTACGTTCTTATGGCTTACGGGGCAGCCTTGCTCCTTCATCGCCGCAGGTCGGAGGGTTATCTGGCAGCATTTCCTTGCATGCTTATTATGCTGCTCCTGATCCCGGTCGGCACGGTTTTTTGGATTTTAGGATTGAGTTGGTTGAAGAAGGGGCGGCCATTATTGAAACGGTTCTAACATAAAAGGGTTATTCCCGCATAACCGCATATTACTTCCTCACGACCCTCACGGGTTGCCGCACGGGTTGAGCTTTTGTAAGTACCTGATAATCCTGAAGGTTCACGGGTTCACGGGTCTGGCCCCTCAAGGGGTAACAACGGTCGCGCTGCGACCGTTGGCCGAGTTCCAACGTCCAACTTGGTGTGCCATCCACGCTTGATTTTGCCCCAATTTTTGCGCCTTAATAATTCCAATCGCATGGGCGCAAGCGCCAAATCATGACCTCGCCTCAAATCGAACTCACCGAAGGCCAATTGGCTGAATTGCAGCAAAGCGCTCTCTTCAACGCCGACCTTGCCCCTGTGCCTGCGTCCCGCCGCAAATGGCGCTTTGGCAGCTTCGCCGCGCTTTGGATCTCGATGTCTGCCTGCATCCCTACGTATATGCTCGCTTCCTCCCTCATCGAGGTCGGTATGAACTGGTGGCAGGCAATCCTGACCATTTTCCTGGGCAATCTCATCGTCCTCATTCCCATGATCCTCAACGCCCATGCCGGAACGCATTACGGCATCCCATTTCCCGTTTATTGCCGCGCCGCCTTCGGAACCGTCGGCGCAAACGTTCCCGCGCTTCTGCGCGCCTTTGTCGCCTGCGGCTGGTTTGGCATTCAAACCTGGATCGGCGGCGATGCCATTTACAAAATCCTGGCGATTTTCATCCCTGCGCTTGGCACTGGTCACTCGATAGGCTTTCTCGGCATTACTCCCGCCCAACTCTTCTGCTTTATCATGTTTTGGGGCGTCAACATGCTCGTCGTCTACAAGGGAATCGACTGCATCCGCTGGCTTCTCAACATCAAAGCTCCTTTACTGATCGCACTCGGCTTGATGCTGCTCTGGTGGGCATATGTAAAGGCCGGGGGCTTTGGGCCGATTCTGTCGCAGCCCTCTGCCTTCGACGCGGGACAGCCCAAGGCCGGCCAGTTCTGGGCGTATTTCTTTCCTGCCCTGACCGGCATGGTTGGTTTCTGGGCAACCTTGTCGCTCAACATTCCGGACTTCTCGCGCTACTCCGTTTCTCAGCGCGACCAGATCCTTGGCCAGGCGCTTGGCCTGCCATTGACCATGGCGTTGTATGCCTTCATCGGTGTCGCTGTCACGTCCGCCACAACCATCATCTACGGCAAAACGCTTTGGAACCCCATCGATGTCCTTGCCAAATTCGACAGCCCAATTGTCCTTGTAGTCGCGCTGATTGGTCTTTGCATCGCCACGCTCGCGACCAACATCGCTGCGAACGTCGTCAGCCCCGCGAACGATTTTGCACACCTCGCCCCGCGCTTCATTTCCTTCCGAATGGGCGGCCTCATCACGGGTTTGGTCGGCGTGCTCATGATGCCATGGAAACTCGTTGCCGATCCGAACGGCTACATCTTCACTTGGTTGATCGCCTACAGCGCCCTGCTCGGCCCAATCGGCGGTATTCTCATTGCCGATTACTTTGTCTGGCGCCGTTGCCAGCTAAATCTGCCCGCACTTTATCGAACCAACGGCGAATACCGCTTTACCAATGGTTTCAGCTATGTCGCGCTGATTGCGCTCGTATTCGGCGCGCTACCAAGCCTGCCCGGCTTCCTGGTTCAAGTGAAAGTAATCGACGCAGACAAAGTTGCGCCGTCGCTCGTGGGCCTTTACAGTTACGCATGGTTTATTGGCTTCGCGATTGCCTTCGCCACTTACCTGGCGGGAAGAAAACTTACCGCGCTCGCGCCTCCCGCTGTCGCCCTCGATCAACCCGAGGCCGCAATCCGCTAACCTCATGTAAACTTGTAACGATTTAACTCATGTAACCTTCTTTCACGCATCACGCATAACTTTATGATCACAACTCTCGAACCGAAATCCTCCTCCCGCGCCAGCACTCCAACTCTCCCTCCCACGAACCACAAACCCAAACCCTACACCGGCCCCTCTGCCGAAGAAGTGCTCGCTCTGCGCAAACAGTTCCTCAGTCCCGGCCTGTTTCTCTACTACAAAAAGCCTCTCATGCTCGTGGAAGGCAAAATGCAATACGTGTGGGGCGACACCGGCAAACGGTATCTGGACGGTCTGGGCGGCATCGTCACCGTCAGCGTCGGTCATTGCCATCCGCATGTCGTTGAAGCCGCGCGGCGCCAAAATGAAACGCTGCAACATTCCACCACAATTTATCTCCACCCGAACATCGCTGAGTTCGCGCAAAAGCTAGCTTCGAAAATGCCCGGCGACCTTAAGGCATGTTATTTCGTCAATTCGGGTTCTGAGGCCAACGATCTCGCGCTCCTGATGGCTCGGGCGTACACCGGTAACTACGACGTCATCGCTCTCCGCAATGCCTATCACGGTGGCAATGTCTCCGGCATGGGCCTCACCGCGCACAGCAGTTGGAAATTCAATGTTCCACATAGCTTCGGCGTTCACCATGCCATCGCGCCGGATCCTTACCGCGGGCCCTATGGCCGCAACGATCCCGATGCCGGAAAGAAATACGCTGCTGATGTCAAACAGTTGATCGATTTCGCGTCGCCGGGCCAGGTCGCCGGCTTCATTGCGGAGTCAATCCAGGGTGTCGGCGGTGTTGTCGTTTTTCCCGATGGCTATCTCAAACATACTTACGAACACGTCCGGGCAGCGGGCGGTCTCTGCATCGCCGATGAAGTTCAGGCCGGTTTTGGGCGCACGGGAACTCATTTCTGGGGCTTCGAAACTCAAGGCGTGATCCCGGACATCGTCACGATGGCCAAGGGCATCGGCAACGGGTGCCCGCTCGCCGCCGTCGTCACGACGCCGCAAATTGCATCCGTCCTGACAAAGAAAATTCACTTCAACACCTTCGGTGGCAATCCAGTCGTCTGCGCGATGGGCAAAGCCGTCCTCGAAGTCATCGAACGCGAGAAGTTGCAAGAGAACTCGCTCAAACTCGGCGCTTACATTCTCGCCGGATTGGAGAAGTTGAAAGAAAAGCACAACCTTATCGGCGATGTCCGCGGCAAAGGCCTGATGCTGGGCATCGAGTTAGTCAAAGACCGCACCTCGAAAGAACCCGCGAAGGCCGAATGCGCCCAAGTTCTGGAAAACTGCCGCGAACTGGGCCTGCTCGTCGGCAAGGGCAGCCTTCAAGGCAATACCATTCGTTTCGCTCCCCCGATGTGTATCACTCAAGCCGACGCCGATTTCATGCTCGCAGTCTTTGATGAGGCGTTTGCGAAGTTGTAGGGAGAGTGCGGTGGTCGAGCGATGACGCCCTATTCTGCCAATCGGCTGTTGAACGCTTGTTGAGATGTAGGCCATAGCGTATTCTATCCCCATGACGACGACCGTGAGCGTTTCACAAAAGGGGCAAGTTGAGTTGCCTGAAGATTTTCGCAGACGCAATAAAATTAAGCCGGGAACGGCATTGCGCGTAACGGAAATAGGCGACGGTTTATACGTAACGCCTCTGCTCGCGCCAACTGAAAAAGAATTGCGCAAAGTCATCGCGGCTGCCGGTTCGCTTATTGCACCCCAAAGCACCGAGGAAGAGGAAATGGTCCAAAGCGCAATCGCCGAGTATCGAAAGAGCAGGCGCCGAAAACGCTGATGAACGTCGTCCTTGATTCGAATGTCATCGTATCAGCAATTTTTTGGCCGGGCGAAGCTCGACAATGTATGGTGCTGTGGGCCAAACGACGATTTCATCTCGCAATCACCTTGGATATTTTTCACGAATACGCCGAGGTCGCGCGGAGGATCGCGTTGAAGATCCCTGAGGTGAATCCGGAGCCGTGGCTGAAGTGGATTGAGCGCAAAGCAAGAGTGTATGAGCCCGCTGAACTCGGGAAACAACGCAGCCGAGATCCCGATGACGATCCGTTTCTGGCATGCGCTCTCGCAAGTGGGACAGGGACAATCGTTTCGAAGGACAAGGACTTACTCGCTCTGGAGAAGCCGTTTGGGATCGAGATCATCACACCACGGCAATTTCTCTCCAAGTTCAATTAAGCGACGGTAGCAAGGAACAGAGCCGGCGCATCGTTTGTCAGTTTCGGCAAGAGGACCGACCTCTCACGACTTCTCGTCAATGCTTCGGCCTCAGCAGAATCGCTTTTTTATCCGTCCCCTCGACTTCGACGCTGTGCGTTTCAATGCCGGGATCATCTTTAAGCGCCTGGTGAATGATGCGCCGATCGAACGCGCTCAGCGGCTCCAACTCCACGACATCACCCCAGCGGCGCACCTTTTCCGCGGCATCCATGGCTTTCTTCACCAATGCTTCGCGAGCCTGCGCGCGGTAACCGCTCACATCCACCATGATCTTGGGAGCCGACGGATCCTGCTGAAAAAGCAAGCGATTCGTGATGTATTGAAGGTCCGAAAGCGTTTGCCCCTGGCGACCAATTAATCTCCCGGAATCTTCCGTCTTCACGTCCAACAAAATCCCGTCTTCCATGCGATGCTCTTCGATCGTTACTTCAAAGCCGAGGAGTTCCAGAATTTTTTCCAGTATGACTTTAGGCTCAGTAGGCATTAGTGGGTTGATAGTGGAAAGTTGAGAGTTGATAGTCGAGAGACAGTTGCTCGCATTGCCTTTTTAACGCATTTAACGATTCAACGTTTTAACGCTGCCTTATTTCCTCTTTTTTTGAGGCGGCGTCAATACCGGAGCTTTGGCCGGTGCAGACCCAGCGGGCGGAGGCGGGTCCGACTTCGCCCGCGTCATCTTCGTCTGGGCAATCGTCAGCAGGTTATTCACCGTCCAGTAAAGCGTCATACCCGCGGAAAAATTATACAAGCTGACGAGGAAAATGAGCGGCAAATACTTCATGATTTTTTGCTGGGTTGGGTCCATGCCCGGAGACGGCGGCGTCAACCGTGCTTGCCACAGCATCGTGGCACCCATCAGCAAAGGCAGCAGATTGAACGGCAGTCCAACGCCGGATATACCGATGATTGGAATATTGCCCAATATCGGCCACGGAATTATGAAACGCGTGTCCGGTTGGGCAAGATCGCCAACCCAAAGCCATGACGCGCCGCGCAGTTCAATCGCGCTCCGAATCATCGTCAGAAACCCGAAGAACACCGGAATCTGCAGCAACATTGGCAAGCAGCCTCCCATCGGGTTGACCTTATTCTTCCGCCAGAACTCCAACTGTTTCTGACTCAATTTCGCCGGATCGTCTTTGTACTTCTCCTGCAACTTCTTAATTTCCGGTTGCAGTGCCTGCATCCGTTTCATCGACCTTGTGCTCGCTTGCGTTAACGGCCAGAAAACCAGCTTGATCAGAGTCGTAATTGCGACAATCGCCCATCCGTACGAAAACCTCAGGCTTTGGTGCATCCAATTCATTCCTAGCAGCAAGGCCTTCGAAACAAATCCGAAGAAACCCAGGCTCATCACCTGGTCGAGATTATTGTTTAACTGGTCGGCAATTGTAGCCAAGGTTCGATACTCTTTCGGTCCCGCGTAAAGAAACACCTGCCGCTCAATCGTCTGATTGTTCGTAAGGGTCAGCGGCGGATAAATAAGAGCCGCCTCGTAACCTTGCGGTGGCGGTCCGCTGGTGGAGACATACTTCGACTCCTCGCCCGTAGGCCGCGGCAGATCGATCCTCCGCACCACTAAAGATTGCGCTGGTTGCGGCGGCATTACGGCGAGCGCGAAAAATTGATTATGCACTGCCGCCCAATAAACATTGCTTGCTCCGCCGCGATATTCCGACGGCGGCACTTTCGGCATGCACATGAACCCCTTCGAAGTGAAATACGTCGCCGTCCCAATATCGCCCGCAGTCTTGGCGCCGTTGTACCAAATCACACCTACCGCCGACCCATCATCCCTCGGCCCCATCGGAGTCGCCGTGCCCGCAATCCATTCCTGCTGTGGAAGCGTCAACGTCTGTCCTGAATGGTTCTCCAATTTCACGGTCGCCCTGACGAGATAATTCGTGCTCAACTCGAAATCTTTCACGATCGTCAACCCATTCGTCAGCGTCTTCTCGGCCCGAACGCCTGCGCCATTGTCTGTCATCGCCAGCTTGAAAATGCCGTCTCCTTGAATTGCCTCGCCACCGAGAATCGCCAACGTCGGCGCCGGTGTCACTGTATTCAGCGTCGCGACGCGATTCGTCGTCGGTTGCTTTTGCCGCCGTGATGAAACCGTTTCCGGATATTTCACCAACTCCACCAACTTCAATCCTCCCCCATGCGACGTGAATGTATAACGCCCATTTTCGTTTGTGATGGCCACCAATTCTTCAGGAATATTTGCGTTGATCGCCAGAATTGGCGAATTCGTGGGCGCCTCGGCAAGGACCGCCGGGTTTGTGACCGCCGGGCCCTGGTTGGTTCCAGTCACCGTCGTCAACTGCGCATTCGTGCCGCGCGGTGGCATTGGTTTCGGCGGATACAGTTTGTTGACCACTAGCGGATACCAGAGCATCAACACAACAAAACAAACAACTAAGATGATTATCGAGTTTCGATCCATGAAAGTATCTAAGCGTTATGCGACTTCGCTCGCGGACATAAGTTTTCGCTCTTCGGTCTTCTGCATTCCTTCGAATTTCGAATTTCGAACTTCGGGTTTTCTGGATGGCACCGGATCATGTCCGCACGCGCCCCACGGCTGGCAACGCCCAATTCGTTTTAGCGCCAGCCAACTTCCCGCCAGCGCGCCATGAGTGCGCAAAGCTTCGATTGCATAAGCAGAACAACTTGGCTCGAAACGGCACCGAGCCAACGGCCCAAACACAACTCTCAGAACTGGAGAAACCAGCCATTGATAAAGTCGCAGGCCAAAAATCAATATGTGTTGCGCCGCATTCATTGTTCGCTAATACGTTAGATCGTTGAATCGTTAAGACGGCCCCGGCAAAGCAATTTCGGACCTGCCGTCACTTCAACAATCTCGATTTCCGCAATGTTGTCAAAAAATCCTTCTCCACCTCCGCGAAACCCTTTCCGACAATCGAGGGCCGCGCGACGAGCACCAGATCAACAGGTTGCGCCAATTCATTTTGATGAAGCCGAAAACTTTCTCGCATCAGACGTCGTGCCCGGTTGCGAACCACCGCATTGCCAATTTTTCCCGAAGTAATGACGCCCAATCGCGATCCTGAACCGTGGGGCAACTTGCGCCAATTCGCAATCAAACATCCGAGCACCTGCCGCTCGCCTTCCTGGCGCACCTTGGCAAAATCGCGTCCCTGCTTGATGCGCGCGGCCCGGCCAAACCGGAGACGCGGTGGTGTTTCGGCGGCCATGCGCCAGCCTGTTCGCCATTAAACCGGAGTCAGGCGCTTGCGTCCCACCCGTCGGCGATTGCGGAGGATGGCCTTGCCGCTTTTCGACGAATTGCGGCTCAGAAACCCGTGCTGCCGTTTCCGCCGCATTTTCGATGGTTGATATTGTCGTTTCATAAATTAGCCAAATTAGCCGACTCGTGAGTTCGTGTCCAAGGGACGATTCTGCCCGGAACCTTCCGTTATCGAAGCGCGAGACATTATCAGCGAAAACGCTCCTGTCAACATGAGATCACAGAAGAGGGGATGTCGGCGGTTGGCGCGGTTCCCGGTCAAAGCGGCATAGGGCTGCCGCACTCCCCCGAAAGCTTTCGGGGCTGGCGCGTTCTCGCGTAAGTCACTCCGTCCGCGAGGTTTTGGACTGCGGCAGCTCTATGCCGCTTTACGTCAGACGGATGTGACCGACGCTCGCAAACGCACCCTCATTACAACAGTTTCCCTACTTTTTCCCCATTCGCCGCTGAAACAGCAAATACAGATCATGCGCTGCCGGAACCTTCGCCCAAACTGCCACAAGCCAATAAATCACACTCGCAATCCCTGCCGGTACGAACACCGCCCCAAGTTTTAGCGCCAGCGTCGCGTGTCCCAATCGCTTTTCCCAAATCGATGCGAGAACCCACGCAATAATCCCGGCGAAGATGGCGTTTGGAACCAGTACCAGCAGCGTCCGCTTCAACAGCGATAGGCCAAGCCGCGAAAGTTTTCGCCGCAGCGCGTAGGTCAGCAGCACCAGGTTGAATGCGGCGCTCATCGTATTCGCCACTGCCAGGCCAGCCTCTCGATACCGCTGCACCAGCCAAATCGCGAAGGCCAGATTCAGCACCAGACAAACCACGCTGATCTTCATCGGCGTTTGAATATCGCCCAGCGCATAAAAGGCGCGCGCCAGGATATTATTCATCGAAAACATCAACAGCCCCGGCGCAAGACATGCCAGCGCCAGTGCCACATGCACCGTCGCCTCCGGGCCGAACTTGCCACGCTCGAAAAGCAGTCGAACTATCGGCGTCGCCACCGTCAGCGAGATTGCTGCTGCCAGCAAATTCGCAAAGGACAAATAACTCAATCCCTGGCTCAACGTCTGCCGAAATTCAGGAAATTTCTTCTCGGCAGCAAGACCCGAAAGCGTCGGCAACAGGTAGGTCGCCAGCGAAATGCCGAACATTCCCTGCGGCAATTCCATCAGCCGGACCGAATAATTGAATCGCGCCACAATACTCTGATCGAACCAAAACGAAAAACATTGGGTCGCGAGCACATTGATCTGAAACGCGGCGACACCAATCGAGCCCGGCAGCATTTTTCGCATCACTTCACGCACGGTCGGGTCCCGCCACGGCGTTACCCATTGATACCGGAACCCCTCACGTTGAAGGCTTGGCAATTGAAAAAAGGCCTGCGCCAGACCCGCGAGAACCACGCCGATGGCAAGCCCAAAAATCCGTCGCTCAAGCAGTGGCCCAAAGCGGGGCGCCAGGAATAGTACGCTCGCAATCATAACGACGTTCAGCATCACTGCGCCCAGCGCTGGAACGAAAAAATGGCCCCGCGCATTGGCCATTCCGATGAGAATTGCCGCCAGGCACACCAGCACCATGTAAGGAAACATCAACCGCAACAGTTGAAGCATCAGAATCGTTCCCCGATCCGCTCGACTCGGATCGAGATAAGGAGTTTTTAACGCAATCGTGATCCCCAGAACGGCGACGAGGCAAATAACTCCGGCACCCGTGACCAATCCGGAGATGACGACATTCGCCGAGCGCCACATTTCCGCCTCTCCTTCGTTCACTTGTTTCTTTTTGAAAATGGGGATAAACGCAGCCGTTAATGCTCCTTCACCCAAAAGTCGGCGGAAAAGATTCGGTACCTGGAAAGCGAGCATGAACGCGCTCGCGACCCACGTATCCCCCATGAACGCGGCATAAACCATCTCGCGCACCATTCCGAGCACGCGGCTCGTCATCGTCGCGAGCGCCATCGCCCCGGAAGATTTCAACATTTGCGACATCGCCCGCGGAGCCTACGGACTCGAATCGCAACTCTAAAGCCTAAAGTCCGATTGACCTTGTTTCGCTGAACGAGACGTGGACTGCGCCAGCCCTCTTTCGGGAATTCGAGGAATGGTTTTTCAGGGGAGATTATCGAGATCCGCAAGATCCTTATTCCGGCCGGTGGCCTTCTTGTTGGCTTTCAAATCGGCCAAAGCAATGATGTTGATATGGACGCCGTCGAGCTCGCTTATGACGCGATGGGAATAGGATTCGGCGAAGTCACTGCCGTCAATCTTCGTGAGAATCTCGATTAGATTGGGTCGCACTCCGAAACGCGTCACCTGGTCGGTGTCGAGAAACCAATCTGGAGCCAAGCCCTGGAGTTTGCATCCAAAGAATGCTTCGACCGCAGCAACCATTCGGCGCGCGTTGTCCGGGTTGACCGCAATCCAGACGTCCATGTCCTGGGGCCTTACGTAGCCGTGATAGGCAACTGCATGGCCGCCAACCAACAGGTATTCAACGTCGTGGTCGTTTAGAGATTTGAGGAAATCCCGAAAGTCGGCACTCAGTGACTTGGGGTCCATAGTTAAGTTCGCGGAGGAATTCAAGTTGCCGCAGACGCTCGATCGGGGAAAGAGAGTGCCACCAATTTCGATCGGCTCTTTCCATTTCTTCGAAATTAGGAAATCGGCTAGCGATTGGAGCAATCGCGCGTGGTTTGAGCGCAATTTTATCAGCCGGACCACTTTTCATTCGCACTCCATAATAGCGTACTGCTGCGTATAGAAAAGACAAAATCGTAGCGTCCGCTCCCATTCAGATCCTCTATTGATCCGGTCCTTACTCACTTCAAATGCCGAAGCTCGTCGGTCGTTTTTGCCTGAGCAAGATCTTGCATTCCTTCATCGAGCAACTTCTCCAATTCTGGTGTCATGACTATTTCGCGACTGCTTCGGCGATAATGCAAAATCTCAAATTCCGGCGCATCGAAGATCTTCTCCTTTAAGGTGAATTGATTCTCAAACTCGGGAAAGAAGGCATCTCCTTCGACCTCTCGTTTTACCAAGGTCAGATACAAATCCGAACACACCGGCAGCGCTTTTTCATATACTTGCGCTCCGCCACAAATGAAAATCTCGCGTCCGGCATACTCGGCCTCCGAAGAATCCAATTGGTTCAAATCGGCGATTACCCTGACCCCCGGAATCTCCAAGGGCGAACGACTCAGCACAATCGTCGTGCGATTTGGCAATGGCTTCCCAATCGATTCATAAGTCTTGCGTCCCATCACGACTATGTGCCCGGTCGTCATCTTCTTGAACCATTTGAAATCCTCCGGCAAATGCCACGGAATCTTGTTTCCCGCGCCGATCACGCGGTTGAGCGACATCGCTGCGATGGCTTTGAACGGTTGACTCATTTTTTCTGGTCAATGGCAGGCGAATTTGTGGATTTGGCGCGCGCAGCTATTTCTGCGCGTTGAGCGTCGATCCGCTTGTGCAGGCTCATGCCGCAAAAGATTTCTAACCCGGCGGACAAAAGGCTCAACGACATTGCTGTTACACCAAAAATGCGATGTCGGCGAGGTCCCAAAATCGTGGGAATCAGCGCGATACAAAACAAGCCAACGAAGATTCCAAGATCGTTTGGCGGAACGGAAAGGGAACAGCAGGCCGTCACGAGAAATCCGACGGTCCAAACCACGGATACCACTCTTACAATTGATTCCATCATCCAGGTTTCGCCGACTAATTTGGTTCTCTGCGCTCCTTGCGATCTTTCGCGGCTACGCCTCAAACCGCAATCGGCGCTTTAATCCCCGGATGCGGATAATAATTCACCAACTGGAAATCGTCGTATTTGAAATCGTGGATGTTCTTCACCGCCGGATTCAGCTTCATCTCGGGCAATGGCCGCGGTTCGCGCGTGAGTTGCAAACGGGCTTGCTCAAGATGATTCGAATACAAATGCAAATCACCAAACGTGTGGACAAACGTTCCGGGTTTCAGATCACACACTTGCGCCACCATCATCGTGAGCAACGCATAAGAAGCGATATTGAACGGCACGCCCAAAAAAAGATCCGCGCTCCGCTGATATAACTGGCAACTCAACTCTCCATCTTGCACAAAAAATTGAAATAGCGAATGACACGGTGGCAACGCCATGTGTTCCAGTTCGCCCACATTCCATGCGTTGACAATCAGCCGGCGGCTGTCCGGATTGCTTTTGATCTGCCCAATCACCTGATCAATCTGATTGATCGAACGCCCATCCGGTGTGCGCCAGTCACACCATTGCGCGCCGTAAATACGCCCGAGGCTTCCGTCCGTATCAGCCCACTCGTCCCAAATCGTTACTCCATGCTCGTTCAGGTATTTGATATTCGTATCGCCACGGAGAAACCACAGCAGTTCGTAAATGATCGACTTCAGGTGCAACTTCTTCGTTGTGAGCAATGGAAAACCGTCTGCCAGTGGAAAGCGCGCTTGCGCCCCAAAGACGCAATACGTCCCAGTGCCCGTGCGATCGCTTTTCAGTTTGCCGCTATCAAGCACGAGCCGAAGAAGATCGAGGTATTGAATCATCGCTCCCAAAGTCTAAAGCCCAATGTCCAAAGTCCAAAACTTATTTTACAAATCCGCTTCGTTGACTTCCAGCATCGTTAACCCCATGTAACTATGTAACTTATTTAAGCAATTTAACGAACCTGCTGTGTATCAGACCTCCCATCTAACTAACGGTCTCACCATCGCCACCGCCGAAATGCCGCACATGACCAGTGTCAGCGTCGGCCTCTGGGTCGGCATCGGCTCGCGCTATGAACCTGCCGAACTCAACGGCGTCTGCCATTTTATCGAACACCTCCTCTTCAAAGGCACAAAGAAACGCACGTCCAAAGAAATTTCCGAAGCGGTCGAAGGCATCGGCGGTTATCTCAACGCGTTCACCAGCGAGGAAGCCACTTGCTTCCACGCCCGCGCATGCCATGACCGATTCGCGGACCTGCTGGATGTCCTGATGGACATGCTGCACAATTCCACGTTCAACCCGGCAGAAATCGCCAAGGAACGCCAGGTCATCAAAGAAGAAATCGCGATGTACCTCGATGAACCCCATCATTTGGTTCAGGAACTCCTTAACGCCACCATTTGGCCGAATCACGCTTTGGGCAGACCCATAACCGGGACGAACGAAACGCTTGACGGCCTGGACCGCGCCAAATTACTCGGCTACCTGCGGACCAATTACATTGCAAATAGAACCGTCCTCGTCGCCAGCGGCAAAATAAAACACCAGCAAGTCATCAAAGCTGCCACACGCTACGCCCGGCATTTTCAAAAAGGCTCTGCGCCAAAATCTGCCGCCGCCCGGGACGGCCAAAACGCTCCCAGGCTGAAGCTCTTCACCAAAGACACCGAACAAACCCAGCTTGCCCTCGGCATTCGAACCTGCTCCCGCCATGATGAGCGCCGTTACGCTCTCCGCCTCCTCAACACCATCCTCGGCGAAAACATGAGTTCGCGCCTCTTCCAGATCATTCGCGAAGATCGTGGCCTCGCCTATTCCATTTACTCCTCACCGAGCTTCTTCGAAGATACCGGTGACCTCGTCATTTCCGCCGGCCTCGACACCGACAATTTGCCCAAAACCTTGCAACTCATAGTCCGCGAAATCCAACGTCTCGCTGAATCTCCGCCTTCCACTGCCGAACTGCGCCGAGCCCGCGATTACGTCCTCGGCCAAATCGATCTTGGCCAGGAAAGCACGGAGAACCAAATGAACTGGATTGGCGAGCAACTCCTCGGCTACGGTCGCATCTTTTCCCCGAACGAGGTCAAACGCCTTTTCCGTCAGGTAACTCCCGGCCAAATCCGCGCTGTCGCTGGCGATTTTTTCAAACCTGAACGCATAAATTTGGCCTTGGTTTCGCCCCTCAAATCCGCAAAACACCTGAGAAAAGAGTTAGCTTGATAGTCCCGACCGTTCTGACTTGTCTGACCTGTCGCCCACTGCGGTTGCCGACTTTGGCCCGTCCAGCTATAGTCCCGTTCACATGCGCCCGTTAGTCCACGAAATCTCGACTTCGCACACCCCGGAGAGTCTCGCCGAGCAACTCCGCGGCCAGTCCGCGGACCGCAGCTGTGTCGAAGACCAGCCGCAGCATCATCCAACCGGCTTAGTCCTTCTGCGCAGCGCCTTTTTCGATTCCGCGCAATCCCGCTACTCTTTTCTCGCCGCGCGCCCATTCCTGATTTTCCGCTCGTTCGGCTCACGCTGTGAACTGCATTTTCCCGAACGAACTGACATTCAATTTGGCAATCCCTGGCATCTCCTCGACAGCCTGATGTCCCGCTACGAACTTCTCGAAGAACTTGATCTTCCTTTTCCTCTCGGCGGCTGTTTCGGTTTTTGGGGTTACGACCTGAAAAATTTCGTCGAACCCAAGCTCTCTCGCCGCGCCGTCAACGATCTCGAATTGCCCGAGTGCCATGTTGGCTTCTACGATAGCCTGGTTGTTTTTGACCATCGCCTCAGCAAAACCTGGATTGTCTCCACCGGTCTCAGCGCCGACGGCTCGCGCAACGAACAAATTGCCCGCCAACGTGCCGAGTGGTGGCAAAGGCTCTTGTCCAGTCAGATTCAAAGTTCAAAGTTCGATGTTCAGAGTTCGATGTTCGATGTTTCCTCGGTTCGCGATCCAAATCCACCCTCGCTGATTTCCTCCAACCTCTCCCGCGACGAATTTCTCGCCCGCGTCCTCCGCGCCCAGGCCTATATCCGCGCCGGAGACATTTATCAGGTCAATCTCTCTCACCGCCTCGCAGCACCTTTTCCCTCCTCAGGCTGGCAACTCTTTCAAAACCTCAGCGACGTTTCTCCAGCCCCATTTTCAGCATACCTCGATTGCGGCGATTTCCAACTCGCCTCCTCCTCTCCCGAACTCTTCCTCCGCCTCAGCGGCTCGCACATCCAAACTCGCCCGATCAAAGGCACCCGGCCCCGCTCTTCCGATCCGACTCGCGACGCCCAACTCACCTACGAACTCCAAACCAGCTCCAAAGAAATGGCTGAATTGGTCATGATTACCGACCTCTTGCGCAATGACCTCGGCAAAGTCTGCGAATTCGGCTCCGTTCAGGTTCCCGAACTCGTCCGACTCGAACGCTTTCCCCAAGTCCAACACCTCGTCTCCACCGTCGAAGGCCAGCTCCGACACGGCGTTACCCATTTTTCAGCCTTTGCCTCCTGTTTCCCCGGCGGCAGCATTACTGGCGCGCCGAAATTCCGCGCGATGGAAATCATCGACGAGCTTGAGCCGCTCGCCCGCGGCCCCTACACCGGCGCTCTCGGCTACCTCGGCTTCAACCGCGAAAGCCAGCTCAGCATCACCATCCGCACCGCCGTCTGCAAAAATGGTGCGGCTTACTTCCACGCCGGCGCAGGCATCGTCGCCGATTCCATCCCCGCAGCCGAATACGACGAAACCCTCGCCAAAGCCCGCGGCTTTCTCCAGGCTCTTCCACAAATGGAAACTCAATTCGCGGGAATTCGTGAAATTCGCGGATAATCAATGCTGGTTTTTCTCAATGGCCAATTCGTGCCCGAAAACCAGGCCGTGGTCTCCGTCTTCGACCGCGGCTTCCTTTACGGCGATGGGTTGTTTGAAGGGATTCGCGTTTTTAATGGAAAACCGTTTCGTTGGAAGCAGCACTTGGAACGTTTTCAGCATGGAGCAGATTTTTTGAGAATTGCCCTGCCCTTTTCGGCGGAAGTCCTGGGCGAATTTGCAAGTCGGTTAATCGCGGAGAATCAGATGCCCAATTCATTGCTGCGGTTGACACTCTCACGCGGCATTGGCCCGCGCGGCTATTCGCCGAAGAATGCGGACCTGCCGACGTTTGTGATGGCGACATATCCTATGCCGGCCATCGAGCCCTCGAATCCTCCCGCCTGGCGGGTCTTCATTTCGTCTTTCCGTTTGCCTGCCCGTGAACCGCTCGCGCGGTTCAAGAACTTGAATAAGTTGCCGCAAGTGCTGGCGCGCGCCGAAGCCGATACTGAAGGCGCCGATGAAGCCTTGTTGCTGAATTCCGATGGATACGTCGTCGAAGGTTCGACGAGCAACCTTTTCTGGATTCGGGACGAAACGGTTTGCACCCCGCCTTTGCCGAGCGGAATTTTGCCGGGTGTGACACGAGCGACTGTCCTGGAGCTTTGCGGAAAGGCTGGGATAGAGGTGCGAGAGGAGAACGTGACACCTGATGAATTGCACAAAATGGATGGAGCATTTCTTTCGCTTAGCTCGACCGGGATCGCCGAGGCAGCGCTCTTGAATGGGAAACCGCTAAAACGATCTTCTGTCGCCCGGAAGCTTAGTGAAGCTTACTGGGACGTGGTACGGTCTGAGTGCGCATAGAGATCTCAATTCTTGTGGGCATTTGATTGCATCTCAAAACCTGCCATCACCAGGGATTCCAGGCTGGCTGGATCATTACCCGCGGCCCAGGCAATTGCTCGCAACACAATTAGTTGATAAATCGGATCTTCCCACGTCCACGTATAATGTCCAAAAATACTGGCAAACACCCGCCCCTTACCCTTTTGAAATGTCCACATCATCGGCCAATCGGCACCGTCCTGCGCAGCCGTCGCCAGCACTTCAACTTTGTTCGTGTCCCCAATCATCGGCCAATACGGCTCATCGATGAAATGAATCTGTTTTGGGAGGCCGCGCATGATCGGATTGTTTGTGGCAACAATTTTCAGATCAATTGGGGTGTGCAAGTATTTTGTCTTCACTGAATCCGACGCCAGGCCGATGCGCTCCGCCAATTGATCTGTTATCGGATTACCAATTGTAGCCGAGTGCAACACAACGATGCCTTTTCCCTGGGCGAGGAATTCATCCAATTGCCGCAATTTATTGGCATTCCAATCGCGATTCCAATAGTAGAAAACTAGAACATCCGCGTGCGCAAATTGCTCCGAGGTCGGCCAAAGCCACGCGTCTTCAACATTCGCCGCGCGTTCCAGCAGAGAGTGCCATTTCTTTTGCCACGCGGGATAATCGTGTTGAGCAGGACCGTGGTCTTGTTTGCTGGCGATGAGAACAATAGAAAGTCGCCGGCTTGTGTCTTGCGATGAATTCGCCGAACCGAGCGCCGCCGCAATCTCCCCCTTAGAGCGCACCGGCGATGCGTTGAGCAAAAACGTGAGCAGGTCCTTAACCTGTCCTTCATTCAAGGGGTCCAGCAGGCCAGTTGGCATGAGTGAAACCGAGCTGGGAGATAATTCCGTCACGTCGGCGCGGCCCAGAACGCTCTCTTTACCATCGACAGCGACGAGGCGTAGAGATTGTTCATCCTGTGCGCGAACGAAGCCCGTCAATGTTTCTCCATTTTTGAGAGCAACGTTGTAAGCAACGTAATCTGGATTTATCGAGGCGTTCGGCTCTCTGATGTCTTTTAGCACTGAGGCCGCATCCTTCGCGGGTAAATTGCTCAAATCCGGCCCAATGGTTTTGCCTTCGCCTCGGGTTCGGTGGCAGGTCGAGCATTTTAATTTATCGCCAAAGAACAACGCTCTCCCTCGCTCATAATCTCCACCTGCAATGACAAAACCTTTGTCCGGTTCCAATTCTGCCGAATGGATATAAGGGTAGTGCGCCGGCTTCGAGCCGGGCACGGACCACTGTCCGGATTTTATAACGTTCGCAATTTCACGACTGAGGGGCAGAGTGTGAACCAGCGAAAGCCAATCCGTTGGGCTTAAGAAACCGCTCAGGTCATAATCGACATCCACTGTGGCTCCGGCCCCAACAGCGCCCGGAGCTTTGACGCTTGGAATCGTGAGCGCATAGCTCGTTGCTTGTGGATGCGGATCCGTCGCGAGTACGAGCGTCTGCTTACCGGCGAGTCTGGCCGCAACAATCTTCAGTTTGCCTCTCGGAGCAGCCTCTTGTTGTTCGACTACTTTATACGGCGGTTTCAGCACTTCGAATCGATCCGCGGCCCGGACGTATTCGCCAAATTCAATCACCTGCCCAACCATCCCATTCGTCACTGAAGAGTCGACCGGTTTATCAAATGCGATGCGTGTCTCCATCGGGCCATTCGCCCAGGCAATCACCGGTTGCGGCGCTTTTGGATCTATATAGCTGATTTTGAAGACTTTCCCTTCACCTTTTGGGCCCGTGCCCCAATCGGGCTGACCGCTATGGCAACAGACGTATAAGTCGCCGCGCGGAGAAATGGCCAAATCCATCGTCAGCATCGATAAACGCGCGATCAAAAATTCTTTTCCCACGTAGCCATGCGCCGTTTTTACCAGGCGCACGCGCCAGATCTTTCCTCGCGATTCACCAGCAACAAACGCATCTCCTTCCCACCATTTCGGGCCGAATTGTCCCTGGTCCGTCCTGGGATGGTTGAACACCAGGCCACAAGTGGACTGATGCTGCGGGCCAAAGGCGACCACCGGCGCTTCGCTCATGAGATTTGGCAGCCATTGCTCGTGTCGTGGCGGAAAGCCATAATTTCGACCCGGAATGATCTGATTCAACTCATCGAGCGGATTTCCATTCGGACACCACGTTTCTCCTTCCTGATCCGTGCAGAAAAGATCACCGGATTGATTAAACGCCAGCGCGTACGGAACCCGTATCCCCGTCGCGATCGTTTCCATCCTTTTGCCATCACGCGAAAGTTTTTGAATTGTGCCGCGTTTTCCATTCAGATCGTAATGCGACTCGCCATCTTTAACGCGATAGGGATTCGAATAATCCGCCGTAATCAGCCCGAAGTAGACGTCGCCATTCTTGTCCAACGTAACTGCGGTCGCGTCTACGCCACCTGAGGCCACGTCGGTCGGCACCCAACCGCTCGCAATGATTTGTTCCTGGACCGCTTTGCCATCGCCATCGGTGTCGCGCAAGAGCGAAACTTTTCCATGTGAGGAGACATAAACACCCTCGGATGTCAGCGCCATCCCGACGGGCACACTGATGCCAGGTTTATCCCAAAAAAGTTGGTCGGAATCTTCAAGTCCGTCGCCGTCCGTATCGCGAAGAACATGAATTCGCCCGTCATAGCCCAATGCGAAAAGCCGTCCGTCGGGAGCAAATCGAAGATTGTTTATATTGGAGAGGTGGACAGGCAATTCCTGGACCGTGAAGCCAGGGATGAGCATCTGAATGATGGGCTTATTCTCGGCGGCAAAGGCGCTCGGCAATGAGCCGAGGGCCAGCATAATCGGGATGAATAAGCGCACGCATTATCCATGCTTGAATTGCCCTTCAGAGGCAACTCCGTATAATTGCGCTTCTGTTGGCGAGCCCTTAACCGAGAAAACTGCAGTATATCAGTGAAAATCGCGATTGCTTTGGAATATCCCCTGATGCAACAAGGGGGAACAGAGGTCCTGGTAAGGGAGCTATTGAGAGGCCTGAGTCAGCAGTATCAGATTGTGCTCGTGTCCGGGGACGCGCAGTTGAGCGACCTCCCTAAGGAATTCTCGTCGTTGATTTCTGCTCACTATCCTTGGATTCAAGGAAACCGGAACTCTGCGACTGCGAGAGCCTTGGCTCGAAGTTTAAAGGAGGAGGGCATTGGGCTTGCGCACTTCCATTTTGGAGGAACCTATGAATGGCAAAGCAATCGATTCTGGAGGTGCCCAATCGTTTATTTCGCGAAGATGGGGGTGCCCTGCTTGTCCACCAATCATCTGGCAGTCGAATGGCTGAATTGCGGTTGCGATCCGACCCGCCCATATTGGCAGCGGGTGATTTTACAGGGATGCGCATGGATAAATCGCGCAATGGTATATCGCCATCTTCGAAATGAGATTGCCGTTTCGCTGCATGACCAACGTCGTCTGCGCAAAATGTTTCCATTGTTTAAGAATAAAATCTCGCAGCGGTACCATTCGTTGCTGCGAGAGAATGAACCCGAGCCAAATTTAGCAGAGCGCGACCCGGTTGTTCTGTGCGTCGGCACGTTGGGGGGACGCAAGGCCCAAGGCAACCTGGTTGCGGCGTTCGGGACGATTGCTCGACGGCATCCCGAATGGCGGCTGGATTTAGTTGGACGCGAGGGTGAAAGCAAGGACGTGGAGCAGATCAAAGCGCGCATTAAACAGGATGGCACCAGCTCTCAAATTCAGTTGTCTGGCAGGTTGAGCGAGGAAGAAACTCTTAAACGGATACGCAGCGCGTCGATTTTCGCGATGCCATCCGTGCAAGAGGGTTTGGGACTGTCCTTACAAGAAGCTCTATTCCACGGCTGCGTAGCGGTCGGCAGCAGGGCCGGAGGCATTCCGGAATTGATCGACGACAATATCAACGGAATCCTGGTGCCGGCGGCCGATGTACCTGCGCTAAGCGCGGCTCTGGATAGGCTGATGTCAGACCCGAACCTCCTGAGCCGCTTTCGAATTCAAACCCGTGCATCGATTCTGCGAAAGGGAATGACTGCAAACGATATGCTGCAGAAATATTTAGAGGATTATCGCCAGTTAATAGGCGTTGGAGGAATGAGAAGATCAGAAAAGGCAGCTTGAAAACGCTGTCAGATTTCATATGCTGATCCTTAGCTAGATGGAACAACAGATTCGCAATGGCGCTCGCAAATTTCTCCCAACAATCATTCGCAAGCCGCTCGGAAGATTGGCCGGAAAATTCAATGAACGGGTAATCCAAGTTCTTGGCGGGGTTATTTTTGACTTAAAGGGAGGCCATTTTCATGCGGACGGCTGCACGTTTTCCATTCCCAGGGACGTTACGACGAAGGCTTATAGGTCTTGTTTTCTGACGGATAAATATGAGCGCGAAGAAAGAGCGTTAATCCTGCAATGGTTGCGACCGGATGACACGGTAATAGAATTGGGAGCTTGCCTGGGAATTGTCTCTTGTATCACCAATAAGTTGCTCTCCGACAAGAAGCGCCACGTCGTTGTCGAAGGGAACCCATTCTGCATCCCATCAATTTACCGGAACAGAGAACTGAACGGCTCAGAGTTTCTGGTCGAACATTGCGCAGTGAGCAGTGAAACGGAAGCTACTTTTTATCTTCATCCAACCTATATCGTCGGCGGAACGGTGCAACGTGCCAGCGATCGGCCCTGCCGATTGCCGGCCAAATCGCTGCGCCAGCTTGACCAGGACAGAGGGCCTTTTACCGCGCTGATCATCGATATAGAGGGTAGCGAACGGGAGGTCTTTGAAAACTCGAAAGAAATTCTCAAGCGTTACCGACTTGTGCTTGCTGAGCTTCACGAATGGGCGATAGGAGCTGCTGGCGTGGAACGGTGCCGCGAGATATTGCGAGGGGCCGGTCTCCGACAGGTCGGGCAGGCAGGTATCGTTGAAGCTTGGGAGCGCCCCAAAGAGTAACGAGGGCCAATTGAAATCCGCCACGCCAGAGACTCTCGAAACGCTCCATGCGCAGGCTGTGTCAGGTAGATTGGGCCAGCAACGGTCGGCGGGGCGATTTGTGGTTGCCACCCCGCAACGTTCCGTTTGCGACGACAATGCCCGCGTGCTCGAGCGGGCCGGCAGGTTGCGCTTCCTGGCTTTGGGCACTCGGCGAGGAACCGATGGAGTGCCGTCCGAACACACACGGCTTAATCCCTGGATTGGCCTTTGGACTTACGTCGCCGGACGAAGCCTTTCGCCTTATCGCGGCGAGTCCTTTCGTTTTCGTCTTTTACCGTGGTTTGATAATTGGGTGCTGGGACAGCTTGAGCCTGGGGATCACATCATTTCCAGTTACGGTTACGCGAATCGATGTTTCCAATTCGTTCGGCGTCAGGGCGGTAAAACATTTGTAGACGCCGGCAATTCGCACATTGAAAACTTCTGGGAGGTGCTCACTGAAGAACATCGACGATGGAACTGCCTGTATCCGCCTGTCAGCCCATTTTGGTATGAACGTGCGCGCGCCATGCTTTTGGAGGGAGTAGATTATGTGCTTTCCCCCAGTTCTTATGTGACCAATTCCTTCCTGGCTCGCGGGTATAGGACGGACCAAATCCTGCGAAACACTTACCCAGTGAATCTTTCAGTTTTTCAACCTCCGCAAAACCCGAAGCCCAAAAACCGTCCGCTTACCGTAATCAACACGGGAGCTCTTTCGTTGCGGAAGGGCACTCCATATTTGTTGGAGGCCTTTAGGATGGTGCGACAACAGAGCCCTTCAGCCAGATTCCTGCTCACTCACTCGGTAAGGGACGATGTAAAAGCGATTCTTTCGCAATATCGGGATCTCCCTATCGAATGGGCCGGCAGTATGCCACATGCTCAACTGGCAGAACGGCTAAGATCGGCGGACGTGTTCGTCTTGCCGTCTTTGGAGGAAGGTCTTGTGCGAACGGCTTTGGAGGCAATGGCTTGCGGGCTGCAAGTCGTGCTCACGCCGCATTGCGGAGCAAATGATTTTGTTGAGCCAGGTGTAAATGGCGAGGTGGTTCCCATCCGCGACGCTAAGGCCACGGCTGAGGCCATCATGAAATGTTGGGAGCGAGCTCAAGCGGGAGAAGTAACGCCCGCTGAGAAACTCAGAAAAGTGCTCTCTTTCGAAACCTTTGCCCAGGAATTTCTCAATCAGCTCGAAACTTTAGGACTTATGCCGGGGAGCGCCACCTGATGCAACTTCCGCAATCAGTCAGAAACCTGCGCTATCGTATCTTTTACGCCCTGGTTCTTCGGAAACGTGCCGATCTCGCGACCCTTTGCGCGATAGATTCAATTTGTCCGTGGACGATTTGCACTACGGGCTTAAATCGTACAAGCGTCGTGTACAGCGGAGGGGTTGGAAGCGATATCTCTTTCGAACACGAATTAGTGAAAAAGTTCGGATGCAATGTGGTTCTGCTGGACCCTTCGCCGACTGGCAAACGAACAATGGAACTGGCAGAGAACAAGATACCACAATTTACGTATATTCCCTCAGCTTTGGCGGCACGTAGCGGGAGTTTACGTTTGGCGCCTCCGCTCGATGCGAGCGGCGATTCATGGTATAGCGCCGAGGACGGTCGGGCAAAAGTCGAGGTTCCATGCACGGATCTCGCAACGTTGATGGCTCGGAACGACCACGAGCACATTGATCTCCTCAAACTGGATATTGAAGGAAGTGAATACGAGGTGTTGCAGTCCATACTAAAGCACTCGATTCCGATTCGACAAATTTGCGTCGAATATCATCACGGAATTCTGCCGGGCATTCGTCGTTCGCACTCCATTCGTTCGATGCTTAGTCTTATGGCACGTGGTTACAAACTTGTAAAACAAGAGGGGTTAAATCACACGTTTATTCGAGAGCAGAACTGATATTACTGGGCAAATTCTAAGACAGCATCGTTCGCCGCGAACCGCGGTTCAATGAATCCCGCAAGGCGGCGCTGAATTTGGCAAACAGCCGGGAAACTTCCATCCGTAGATCAGGTCCAATCCCAAGAGTCCAAAAAAGGAGCATGCCTACCGAAAGAGCGACCGCCGACCGCACGCCCAGCCGGATTGGAATGCTCAAATCAGACGTCGCCCATGCTGTAGTCGCAAACACAATAGCCAGGGAGAGCAGAAACTCGATCGGGCTGCGAAACCACCCCAGCAGTGAGCGAATATTCGGACCGCTGAAATATCCTTTCGTTCGGAAAAATCCATATAGGCCACTGCAGATCAAATCGGTAAATACCGCGCTGGCCATAATTCCATTCAACCCCCAGACACGGGCGGTCAACACACTGGTTCCGATGAAGATTAGTCCCTCTGCCACATAAACATATTTCATTAAGCGAATGTCCTTGGTCAGCCCTATAAATCCGGTGTAGCAGCGCGTGATTGAATACGTGATCACCATAGCGCCCATTAGCCAATCACTCGACGTGCCCCAACTGACTCGTTTCTTCGTCCAAAGGGCAAGGAAGTCGTGATTGCAAAGACTAGTACTGAGAGCAATCCAGATGGCGAGGGAGGCCGACACCGTTACGATATCGCGAAATCGTATCAACAGTCGTTCTTTTTCCTGACGCACCATCATCTCGGCGAATCCCGCCGATGCGTAATCGAGCACGCGATAAACAACCTGTTGCGCTAACGCAAACGGCTTTGATGCAATGCTCCAAACTCCCGCCGCGTCAAACCCAAGGACCCGACCGATCACGATCATTTGGCTCGCATTAACAAGTTGCCAGCCCACAGAAAGCAAAAAAATTTCCCTGCCGTAAGAAAACAATTCATGGAAGGTCTTTGCACTCGTCCGCCCCCAACCGGCGCCTGTCGGTAAGAGTTCGAACCGAATTGCAGCCACCAGTGTAAAAACTGTGGTGAAGAGAATATTCGCCGAGTAACCCGCCAGCAGACTGTAGAGTCCCAATCCCTGCCTGAAACTCAACCACATGACGCTGATGTTCAACATCAATCCTCCAACTTGAGAATAATTCATCGCGTCGTATCTCTGGTGCGCTTGCAGCACATGATTAAACATGCGCCCCACGAAAAAGAGTCCCAATACTCCGCAATGTCCGGCCACGAGAATCTGGAATTGGTGCTGATAAATTTCGGGGACATTGAACAGCGCAGGTAACCAGATACAAACAATCGCGCCTACAATAGCGATTATTGCCCCCTGCACGACAAGAACAAGCGCCCCGGTTTTGATTATAGATCCGTAGGTTCCGTCTTGAGGGGAATCTTTGTGGTCTATAAGGATGCGGGATATCGAGCCAGCCATTCCAAGATCGATCAATACAAGATACCCAGCCACCTGCGTGACCACGCCCCATAAACCGAGTTCTTTTTTTGAAAGATAGACTAACGCAAGCGGTATGGAAGCAAAGGTGTAGACAACGTTAACCCCAAGTAACAGGTACCCGGATATAAGCGAGCGGGTGAATTTTCTGGCCCGAGACATGATCTTCAGACCCGTAAGTGGCTCCGATGTTCAATGGCACCTTGATCGGCACGGCATTCGTCAACTCGCATAGTTATTTTACACAACACGTTTTTGGAGGGCTGCTGAGTAAGCCGCAAGAAAGTTTCCAGCCATTCTTTCCGGAGACAAGTAATCGCTCGTTTGCATGTATGTTTCCGCGTCCACCATGCCCCTGGAGAAGAGCGGATGTCTGCAAGCCTGGCGGATTGCGTCCAGGAACTCAGTCTGGTTACCTGGTGCTGCCAGCAATCCATTTTTGCCGTGAAACACATAATCCGGTATGCCTCCCACACTCGACGAAATGACCGGCACTCCCGCAACCACTGCTTCCTTAACGGCGTTTGGACTGGTATCGACGCGAGTCGGCAAGAGCAGCATCGTGGGCTTTGCCAACTCAGAAGCGACTTCGTGGGGCAACAGCTGATATTTGAACTCGATACGATTCCAGAAATTCTCAGAGACGCTTGAACGAAGGGAGTTGAGGTAATCCTGCGCCGGGTTTGTTAGCACAGTAAGTGTGAATGAAAGTTCAGGCGTGAGCTGATCTAAGGATTTGAATAGTAAATCCGTGCCTTTGCGAAAGCTCAGCCCGCCAACCGTTATGAAGCGAACAGGACTAGCCTGCGGACGGCGAACGACTTGTGAAAATGCGCGATTCGGCGCGTGTTCAGCCTGAACAACACGCAAATTCGGATAACGCTCTTTCAAGAAGCGAACGGCAAAATTGGATTCTGTGGTTACGATGGGCGCCCGCGGCAAATGAATCCGCTCGAGTCGCTCGATAAAACTATCGTATACGTCCAGAGGAATTTTTTCTTTGTACCAGCCGTAAAGGCCCTGGACCGTCATTACATAGGGATAGCTGAGGCGTCGAGCGATCGCGCCCGCGGCCTTTTCCATCCCCCATGCGTGAATCAAATCCGGCTTAATCCGACGGCAGAGTCGGCGGATTAACAGCGTGTCCAAGTAAAATATTGAAGCCAGCCGCATCCATGGCAAAGCCTTGAGAATATGGAAATTGACGCCATTCCGCTCGAATGAAAAGTCGTTAGCAATTCGGTGCCGCAGGGCAACCACGTGAATTCGAAGCGCGGGATGCTTCTCAAATTCTGAAAGCAGAACCATCATCCAGGTCGCGGGATGACGGCGGGGCAAACTCCTGAGCGGCTCAGGCAGATCGGCCATCCATTCAATCGGATAATCGGAAATCCAAACGACAGTCAGCGGCTTTTCGGCCATTCAAAGGCGCGAACATTAGCTTGCCCGCCGCTGAGAATCAAGAATTGCAGAATTTCAATTTTGCGGAGAACTCGTTGGAGCGCGAGCTCATCTCCGGATCCATCGCCTGCTTTTCATCTCAAACCGCGGCAATGTACCCGAAGGAACTAGCGTGATCGGCACACGCAACGCCAGCGCAGTCTCAAAATGCCGTTCCAGGTTTTGGACCAGCCCGGCCACATCGCGACACTGGGGGCTCGCTTCAATTTGCAAGCTGATTTCCGGCATCGCTCGATCCATACTCAATTCCGCGCGATATTCAACCACGCCGTCGTGGGCGCGCACGATTTCGTCCACCGCGCTCGGATAAACATTGACCCCGCGCACCACAATCATATCGTCCGTTCGCCCAAGAATCCCTCCTTCCAAAACCATTTCATAACGTCCGCAGGCACAAGACATCTCGCTGATTCTTGGTTTCACGAGATCTCCCGTGCGATACCGCAACAACGGCGAGCCAATCCGTCCCAAAGTCGTCAGCACTAATTCTCCGGTCCCTCCCGGCCCAACGGCTCGCCCCGTTTCGACATCAATGACCTCTGCATAAAATGCTGACTCCAAAACATGCAACACTCCAGGGCACTGGGGACATTCGTACGTCACTGGACCTACTTCGGTCATGCCATGGTGATCGAAAACTCGCGCTCCAGGCCAAAGCTCTTCCAAACGCGCGCGCACTGTCGGAATACTGCCACCCGGTTCTCCCGCAACAACAAGAATGCGCACGCGCCCGGCTTTCAGATCGATTTTTTCCTCCTGCGCCACTTCGGCCAGTCGCAGTGCATACGTTGGCGTGCAACAGACGACATCGATTCCATTATCAATGATTGCTCTCAATCGCGCCGCGCTGCTTAATCCACCTCCAGGCACGCAAAGGCATCCAATTCGCGCTGCTGATTCGAAAGCCAGCCAAAAACCAATAAACGGTCCAAACGAAAAAGCGAAATAGACTCGATCCCCACGCCTGGCTCCCGCGGCTCGCAAAATCTCGGCCCAGTTTTCCACCATCGCCTCCCAACTTTCCGGCGTGTCCACCCATCGCAAGGGGACTCCGGTCGTTCCACTGGTCTGATGAAATCGCGTGTAACGCTCGAGCGGGTAAGTCAGGTCCGTCCCGAACGGCGGATGTGCTAATTGGTCCTCGACCAATTCCAGTTTTGTTGTGAACGGAAACCGCGCCGAAAAATCTTCGAGGCTCGCGATGTCGAATGTAATGCCAGCCGCGTCGAACTTGTTGGTGTAGAATTTATTGCCAGGAAACAACTCCGTGACGAGCGCGCGGAGTTGCTCAAGTTGCTCGCTGGCAATTGCCGCCCGATTCGGGTAGGTCACGTCACCCATGGAATGCCAGGAACTCGGCTCCGCTCATGCCCTGTGACCGGAGCATCGGCCCTATTTTTGAGGATTCACTGTAGCCGTTTGAGTGACACCCGTCGCTTGCGGCTTGCTTACCGGTGCTCCTGGTTTATAGAGCGTCACCAGGCAACCGCCCAATGCGGCGAGGACAATACCCAGGACAAACTGCGGCTTGACCGAACCTAACCCTCCGGCTGGCGGATGCTGCCAAATCGCGACGACCGCATTTACCACCGGCGCGCCGGCAAACACAATCGACATTACGACCGCCGGCGTGCCTTTGGCCCCAAATGCCAGCAAAACACAAAATGCCCCCAATGCACCCGCAATCCCCGCCACCAACGACCATACCATCCCGCCCTTCGGATAATTCCAATCAGCGCCTCGAAATACCAGAATTGCCAGCGGCGCCAGTACGGCCGTCAAAAAATATGCGAGACCGACGAACAGGAAGGCTTTGTAACGGCCATTCACCGCGTCTTTCATTTCCAATTGTCCACTGTGCAGAAAAATCCCATACACGCCCCACGACGCGACTGTCATCAATGCAAAAACAAGCCAATTCATAAGTAGCCTTGAATATTAAAGACGCTCTCGTTAGCTTCAAAGTTAATTCTCTACTCGAGAAACGATAGTTTTCTGCGTGGGAATTGAATCGGGAAACCAGCGGAACAATCAAGGCAGGTTTGTTCGAATGATCTGACCGAGCAGCAGATGCCCGACGTCATTCGGGTGTATGCCATCGCCGCTGTCATAAATCGGCTTGAGCGAATACGCATTAGTCACAAATGGCGCCCAGGTATCTATGATGTCGCCGGGTGGATAGTGGGCCAAGACCCAGTTTTTGAGCGGTGTCAAATCAACGCTGTTCCTTGGCGTCTGGAAGGTGTGTTTGATCGCAACGCCACTCGCCTGCAGTTGAGCTACCAGGTTTGAATATTGCGTTTGCCATTGGCTGGGAGGGTAACCGAACGCAAGGTCATTTCCGCCAATCATAAGAATCGCGGTGCTGGGCCGGTGAGCCAGAATTTCGGGCAATATGCTAATTGAATTGGTCGTCGTGTTGAACGAGCTGGAGTCATTGCAAACCGCTTCGAAGAAATTGCTTTGCACTACGCTGACGTACGTCCGCGCGGCCGTCGTCGCATTGTATCCGTCGGAAGCAGACGCTCCGATCACAATAAACCGCGCCGGCCGGCGATGATTGATCGCGAACGAAATATTATCTACGTAGACCGCGCCGCCGAGCGGATAGAAGCATATCCGGGAAATCGTCGGCGCGATCAGATTGGCCGGATCCGAAAAAACCACCTTGCTTGTGGAGATTTGCGCGTTTGCGCGATTGCTGGCCGTGGCGGTTATGGTCCATGCGGAGCGAGTGAGCGAGCAATCGATGACATCCCCCGCCGCCAATGCCATTGCATTTGCAGGTGCTGCCAGTTGTTGGCTGACGCCATCAAAACGCATGGTTTGCATCTTTCCCAGATCGGACCCCGTTCCTACCAGCAGGGCATTGTATCCTCGATCGTTCCCACCCGCGGCCTGGAAATTCTTTATGCCAACCCCCACGCCAAAGCTGGTCGCATCGAGCGCCCCGAATCTTTCCGTCCAGCGAATCGTCCATTCGTCCGAGCTTGTCAGCCACGGTTGGTAATAGATTTGCCGTGAATAAACCGTATTGGTCTGCGCAAATTTCAGCTCATTGTTCGTGACGCTCACGGCCGCGTTTCCAAGAACGATCCAATTCGCGCCGAGAGCCGTCCGATTAAAATCATCCGACCACACAGCCCCAATGTCGTCCGTTTCCCATGTCCCCTCCGAGACTGCGATGGGTCCGGGCACGATTCGATAATAGCGTTGCGCCTGCGTGGCCGATTGCGGATCGAACCACGTCACCGTTGGAGTTCCCAGCGTGATGTTCGTCAATCCTGTCCAATGGTTGGAGGCTCCGAGCGAGGAAGAAACTTGAATCCCGTACAACTTTCCCGTTACACCCGAAATCGTTAGACCCGCGTAATTCTGCGTTCCAGCGATCGAAGATTGCCGGATCGTGACATCAGCTACGTGTACACTCAAGAGTGCCGAGTCGCTGCTCGCACCTCCAAACGTATTTGTCGCCTGCATTGCGTAGCTTCCGGCATCACTGAATTGCAGATTTGAAAGTGTCAGGAAAGAGTTGGTTGCACTCAAAAGGTTCAGACCGTCCTTCCGCCATTGGTATCGCAATGGCAAGGCGCCCGCCGCTGCAGAAGTGAACGCAATGCCACCGCCCCAATACCCCGTCGCAGTTTGGGGTTGCGTCACAATTTTTGGCGCTTTGCATTTGCCTGCCAATCCAGAGAAATAATCCGCTGAGATTTCGCTGGCGCTTAAAGGCCGGCCGAAGAGGCAGACTTCATCCAGAGTTCCCGCGAGTTTTCGATCAAAAGCCGGTTGGCCGGAACTCCCAAAATAGAGAGGAAAGCTGCCATAATCCTGCGGAAAACTAACTCCCGTTGTCCCCGCGAGTTGGCCATTCAAATAAAGCTGCAGAAAATCCGGCCCGCGAACCGCCGCGACGTGGTACCACACACCCGGAACAATGGCTTCAGAAGTTTCTATTCGTGCGGATTGCCCCGCCGCGGAAGTCACCGTCCATGAAAACACGTCTCCGGTCACTTGGCGTTCCTTGCTCAATAGGAAACCTTCAAAATTGGTTGCCCGGGAATTTTGCTTAAACACTATAAACTGCTGACCGGAAGGCGTATTGCCTGGGGAATCCAACGCATCAAAACGCACCCAACACATCACCGTAAGATTTGTCGGTTTCAGGGCGGGGGCGTCGGGAATTTGCACGAAGGCGCTCACCCCGTCCAAACCGAATCCGAACCCGGACAGTCCCGGGACGGACCCGGTCGCGCCCCCTTCCAAAATGCCGTTATTCGTTCCGGCGATGTCATTTGCATTGCCTTCGCCGGGCCACCAGCCGCTCAATGCGGGCGGGGGGATTACGCATTCAGTAGGTTGGATGACCGTTAACGTCGCGACTGAGCTGGTTGCCACGCCGGCAACGTTTGTCACCACGACGGCATAGTTGCCGCTGTCCAGCGATTGCGGATTATTCAGTATGAGAGTGGAGGCGCTGGCACCGGCAATATTTTCCCCATTGAATTGCCATTGGTAAGTAATCGGCGTCGTGCCGGTTGCTCCGGCGATAAACGCGGCCGTTATGTAAGCCACGTTCGTGTGGCTGCGTGGCTGCACTGTCAACGTGGGCGGTAACAACACGGTAAGAGTGGCCACCGCGCTGGTCGCCGCGCCCGCCAGGTTCGTTACCATCAAAACATAACTTCCCGCGTTCGTTACCTGAACGTTTTGCAGTTTTAGCGTCGAATCATTTGCGCCAGCGATATTGGAACCATTAAACTGCCACTGATAATTCAAAGGAGCCGTCCCAGTGACGCTCGCGCTGAAGGCAGCGGCCGTTCCCGACACGTTAGTGCAATTTTGCGGTTGTGTGGCCATTGACGGTGGCGTGAGCACCGTCAGGATTGCTACTGCGCTCGTCGCAGTTCCGGCCACATTTGTGACGATTACAGAATAGGCTCCGGCATCGCCCGCCTGGATATTGGTGAGCGTCAGAGTTGGGTTGGTCCCATTCGCGATGTTCACCTCGTTCAACTGCCATTGATAGCTCAACGGCGCTGTTCCCGTCGCCGTAACACTAAATGTTCCAGTCGTGGCCACAACGTTCGTCCTGCTTTGTGGTTGAAGCGTTATGCCGGGCGGCACCCAGACCGTCAAAGTCGCGACTGCGCTTGTGACTGAACCGCCTGCGTTGGTCACGACCGCCACATAGTTTCCGGAATCGCTCACTTGCACATCGCTGAAGGCTAAACTGGTTCCGGTCGCACCCAAAACGTTCGCGCCATTGAATTGCCACTGATAACTCAACGGGGGCGTACCGCCCGCCGCAGCGTTAAGCTGCGCGCTGGTTCCAACTACATTCGTTCTGCTTTGCGGCTGCGAACTGAACGCTGGCGGGACCAGCACCGTTAAAAGCGCCACGGCGCTGGTGATTGCCCCGGCCGAGTTCGTCACGATTACCGCGTAGTTCCCGGCGTCGCTCAATTGGACATTGCTGACGCTGAAGTTTGCTCCAGTCGCTTCCGCAATAGTCAATCCATTAAACTGCCACTGATAACTCAACAGCGCTGTTCCATTGGCAGCGACACTGAACGCAGCGCTTGTCCCAACCACATTGGTGCGGCTTTGCGGCTGCGACGCAATTGTCGGCGGCACCCAAATGGTCAGCACAGCCACAGCGCTGGTCATTGACCCTCCAGCGTTCGTCACCACGGCCGAATAATTCCCCGCGTCGCTGGCCTGCACATTGCTCAAAGCCAGGCTCGTTCCAGTCGCGCCCAAAATATTTGCGCCATTGAATTGCCATTGATAACTCAACGGGGCCGTTCCTGTCGCCTCAAGGCTAAATCCGGCCAGCGTCCCTGCCACATTCGTGCGATTCTGTGGCTGGGTGATGATTGCTGGCGGGACCAGCACCGTTAAAAGCGCCACCGCGCTTGTGGCCGAACCGGCCGCATTCGTCACTACGACCCAATAACTGCCAGCGTCGCTCACCTGCACATTTCCGAACGTCAGGGTCGCCGCGGTCGCCCCTCCAATATTTGCGCCGTTAAATTGCCATTGGTAACTCAGCGGCGCTGTTCCAGTCGCAGAAACGTTGAATACGGCGATTGTCCCAACCACATTTGTCCGACTGTGCGGTTGCGACGCAATCGTCGGCGGCACCCAAACCGTCAGCACTGCAACAGCGCTGGTAATTGACCCTCCGGTGTTTGTGACAACTGCCGAATAATTCCCCGCATCGCTGGCCTGCACATTTCCGAACGTCAGGGTCGCCGCGGTCGCCCCTCCAATATTTGCGCCATTGAATTGCCATTGATAACTCAATGGGGCCGTCCCCATCGCCTCAACGCTAAATCCGGCCAGCGACCCCGAGACATTCGTGCGATTCTGTGGTTGCGTGATAACTGTTGGCGGGACCAGTACCGTCAGAAGCGCCACCGCGCTTGTGACCGAACCGGCCGCATTCGTTACCACGACCGCATAACTGCCTGCATCGCTCACTTGCACATTCCCGAGCGTCAGGCTCGTTCCCGTCGCCCCTCCAATAATCGCGCCGTTAAATTGCCATTGATAACTCAGCGGCGCTGTTCCGGTCGCAGCAACGTTGAATCCGGCGCTCGTTCCCAACACGTTGGTCCGGCTCTGCGGCTGCGACGCGATACCCGGCGGCACCCAAATGGTTAAAACCGCCTCCGCGCTGGTGACCGTCCCGACCGAATTCGTAACCACTACCCTATAGTTGCCCGCATCAGTCGATTGAACATTGCTCAACGTTAAATTTACGTCGGTGGCGCCCGCAATATTGGCATCATTGAACTGCCACTGAAAACTCAAAGGCCCGCTCCCACTGGCGGCCGCGCCAAACGTTGCCAACGTACCCACCACATTTGTCCGGCTCTGCGGTTGCGCGTCGATTGCTGGCGGCACCAACACAGTCAACACTGCCACCGCGCTGGTGGCCGCTCCAAGGCTGTTCGTTACGACGGCGGAATAGTTGCCGGCATCACCCAATTGGATGTTATTAATCGTCAACGTTGCGTTTGTCGCATTGGCGAGATTCGCCCCGTTGAATTGCCATTGGTACCGCAGCGGCGCGAGCCCGGTTGCCGCAACCGCAAATTGCACAGTGGTCCCCAGCGCGGCACTTTGACTTTGCGGCTGCGCCGTCATGCTCGGCCCCTTGCACTTTCCCGCCGCGCCGGAAGAGTAGAGCGCCGAAATCTCGCCAGCGGTCAGCGCGCGATTGTAAATCGCGACTTCATCGAGCGCTCCTTTGAGTTTGTGATCCCAATAACTCTGGCCAGAGGTTCCAAAATACAAGGGAAAATTGCCGTAGTCCTGCGGGAAGGCAACGCTCGCCTGAACCTCAAGCTGGCCGTTGACATACAGCCGGATAAAACTCGGGTCGCGCACGGCGGCGACATGATACCAAACACCCGTGTTCACCGCCGTTGCTGATTCCAGATGCGCACTCTGTCCCGACGCTGAACTCACGATGAATTGGAAATAATCGCTTCCCGCGATTCGTGTTTTTCCTAAATCAAAACCTTCGAAATCGCCACTCCTCGTGTTCTGTTTGAAAACCATATATTGGTCGCCCGCCGGTGAACCGCCAGAACCTGCTGAATCCAGCGAACTGAATCGCACCCACGCCTCGATGGTTAAATTTGTGGGTCTGAGCGCAGGCGAATCCGGGATTTGCACATAGCCATTCGTTCCGTCGAAACCGAATGCGGTCCCATCAAGTCCTGCAGCACTGGCGCTCGCGCCCCCTTGCAACGTCCCATTATTCCCGCCGGCCACGTCGGTCGCCGTGCCATCACCAGGCCACCAGCCAATCAAGCCGGTCGGGGCAGGCGCACAACTCGCCGCTTCAACCTGGCAGGCTAATCCCAGGAATGCGGCCGCAATCAGCGCCGCAACCCATCGCATTTTCAACCGCAATTCAAAAGTGCCCATTGATCCCAAAATCCGTGCATTGTCGCCATCATGACTTTCCTGGTAATTAGCGCCTTTTAATAGCAGGGAGCACCATTAATTGGGACTAGTATTCTTACGGATTTTGCCCGTCGCGGTTTGTACGGATTGCGACGACCTCTATCCGGTAAGAAGGACAGCGCGATGCAACTCGATGCGAAGACGCCAACGCAACTGGGTTTGTTTGATGGCTGAAGTGGCCGCATTTATGAAGCAGGCGAAACCCCGTTGGGGTTTGCGGACTTTTCGCAACCGTAACCCAAGGTAGCTCGTTCCTCGCAACCTTGGGCTGGAGGTCGAAATCCCTTTGGGATTTCAGAAAAGGCTGCCGGACAATGCAGGGATCGGAATTTCGTCTCACGTTTCGGTTGAAGAGCTTGTGAAGTTACACACAACGTGAGAAGTCCGAAATAAGGCCCCTCACCCCGACCCTCAATCGCCATTGAGTTAAGGATTTCTCAAAGATAAGAATGTACAAGGTAGATACATTTGTGCATTAGAGTGGAGGTGCACACGATTACTGAAACAGTTCCTGGTTACCTTGTTACTTTCATTGAAA